>Ga0068877_10004848_pt1 | contig 10409 bp, 8 predicted proteins | sample NOAtaG_FD_66437 | JGI IMG/M metagenome (GOLD analysis project Ga0068877, IMG submission 66437) | Freshwater lake microbial communities from Lake Erie, under a cyanobacterial bloom - NOAA_Erie_Diel6S_1000h metaG | ecosystem: Environmental > Aquatic > Freshwater > Lake | place: USA: Ohio, Lake... | reverse complement strand
TCTGAATGACCGGCTGCTTGTTGCCATTGGTTTCCCGTCTCACCCGTTTGGGTCAAGCTCGTCCGGACCCTCTCCTGCCTGCGCTACGATCCCCCCGTGATCGCGGTGAGCTTGCCGCGGCTGAAGCGGCGGCGTTCTCTGCTCGGATGATGTTTCTGCCCTCGCTTTGTTTCTGCACGCGGTGGTTCTGCACGCGGTGGTTCTGCACGCGGTGGTTCTGCACGCCCGCCTTTTGTTCTGCGCTTGCGTGGTGCCTGGCCGTTGCCAGCAGTCGAAACCACCCCGGGGGCGGCGACCCGTCCGCGCTGCTGGCTCAGCTCGGGGTCAGCTCGCGTGTCCTGTTGCCCCTTGATGTCAGGCCTGTGCCGAGCAGTCCATCCAATCCGGGTCCGCGCTTTTTCTTCTCTGGAACGGGTAGTGGCAGAAGCCATGCCGGGGAGGGACCACCGTTCTTGGCTGTGTTCTTGGCTGTGTGCCCAAGCCCTTGATTTGTGCCCAGGCCGATCCAGCGATGGTTCATTTGCCGTACCGGGGCTGGAGTTCCGATTCGGGCCAGCTACTTGCTGCCCCCGTAGCCGATCGGCGAAACATGCCTAAAATCGAGGCGGTGTGATCTGAACCATCGGCAATCAACCATTTCGAGCGGTCTGACAGGGCGTTTTTCAGGTCACCCCTTTGCTTTCTTTTTAGGCAATTAGCCAAACGAGTTCGCCCATGACCTCCTCTTTGCCAGAGTTTCAACCGGCCGATTTTGGGCTGATTGGCGAAAGCCCCGCGATGCGGGAGGTCTACCGCTTGACCGCACTCGCTGCGCGGAGCAACGCCTCGGTTTTACTGCTGGGCGAGACGGGAACCGGCAAAGAGCTGATTGCGGGAGCCCTCCATCGGCTGAGCGCCCGGTCCACAGCGCCCTTTGTCCGGGTCAACTGCGGAGCATTGCCGGAGACACTCCTGGACAGCGAATTGTTTGGGCATGTGAAGGGCTCGTTTACCGATGCTATCCGCGACCGGGCGGGACGTTTTGAGGCGGCGACGGGGGGAACCATTTTTTTGGATGAGATCAATTCGACCTCTTCCACGCTGCAAGTCAAATTGCTCCGGGTCCTGCAGGAGCGACAATTTGAGCGGGTGGGCGAGTCGCGTTCGGTGGAGGTCGATGTGCGCGTGATCGCGGCCAGCAACCGCGATTTGGCCAAGGAAGTCAGCGAGGGGCGATTTCGCGAAGACCTCTTCTGGCGGTTGAACGTGCTCCCGATTCAGCTTCCTCCGCTGCGGCGCCGACGCGAGGACATCGAACCTCTGATTCGGCATTTTCTTGGGATCTACGGGCAGCTGAACGAGCGACAGATCGACGACGTTGAGCCTGCGGCTCTCGCGGCCATGGTTGAATACAACTGGCCAGGAGATGTCAGAGAGCTGCAAAACTACGTCGAACGCGCAGTTGTGCTGGCAACCGGCAGAGTCCTCGAGCGCTCGCTCCTGCCGGTCTGCGTTACCGGCGGGCCGCAAGACGTGCAATCGGCCGTGTTCCGTCCGACCGATGACCAATCGCTGTTGCGCGAATTCGTCTTCAACCAACTCTCGCGCGCAGGCAAGGAAGCGAGCAATCTTTACGACCAGATCGTTTTGCCGCTGGAGAAAGAATTGCTCCACCAGGTGATGGAGAATTGCCGCCAGGTGCAGACCAAGGCGGCACAGTGCCTCGGCATGAATCGCAACACGCTCTACAAAAAGCTGAAAGAACACGGCCTCGACAAAGCTGAGGAATAGGCGGGGGCATCCTCAACCGAATCCCCAATCGCCTAATTCTCTTGGGGCGAAAAAAAGGGCAGCCACGCTCGCGGCTGCCCTGTGAATGGCTCTCGATTTCGTTTCGTCAGGCTAAGGCTGGGCGAATTTCGGGAGTTGGGTTGGAGAGGAGCTTAAAAGTCGTCGTCCTCTTCTTCCTCTTCCTCTTCTTCCGAATCTTCATCATCCCAATCTTCGTCGTCGTCTTCCCAGTCCTCGTCTTCCTCGGAATCCTCTTCTTCATCTTCCTCTTCGTCGTCGACTTCTTCCCACTCGGCGTCTTCCTCTTCCTCTTCTTCCGAGTCTTCATCGTCTTCAAATTCGTCGTCTTCGAAGTCGTCCTCTTCGTCTTCGAATTCGTCGTCCTCGAAGTCATCTTCTTCGTCGTCGCCGTCTTCGTCTTCAAACTCGTCGTCTTCTTCTTCGAGTTCTTCATCCTCCTCTTCTTCGTCTTCATCCTTTCGCGCGGCGAGCGAGGCCGGGATCAGGACAGACCACAACAACTGCTCTGGAAGAGCCTTGCGAGAGGGTCGGCGAATTTTTCGGGGCAAGAGAGACAGGGTCACGACGAGGTCTCCTATCGGTTCATCAGTAGTAACGTCAAATGCATCAGCTGAAACTGCTTCCCACGGCTGGGCGGTCTCCGCCCCCCAGTTACAACCTTCCGCCGGGATTCTTTCGAAGCCGTCATCGGTCAGTCGTTCTGGTCGACCAGTTGGGAGCCAGTGTTCGCTTCGGAGCCGGCAGCTGAATCAGCTGCGGACACCTGGTTGTTATCGGGCTCGGCGTTGTCACCAGCCGAACCATCGAGAGCCGTATTAGTGTTTGTATTTTTTGGTTCTGCGGCAAGCGGGGGAAGTTCGGCGGCGGGCTCGGCCCAGGCCGGCAAACCTGTACCCCGCATTTTTCCGGCCCGCGGCAAAGATTCAAGGCTGCTGAGACCAAATGTCGTCAAAAAAAGTTTGGTTGTTGAATAAAGGAAGGGATGACCGAGCATTTCGCTTCGGCCAGATATGCGGACCAGCCCTTTTTCCAGCAGTTGGCGGATCATTTCGCCGCAGCTAACGCCTCGAATGGCCTCGATCTCCGCCTTGATGATCGGCTGGCGATAGGCAATCACCGTCAAGGTCTCCAGAGCCGGACCAGACAGGCGGCTGGGGGCTGGCAAATGCTCCAGCTTGCGAAGCCACTGGGCGAATTGGGGACGGGTGCGAAGCTGATAACCCCCAGCCACTTGCTTGACGTGAAAGGAACGACCAACAGCATCATAGAAAGCGTTCAACTGCTTCAAATGGACTCGAGCCTCTGTTCCATCCTCCAGACCAGCCAATTGGGCTATCCGGCGATTGGAAAGCGGACTGCGCGCCAGAAACATGACTGCCTCGACTCGCTGCAGCGTCTCGTTCAAGTGCGGTTCCGTTTCCATCAGTTCAGCCTTCAATCCTTGCCTGAAACCGAGCGCTCAGCCCGCTGGGAATTTCCTTCTGCGCCAGGCCACTGCACCATTTTGGCGCTTGGCCAATCCTGGTGAAAGGTCAAACCTGGCCTAAATTCCGGGATTCGTCCGCTGTCTCCCTTGTTTTGCCGAATACCTTTCTTCGCCGGGAGCGGAGTCTTGGTGGTCCCTTCGGGAAATGCTGGGCAGACGGAATGGGCGAGGGTACAGTTGAAGCGATGAGAACCGTTTACCTTGATTGCAATTCAACCACCCCGCTGCATCCTTTGGTCGCTGAGGCTCTGCTGGAAGCCCACCGGGAGGGTTATCTCAACCCCGCCAGCCAACACCGTCCCGGGCAACTGGCGCGGCAGGCGCTGGAGCGTTCCCGTACGGGCGTCATTGCCCTTTTGGGTGGGAAATCTTTTGGGATGCGTTCCGACCGTTTGGTCTTTACCAGCGGTGGCACCGAGGCGAATAACCTCCTTTTGCTCGGACTCGCGGCCCAGAAAGCTGACCAGCAGATACTCGTTTCGGCGATTGAACACCCCAGCGTTCTGGCCGCCGCAGAGCATCTCCGCAGGCTTGGCCGGGATGTCAAGCTGATTCCGGTAGACCAAACCGGCCAAGTCCGGCTGGATGCGTTGGAGCACCTTCTCGAGCGGCCGACCAGCCTGATCAGCGTGATGTTCGCCAACAACGAAACGGGTGTGCTTCAGCCACTGACCGAAGTTATCGAATTGGCTCACAGCCGCGGCGTTCTGGTTCACACCGATGCCGTCCAAGCGGTCGGCAAGGTTCCTGTCGACTTTGCCAAGCTGCGGGTCGACGCCCTCACTTTCACGCCGCACAAGTTCTATGGGCCGCGGGGGATTGGGGGGCTGCTTCTGAAGGCCGAAGTAGGCTTGGAACCTATCTTGTTTGGTGGCTTTCAACAGGCTGGGTTAAGACCTGGAACCGAAGATGTCGCCTTGGCCGTGGGGTGCCATCGCGCTTTGGAACTCTGTCTGGAAAATCTGGCAGAACAACAAGCTCGCCTCAAGGTCTTGCGCGACCGCTTCCTGACTCGGCTCCAAGCGGGGCTGGGAGACGGGTTTCTGGTCAATGGATCCGCTGCCCAGCTGCTGCCCAACACCTTGAACCTCGCCTTTCCCGGGGTGGACCGACAGGCCCTGCTGCTGGCTGCCGACTTTGCCGGTTTGGCAATCTCTACTGGCTCGGCTTGTGCCAGCGGATCCAGTGAGCCCTCGCCTGTCCTGCAAGCAATGGGATTGGCCCCGGAGGTGATCGAATCCTCTGTCCGCATCAGTTTTGGAACAAGGACAGAGCAGAGCGACCTCGACTGGGCTGGGGAGGAACTCTGTCGCATTGTCAATGGTTTGCGAAAATAGCGATAAAAGGGGGCTGATTTGGCTGCTTCGCAGGCCGCTGTCGGCTCGCGAAAAAGTGGGTGAACTGTTAGAATTTTGGGTCCGTCGGTACCCTTGCCGGACCCCGTTCTCCGAGTTCTCTCCAGTCGCCTGTTCCATGTCTTCCGCACCCCCATCCGAGCTCTTTCTGCTGCCTCTTGAAAGTGGCACAGCAGATACCCGTTTGGGCGACTCGCTCTCGACAGAATCTTCGATCCGCTCTTTGCTTCAAGAAGCCGGTTCCCAGCGGGCCGTTCGACCGGCGACCGGCGGGAGTTTGAGTGGCAAACCTCCTCTTTGGTTTGTCGGCGATGAAGCGAACTCTTTGCTTCGGGTCCTGAGCGACTTGACCCAACTCGATTTCGTTGATGGACCAGTAGTCCTTTATGGTCCTCCACAAACTGGCAAGAGTGTCCTTGCCGACGCACTGGCCAAGCGCTGGGCCCGAAACCGTTTCTTCCGCTTGCGTGTCACTTCCCACTCCGTACCGGCCGATAACCCCCCGGATAATCAGCACCCAGAGGCGGGCAGACTTGTTCCCAGCAAGGCAGTTTGCCTTTCCGCTTTTGACTGGTCGCAGCAACTTCAGGAAGCGCTCGATACGAACTCGCTGCCGGCTTTTCACCAGCGTTTCCTCCAGGCCGGAGCCGTGATGATTGACGACCTGCAACAGCTTCACAAATCCCCCTTCGCACAGGGCCAGTTGCTGCTCTTGATCGATCGGCTTGAAGTGGCTGATATTCCGTTAGTCTTCACCCTGAATCAACCGCCGCAAGCCGTGGCGGGGCTCAGGGCCGATTTGGTCAGTCGACTCCTGGGCGGTCTCCTCCTGCCTGTTTCGTTGCCAGGTCAAACTGCTCGCGAAAAACTGGCTTTGGATTGGGCACAGGAAGCCCGTCTGAACCTCTCATCAGCTGCTTGGGAGTGGTTGTTAAATCTCCCCCAGACGAAAAGCTATCCCGGCTTGATGGGTACTTTGCGAAAACTCCAAGTCCATTTTCGAGGTCAGTCACGGGAATACTGGGAACCAGCTGACCTTCAAGCCGTTCTCTGTTTGCCAACAACCGAAGCCAATTTGGCTTGGCCTCAGCTGATTATTGAAACGGTCGCCCAACATTTCGATCTTCCTGTAGAACTGCTTTATGGTTCCAGTCGACGACAAACTACCGTTCAAGCTCGTGGTTTGGCGATGACGCTGATTCGGGCACTTTGTAACTGCTCGCTCACGGAACTAGGTCAGCTGTTCGGAAATCGTGATCATTCGACTGTGCTGAATGCCGTGGATGCAACTCGGAAACGATTTCACACCGATCAACACTTCGAGGTCACCGCTAACCGATTACTGGAAAAGCTGGAACAAATTGCCAGTTTGCAGCGACTGCCGTTTTCCCGGCATTCGCTTCCCGAGTGGCTCCAATGTTCCCACGACCGGATGCGAGACTAATCGAGGAGAAAATTCAAAACCATTTTCAACCAGTGCTTGCGGATAACCTGTCAGCAAATTGACAGTTACTGTCTCCAAGTCTGTTTTCGAATCCCTGGTCAAACCAAACCGTCAACGTTGTCCGTCACTTCTGTTCGCTTTCAAGACACTTCATCAACATGCCATCAACCGGTTTTCCACAACAGCCAAGCCCTCTGTTTCGAGGGCTGCTTACCGACTACTGGCACCAGTTATCAACACCTAAGGCAACTCCTTACTTCGACTACTGAACAAATTAATTAATTAAAGATTAACCCGGGATGCTCCCCGCCCCAAAAGGACACCTGTTTCATGAAGCTTGTCGTAAATCGTGAAAACTTTCAAAAGTTGTTTCAGATTGCCGCAATCGTTGCGCCCCAGCGAAGCCCTAAGCCAATTCTCCAGAACGTCAAACTGGAAGCGTTTGATAACAGCCTGATTCTGACAGCGACGGACACGGAGGTCGGTGTTCGCTTGAGAATGTCAGACGTCGATGTCAAGCAACCAGGGGCAGTGGTGATCCCCGTTGGTCGGTTGAACATGATCATGCGGGAAAGCAACGAAGAAACGTTGACAATTGAAGGTGATGAATCGCGGACCAAAGTCAGTGGTCGGAGCAGTAAGTTTGAGCTGCAAGGTCAGAACCCGAGTGAGTTTCCAGAGGTACCGGACGTCTCTGGCAATGACTGTTTGGAAGTAAAAGCCGGTGTTTTGAGGGAGTTGATTCGCCGTACGCTGTTTGCAACGGATACGGAAAGCAGCCGTTACGCCTTGGGAGGTGTGCTGCTGGAGCATGATCAAAAGTCTTTGATTTCAGTCGGCACCGACGGCCGGCGGCTGGCCAAGATGGAAGGCCCGGTGAACGTGGTCGGCAAGCCGGATGGAACAGGAACGGCGACTATTGTGCCAGCTCGAGCGATGCAGTTGATCGAACGGATTCTTCCGGATGATGAGGCTCTGGTTCAGCTTCTGCCCCGAGCGAATGACCTGGTGGTTAAAGTCCCCAATGGTTTGTTTGTGACCAGGCTCGTAGAAGGCCGTTTCCCCAAATGGCGTGATGTGATTCCGAAACGAACGGAAACCAATCGCATAGAGTTGCCGATTGGGCCGATGTATTCAGCCTTGCGACAAGCGGCGATTGTCAGCAGTGAAGAAAGTCGCGGGGTGGATTTCGTATTCAGTGAAGGCAATCTCATTCTCAGCAACTCGACCAGTGAAGTAGGTCAATCGCGGATTGAGATGCCCGTGGCATACAGCGGACCAGAGCTCGCAATCATGCTCGACCATCGTTACATGGCTGATTTTCTCAAAGTACTGCCACCGGATCAGAATTTCACCATGGATGTGGCGAGCTCCGACCAGGCGGCTTTCTGCCAAACGGCGGACCATTACGGTTATGTAATCATGCCGCTGGCCCGCGACCGGAAATAGGGATGACCCGACAGTCCGATGAAAAGCGAAGAGGAAGAAGAATTCGAATTTACCGCAGAGCTGGTGAAACACCGCCAGGTGTTTACACCTGTTCCTCAGTCGATTCAGCGTCTGATCAATCGGGTCATCGCCCGCAGGGGCGTGACCCAGGTTCAGGCTCGGGACGAACTAATCGCCGCCTGGCGATCGGTTTGCGACCCGCAATTCGTCAATCACACCCAAGTGCTGGCCCTCCGGCACAGGAAACTGGAAGTGAGAGTAGGACACAGCCTGATTAACCAGCAACTGAACTTTGAAAAGGATCGTTTGCTGTTGGCTCTGCAGCAAAAGCTTCCCCAGGCAAACCTTCAAGGGCTGGTATTCAAGACGGGACCGGTCGACCCATCAGCCAACTGAGGGGCCTCACCTGTCGGCAGCCGAAACAAAGAATTGACCCCAAGACAAATTGGAAAATACAGGAAAGTTGAAGCCCCAAAGGCCAGGCTGAACCTGACAGAATTTAGCGCCAGAAAGCAACGATGAGCAACGATACGCCAGAACCTGCCAAGTCGGGATACACCTCAGCCGACCTGCAACACCTCTCGGACTTGGAGCACGTTCGCGAACGCCCCGGCATGTACATTGCCGATACGACCGTCCGAGGCTTGCACCATCTCGTCTGGGAAGTCGTCGACAATTCAATTGATGAGTGTCTCGCTGGTCACGCCAAGTTTGTCAGCGTCACCATCAACAACGATGGGTCAGTGACCGTGCAGGATGATGGTCGCGGAATTCCCGTGGACATCCACAAGCAATTGACCGAGCAAATGGACCGGGAGGTTTCCACCCTGGAAGGGGTGATGACCGTCCTTAAATTCGGCGGAAAATTTGACAAGGGAGCTTACAAAATCTCCGGCGGTCTGCACGGCGTCGGGGTAACGGTGGTCAACTTCCTCTCAGAGTGGTGCGCTGTGGAGGTATCCCGCGATGGCCACGTCTTCCAGCAGGAATATGAACGAGGCGTACCGACGGGCCCGGTGAACCGCGTGGGAAAAACCGACAAGCAGGGAACGAAGACCACGTTCAAGCCGGACGCCCAGATCTTTCCGGTGACCAAATTTGACTACAACACCATTCACAAACGCCTGCAGGACCTGGCGTTTCTCAACAGCGGGGTCCGGATTAAGGTTCGGGACGAGCGTTCGGGCGAAGCGGCAGAGTTCTACCATGAACGCGGGATCATTGAGTTTGTTGAGTACCTGAACCGTTCCAGTGATCCGCTGCACTCGGAAGTCATCTTCCTGCGCGGCGAACAGGAAGGAATCGGTTATGAAGTGGCTGTTCAATACACGGCCGAGCTGACCGAAACGGTCCATTCCTATGTCAATAACATCAACACACAGGAGGGTGGAACCCACGTCTCCGGTTTTCGCACGGCCTTGACCAGGTCGTTGAACAACTACGCCAAAAAGAACAATCTGTTTCCCAAGGAACTCAACGTCACCGGGGAAGATTTTCGCGAAGGCCTGACCGCCGTGATCTCGATGCGCGTGCCAGAGCCGCAATTCGAGGGCCAGACGAAGACCAAGCTGGGTAACAATGAAGTCGAGGGGATCGTCAACTCGGCTTTTGGCGAGTACCTGAAGACCTACCTCGAAGAGAATCCTGGCCCGGCGAAAGTGGTCGTGCGCAAGGGTATCCAGGCGGCAGAGGCCCGGGAAGCAGCTCGCAAAGCGCGTGAGCAGGTGCGGCGAAAGTCGGTGCTGGGTGGAGCTGGCTTGCCCGGCAAGCTTCGCGATTGCCTCAGTAACGATGTCGACAAATGCGAACTGTACCTGGTCGAAGGTGACTCTGCCGGTGGCAGTGCGGAAGGCGGTCGACTCAAGGAATTTCAGGCGATCCTCCCGCTCCGCGGCAAGATTATCAACGCGTATAAGGCCCGGGAAGACAAGGTACTGGCCAACGAAGAAGTCCAGAGCATCATTGGCGCTATTCGGATCGGCGTGGGCGGCGACCAGGATTTAAGCAAGCGGCGGTATGGCAAGATCATCATCATGACCGACGCCGACGTCGATGGTTCGCACATCCGGACGCTGCTTCTTTGCTTCTTCTATCGACAGATGAGCCAGCTCATCGAGAAGGGGCACGTGTACGTCGCCCAACCGCCGTTGTTCCGCGTAAAGGTCAAAAAGGACACCTACTATGTCCAGACCGAAGAGGAAATGAAGCGCCAGTTGATGGACCGCGGCATGGAGGATGTGGCCCTGATTACCGAGGACGGGCGGACCCTCGACGGCGAAACGATTCGCCGGCTCTGCAACACGCTCGCCAGCATGGAAGATGCGATCATGGCTCTCGAGCGCCGAGGGATCAATCTCCGTACTCACGCCCAGCGGATCCAGGTGGAAACCGGCCGGCTGCCCGTGTTCCATGTGTTTCATGGGCGACAGGAGCGCTGGTTCGTCACCCGCAAAGAACTGGACGACTTCGTCAAGGCGGAAGAAGCCCGCAGCGGCAAAGAGATGTCGGTGGAGCAAGCCAATCCCGAGAACGTCTCCGCAACAGGTGCTCCAAAAGCAGTGGATGGAAACGAAAATCGATTACAAATCAACGAACTCAACGAAGTCCGCACCATCAACTCCGGGCTCAAGGAACTGGAGGACATGGGCTTCTCGATCGACAGCCTTTGGCCGCAGCAGCGAACGGGGATGGATGACTCAAGGTATACGATTCGCCGCGGGGAGAACCTCTCTGGCATCGATGACCTCCGCGGGCTGCTCAATGGCATCCGCGCCGCAGGCGAAAAGGGGATGTCAGTCACCCGCTTTAAAGGATTGGGTGAAATGAACGCCGAAGAGTTGCGCGAGACAACCCTCGACCCGGCTAACCGGACGCTTGTCAAAGT
>Ga0068877_10004843_pt1 | contig 10413 bp, 7 predicted proteins | sample NOAtaG_FD_66437 | JGI IMG/M metagenome (GOLD analysis project Ga0068877, IMG submission 66437) | Freshwater lake microbial communities from Lake Erie, under a cyanobacterial bloom - NOAA_Erie_Diel6S_1000h metaG | ecosystem: Environmental > Aquatic > Freshwater > Lake | place: USA: Ohio, Lake... | reverse complement strand
GCCAAAGACCAGCGATGGCCTGAAATGCTGCGCTGGATCTTTCGGGATTTTACGGCTCAGCGGGGGCGCGACAAGCTGATGCCAGAGGCGGGATGAGGTTCCAACTGCTTTTTTTAGGGTGAGACTTGTAGTCGAGCGGAAATCAGCAGGGAAGAGAAACTAACCGGGAAGTCGAAACTGAGAGTTTGGACAAACAGTATGTCTGTTGTGACGGAGCCAGGGCGAGGAAGTCGAGTCGGAGCCGCCTGTGATTCCACTCAGGACAGAAGCAGGGATCGGGAGGCAGGCAGAAAAGCTGCAACGCGAAGTTGGCGAGGGAACAGAAGCAACGGGTTAACGCAGGGCTAAGGGTGAAGCAGGAGATGGTTAAGAAAAGAAAAAAGATTGAAGCAGCGCAGAGCCAGGAAAATTGACGCGGAGCTGAAAATCGTCGCAGTGGGACAGAGGGCCGACACAGGAGGCATTTCTCGTTTGAGGGCGGCGTAATCTCGAATAAGGTTTTCAACTTAGACTAATTGACGGAAAAGTAGATAAAAAACAAATAAAAGACAAATTGACTCCAGCCATTGGACCAATTTCAAGAAGCCTTCGGAGAGAAACTCAAAGCGGATCAGCATGGACAGCGCGATCGCGCAGAAGACCAGTTCCCTGGCAAGGCTTTCGGGAAAAATCTGGAGATAGAGAACGAGTAAAGCATAGTAAACGAGAGGCCAATTGCTAACGGCCTGCAGAGACGAGTAGCGAAACAAAAGCATAGCGATAGTAAACGCTATCTCAATAATCGTGGCGAGAAAGAATTCAGTCGACATGCGCCTAGAAGGACCATAACACACTTACGAATCCGGTATTGGCGCGATAATTCTGGAACGCAAGGATGATTTCAGAGTATCTATAATGCTCGAAGCCGAAATTGGCGCGGAGCTTATCGCTGATGCGATAACTGAAACGAAAGCGTGGGGCGAAAAAGTTGAGGGGGAAAGACTGTGCGGCCAGGAGTGCGGGCTGCTGAGTAAAGGCGGGGCGTGGGGAGCCGCCGCTGTCGCGGGTGAGGGAGACGCCGAGAGTCAGATCGAGGCGGCGGAGGAGCGAGAGGTGAAGATTGGAATGGGCGGCGTGGACATTGGAGACAAACCAGGATGAATCGGAATTGATCTGATTGAAATTAAGGAAGTAGGCGATGCCGGTGAGGGTGTCGAGGTGGAGGCGCTGGTAGCCGGCATCGAGGGCGAAGCGGGTGTTGGGGGTCAGGGTTCCGTCGATTTGATACTGGCGGCTGCGGGAGGAGTGGCGGAATAAGGAAATTGAGTTGAAGTTGACGTTTGTGCGCACCTGGGAGGAGAGGCGGTAGAGCTTCTGCTTATATTCGAGGCGGGCGCCAAAGGCATGGTAGTCCTTGTCCGAAGTGGTGTAAAAAGGCTGGTTCTGGCGGCCGACTTCTCCGTCAGCGACGAGGGTGAGGCCTTTGATCGGCCGGAGGCGGAAGCCGGCGGTCCCGGCGTGCAAGCGGTTGTTCTGGGTGAAGGAGAAGCGTTCGCGGAAGGCGCCTTCGGCGAGTTGCTCGGTGGAGCGGATGTCGCGGGTGGCGAATTGGTAGCCGCCTTGGAGGGAGATCCAGGGCCTGATGGCGACGTCGAGGAGAGTGGAGTTAGTCAGAGCGCGGATGCCAAGGAACTGGAAGTTAGCGGTGAGAAAGTCAAGCGAGCCGTTGGTGATTTGCTGGAGGGTGTTGTCGCCTTCCATACGAGTCGAATGAAAGGCGGTGTGATTGGAGAGGGTGAGAGCACGGAGGGGAAAAACGGAGAGGGTGAGGTTGGCGCTGGTGACCGGCCGGCGAGCATTGCCGGCGACAAGGGTCTGGAGGTTGCGGGCGCCCCCGCGAATGGTCCCGGAAGCCAACTCGTCGAAGAAGAAGGCGCGCTGTCCCTTGGAATGGGTGAAGCGGGCGTTGACGGAGTACCAGCGGGCAATTTCCTGAAAAAGATTAAGGCGCCAGTGGGGGGTGATGCCGGTATAGGGATGATCCCGGCGGAGACCATTGAGGGTAGTACTAGTGACCGTAGGGTCGAGCGGAGTGCCGGGGCCATTGAGGGAGCCGCGGGTGGTTTCGGCGAAATCCTCCCAGCCGCGCTGGAAGAAGAACTTGAAGCCGGCCAGTTGAACGAGGCCGCCGAGGCGATGTTCATTCTGAAGGCGGCGTACATCCTCGAAGAAGGGGAAGATGTTGCCACGGGCGTCGAGGAGATTTGCCGTCGAGAGGGCGGGGCCGTCCTGGATGTTGCGGGATAAGCCGTAGAAGAACTGAAAGCGGCCTTGAGGGAAGAGGGTGAACTGGTGATCTTGCATGCGGCGCTGGAGGTTCTGCCAGTGCTGACCGAAGGCGATGGTAAGGGCTGGATTGAAATAGTCATTGAGCCGCCAGGTGAGGTCGTAGCGATAGAGTTGGTTTTTTTCGAGGCGCAGGTTGGTGAACTGGTAAGGATCGTTGCCGAGGCCTTGGGTGTTGATGATGAGTTCGTCGAAGAGTCTGCCCTTGCCCTGGCGGGAGTGGACGGTGAGGGAGGAGCCGAGCAGACGCACGCCGTTGAGGAAGTTGACATCGGAGCGGTATTTGCCGCGATTGCCATCGATGGCGGCGAAGCGATAGCCGGTCTCGAAGGACTGGCGGATGTTGTAATCGCCGATATTGGTCCCACGGGCGGGGCCGACGGGCTCGATGGACGGGGCAACGGTCTGCTGGCCGAGCAGGCAGACAAAAAGAAGGATATTCATCGCAGGAAGCTCCCGTTGGCATTTGAGCCATGAATTCGGCTATGGCAGAGAGTGCAGTTCTGGTATTTGGGGTCGGTGAGGGAGTGGGTGGCGGGGGTGATTTGAATGCCGTCATTCTGGCGGCCGAAGGAGGCGGCGCCGTTGTGGCATTCAAGGCAAACCGTGAAGACCTGGGGACGCTTGAGCAGTCTGGCATTCATTGAGCCATGGGGGAGGTGACAGGAAGCGCAGCCGTCGACGCGGAGGGCGGCGTGTTCAAAGACAAAAGGGCCGCGTTTGTCGACGTGGCATTTGAGGCAGGGCTCTTCGTTTTGCAGCCCGTGGGCCATCATGCGCGGGCGGGCGGACATGCGCCAGGTGGGGGCGTCGGACCCATGGGGATTGTGGCAGTCGGAGCACTGCATGAAGCCTTCGTTGACGCGGTGTTTGACGGGCATGGAGAACTGGGCCTGAACGTTGGAGTGACAGGAATAGCAGAGGTCGGTTTGAGGACGGGCGAGAAGTTGCTTGGGGGTAGCGGATTTGTGGACGGAATGGCAGTTGGTGCAAACGACATCGGCGGTGGTGTGAGAGGAGCGGCGGATGTTGGCGCGAGAGATCTGCCGGCTATGACACGCCAGACAGGCGTCGAGGGTTTGTTTGGGCTGGAGTTGGGAAAAAGCAACGATCTTGCTTTTGTCGCCTTTGGCTTCGATGTGAGCCTTGCCGGGGCCGTGGCAGCTTTCGCAGCCTTTGTCTTCGAAAGGGAGTTTGGAGTTGTTGGCGGTCTTGAAGTGAGGATTGCGGAAGAAAGCCGCTGAGATGTCAGGATGACAACCGCGGCACATGATGCTACCGGCGTAGCCAGGCGGGGGAGGGGTTTTAGGAGTTGTTTGGGCAAGTGCGCTCATGACGGTTGTCACTGCCGTAAAGGTAAGAATTATTTGTTTCAACAGAAAGTCCCACTTGGAGGGATTATACGGCAGGCGGGGCGGGATCGGAACTCGGAGGCTTGTTCGCTTTTTTTTCAAGGTCCAGTTTCTGTTTGATCCAAGACAGCCGCTTCTTGAGAAATCGGTCGAGCCAAGGGAACTCTTGAGACAAAACGGCCAGGCCCGGGACGAGAAAAACCCAACCAGGCATGACGGGGAGAATGAGCCCTACAATGCCGAGGAGCACAAGTCCAAAACCGGCAGCACAGCGCAAGAGCTTGTTCACACTTTCCATTATGTTGCCAAGACGAGTAAGGACCGCGCAGAACCAGTACCATGCATAGTACTCTTAGTTCTTTTTGACTATACTGAGCCTGAATTCTCCTTGACGAGCGTAGCTTGCCTTAGTAAATTGAGGACAACTGTGACAGAGAACCGCAAAAACCAACGATTTGAACTCCGGCTCCCTTTCGAAGTGATTCGAAGCGGGCAGCGATCACAACCGATACCAGGGTATACGTTAAACATGTCCTCGAACGGCGTTTTGTTCGAACTGACGCAACCGATTGCCTTGGGTGAGATCATTGAATACTACATTACACTTCCGACTGGGCAAGATCCGGAGGAGGATGTCCGACTGCGATGTATGGGGAAGGTGGTACGCAACCATGAGAACTTCTCGGCGGCAACGATGGATCGTTATGAGTTCATGCGAATCCGGCCGGGAACGGTGGATTTGCCGATAACGTCCGGAACAGCGGCCAGTTAGTTCATTGGCGGTGAGGAAAGTGGATTGATAGGAAGAGTAAGAAGCTGATTAAAACGTAGCCCAAGTCCTGCCGTTCCGGGTGTTTGGGTATAATGCTGGTTGCCGATCATGCAGAGCTACGGCCTAAGCGATCCCGGGCGGGTCAGAAAAAACAACGAAGATTATTTCCTGATTGATGTTCAAAAGAACCTATATCTCGTGGCCGATGGTATGGGGGGAGCGCAGGCGGGTGAAACTGCGTCAAGACTAGCTGCCGAAACGGTGGTGGAATCCATGACGAAAAGGGAGAACCCGAATCTGAGGGATTTGGAGGAAGCGCTGATCGAGGCCAATGAACGGGTGAAGAGGGCGGCAGCAGCCGATTTCAACCTGGAGGGAATGGGGACCACGCTGGTTGGCGTGCTAGAGGATGGGAACGAACTGCATGTGGCGAGTGTGGGGGACAGCCGTGTTTACCGGTTTGAAGAGGGGAGGCTGGAATCACTGCTGGAAGATCAGACCTGGGTAAACGAGGTGGGGCGGAGACTGGGCATCGACGAAGATACGCTGAAGCGGCATCCGATGCGGCACGTGCTGACCATGGCAATTGGGGTGGGCAGTCCGCTGCGGCTGAACTCTTGCAGCATCCCTCGTTCGCCGGGAATACAGATATTGATGTGCAGCGACGGATTACATGGGGTGGTAGGGGCGGAGAAAATCTCGCAAGTGCTTGGTAACGAGAAGCAGAATCTCGAGGCAAAGGCGAAGGCGCTGATCGAGGCGGCAAAGGATGCCGGGGGACCTGACAACATCACTGTGCTAATCCTACAGGGGTGAGCATAGCTGTCGCGCTGACTATTGCGGGGTCGGACCCGAGCGGAGGGGCCGGCATTCAAGCGGACCTCAAGACATTTCATCAATTTGGGGTGTATGGAGAAGCAGTGATCACGCTGCTGACGGTGCAGAACACGATGGGAGTGGAATCGGTGGAGACGATCGGCACGGATCTTGTGGGTGCGCAGTTGCGGGCGGTGGTAGAGGACATCAAACCGGGAGCGGCGAAGACGGGGGCACTTGGCACGATCGAGATGGTGGAACGCATAGGATGGGAAGCAGCAAGGTTTGTGTTTCCGCTCGTGGTGGATCCGGTTATGGTGTCGAAGCACGGAGCATCGCTGATGGCAGCCGAGGCGCAGCAGCGGCTCGTATCTTTGCTGATGCCGGCGGCGGCGTTGGTGACGCCGAATCTGCCAGAGGCGGCGGCGATTACGGGCCGGAGCGTTGAGACGCTGGCGGAAATGCGAGAGGCAGCGCAGGCGATACGCGATTTCGGGGCGGGAGCAGTGCTGCTTAAAGGAGGCCATCTCAAGGGGGAAGCGGTGGACCTGCTGGTATGGGAAGGGGGCGAACTGGAGTTGAGTGCCCCGCGCATCGAAACGCGGCACACGCATGGAACAGGGTGCAGTTATTCGGCGGCGATTACAGCGCTGCTGGCGCGGGGAGCCTCACTGGAAAACGCGGTAAAACAGGCCAAGAAATGGATACACCGGGCGATTGCCACCAACCCAGGACTGGGGCGGGGACAAGGTCCGGTGAATCACTTTGCCGATGTGAACTGACTCGTCATTATGAAACGACCAACCCCTGACCCGAGACGCGGATTACGCTGACGGGTTAGGAAAACCAAAAGCAGCGCAGAGCCGCAAAGAACATCCTGGATGTCCATGCTGAGACGATTGCTGTAGCGGTAGCCGAAGGCGATGGAGAGGGCGAAGTGTGCAGCCTGGGCACAAAACAAGAATCTTCCAGCAAATGACTTCAAGCTGGACAGCGTCACCTTCTATGCGGTGCGAGGCACGGCTCCAAGCCGCGCGTCTAGTCCGAGGCAGCTCCCGGCGAATGATGACCCGGCGGCAACGGCTGAATTCGAGCAGACCCGCGTAGACCAGAGTATTCCATCGTCGCGTGATCTTCCATGCTGCCTTCGGCGCCGCTGTCCGAAACTGCCTCCACAAAAAACGGGTGCCTGCCGCCCGGGTGGGAGGGAGGCACTTGAAAGAGCCGAAGAAAAACCGTCAGCACCCGTGGAGAGTGTTAACAGGTCGTTTCATATCAGAAGGTCAGCCGGAGGCCGAGACGGAGAATGCGGTCGCCGTTCGGCTCGCGTCCGCCGGCGTTAGTGCCGGTGACTTCAAAGACCCCACCGGTGAACTGACCGGCGGCGTTGGTGATGCGGTTGTTGATACCAGCCGAGGGGTTGGCGAATTTGGGGGTGTTGGTCCAGTTGAACCATTCAGCCCGAAACTCGAGCTTGGTGCGTTCCTTGATTGAAAAGGTGCGGAAGAGGCCAAGGTCGGTGTTGAAGAAGAGGGGGCCGCGGAGGCTGTTGAAGCCGGCGTTGCCGAAGCGGGGTTCGATGACGCGCTCGAAGGCGAAGGGATCGAAGAAGGGGGTACCGCGGCCGATGCCGCCGAGGCGCTGGACGTTCTGCTTGACCTGATCGGCGCGTTGGGTCGAGCCAGGCAGGCGGAGGGAGCCGCCGTCGGAGGTAACGCGAACGGGCGAACCGGTCATAAAGCTGGTGAGGGTATTGAGCTTCCAGCCGCCGGCGAAAGCGTTAAAGCCTTTACCGCCGGCGAAGCGCTTGCCCTTGCCGAAGGGAAGCTCATAGGTGCCGGTGAATTGGAGGTTGTGAGTGCGGTCGAAATTGAGCGGCACGTAGTTGAGGCTGGTGAAGTTGAGAGCGGGAACGAGGGGACCGCCATTGTTATCTTCGTTGCAGCACCAGCCCATGGCTTTCGACCAGGTGTAGGCCATGTTGAAAACGAAGCCGGCGGAATAACGCTTGGTGACGGTGGCTTGAAGGGAGTGGTAGTTGTTATCGCCCATGGGACCGATGAGGCTGGTTTCGACGGCGCGACCGAAGCGGGTGAAGAGGGGCTGGCCGGCTTGGTCAGCGCCGATGACCTGGCCGGCGTTGAGGTTAAGGCGGCCGGAGACGCGGACGGCGCGGCTGGCGACGTAGCCGGCCTGGGCGGACCAGCTCTTGCCGAGGTCACGCTGGATGGTGAGGTTGTAATTCATGATGTAGCTGCGCTGGAAGTTGTCGCCGGTTGTATTGACGGCGTAGTTGGTGGGGACGATGATGCGGCCGTTCTGGCCAACCTGAGGAGAGGGCAGAGTGGGCAAGCCCTGAGTGAAAGTAGTGGCCCAGCCGAGAGCGGGAGGCGCAAGGTTAAACGCGGCCAAGATGGGGAAGTTGGTGCGGAGGGGGCGGGCGAGATTCCAGGGATCCCAATTGACGCCAAAGCCAGCGCGGACAACGGTCTTGTCGTTCATGCGGAAGGCAGCGCCGAGACGGGGAGAGAGGTAGAGGCCGCCGACCTTGGTGCCACAGTCGCGCGGGGTGCCGCCGGTGCCGCAAACGATGATTTCGTTGGTAGCAAAGTCGTAGCGCTCCATGCCGCGGCTGCCTTCGCGCCAGGGCATGGGAAAGGATTCGAGGCGGGTGCCATAGGAGAGGGTGAGCTTACGGTTGACCTGCCACTGGTCGCGCACATAGAAGCTGAACATGGTGGTTTTGGTGCGGTAGACGTCGGGGACCTGGAGGATGCGGCCGCCGCCATCGACGAGGCCGAGCAGGTAGGTACCCATGGCATTGAACTGGTTGCCTGCAGCGACGTTGCCGTTGGCGAGACGCAATTGAGTCGGGCCCTGGCCGAAGTTGAGCCGGCCGGCGGCGCCACCGTTGGCGCCAGCGAATTCGGGCTGGGTGTGGTTCAACTGGAGGTGGTAGATATCCATGCCGAAGCGGATGTTATGAGCGCCTTTGAGCCAGTTGGCGTTGGCAACGTATTGGAACTGGGGATCATTGCGGTAGTAGGGCATGTAGTTTTCGGTGGAGCCGAAAGCAGCGAAGCCGGTAATGCCGAAGCCGGGCCAGCCGGATTCGAAGAAGCGGCTGCCGTTGGTGCCAGGGATACGGAGCTCGTCGCGGCCGCGATTGGGGCCAAGGCCCGGCTGTTCGACGTTGGTATCCATGAGGGTGTAGCCAAAGTAGGCGTCGATGATGAAGGTGGGCTTAACGGTGTAGGTGGTGGCAAGAGTGCCGGACCAGGTGGAGCCAAAACCTCGTCCCGGATTGCCGAAGGCGATGGGGCCGCCGCCGATTTCACCGAAGGCGGTGGGAGCGTTCATGTTGAACTTGAGGTAGCTGAGTCGGGCGAAGGAGGTCCAGCGGTCGGAGATGTTGTAGTTGAACTTCGAGTCGATGGTGCGGCGGTCGAAGGCGGCTTGGCCGAGGGCGAAGTAGTTGTTGTTGGGGATGCCGTTGGGGGCGGGGTTGTTTTCCTGCGGCAGGCGCTGCATGAGGAGGGCGGCGGTGGGATGGATGCGGGAGGCCGGGATGATGTTGCCGGGGAAAGGCAGGCGGTCCTGACCGTTGGTCGCCCCGGTGGCGGGGTCGTAGACGGGGAGAGTAGACGTGGAGAGGTTGCCGCTGCGCATCATCGCGGTGGGAACGGTCTGGAGAGCGCCGGCGAAGCGGCGGTCAAAAGAGTCTTCGTAGCTGACGAAGTAGAAAAGCTTGTTTTTTATGATGGCGCCACCGAGACGGCCGCCGAGTTGGTTGCTGACGAACTTGGGATTCTGCTGGTTGGCGGGGAGGAAGAAGTTGCGCGCCTGGGACCAGTTTCCCTGGTGGTAATGGAAGAGAGCGCCGGACATCTGATTGCCGCCAGAGCGGATGGCGACGTTGACGCTGGCGCCGCCGGCGAGACCTTGCTCGGCGTCGAAGGTATTGGTAACGATGTTCACGGTTTCAATCGATTCGAGGGCGGGCACGTAGCTGGCGATGTGGGGCAGCCAGATGTTGGTGGCCGAAGCGCCGTCGATGCGGGTGTTGTTGGAGGCGGTGTTGTTGCCGTTGGTATTCCACTGCATGGAGCGGGAAGGATTGGAGGGCACGGAGTGGGGAGTGGAGGGAGGGGAGATCCCGGGAAGTGTGACAAAGAGGGCCTGGTAGTTGCGTCCGTTGGCAACGGGTAGGTCCACGAGGGTTTTGGCGGTAATTTCCTGGCGGACTTCGGCGCGGTCGGTTTGGAGGACGGCGGCGTTGGCTTCGACGGTGACGGATTCGCTGACTTGGCCGACAGTGAGTCTTCCGTCAACGCGAATCGTCGTGTTGGCCGTCAGTTCGATGTTGTCCTGGCGGGTGGTGCGGAAGCCATCTTTTTTGATCTCGACTTCATAGATGCCGGGCTGAAGAGTGGGGATGTTGTAGGCTCCGTCGGCGGTGGTAGAGACAGAGCGTACGGCGCCGGTTTCTTTGTTTTTGACGGTGACGGAAGCCGTGGGAACGGCTGCGTTGGTGGCGTCGGTAACGGTGCCGATCAGGGTGCCATAAAGGGTTTGGGCGTAGTTGGCGGGCACGAGGCCGAGAAGCAGAACGAGGCTCAATGATGCCGAAAAGAGACGGGGCATCCAGAGTGAATTGAACTTCATAGAATTCCTCAGACGGGGATACTTAGATTTGATGGGCATTCCAGGTAGGGAAGCAAGCCCATTTCAAGTCATACTGTATCAAAATTCAGCAAGAAGCGGAATCGGGGTGGGACGGGGACCAGGGGCGGGGTTGCGGCTGCGGAGCCGAATCTTGTGAGACAGTTGGATCTTGTCGTGATGGGGGGTGGCGAGATTGAGGGCGAACCAGACCTTTTGGGGGAGCAGGAAATCGCGTTGGGGGCTGGCGAGGATCAATTGCTGGAGTTCGGCGAGATCGGCAGCGAGAACTGCGTCGACGGCGGGGCCTGGGTGGAGAAGGAAATCGGGGACACGGCGGGCAATGCCTAGTTTTTCGAAATCGAGGGCGCCATTGGGGGGGAGATGAGCGGTGAGGAAGATGTAGCGTACGGTGGCGCCGGGCTGGAGGGAGGTGCGCAGGTGGTCGTCGGGGTCGAGATGGAGGACTTCGCGACCGGCAAACGC
>Ga0068877_10004838_pt1 | contig 10423 bp, 9 predicted proteins | sample NOAtaG_FD_66437 | JGI IMG/M metagenome (GOLD analysis project Ga0068877, IMG submission 66437) | Freshwater lake microbial communities from Lake Erie, under a cyanobacterial bloom - NOAA_Erie_Diel6S_1000h metaG | ecosystem: Environmental > Aquatic > Freshwater > Lake | place: USA: Ohio, Lake... | reverse complement strand
GATTCGCGAGCAATCACAAGCCAAGAGTTGCTGTTACCATGGTTCCAACTTTAGTACACCAGATTGGTTTATGGCTCGATCGATTCGAAGACGTTCTTTCACGATGGGAATCGAAACTCCAGAGTATTGAGCAAGCCTTTCTTCGAATGGACTCTGATTCGATTTCAACCCACTGCGAAGAGGGCGAAGCTATCCATGCGGAGCTGGCGGATTGCAAACGATCAAGGCTTGAATTGCTCGAAATAGCGAGGCAGATGGGGATGAGGGCTAGCCATTTGCAGGAGTTAGCGATCCATCTCGATGGCCAATGGCCCGCACTTTGGACACACCGGATAGGCAAGCTCGAATTGCAACTCAATCGAATTCAACGCTTGAGTACATCGCTTTGGGTGAGCGCCTTTCAATCGAAGTCAGTCGTTTCGGACATGTTGCTGATTCTAGCGACCGGCAGGTCGGGGGCTGCAACCTATTCTCCTAACGAATCCAGGTCGATCGAAGGTGGATTCCTCGTGAATGAGGCTGCCTAAGAAAGTGTACCGATCCTCATGAGCCTATTCAGTGCGATACAAGGTTCCGCCAATTCACTCCGAGTCAATCAACTCGGACTGCAAGTTGTTGGTAACAACATTGCGAACGTCAATTCGCCAGGCTATATCCGACAAGAGTTGGTTCAGGCGCCAGCGGCGGGGTACCGATCGGGCGAGCTAATCTTTGGACAGGGCGTCCAATCGATCGGCATCCAGCAGAAGATCGACGAGCTCGTGCTGGGCCGTATGCGAGAAACGCAGAGCCAGCTTTCTTATCAGGAGCAAGTGGAGTCTTCCAACGGAGACATCGAGTCGTTACTGAATGAGCTTACGGACAATGATCTATCTTCGAAGTTCAGCTCACTTGCGAGTGCTTTCCAGGATATAGCCAATCAACCTGGAAGTGAGCCGATGCGTACGATTGCCATTCAGCGCGGGCAAGAATTGGCTAACCAGTTGCGTTCTATTTCCAATGGTGTGGCAGAGTCAGCGAATCGGAGCCGGACGGAGATAGGGTTGGCGGTGGATCAGGTCAACCGCTTGAGCAACATCATTGCCAAATTAAATCAGCGAATCGTCGAGATCGAAGGTGGAACCAATTCTAGCGCTGTTGGATTGCGAGATGAGCGTATCGCGGCTCTCGACGAGCTTTCGACATTTGTTGATATCTCCGTGACCGAACAACTGAACGGTTCCGTCACCGTATTCGTGGGTGGAGACTACATCGTAGCGGACGGAATCCCTCGAGAAGTAGTCACTAAGAGGATTGACGATAGTGAAGGGGGCGCCGGAATCGAGTTGCGATTTGTCGACACCGACTCCAGGCTTGTGGTGCAAGGAGGGAAGGTTCGGGGACTCTACGACTCCATCCAACTAAATGCTCAGAGTGGATTCAGCGGCAAAATAGATGGGTTGGCTCGAGACATCATCCATGTTGTCAATAGGATCCACTCCCAAGGGCAGGGATCAAAAGGATTCACCAATCTCACAGGAGAGACGGTAATCTCGAAAGCCAATGTTCCTTTCGAAGTATCCAATCCAGAATTCAATATCGACAACGGCTCGTTTGTCATTCGATTGACCGATTCGCGAACGAAACTTACGACAACCCATGATATTTCAATTCAGCAGCAAGGGTCGCTGAACGACACGACTGCAGAACAGATCGCTCAGCGACTGGATGCCATCTCGGGGATATCCGCAGCCATTACCAATGACGGTAGACTTCAAATCACATCGGATTCCTCCGCCGTGTCATTCAGTTTTGCAGAAGATTCGAGCGGAGTCCTAGCGGCGCTTGGGATCAATACATTCTTTGTCGGAAACTCTGCGGCGTCGATTGGTGTTCGTTCTGGGATCACTGAAGATAGTTCCCAGCTAGCTGTCAGTAGCGACGGAGTTGGGAATGGTGCAAGGAATGCATTGAAGATTGCAGAAGCGTTCAATGAACCCACCGACTTGCTGGGTGGTAGAAGCTTGAGCGGGATATATGGGTCGATCGTTTCGGAAACAACCCGTGATATCAATACTCAAAAGGGAGTCTTGGATGGACTTCGAAATTTCTTGCAATCGCTAGAAGCGAAGCATCTCGGGATATCAGGCGTAAATCTCGACGAAGAAGCCGTCAAAATGTTGCTCTACCAACGCGCCTTTCAAGCAACGTCGAAGCTTGTAACTGTGGTTTCTGACATGCTCGATACCCTCGTCAATATCGTCTAGTCATGCTCAGCTCGTTTTATCCAGTCGTAGCAGGTCGAACCAGTGATGCGAACAGTCGCTATCGATCGCTCTACCAAGTGCAAAACGGACGTATTGCCATACAGGAACTAGAGCAACAGTTAAGTACTGGACTACGATACTCCCGGCCGAGTCAAGATCCATCGTCTGCCATTCGGGTGATCGGATTGCAACGAGAATTAGAGTTTCGTGATCAGACGATCAAGAATCTCGACTCTTCTCAGGGCTACTTGAATGCATCAGAATCGAATCTGGCGAATGTCCAAGACCTCATGACGGAATTAAGAGGGCTAGGTATCGAAGCAGCCGGCAATGTCATAGGTGAATCCGAACGTAGAGGCTGGGTGAATCAGATTGATGCATCTATCGATAGACTCACTTCAGTTGCGAATACACGTTATCTAGATCGTTACCTCTTTACGGGCGGTGCAGTCGATACGCCAACGATCGAAAATTTTCGTGGCGCGATACGATTCTCTGGAAATGAACTTGACCTGAAGACAATTGCGGACGTTGGGGATTATATCACTCACAATGTCACCGGACAGAAAGCTCTTGGTCTGTTGTCGGAAGGTGTAACAAGTCGGATCGATCTCAATCCAAATGCCCTTCAGTCAACACGCATTTCCGACATCAACGGTGGGCAAGGGATCGCACCAGGTGCGATTCAACTCTCGAGTGGGACATCGCAGGTGATCGTCGATTTAGCAGATGTCGAATTTGTTGGGGATGTCGCCAACAAAATCAATGGGAACGTTTTTTTGGACCAAAGAGAAGTGGTCGTGACATTGACCAACGGCTCGCTAAGCTTGAACTATTTGGATGGTCTACCAGGGACGTTAAGAGTCTCGGAAGTTGGTTCTGGCCGAACTGCCTCCGATCTAGGGATTCAGACGACGACTCCCGCACCTGCGCTTCCGATCAACGGCTCTTCTCTCGATCCCATCATTCGACCGACCACACTTCTGACTCAATTGAATGGCGGCGTTGGATTCGATTGGAATGATGGCCTTCGCATCCAGCAAAATGGTCATAACTACGATATCACTTTTGAGAATGCGGTTACCGTAGAGGATGTGCTGAACAAGATTCAACGTTCCGGTGCCCCTATTGTCGCTGATATCGCTCCCGATGGTCGAGGATTGCGAATTCGTTCTAAAGAAAGTGGCTCGGCGTTTTCTATTGGTGAATTGCAGGGCTCATTAGCCGAGTCTTTAGGGCTTCGAACGTTTCATGGTGGAACGCAGATATCCGAGTTGAACTATGGACGTGGTCTGACGACGACACAAGGTACGGATCTGATCATTACACGCAATGATGGAACGTCGCTGAATATCGATTTGGATGGAGCGGCGACGGTTGCGGATATTCTGAATACCATCAATAACCACGCTGCCAATCAAGACGCTGCGACGCGAGTGACGGCATCATTGGCATCGGTGGGTAACGGAATTGAGCTCACTTCGCTCCACTACTCGGGACCACCAAGTCCGGATGCGGGGCCAATCAAGGTTCGTTCGGCGGGCGGAAGCCATGTTGCATTTGAATTAGGGTTAGTACCACGCGGCCAGCCTGAGTCTGTAGCATCATCCTCCGGGACAAACTATACACTCAGCGGTAGAGATCCAAATCCCCAAGAGGTTAAAGGAGTCTTTAACTCGCTCAAGCGATTGCGAGACGCGATACAATCCGAAGACACGAACGAGATTGCCAGGGCTGTTGAGCTAATCGACAAAGATCTAGAACGTATCTCGTTGAGTCGTGGTTCTTTGGGCGTTGAGCAACAACGAATCGATAGTCTCAAGATTTTTCAAGAAGATACGAAAGTTGGACTGAAAGAGGATGAGTCCAGGAATTTGGAAGCGGATTTGGCGACCGTAATTTCCAATCTCAATGCACGCCAGGCTGCTTATGAAGCAAGCCTAAAGCTCTTGGCAAATGCAAGTCAATCGTCCTTGTTCAACTACATCTAGCTCCACTCGCCACACCTATTTTTAATGGCGATATGGCCCTAGCCTTCAATAAGTTCAGCAATGTGCTTTAGAAGCAACTCTCGCTCATCGACATCGAGCCAAACGTACGAGCCTACGATATCCCCCTCGGCGTTCACAAGGCAAAATCGATCCGGATGACCTCTCTTTTCAACACCATCTAGAAAAAACTTCTCGACACCAACACGCTCTGTATAGACCATATCCCCCCGAAGGAAGTGCCAACGGTCAGGGTTCGCTTGGAAGGACTCTGCGTACTCTGCCAATACCTCACGAGTATCGATTTCTGGGTCAACGGTAATGCTGACAAATCGGATCGGCTTGTCTTTGAACTTGTTTTGAAGCAATTGCATTTGCGAGGATTGACGTGGACAACTCCCTTTGCAAGTCGTGAAGAAGAAACATGCAACATAGGGTTGTCCTTTCAGCGTCTCCGAAGAAATCTTGCGACCGAGTTGGTCTTCAAACTCGAAGTCCTTCAACCACTTCGGCTCTTGTTTTGACGAAGCGACCAGACTCGCCAATGCTTTGCGTTTTCCGGGATCGGCAACGGGCGGCTTAATGTCCCAGTCATCATCTTCATCCTCCACGGAAACTGCATTCGAGTTACTCAACGGGTTGCCCGAGGTTGTCTCGATGCCAGAAATTCGCGATGTACGGTAAGCGCGAAAAGAAATGGCGGAAATCGTCCCAAGCAGGATCCCGGCCGCAACTCCCAGAATACGTAGGGTTGTACGATTCAAAGTTCTTTCCTATCGAAATAATGACGCAAAAAAAGCCCCACTTGTGTGAGCCGCGTGGTTAACAGGTTTTGCAAAATCAGACCTGTTCTTCTCTATTGGGCGCGACCGCGATCGTGGGGGATTCGATCACAGGTGTGGATACAACTTTAACGAGTCAGTTAGACTTTGACGAGAGATGCGTCCATTCGGAAGCCACTCCGATTCCTACTGCCTCAATTCCGCCGGTTCAAACTGATGCTGGTGTTCCTGAAAGCAAGGTCGTTGCCTGTGGTGACAATTTTGACGAATATGACAAATTTCTCAACGATTCATTGGCTAGATCCGTGTTTTCCACAAAATCCGATTGGCCAAAAGGCTTTGATAATGCAATGCTACATGGCCTAGCTCGCGTGAGAACTACAGGAACCTCCCCATGAAAAAAAGAATCATCAGAATAATCCATAGTTTGTTCTGGGACGACTGCGGCGCCACCGCTATCGAATACGCGGTGGTGGCGTCTCTTATCTCTGTGGCCGTCGTTGCTAGCGTTGCGCAGGTTGCATCCCGAATGCGAGATAGTTTCAACACTTCGGGAGACGCCATCAACCAGTCACTGTCTCCTTAGAATCCCAGCCAACTCGCTCCACTGACCATCCAGAATGGGATGGTTATCAGTCCCAAAAGTGAAGTTCCCACGACAACAGTACACGCCGTTTCGATATGCTGGTTAAAGAGTCGGGTCATCACAATTGGAAACGTTGCCGTTGGCATTGCCGCTTGCAACAACAGAACCTCTTGAAGCTCGCGGGTAACCCCTGAATACTTCGCAATTGCCAAAAAAAGGATGGGCAATATCACGATTCGGACCGCGACAGCCAACAGTAGAGGTCTCCACGCTTCCGAGATCTTCACCTTCGTGATGCAGTCATAGACAATCGCTCCACTGAGAACGAGCCCGATCGGTATGGAACAACGCCCAAGTTGCTCGGTCATGCTCAACAAGGGGCGAGGGATCCACTCGGTCAGGCTCCATTGTCGAATCAAGAGCGCAATCGTAACAGACACCAATGGTGGGCTGAACAAAATCCTGCGCCATGATTCGCGCAGCCCTTTTCCGCTAATGATGAACAGCCCCACACTCCACAGAGCTATGTCGACTCCGACGTTGTGGATCAGGAGAGTGACAATGCAACCCGGATAAAAGACCTCTGCGAGAGGGAATGGAATATATCCATAGTTGGCGATGCCGGAGCATAATGCAAATGTGCGTTTCCTGCTTCCGTCGCCGAGGCAAAACCATCGACCTAACGCGAACGCAGCGCAAGTAGCGACTCCGAATCCGAGAATCGTCAATGCTGCTCCGAAGAATGACGGTGTCCATGCGCCGAGATCGGTAGACATCTTGGTGTCCGTCATGATTCTATGAAAGAAAAAGGACGGCAACAAAACATTCGATAGAAATCCAGCGAGCGAACGATCCACTTCACTGGTAAACCACTTAAGATAGCGAGCTACCGCACCCACTAGCATCACCAAGAAAACGCCAGAAACGGTGGAAGCAATACTGAGGAATTCGACGTTCAATCGTTCTCCAAACTTATCTTGCAGGCTACTTGCCCAACGACATCGACTTCATCATTTCGCCGACAAAGGAAGACTCGTCACGACGAATCACGACATGGTCGCCAGCTCTCAGGGAATAGTTCTGACCTTCCATCACATTTTTACCCGAATCATCAAAGTCGACATCTAGTCGGACCGGTGGACGATTCGCACCATTGGGACGAAGGACTGTTGCTTTCATTCGACCCATTTTCTTGAACAATTGTGCATCCCGGACAACATCACCCACAAAAAGAGACTGGCCTTGTTGCAAAGGTAGTTTCTCGTAGTGTTTTTTTCCGTCGTTGATTTCGAGCATGACACAGGGTTCGCCATTGTCTGTCAGCAGGGGTTTGTCCACTCCCGACGCTCCGACAGAGTATCCCGCCGCTTTCAAACTCCTCAGGTCGACATTGTCCATCGGCCCTTTGCTACGTCCCATAAGTGACGAACATCCGCCTAGAGTGACAACCAATGTACAGAACGCGAAAAGCCCGAAAGTGCTCGCCAAGCTGTTTTGCCTTGAAGCCTGAACCATGTCTGATCTTCCCATCCCTATGAAAGTACTTAGCCACACTCTCGAATATCGGGATCAAAGGTCGTATTCTTGACGGAAAAATCAATTTTATCGGAAAAGGCGTCCTGAACCGCGCAGTTTACCAAATGCTATCTTGTCGATTCTGCCCGTGAAGCGGCGATGCAGTGAGGGCGGAGAAGTACGACCGCGGAAAACCTAAGAACAACGCATCTCGAAGCGTCGAATCCTCCATTTCAAAACTCACACTTCGGGTGGTGATTAGTTCAACACGCCCGAATGCCTCTGTTTTCTAGTTACGTCCAGGCTGAATCGCTGGACGCGGCAGATTGCTACCACTAGCCGAAGGAATAACTGTCCCGGAACTCGATGTGTTGGGAACCGAAGATCCACTGCCCGACGGGGCCGAATTCTTTGAGTCAACTAGATTCCATCTCTTCCCCGTCATGGTCATCGTTGCGTTCCACTTTAGGTCGGGAATGAACAGTATCGAAGCGATTGTAGAACCATTGACTTTCGCTTGCCCCCAATCGGTTTCGACGGTCAATTGCTTGAGCGTTGTAGCCCCCGTGACAGAATCTCCGTTGTTCAAGATCACAGTGGTTACAGAATCTTCCGACGAAGCGAACTTGACTCCGGCGATGAGAGCTAGGTCAATTTCGACAGCCCCGAACGACAATTGAAAAGGAAGTGCCGTTAAATCGTTGATAACGCCCGATACCTTTTGTCCACCCACTAAATCGACGGTGACGCTCAATGCGGCAGCGGGCGCTGGTTTTGCTGCAGGCTTTGCGGCTGGAACAGCCTTTGCTTCCGCCTCTTGTCCCATTGCATACGGGGAGGCAAACGAGCAAATTGCTGCAATAGCGAGGCTAGTGATTTTCATGGTTTCGAGCTCAATCGTGGAATCAAAAGTTGTCAAATGTTCAATTCGTTCGATTCTAATTGCACCCGGTGGTGACTCAATAAAATTCGTTGGGACCATAGCATGAGATGCGTCGGCACAACGTCAGTTTCCTTACAACCACGATGATTCGTTCGATTCACCCCACCATCCGATCTTTCCCCTAGAATTAGGATTTCTGGACTGAAGCCATTACCAATGATCCCCGAGGCCTTTATGCATTCTTCCACGAACCACGACTCGCACCGACGATCTGTCATCAAGGCGGGAGTCATTTCGGCTCTTGTTTCCCCCAGCGCGCTCGCTCATTCAACGAACCCGGCCAAGATCCGTATCGGACAGATTGGTGTTGGCCACGGGCATGCGAACAAACTTTCGGTGTATCGATCCTTGCCTGACTATGAGATCGTTGGGATCGTCGAACCCGACCAAAAACTTCGTGATCAAGCGATGCAACAACCTGCATTTCGCGACTTGCGATGGATGACGATGGAGCAATTGCTCGAGATGCCTGACCTGTCAGCTGTCTTGGTGGAAACAGAAGTCAAGGATCTGCTGCCTGTAGCAGAAAAGTGTGTATCGCGAGGAATACACATTCATATCGATAAGCCTGCCGGTGAGTCTCTTTCGCAGTTCAAGAAGATTTTGTCCATTGCCAAGCAGAAAAAATTGCTCGTTCAGATGGGCTACATGTATCGCTACAACCCAGCGATCTTGTTGCTGAAGCAGTTCCTACGCGAAGGATGGCTTGGGGATATTTTCGAAGTCCATGCTGTGATGAGCAAAGTCGTAGCCCCGGAGGGAAGAATCGCGCATGCTGCCTATCGAGGGGGTATGATGTTTGAATTGGGCTGTCATCTGATTGATCTCGTGCATTCGATATTGGGCGAACCGTCCCAGGTTACTGGCTTTCATCAACATGTCTCCCCATCAAATGATGCACTGCTAGACAATGCGTTGGCAGTGCTCGAGTATCCCCGAGCACTGGCGACTGTGAAGTCGAGCGCACAAGAGGTCGATGGAAATGCACGCCGACATTTGGTCGTATGTGGAACGAAAGGGACGTTTCATGTTCAACCGCTCGACAATCCGTCTGTGCGGTTGACTCTCGCTGAGTCGGTTAGCTCGTACAAATCGGGGCAACAGGAGATCTCGTTTCCGAAGTTCACTCGCTACATCGCTGATGCAATCGACATGGCTAAAATCATTCGGGGTGAAAAAGAGACCGATTTCGATTATGAACACGATCTATCTGTACAACGTACAGTACTCCAAGCCTCGTCCCTCACCCGTTGAACGAGCACTTTCTCATGCACGATCTGCCCGGAGCATCCAACCAACTTTCAGCACCAACTCCCCATCCCCGATGGGTGACGGCTCCACGCAATGGCATGCAACATGATTCCAATCAATCGCCGAACATCGACGCGTTTCCGCCCTCCTGCGGGTAGGGCGAGCCCAGCAAGGCTTTGCGATGGGAAGGCCGAATTGCGAGGTATTTGCACAAGACAGTGCAAACTCCCTGGCCCTTGGTCGCCACTCCTGGAAGCATGGGAGAAGGGTGTATTCGCAACTTGCGAATCAACTCGACGCTGCAACACCAACCCTTTCCGAAGATACCAGGCACTTGGCATTCATAGCTAGTGGATACAGCCGAAAAAGTGAAGGATGGTAGATAGCCATCCTTGTCTCTGGCCTCGAATCCCTCCTACCCTTGATTGATTCGATTGATCAATTGGCGCAATCGACCGAGGTTACGGCGATTGAAGTGGAACACACAACGAGGCATCTCGGCCAACTCGGGTTCGGAAGATTCCTCAGGGAGTGGGCCTCGTTGTTCAATCACTCCGGAAACAACAATGTCTTTGAACTCGCGATTGAGTTCGGCAAGCGTTTCCGTAGTTAGACTCTTTGTCATTCTCAGGATCAAAGTGTCATTCACATATCGCATACTGTGGTACACACGATAGAAAGTGGAGATCTCTTCCATCACTTCGTCCACCGAATGCACAATCCTATAAAGATGAACATCGTCTGGACTAATTAGTCGACTCTTCATCAACTCTTCCAGGAAGAACTTTTCCATGCCCCGCCAAAAAGTCCCGTTAGCTTCATCCAAAAGGACCAAAGGAAACATCGTTTGCTTGCCTGTTTGAAGCAGCGTCAACACTTCGAGCGTTTCATCTAATGTTCCGAATCCTCCAGGACAACAAACGACAGCGCTGCATTCTTTCACGAACATTAATTTGCGAGTGAAGAAGTACTTCAGCGTGACCAGTTTGGGGTCCCCTTGGATGTATGGATTCGCCGATTGCTCGAAGGGCAACATGATGTTGAGCCCCATCGACATTTCGCGTCCAGCCCCTTTATGGCCGGCTTCCATGATGCCCCCCCCTGCGCCGGTG
>Ga0068877_10004836_pt1 | contig 10425 bp, 9 predicted proteins | sample NOAtaG_FD_66437 | JGI IMG/M metagenome (GOLD analysis project Ga0068877, IMG submission 66437) | Freshwater lake microbial communities from Lake Erie, under a cyanobacterial bloom - NOAA_Erie_Diel6S_1000h metaG | ecosystem: Environmental > Aquatic > Freshwater > Lake | place: USA: Ohio, Lake... | reverse complement strand
GCCTGACGCTCGAGCCGCTCCGCGAGGGCCACGTCGTCGGCATTCATGATCGCGACGTAGTCGGCACGGGCGGCGGCGAGCCCCTCGTTGAGCGTGGGCGTGAGGCCGCGGTTTTCGCGGGTGACGAGCCGGATCCGCGGGTCGCGGGCGGCACGGTCGGCGAGGATGCGGGGTGTTGCGTCGGTGGAGCCGTCGTCGATGACGATCAGCTCGAAATCGGCGAGTGTCTGCCCGAGGATGCTGTCGATCGCCTCGCCGACGAATCGCTCGGCGTTGTAGACGGGCAGGACGACGGACACGCGCGGGGGTGAGGAGGTCATCGGGCCGAGGCTAGTGAAAGGTTACGCAGGACGCCCGTCGCGGGAGCGACGGAATATGCGGGGGTTCCGGGGTCATGCATCTCATTCACCGTGCACCAAAAACGCTTGGGCTTTGCCTTCGATAACCGCGGACGGGCTGATCCTCCCGAGCCGCTCTCCCAATGCCCCCACCGCCTTGTGGGCGACATTCAGCATCACCGACGTTAGCTTCGCGCCGCTGCAATAGTGGCGGCCCGCGCCGAAGGGAATCGCGGTCTGCCGGGTGAACGGACACCCCGATGCAGAACCCAAAAATAAGTAGAGCATGTCGCCGGGCAGAATCGTCTCGTCGCCCACCACGTTCTCCGCCACGCACTCCCGCATCACGAAATTCGTGGCCACGATCGAGTAGGAATCCAAGCCGCGAGCCAGCCGGACCGCCTCGAGCGGATCCTCGCCGGCCTGCACCGCCCTGATGGCGGCGTTCATCATCGCCGTGAACATCGCATGCAGCGGGCTCACGCCCATCACCAGCAGCGACAGCACGGTCGCCTGCTCGGCCTCGCCAAGCTCGTGCACACCGATCGCCTCGCAGCACCTGACGAGCGCCTCGTTGGAGCGATACAGCGTGGAGAGGGTGGGGAACGGGTTGAAGAAGTCGATCGCGAAGATCGTCTCGTCGAGCGGCGGAACGCTCTTGCCGGTGACCGCCGCGATGCACTCCGCGAACAGAAACACGACCAGCCCCCTGGCGACGTCGCGGGCGGAGCCGCCCGAGCCCTGCGGGATCGCTGCCTGCACCGCAGCAGCGGCCTGCTCCAACGGCAGGCCGACAAGCCGGGAAACGCACCGCTCGAGCAGCTCGTTGGTGGCCTGACGGCGGCGGTCGTGCTCCGGGCCGTCGATCATGATCAGACCCACGTCGCAAAACCGGCGAATCCAGGCGGTGCGGTCGGGCTTGGCGACGCTGAGGATTCGCTCGACGAAGTTGTATTGCCTGTAGGCGGGCGACTCGAGGACCGCCTTGGCGAGGACGGCGTCGTGTACCATCACGACTTTACGGGCGTCTTGTTCGCTCCGGATCACGAGGAGCGGCCCGGGTTGCGCCGGGAAACGATCCTCGCCCCGGTTGCCCGTGATCGACCGTACCGCGTCCAACACACGTAGAAAATCCATCGAGTTGCCGGCGTCGCGTAAAGGAGGAGGAGAGCGGGTTAGGGGGCCTATCCCGCCGCTTCCGCGACGGGCTTCCTGGCGAAATTAGTTGATGGTGAGTGTACTTTTTGGGACATGAGGATGGCGAATAAGCTGCGGCTCGGGTTTGTGGGCGGATGCCTGGCGCATCAGCCGGGAATTCCCTATGCCCGGCTGTTTCATCGCGTGCTCTCCCGAAAGCTCGAAGACAGGTTCGGGGTGCGGCTGGAGGCCGTGGTGTGTGATCGGTATGGCGACGAGCCGCACGCGCGGCTGGAAGCCTTGCTGCGGGAAGGCCCGCTCGATGCCGTGCTCGTGCATCGAAGCACCAACACGTTCTTCACGAAGACGGCGCTCGTGTTCGTGGTTCAGGATCGGGATCACGCCCGGTACGTGCTGCATCCGATGTTTCCACGCCGGCGGCGACGGTCGTGGCTGGAACTCGAACGAACCGGCTTTCGCGAGTGCCTCACGCTCCGGAAAATATCCACGCCACCCGGTAGCGCCGATCTGCCGCCGCCCGTTGAGATCCCCGCCGATCGCCTGGCGTCGCTCATGCACACCGGTGAGACGCGACCGTTCAGGGTGAACGACCTCTCGTGGATCGCGGCCGACCGCTGCGGCCTGGTGGCCTGGGCCATTCAGGACGAAGTGCGGATCGTGACACAGGCACACGCCGTCGCGGCCAGCGCCGGACTGCCGCTCATCGTGCTCGGGCCCGGCCTCAAAATCGGGCACCGCTGGGTGATCCGATTCGCGGCCCGGCTCGACACCGCGCTGGCTCGGGCGGTTTCTGCGCTCGAGGGCGCCTCGTATGTGAGCCTGCTCGGCAGAGATGCGACCGATTCGCCCTCGCCGCCGCTCGGCCTCGAGCACTACATGGATCAGATCCACTTCAATGCGGTCGGCCATGCCCTTTTAAGCGACCTGATCGAGCCGCTGCTGGCACACGTTATCGAGGCGATGACTGCGACTTCGCGTCTGCCTTCGCCTCGATGAAGTCGATCATCTGCTGGACGGTGGTGCCGGCCGAGATGCTGTCGTCTTCGATCCGGATATCGAACGCCTCCTCGACCTCGTTGAACAGCTCCATGAGATCGAGGGAATCGAGGCCCGTGCTGCCGAGCTTCGCGTCGAGAAAGTTCTGGTCGGCCGTCGTTTGGCCCGTAAGCACGGAGAGCTTTTCGAGCATGAACGTGCGGGCTGTGTTATCTGCCATCGATCGGCGTATCCTTGCAGGCGGCTGTTGACGTCCCTGGCTGAGACCCCCACTTTACCCGCTCGCCCGATGCTCGTCGCTCTCAAACGCCTCGTCTGCAAACTGCTCGGCGTCGACTACGTCGTGCGGCACATCGGTGCCTCAGAGGACCGTCTCCAAAGGGGGCTGCTGCTCATCGGCAACGCGCTACGATACGCCCGCGAAGATCCCGCGACCCTCCGCGATACGCCCGAGTATCGCCGGGTGGCGGAGGCAGTCGGCCTGCTGCGGCCGTGCCGGGTGGACGGGCTCGGGTTCGTCCGCATTGGAGCCGGCAACGACGGCGGCTACGTGATGCTCGACGCTTTCGAGGCATCGGGCGTGGCTGCCGCCTACAGCTGCGGAGTGGGGGACGATGTGTCGTGGGATCTCGACATCGCCTCCCGCGGCATCGACGTCTGGCTCTATGACCACACCGTGCACCGTCTTCCCGCCGAACATCCTCGGTTTCACTTCGCGAGGACGGGCCTCGCGGGTCACGCGGCGCAGCAAGCGTGCCGAACGCTCGGCCAACTGATCGCTGCCAACGGGCACGAGGGCCGCGAGGATCTGATCCTCAAGATGGACATCGAAGGAGCCGAGTGGGACGTGCTCGACGAGACAGCGACGGCCACGCTCGACCAGTTCCGACAGATCGTCGTGGAGTTTCACGATCTGGCCAGGGTGCTCGACCCGGTGCTCCGAAAACCGCTCATAGCGGTGCTCGAGAAGCTCAGTCGCACGCACCAGGTCGTCCACGTGCACGGCAACGGCTGTGAAGTGCCGATCTGGATCGCTGACCTCGTGCTGCCCCAGGTGATGGAAGTGACCTATGTGCGGAGGCGGGATTTCGCGGGGCGGTTCGCGCCCCACACCGGCACATTCCCGACGGAGCTGGACCGGCCCAATCGGCCGGGATTGCCGGATATTTTCCTGGGGCGGTTTGGAAGCGAGCAGGGCGAGACGGGGCTTTGACCCAATTGAGCCGATGGCGATAATTCAGCGGTCACGGACGTCCGCAGGAACCGCATAGGCCATGAACGCTACGCCCGTCGAGCGGATCGATGCGTTTTCACGCGGCTGCCGGCCGGGCACCGTCACGGTGTGGGCGATCTGCGTTTGCCTCGCACTCGCGCCCGATCCTGCCCACGCCGTGATCGTCACCGGCACGCAGGGCAACAACATCTCGGCGCCATCCGATCCGGCCCTCGCCGTGCGGTGGGGCCAGGTGGGACTGTTTCGACCGAGCTGGGGCCCGGACGGCTTTCTCGGCACGCCGATCTCGGCCAACACGTTCATCACCGCCAAGCACATCGCCGGCAACGTCGGCGACACGTTCACGCTCGGCACCACCACCTACACGACCGTTGCCAAGTTCAACGACCCCTCCAGCGACCTCGCGATCTGGCAGGTGGCCGGCACGTTTCCAGAGGACAATATCGTGCCGCTCTACACGGCGGGATCAATCGCGTTCAATGCGCCGATGTATGTGTTTGGCGTCGGCAGCGCCCGCGGTGTGGAAGTGACCGGCACGGCCTTCGGCGGCGGCACCGAACTCAAAGGCTGGAGGTGGGGTGACTACAACTCCACCACTCCGGTACAAAGCTGGGGCACGAACAACGTGGCGGGGGTCGCCAACTTGGGGTCACTCGGCCTCCAACTCGTGTATTCGTTTTCCTTCGGCGTGAGCGACAACGAAGGCACGCTCGGCTACGGCGATTCAGGCGGCCCGGTGTTCATCCAGCAGAACGGCGTGTGGTCTCTCGCCGGAATCAACTACGCAGCCGAGTCGCCGTTTAACACCACGAATACCGGCGGCGGTTTCAACGCCGCGATCTTCGACGTCGGCGGGCTCTACTACCGTTCGAATAACACCTGGGTCTACGAAACCCCCACGGCCACCGACTCGCCGGCCCTCGCCTACTCGACCTCGACGACCGCTCGGCTCTCGTGGATCAACGAGATCACGTCGGCAGTACCCGAGCCGAGCACGGTGGCGGCCGCGGCGATCGCCGGCGTGTGCATTCCGCTCGCCCGCGCGTTGCGACGACGTTTGCGAGTGTGATCCCCGGGCTACCGCCCGGGGCTTCCTGAGGTCATCCACGTCGCGGGAAAGATCCCTGCGGGCGGTTCCGCCGCCGCGAACCACCGGCGGGGCGCGATCACCATCTTGTCGGGCCACTCCCCGAGCCACGCCGCCCACCAACTGAACGTGCTGTTGGCGATGATGAAGTGGCGGCATCCCGCCATCAGCCGCTGATCCATCACCGGCGTCAGCCCGGCTGCCTCGTTTACGAACCGCATCGGGCCCGGGAGACGCAGCGCACCGCGAGCCCACTCCAGATCGTCGGAAAACACGAAGAACGTCGGCGACGAAGACGCGCCGATCCGGGCGGCCGCCGCGGAGTAGTATTCGAGCGGCAGCACGCCGTGAAAGGCCGCGATCTTCTGGTCGTGCACATAGTCGCCGCGGCGCACGTGCACGCAGACGGCCTCGCACGCCGCGATCTCCGCTGCGATGGCCCCAAGCCGATCGGGAAACGGCTGCCGCAAAGCGAAGTCGCGCCGCAGTTGCGCGGCGACGGCTGGGTCGCGATCCGCATAGGCGGCAGACTGCCATGCCCCTTCGAGCACCAGGTCGCCAGGAGTCGTGAAGAGCCGCTCGTCGCAGGCGTGGCCCTCGTCGCGCAGCAGTGTCCAGCGGCGTGGCGAGACCGTCCGCACCGCTGCACGCACGACAGCCGGGAGCCGCGAGCCGACCTGAAGACGGATCTGCGTTCGCGTGAGCGGCTTCACGGGCTCGCCGTCGATCCTGAAGGCGGGAAGTTCAAACCGCCGTGCACTCGGCCCGAGGGGAATGGGCGCCGGATCGAGCAGCAGCTGTCGGCCCGTGAGCAGGGCCACGGCCCGGCCCGCCGCATACTGAAACATTTGATTGCCGAGGCCGCCCTCGAGGCGGACGACGACGGATGCATGCTGCGACACGGCGGCCAAGTAGACTATCCTCGTTAACAAAGACTTCCGGATGATCGAAGCCTCTTTCCCTTCAGCTTACGCTTCGGGCTTCCTTGAATGGTTTTTTCAACAGCGCCCCGGGACGACACGCCTCCCGCTGAAGCCGCCTCGCCGCTGCTCGCCGAGCGATTGGCCGTCGCCTGCCTCTGCGCGGCCATCATCGCCGGGCCGATCGCGCTTGGTGGCACGCCCGTCTGGATCCGGCTGGCACTGGAGGCTGCGATGGCGTCGGCTTGTGTGCTCTGGGCATTGTCGGGCCGACGGTCGCTCTGGCTCACGCTCCCGCCACTGGCCGTGGCCGCGATCGCCTGCCTGCAGATCGCGCCGCTGCCTTACGGCCTCTTGAGGCTCGTCGCGCCGCTCCCCGCTGCGGCGTGGAAGGCAACCGCAGCGAGCGGCTGGGGCACCGTGTCGGTCGACCCGGGCGCTACTGCCGTGGGAATCCGGCGGCTCCTGCTCGGCCTGGCCACGATCGCCGTGGCAGCCGATCTCGGCCGGAACACCATGCTGCGCCGCTGGCTCATGGGAGCAATGGCCGCCGCGGCCGTTGGCATCTGGGCGCTCGGCATCGCGTTTCCGGTGGATCCGAAGCAGCGGATTCTGCTCGGATCCGTTGATCTCAAGGGGCCGATCGCCTTCTGGAAGACGGAGATTGCCGAGCCCGTGCAGACCGGGGGCACCGGAACGTATGAGGTCGTGCGCGTCGGCCAGACGCAACACGTGATGCCGGCCTGGTCGATCGGCGACGGCTTCGGCAGCTATGTGATCAGCAACCACTTCGCGGCCGGCATGTATCTCACGGTGCCGGTCGCGCTCGCTCTCTGGCTCTTCGCCACCCGCCGCCGAATTCCGGACGCAGTCCGGGTGGGCGTCGCGGCGGCAGCCATCGCGGCAGCCGTCTGGACGGTGGGACGGCTCGCCGATTCGCGGGCCGGCGGGGCGTCGATGCTGCTGGCGGGGCTCATGCTCCTGAACCTCGCCGCGGAGCACACACTCTGGCGGCGGATCACGGGCGTCGCCGTCGTGGGCTATGCGGTCGTGCTGGTCACGTTTTGCCTCGCGTTTTTCGGGCCGTGGACCGGCGTGCAACAGGTCTTGCCGGAGGGGATGCGGCAGCAGATCCGGAGTTTGCGGAGCGACGGCCGCGTGGTCGCCACCCGCGTGGCCGGACAGATGCTCGCCGAATCCCCGCTCCTCGGCACGGGCCTCGACACGTTTGGCGAGCTTCAGCCGAGCTTTCTCGGCAACGTGTTTCTGCTGCACTACGCCCACAACGATTACGTGCAACTACTCGCCGAGACGGGGGCTGTAGGTGGTGCCTTGGCTGCAACGTTCTTCGGCCTCCTGATCGCCCGCAGCCGGCGGTTTCGCCGCGCGGCCCAACCGCCGCTCCGCTGCCTCGACGCTGGCCCGTGGGCGGCCCTTGCGGCGCTCTCGCTCCATTCCGCGTTTGATTGGAACCTGCACATTCCCGCCAACGCGTTGTTGGCGGTCGTGGCCGCAGGCCTCGCGATCTCCGCGCGGGATCTATCCCCGGGCTTCCGCCCGGGGCTTTTGGGAGGTGAACGCCTCGCGAGCGCGCTCTTTGCGAGCGGGTGCATCCTGGCGGTCGTTTTGCTCGCTCGCGACGCCTCGTCAACCGCCGCTCGCCAAGAACTCGCGATCGCGATCGTCGAGGCTCGCACATCACACGACACCCAAGCGCCGGCCGCCGTACCCGCGCTCGCCGCCGCCATTACCGCCGGCGAACGAGCCGCCCGCTGGGATCCGTCCGACGCCAAGCTCGCGATCCTCGTCGGACAGGCCCACCTTCATCTCGCGGCCCACAGTACCGGCCCCGACGATCCGTCGATCATCGCACCAGCGTCGGAGGCCTGGTTCGAGCGGGCCCGCCGGGCCTGCGCCGTGTGCAAAGGCCTGCCTGCGTCGATGCGCGCCGCGGGGAAGCCGCAATGACCTCCCTTCTTGCCGCCGCGCCGGCCTCGCACACCGTGGCCAACGCTCCCATCTGGAACGTCTGCCTCACGCACGACCCCTCACTCGCGGGCCTCTATCGCGGCATCAACGATTTCTCACGGGCGCTCGCCGCACCGATCCTCTCGTTCGACGACGGCCGCATCCCACGGACGGCCCTCTCGGCCAAGGATGGCGCCGTACGAATTCTCTGCGGCGGCAGCAGGATCACTCGCGACTGCCACGTCATGCCGCGACACGCCGCCCGCGAGGCGGCGAACATCCTGGACGCAGCGGAACTGCTGATCGTGCACTCGCTCTTTCGGGCCCATGCGCCCTGGGCGGCCTGCTGGGCGAACGAATATCGCCGTCGCTACTGGGCCGTGCCACACGGCTGCCTCGACCCCTGGGGGCTGAGCCAGCGACGAATGGCCAAGCATGCCTGGCTCACGATCCATGGAAGGCCGTTTCTCGCAGGCGCGGAGCGAGTGGTGTTTTCGACGCAGCGGGCGCTCGACAAGGCCCGCCCGTGGGTGCCAGGCGGCAACGCCGTGGTGGTGCGCTGGCCCGTGGACCTGCCCTGCCTGGACGATCGCGAGCAACAGCGGCTGCGGTTTCGGCAGCGACTCGGCATCCCAACTGACATTCCGCTGCTGCTCTTCGTGGGCCGGCTGCATGCGGTCAAGCGGCCGCTGGAAACCATCGAGCGGTTTTGCACGGCCGACACCGGTGGCGGGCACCTCGTGATGGTGTGCCTCGACGGGCAGCTCACGAAGGCCGATCTCGAGCGAGCGATTCCCCCGACCCATGCGGGGCGGATTCATGTCGTCGGGCCGCTCGACGCAGACGACCTCGCTTCCGCCTATCTCGCGAGCGACGGCTTCATCTCGCTCTCCTTTCAGGAGAACTTCGGCTACGCCGCTGCGGAGGCCGTGGCCCACGGCCTGCCGGTGATCCTCTCCCCGGGCCACGACCTCGCTCACGAAATGCCGCGCGACGCGACCGGCCAGCTCGCCTGCGGGTGGCTCCTGCCCGACGATTCCGGGGCTTCCGCCGAGCAGGCAATCGCCGAGTGGGCCACACTCGCCGCGGACAGCCCAGCGAACGCGCCGCGGCTCACGGCCATGGGGGCTACCGGCCGTGCCTGGGCGGCCGAATCACTCTCGTTCGAAACCTTCCAAAACAACCTCCGTCACCTCGCCCGCATGTGATCCGATGACCATGACCTCACCCCTCACGATCTGGGTCGTCAATCCGTTCGACGACATCCCCGGCGAGGGCCTGCCACCGATTCGCTTCTGGTCGCTCTGCCGCACGCTGGCCGCCCGCGGTCACGACGTCACCTGGTGGACGGCCGACTGGAGCCACCGCCGCAAGGCACGGCGGACTCCCCCCACGGGCGTGCGCGAGTCGGAGGGATTTGGCCTGCAACTCATCCCCGTGCGGGCCTACGCGCGGAATGTATCGCTGGCCCGCATCGCCAGCCACCGCGATTTCGGGAGCAACTTCGACCGGCGGGCCACCGAGCTTGTGGAGGCCGGAACGCTCGCGAGACCCGACATGATCCTCGCCAGCCTGCCGCCGCTCGACAGCCCCGAGGCGGCCGTGCGGATCGCACGGCGATACGGCGCCCGGCTGATCGTGGACATCATGGACCTCTGGCCCGAGACCTTCGAGCGGCTGCTCCCCGGGCCGCCCTGGCTCCGCCACCTCGCCAGCCCCCTGCTGCTCGGCCGCATGCGGGCCCGCCGACGAGCGATCGTGGCAGCCGCCGACGGCATCTCGGCGGCGACGCACACCTACCTCGACACGACGCTCGCAGGCAGCCACCGCGACGTGCCCCGGCACGTGTGCTACCTCGGCGCCGACATGCCGCAGCACGAGGGCAGCTCCGCGGACGTGAGCGCGGACCGCCCGCTCGAGTGCGTGTACGCGGGCACCCTCGAGCGGGGCCAGGACCTGCAGACGCTCGTCGATGCCGCGCGGATGCTCGCGCGTGACTCCGTGCCCGTCACGCTGCACGTAGCGGGCACCGGGTCGCTCGAACCGATGCTGCGTGAGGCGGCTGCGACGATCACGGGCAGCTGCGAGCTGAAGGTGCACGGGCTGCTGGCGAAGCCCGAATACGAGCGGCTGCTCACCCGGTGCGACGTCGGGCTCGTGCTCGTGAAGCCAGAGTCGTGCGTGGCCGTGCCCTACAAGGCCTGCGACTACGCGGCTGCCGGGCTGGCACTCGTGAATTCGCTGCCCGGTGAACTGCAACGCCTCATCGACGAGCACGACGCGGGTGTCGCCTCGACCGCCGGCGATCCGGCGTCACTCGCGTCTGCCATCCGGCGCCTCGCGGCCGATCGCTCGCTCGTCGCGACGATGCGGCAAGGCTCGAGGCGCCTCGCCCTCGCCGCGTTCGACCGCAGCCACACGTTCCCGCGATTTGCGGAGTGGATCGAGCATGTTCATAACAGCCCCCATGCGCATAAAAGCCCCCATGCGCAAGCAGGGGGATAATCCGGCATCCATCCCGAACCGTCCCGCATTATCCCCCGGCTTGCGCCTGGGGGCTTGTATTGGAGTAACCGTCCCGCATTATCCCCCGGCTTGCGCCTGGGGGCTTTTATGAAGGCGGGTGACCTGGCAGCTACGCCGGCGCGAGATACGCCCCCAACACCACCAGCGCCAGCGGCCGCGACCAATGCATCGTGTCGGGCTTCGCCTGAAACTCGTCCC
>Ga0068877_10004833_pt1 | contig 10429 bp, 10 predicted proteins | sample NOAtaG_FD_66437 | JGI IMG/M metagenome (GOLD analysis project Ga0068877, IMG submission 66437) | Freshwater lake microbial communities from Lake Erie, under a cyanobacterial bloom - NOAA_Erie_Diel6S_1000h metaG | ecosystem: Environmental > Aquatic > Freshwater > Lake | place: USA: Ohio, Lake... | reverse complement strand
AACCTGGTCCTCACGGACTCCAGCGGCGACCTGGAATCCCGCTCCTGGAACGGAGCAGAAGAGATTGCGGCCCGCGTTGCGAAGGGTGATTTTGTCCATGTCAACGGCAAGATCAACATGTTCCAGGGTCGCAAGCAGCTCATCGTGCAGCAGATCTCCAAGATCGACGGCAGCGGGCTCGATCCGGCAGACTACAGTATGAAGTCATCCTACGACGCTGAAGTCATGTACGAGGCGCTCTTGAATCTCGTGGGCGAACTCACGGACGCTTACGTGCGCGAGCTGCTCCAGCGCGTGTTGACCGACGCCACCATCGCGCCTCGCCTGAAGACGTGGCAGGCGGGCAAAACCATTCACCATGCTTATCAATCGGGCCTGCTCGAACACGTGCTGTCGTGTTCGCGGCTGGCAGTGCAGTTGTCTGCTCATTACAACGTGAATGTGAACTACGTGGTGGCGGGCACGGTGCTGCACGATCTGTGCAAGGTGCACGAACTCACCGAGGGGCCGAGCGTCGAGTACACCGACGAAGGCAAGCTCGTTGGCCACCTCGTGAAGGGCGTCGAACTGGTGGAGACTTTCTCCGCGGGGATCCCCGGCTTTCCGACGGATCTGAAGATGCACCTCAAGCACGTGGTGCTTTCTCACCACGGGGAGTATGCCTACGGTTCGCCGAAGATTCCGCAGACCTCCGAGGCTTTTCTCGTCCATCTGATTGATCTGATGGACTCGAAGATGAACTCCATGGCGATGATCCGCAAGACGGACACGTTACCGGGGTCGTGGTCGGGGTTCGTGAAGCATCTGGATCGCATCGTCTTCAAGCCCGAGCTGCCGTTCTACCCCGAGCTGCTGACTGGTGCGGTGGCCCCCGTTGCGATTCCCGCTGCCAGGCCCGCCAAGGTGGGATCTCTCGGAAAACTACTGGAAGGCTTCAAGCCTCCGCAAGAGTAGCTAGAAGCCGAACAGGGCCTGGGCGTTCAACGACGTCACTCGCGTGACCTCATCTCTTGAAACGCCCTTGATCTCCGCGATCTTGTCCACCACGTGCGGCAGGAAGTGGGGAGCGTTCTCTTTCCCCCGGTGAGGCACCGGAGTGAGGAAGGGAGAGTCCGTCTCCACGAGGATGTGGTCGAGGGGACAGAGGCGAACCGCCTCGCGCACGTTCTCGGCTTTAGGAAACGTTACCATGCCGTTGAAGCCGAGGTAGTAGCCGAGGTCGATGGCGGCCTTGGCGAGTTCCAGTCCGGAGGAAAACGAGTGCACCACGCCTTTGCGCGCGAGCCGTGGCGCGAACTCCGTGAGCATCGCCGCCATCTCGTCGTCCGCATCGCGCGAGTGAATGATCACTGGCTTGCCCGCCGCCACCGCAATCTCGAGCTGGCGCCGGAAAGCTGCTCGCTGCACGTCCGGTGGCGAGTTGTTGTAGTGGTAGTCGAGGCCGATCTCACCCACTGCCACCATTTTAGGATGGGTGGCCCGAGCGGCGATCTTTGCCCACTCCACGTCTGTGGCGTCTTTGCTGTCGTGGGGATGAATGCCTTGGGAGAAGTACACCGGGGCGTGGGCCTCGGCGATCGCCATGACTCCATCCAAGTTTGCGGGATCTACTCCAATGGTCACGATTCGACTTACGCCCGCCTCGGCCGCCAGCCGGAGGGTTTCCTCCAGCGGGCGATCCTTCAGGTAGTCGAGGTGGCAGTGGGTCTCGGTGATCATTTCTTCTGCTTCAGCAGCTCCTCGAAGATAGCGTGGAACTGCGGGTTGGGGATCGAGCCTTCGATCTTGCGGCCGTTGATGATGATCGTGGGCGTGCTCTTCAGGTTATACTTCGCCGCCTGGTTCATCGAGGTCTCGACCGCGGGCTTACTTGACTGGTCGTTGAAGCACGCTTCGAGCTTATGCTTCTTGGCGATGCCCTGGAGCACGTCGAGGTTGAGGCCTTCTTGCGCGGCGAAGATCTCGTCGTGGATCTCGGCGAATCTGGCGGGATCGCAGGCCGCCAGCATGGCCGCGCGACACGCAAACTGGTGCATGCCGCCCTTCATGGCGGGGTTGCAGGCGGCGTCGAGCGGATAGAACAGATACTGCACGTTCATGTGCGCACCGTAGCGGCGCACGAGCTGCGGGATCTGCTCGGCCACCATTTTACAGAAGGGGCACTCGAAGTCGGAGAAGACACTCACGCGGATAGGCGCGTCGGCGAAATTCGGCGTGCCAGCGTGGATTTTGAAGGGCGACTCGGTGTCGGGGTCGCCGTACTGGGTGAGGGCCAGGTACTGGGTCACCACTTGGCCCGCGAGGGCGTTCTGCTTGGCCTCTTGGCCTGCGGTGTGACGATTGAATCCGACGGCGGCGATGATGCCCACCACCGCCCAGACGAGGATCGGCTTGCTGGCGGGCACCCAGGTCGAGATGCCCTTGCGCCAGAACAGCAGCGCCGCGCAGGCGCTGAGGACGTAGTAGAGGGAGCACATCGGGCACAGCGAGCCCAGCGCGATGAGCGAGTAGGCGAAGAGGGCGACGCAGCCGATGAGGTTGTAGCGGCTGAGGGCGCTGGCGGTGCGCTCCTGATCGTCGGAGGGGAAGATGGAGGCGCCCAGGAGCACGAGGCCCGTGATGACGCCGAAGACGGAGATGGGCACGCCAGCGGGCGCGGCCAGCGGCGAGAAGGTCGCCACGTCGCAGTTCCAGAAAGACGAGATGTCGCACAGGCTGCTGCTGTCGCCGAGGGTGGTGGGGTAGACGGTGCCGTAGTAGTGAGACGTGAGGTAGATCCCCGTTCCGATCATCAACAACGAGATGAGGATGTGGAGTGCGTGGGCGGGGGTGATGCCCTGGGTGGTGAGGCCTTTCTGCATGGACAGTCCTTTGTTGACGCTTATTTTGCCCGAGGGAAGAAGCAATTCCAAATGCGGCGTGTGGTCTTATCGCGCCGGTAGCTCGAATATTGGGGAAGGCAGCAGGTACAGTCGCCGCTGTCGACGGCGGCGATCCCATAATGCGCCGAAACCTGTCTTTGCGCCTCGGCCACCAGGTCGAAGCGCAAAGTGCCGTCGGGACGGCTTTCCAGGGGGCGTCCGGGGAAGTGGCCAGCAAACTCAGCGGTGACCGCAAAGCAGCAGGCGTGGATGCACGGCCCGATGAAGGCGGTATGTGGTGCAAGTGCTCGCACCTCCGGCGCGCCGATGATGTCCGCGGCCAAGCCGCGCCATCCCGCATGGAGGAGGGCGCTGCCTCCCGGGCCGATGAGGAGTATGGGCAGACAATCAGCGGTGCGGATCGCCAGGGCGCGAGGATCGGTTGCCGGTGCCCACAGGCCATCGGCTTCCTGCCCATGCGTAACGGTCCGAGCATCAAGGACCACCGCCCCGTGCACCTGTTTGAGGTAGGGGAGCGCCAAGACGGGATCACCGTCGTGGACCCGGAAGTCACCGGTGGGAAAGGCGCGTTCGAACAGTATGGGTGCGCTCATGGTGCCTCCGCGGTTAGACCCGCCAGGAGGGTCTGAGCATTGAGAGAGAGCGGTGCGCTCCTCCGCGCTAGCAGCTTGAGGTCGAAGAGAAGGTCTTCATCCTTCAGCAGCGAGACCAACTTCCCACGCTTAAGATCTTCGGACACAGCGAAGCGCGGCAGGACCGCCACTCCCACACCTGCTCGTGCCATGGCGAGATGGGCGTGCAGGCAATTGGTGCTCACCTTGATCGAGGCCCCCGGCTGACGACGGCGCCATTTCTCCAGTGTGGGGAAACGGCGTACCGATTGCGCGTCGACTTCGCGGGAACCGATGAAGCTTTCGAGCACACGTTTGTCGCGCAGTTTGTCCTTCGCCACCACTAGGTCGAAGGGGACCTGCATGAAGCGGCTGACCTCGACCGTTTCCCGCAGTTCTTCGGGTACGTGGAATAGCAAAGCGAACTCTAGCTTCCGCTCTACGACTAAGCTGGCAAGCGCGTGGGCGGTGCCGGTTTGCACAACGGGATAGAGCGTGGGATGGGCCTTCAGCAGCCGCTCAAGCAGCGGCGACATTAACTGTGAGGCAACCAGATCCCCAGTGCCAAAGGGCAGCGGCCCACCGACCTGATGGGAAATATCACCGAGCGACTTCTCGAGGGTCTCGACTTCTTGGAAGATGCGGTTGGCGTGCGCGAGGACCTTCTCGCCTTGAGTGGTAAGCCCCACTTGGCGGGTACTTCTCTCTAGCAGCGGGAAGCCGAGCTCATCTTCTAACTCTTTCACCATCTTACTGAGGGAGGGCTGCGCGATTCGCAGTGCTTGCGCCGCACGTGTGAAACTGCCCTCGAGGGCCACTGCCTGGAAATATCTAAGTTTAAGTATGTTAATAGCCATTTGATATAAGTGTTATCATGACTATATATTTTTATATAGGGCAAAACAGGGATACTCCTCACGAAACCAGGAGGACCCCATGAAACAATTTTTCTTGCTCTGCCTCGCATCCGCTCTGACCCACGCCGCTCCCGTACGCTACGTCCAGGTCACTCGCCATCTGCAGAACCTGGCGTCGATGGATCTGTCCGCCTGCCAGGCGAGTTATCGGTTCCTAAACGATAACTGGATGGATTGCAGCTTCACGGTCCCGTCGCCATCGCGCTCCCGCCTGGCGCAGCTCACAGCAGCGCAGTACCCCCAAATCGAAATGGCCTTCCCGACAGCCGATCCCGACGTCGAGATCTTCCTGCGCCTTTTGCCTCAAAACAATTATGCCAACGCCTCCCTCGGCGACGCGCGCTTCGTATTCACGGCATACTACCGTCGCCACTCACAGCCGGGCCGCATCGCTACGCTGCCGACGGAGAGCTACGCCGCCGGCGCACTGACCGCACACCTCAAAGGTTTCCTGGCGATCACCGATCGGCGCCAGCAGATCAGGTCCCGCCCCATGATCGTCCAGGAGGCGGGCCGCAATGCATATGTCTATGATACCAATGCCGGCGGTGTGGTTAAGGTCGGCCGACAAACTGCACGCCTTTCCGCTCAGAAATGCGCAAACACCTTTGCCTCTATAGAACTCGATAACTGGCCCTACACCGAAGAAGTGTGGGGCTCGGGCTGCGCCTACCGGCAGGGTCGGGAGCGTTCGCTGCCCTACCTCGAACCCTCCTTCTGGTCACCGGCCGTGCGTGCTCTGCATGCACAGTCGAAGGCGCAGGTGGCGCTGGGAGGAGACTTCGTCGCTCTGGCGAACATGGGTCCCGGCCACGTGTCAGTGGTGCTGGCGAAAGTCGTGCCGGGACAGGCCCCGGACACTAACCTGCGACTGACGGCGGACGAGGCGCGTCCCCTGATCGAGGATGCCGCGCTCAACGCGCCGGCCCTGAGCTTACTTTACACCTTCCTCGACGATCCCGAGTTGGGCAGCGGCGAAGAGGTTCTTGGCTGCCTGGTGGCCCATTCCAGCGCCGCTGGCGATGTCCTCGCCATCGACCCGGCCTGTCCCTAGAGCGGTGGGAAGTCGGCAAGGATCGCCGCCATCGGTGCGGGGGCCGGGGCTTCGAAGCGAAGCAGGGCCCCGGTCACCGGATGTTTGAAACCCAGGAGGCGCGCGTGCAGCAGCTGGTGCGGTTGCCCCGCGAGAATGGTCTGCCAGCGCTCCGGCAGGTGTTTCATCTGGTGGCCCACATCAGCGTAGAGCGGATCGCACAGCACCGGGGTTTGTAGATGCTCCGCCATGTGGACGCGGATCTGGTGAGTGCGGCCCGTGTGCAAGCGGCACACCACGTGGGCGATCTTGTCCACGCTGCCGGCCACGCGATAATCGGTGACCGCCCGCTTGCCCGCCTTCACTTTACAGCTCATCTTCTGGCGATGGTGCGGGTGGCGGCCGATGAAGGTCTCGATGCGCGCGCTGGGGATCTTGGGTGTGCCCCACACCAGCGCCTGATACTCGCGTTCGATGTCGTGGGAGGAGAAAAGTTGCACGAGGCCCTCGTGGGCGATTTGTGACTTCGCCACGACCATCACGCCGGAGGTGCCGAGGTCGAGCCGGTGCACGATCCCGGGACGGCGCTCGCCGCCCACACCTTGCAGGTTTGGGCAGTGGTAGAGCACGGCGTTCACCAGCGTGCCATCCGGATGGCCGTTGGCGGGATGCACGCACAGGCCCGCCGGCTTCACGACCACCAGCAGATGGTCATCCTCGAAGAGAATTTCGAGCGGGATGTTCTGCGGCTTGAGGTCGGTGTCGATGGGCGGCGGGATCTCCACCTCGACCACCGTGCCCGCGGGGGGCATCTTGTTGAGCGAGAGGGCACGTCCATCGACGGCGCTCACGTTGTCGTCTTCGAAGAGGCGCTTGATGGTGGTGCGGGAGAGGTCCGGCAACTGCTCCACTAGCCAGACGTCGAGGCGGCGGTGAGTGGCGCGGGCCTCCTCCGTGACAGTGAACCCCCGGGGGGCGTCGCCGTCGGCGCTCGCGGGGATCATCCTACTTCGTGACGGCGCTCTTGAGGCGCTTGATGTGGTGGACGTAAGAGGTGGCGACGAGGTCGGGATTGAGCTTCAGGATCTTGGCGTACTGGTAGACGAAGCCGCGGGTGTAGGCCTCGGCGGGGAGCTTGGCGATGTTGTCTTTTTCGATGTTATCCAGATGCCCCTTGGAGATGCGTGTGAGTTCCACCAGCCGTTCCATGGTGATCCCCTTGTAATCGCGGATCTCCTTGAGGAAGGCGCCGTTGAAGTCGGTGGCCTGCTCGATCTTCTGCTCCATCACCAGGTCGTGAGTATAATCGAGGGTGAACTTCTTGAGCGCCTGGACCTTGGAGACCTTGGCCTCCTGGGTCTTGGAGGCGAAAGACTCGTACTGGAACGACGGATTCTCACTCACGGGGTTGGCGAGCGGCGTGCCCTCCGCGGGCGCGTGGTGGTGGTGCCAGGAGGCGGGCGCGAGGGTTTCCTCAAGCGGGTCGTTCGAGCGCACCGTCTGGTTCAGGCCGCGGACGCGGTCGTACTCGCGGCGCTTCTCCGGGAAGCCCAGCACGCTGTAGGCCTCCTCGACCTGCGCCAGCACCGCCGCACACTCGTCGGCACTCATGAGGGAGTAGAGCGCCGCCGAGTCGCCGGCGTAGGCGTTCTTGGCACGGACGTAGGCGCGCTCGATCTCCTGGGGCGCGCAGCCGACGGGGATCTCGAGGACTTCATAGTAGTTCTTGTGATCCATGGGCGCTCCTTCAGGCCACGCCGAGCAGGCGGTGGACGATGCGGTCGAAGTGATGCACGAGCTTCGAGTTGGGGAACTCCATCAGCAGCGGCTTGCGTTTCTTCACGGACTGCCAGACGGCGGCGTCGTGCTCGAGGTAGCCGAGGTAGTCCATCTCGACGCCGAAGTAGCGGCGGCACACGCTCTGGATGGAGAAGCCGATGTCGATGTCCGCCTGGCCGCGCACCTGGTTGAGGATCAGGTTCGGCTGGAATTTGGCGATCTCCTGGCGCAGGCGCATGCCCATTTGAGGGTTGATTTCGATGATCCCGCGGACCATGTCGGTGGGCGAGGTGTTCGGTGAGGAGAGCTTGGCGTTCATGGCCTGGTTGATGAGCGGCTCGATGTCGAGGAAGCCCTCGATCATCTTCAGGCGGCGGTAGTAGACGGTCTTGATGAAACGGTAGGTGTTCTCGATGGAAGTGGGCTCGGGGAGCGCCACCAGCACGCCCTTATCGGCGCTGATGAAGAAGTCGATGGTGTTAAACGAGGTGCCGGCACCCAGGTCAAAGAGGATGTAATCGGCGTTGAGGTCGTGCAGCCGGTTGATGATCTTGTTCTTGTGCATGTGCTTGAGGTTGGCGATGCCGAGCTCGTCCTGCGCGCCGCTGATGACGGAGAGGTTGGCGATCGGCCTCCGCACAAGCAGGTCTTCGAACTTAGCGACCTTCTTGGAGATGAAGTCGGAAAGGGTATGTTCGGGAATGGGGAGCCCCAGACAGGTGTGAAGGTTGGCGCCGCCGAGGTCGAGGTCGACCGCGACCACTTTGTAGCCCATGAGTGCCAGGCAAATGGACACGTTGGCGGTCACCAGGCTCTTGCCCACGCCGCCCTTGCCACCGCCGATGGCCCAGATCTTATTGTTTGACGCGGCATTCGAGGATGAATGCGCTTGGCCGTCTCCTTGGCCCGGAATCATAAAAGTGACATCCTTGTTACCGGCATTATAGCGAGGGAGATTCGACATACAAAAGGGCTAATTAGCAGGAAATTCGAAGTTTTCTTGGCTTTTGGCGGTCAATTTTGCAGGGCCCCTGGACGCTGAAGACCGCCCGTCCTACCTTATTCTCGATGTAAGATCCTGCCAGGAGAGCTCATGCAGCCTACCCAGCTCGTCGCTAACACCTTGAATAGGGGGCTCGCCAAGCGCTCCGATCTGCATATCCTCAGAAAGCTCTGGCACATGGGTGTCGGCACCACCTGTCTCTTCATCTTTTACCAAACGGGCTCCGATCAAAAGTTCTGGGCCTGGATCATTCTGGGTGTCGCGCTGTCCGGTTTTGCCTTCGATTTCGCCCGGTTTAGATCTGAAAAGCTAAATGATTTCGTGATGATGGTCATGGGGCCCTTCATGCGATCGTCTGAGAAGAACGGCATGTCCGGCCTGCCCTTCTACGCGCTCGGCACCTCCATCGCGCTTCACATGTTCAGCAAAGAAATCGCGCTGCTGGCGATCATGTTCCTGGTCTTCGCCGACCCCATCTCGTCGTTCTTCGGGATTGTCTACGGCAAGGACAAGATTCTGCCCAACAAGTCCCTCCAGGGCGCCATGGCATGTTTTTTCACCTGCTACCTCATCACCCTGTTTTACGGCATCGCCCACGGCGCCCAGGGCGCCAACCTGCTGTGGTTTGCCATCATCGGCGGCGTGATCGGCGCAATCTCCGAGATGATGTCGGCGTTCAACGTGGACGATAACCTCACGATCCCGGTGGTCTCCGGCGTGGGCCTGACCGTGCTGAACTACTTTTTCCACGTCCTCTAATTGTTTAGCCCGCCCTCCTATGCGAAAGTGGGCAAAAATTTTTTAAAGGGCATCCCATGCGCGGATCGATGAAGTATTTCGGTGGATCGATTTTCCTGAGCCTCATAGGTGCTGTGGCAGCCGTCGGCGTGGGCTACTTCTACACTGGCACCATGGAGGGCGGGCTTAAAGCGCTTTTCCTCTGCGCCGTCCTCAGCGTGTTGGAGGTCTCGCTCTCCTTCGACAACGCCGTGGTTAATGCTCTGGTCCTCAAGAAGATGACGCCGCTCTGGCAGCACCGCTTCCTCACCTGGGGTATTTTCATCGCCGTGTTCGTCATGCGCTTGGTGTTCCCGTTGTTGTTGGTCGGAGTGACCGCCGGATTGAACCCCATCGACGCGCTGGTGCTCGCCGCAACCAAACCCGACGACTACGCCGCCATCATGCTCGCCGCCCACATCAGCATCGCCGCTTACGGCGGCGCCTTCCTTTTCATGGTGGCGTTGAAGTTCTTCTTCGATGAGGGCAAGGACGTGCACTGGATTGGCACCATCGAGCGGCCCCTCACCAAGATTGGCCGGATGACCGGCGTCGAGCTCGCCATAGCCATGATGTTCCTCTACTTCTTCTCGCAGTACCTGGCGGCCGAGCAGCAGCACACCTTCCTCGTCTCCGGCATGTGGGGGCTCATCACCTACGTTCTCGTGGACGGCGTGGGCGCGCTTCTACAGGTGCCCGAGGACGGCGAAATCGTCGACCTCAACAAGGCCAGCATCGGCATGTTCCTCTATCTCGAAGTGCTCGACGCCTCGTTCTCGTTTGACGGTGTGGTGGGCGCGTTCGCCATCACCAACAACCTGTTTATCATCATGATCGGCCTGGGCGTCGGCGCCATGTTCGTGCGGAGCCTCACCATCATGCTGGTGGAAAAGGGCACGCTCGCCGAGTACCGCTTCCTGGAGCATGGAGCCTTCTACGCCATCGGCTCGCTGGCGATCATCATGTTCGCGGGCACGATCCACCACGTGCCCGAGGTCTTCACCGGGCTCTTGGGGGCGGCGCTGATCGTGTTGGCCTTGCTCTCGTCGATTCGGCACAACAAGAAGCACGGGTAACTCATGAGTGGTTTAGCATTGCTGGCGGCGGCGAGTATCGAATTCCTCGGACCCTGCAGCGTGCAACCGTTACTGCGGGCCCGCATCCTCGGCGAGCCTGCCAACTTAGGCGTGGCCACCATCGAAACTCTCGAGCGCTTTGGCGTTGATTATGAAGGGACCGAGCAAGGCCTTAATAGCGCATTCGGCACGCCGACGGGTATGGCGGCCATGGAAGTCGTGAGTGACCGCGAGATGCGTAGTTATGGATGGTGCTACGAAGTGGATGGCAAGGTGCCGGAAGTGTATGCCAATGAGGTGCCCATGCGGGGCGTGCGCGAGGTGCGGTGGTACTTCGCTTATGCGCATTAC
>Ga0068877_10004832_pt1 | contig 10430 bp, 7 predicted proteins | sample NOAtaG_FD_66437 | JGI IMG/M metagenome (GOLD analysis project Ga0068877, IMG submission 66437) | Freshwater lake microbial communities from Lake Erie, under a cyanobacterial bloom - NOAA_Erie_Diel6S_1000h metaG | ecosystem: Environmental > Aquatic > Freshwater > Lake | place: USA: Ohio, Lake... | reverse complement strand
TTCTGCCCCTGATACTTGCCGCCGCGATCGCGGTACGACGTGGAGCACACTTCGTCGCTCTCAAAGAACAGCATCTGCGCCACGCCCTCGTTGGCGTAGATCTTGGCAGGCAGCGGCGTGGTGTTGGAGAACTCGAGCGTCACATGCCCTTCCCACTCGGGCTCGAGCGGCGTGACATTGACGATGATGCCGCAGCGCGCATACGTCGACTTGCCGAGACACACCGTGAGTACGCTGCGCGGGATGCGGAAATACTCCACCGTGCGCGCGAGCGCAAAAGAATTCGGCGGAATGATGCACACGTCCGAATCGACGTCGACGAAACTCTTCTCGTCGAAGGCTTTCGGATCAACGATGGTCGAGTTGATGTTGGTGAAGATCTTGAACTCGCGCGCGCAGCGTACGTCGTAGCCGTAGCTGGAGGTGCCGTACGAGATGATCCTTTCCCCGTCGACGGTGCGAACCTGACCGGGTTCGAAGGGTTCGATCATGCCGTGTGACGCCGCCATGCGGCGGATCCAGTGGTCGGACTTGATGCTCATGTGTCCTCGACGATGATTTTCGGAAAGGCCCCGCTGCGATCGCGAGAGCGGCGCGCCAACTCGCCGGCCGTGCGACGCGCCAGCGCCAAAAACGCCTCGGCCCGCGCACTCGCCGGTGCCGCCACTACGCTGGGTCGACCGCCATCGGCCTCCTCGCGCACACGCGCATCGAGCGGCAGCGAGCCGAGCAACTGCACGTCGTATTGCGCCGCCATCCGCTCGCCACCACCGGCGCCGAACACGTGTTCGGCGTGCCCGCAGTTCGTACAGACGTGGACGGCCATGTTCTCGATGATGCCGAGCACCGGCACGCTGACCTTCTCGAACATGCGCAAACCCTTGCGCGCATCGGCGAGCGAGATGTCCTGCGGCGTAGTGACGATCACGGCACCCGAAACCGGCACGCGCTGTGACAGCGTCAACTGGATGTCACCGGTACCGGGCGGCATATCGACGACGAGATAATCGAGTTCGCCCCATTCGGTGTCGGCAAGCAACTGGTTCAGCGCCGAGGTCACCATCGGCCCGCGCCACACCATCGGCTGCTCCACATCGACAAGAAAGCCGATCGACATGGCGACGACGCCATGGGCCTGCAACGGCTGAATACGCTTGCCATCACGCGAACTCGGTCGTTGCCCCTGCAAGCCGAGCATGATCGGCTGAGAGGGTCCGTAAATGTCGGCATCGAGCAGACCGACGCGCGCGCCTTGCGCCGCCCACGCGAGTGCGAGGTTAGCGGCGACCGTCGATTTGCCGACACCACCCTTGCCGGAGGCTACCGCGACCACGTTCTTGATGCCCGGAAGCGGCGTCAGTCCGCGCTGCACGGCGTGAGAGACGACGTTGGCCTGCAGCGTCACCACCACCGGATCGGTCATACCCTGAGCCGCCAAGTGCTGCTGCAGCGCAGCCTGCAGGGATGCGGCGTAGCCCTCGACGGGAAAACCCAATGACAGCGTCACCCGCCAACCCGGACCGTGCCGCTCGAGGCCGCGTATCGCCTTGGCGTCGGCCAGTGACTGGCGCAGATTAGGCTCGACGAACTGGCCGATCGCGGCCTGCAGGGCGGTCGTGTCGTGTGTCTCCGGCATCCGGCAATTCTAGCCGGTAACGCGCCGGGATCGAGCATCGCTTGTGCGATAATTGGCCCATGCCACGTCAGATCCTCGTCACCAGCGCCCTGCCCTACGCCAACGGCCCTCTGCACCTCGGCCATATCATCGAGGCGGTGCAGACGGACGTCTGGGTGCGCTTCCAGAAGATGCAGGGACACGACTGCCTCTACGTGTGTGCCGAAGATACCCATGGCACGCCGATCATGATCAAGGCGCAGACCGAGGGCGTCACCCCGGAGGCCTTGATCGCGCGCGTCGCCGAGGAGCACCGCGCCGATTATCGTGACTTCTTGATCGGCCATGACCACTTCCACTCGACACACAGCGACGAAAACCGCTACTTCACCGACCTGATGTTCGAGCGGCTGAACGCGGCGGGTCACATCACCCGACGCAGCGTGCGTCAGGCTTACGACGAGACGGCGGGCATGTTCCTGCCCGATCGCTATGTCCGCGGCACCTGCCCGACCTGCAAGACGCCCGATCAGTACGGCGACAGTTGCGAAGCCTGTGGCGCCACATATACCCCTGCCGAACTGCTCGATCCCAAATCGACGATCTCGGGTACTCCGCCGGTGTGGCGCGAATCCGAACATCTTTTCTTTGCCCTGGGACACTTCGACGCGATGCTGCGCGAGTGGGTGGCGAGCGGCTCGCTGCAGCCAGCGGTGCGCGCCAAGCTCGACGAGTGGTTCGCCTCCGGGTTGCAGGACTGGGATATCTCGCGCGACGCGCCGTATTTCGGGTTCGGCATCCCGGGACATCCCGGCAAATATTTCTACGTGTGGTTCGACGCACCGATCGGCTATCTCGGCAGCTTCAAAGCGCTGTGCGACCGGCGTGGCATCGACATGCAGCATTACCTGAAGCCGGACTCACCCACGGAGCTGTTCCATTTCATCGGCAAGGACATCAGCTACTTCCACACGCTGTTCTGGCCGGCCGTGCTGCACGGCTCCGGGTTCCGACGCCCGACCGCCGTGCACGTGCATGGTTTCCTGACCATCAACGGCCAGAAGATGTCGAAGTCGCGGGGCACGTTCATCACCGCGCGACGCTACCTCGAACACTTACCCGCCGAACCGCTGCGCTATTACTTCGCGGCCAAACTGGGACCGGGTGTCGACGACATCGATCTGTCACTCGAGGATTTCACGGCCCGCGTCAACTCCGATGTCGTCGGCAAGCTCGTCAACATCGCCAGTCGCTGCGCGGGCTTTGTGTCGCGAGCCGGTGGGCGGCTGGCGACGAACCTGCCCGAACCCGAACTTCATGCCGAGTTCGCCGCCGCGGCGCCGCGAATCGCCGCGCTGTATGAAGCGCGCGATTACTCGCAGGCCATGCGCGAGATCATGCAGCTCGCCGACCGCGCAAATCAGTATGTCGATGCTCGCAAGCCATGGGCGCTGGCGCGTGACCCGCAGCAGGCGCAAGCCGCTCTCGAGGTCGCGACGCAGGGCATCAACCTGTTCCGCGTGCTGATGCTCTACCTCGCGCCCGTGCTGCCGCAGATGGCCTGCAAGGCCGCAGCGTTCCTCGGCACACCGCTCGCGCGCTGGAGCGAAGTCGATGCGCCTCTGCTCGGCACGGAGTTGGCCGCCTATGAGCCTCTGGCCACCCGACTCGAGTCGAAGGCCGTCGCAGCGCTCGTGGCACAGCCTGAAACCCAGACAGCGGCAGCGACCGTCGTAACGAACGCTGCGACCAGCCAGAAGAAGGCGGCAGACGCCAAACCCGCGGCAGCGGCCGCGTCGCCCGCGACAGTGGTGGCCTCGACGGAGTCCGCCCTGATCGGCATCGACGATTTCGCCAAAGTGCAGCTGCGCATCGCCGAGGTGCTGGCTGCCAGCACCGTCGAAGGCTCCGACAAGCTGCTCAAGCTCACGCTCGGACTCGGCGACAGTCAACGCACGGTGTTTTCGGGTATCCGCAAGTCCTACTCGCCCGAGTCGCTGATCGGCAAGCGCGTCGTACTCGTCGCCAACCTTGCGCCACGCAAGATGCGGTTCGGTGTGTCCGAAGGCATGGTGCTCTGCGCAACGGACGAGAACGATCGGGTGTTCCTGCTGACCGCCGACGACGGTGCGGCCGGCGGCATGCCGATCAGTTGAGTGTCGTCGCATGGGGCAAACAGCCAGCGTCGAAGCCATTGACGCGCTGCTGCCGCAAACGCAGTGCACCCGCTGCGGTTACAACGGCTGCCTGCCCTACGCCGAGGCTCTCGCGAGCGGCGAGGCGGCCATCAATCGCTGCCCACCGGGCGGTAGCGACACCATCCAACGGCTCGCGACATTACTCGGCACGCCCGTGCTGCCGCTCGATGAGCGTTGCGGTACCGAGGCCGCACCGCAGGTCGTGTGGATCGACCCGCAGCGCTGCATCGGTTGCGCACGCTGCCTGCCGCCCTGCCCGGTCGATGCCATCGTCGGTGCACAGCGCCAGCTGCACGTGGTGCTGGAAGACCGCTGTACAGGCTGCGAACTTTGCATTGCGCCGTGCCCGGTGGACTGCATCGTGCTACGACCACGACTCGCCGAACATGGCGATGCACCGGCGGCCACAGATAATCGCCAACGACATCACGCCCACAACGCGCGGCGCGAGCGACGCGAAACTCAGCGTCTGGCGCTGCTCGCCGAGCGCAAACGGGCATTGAGTACCCCGGCCTCATGAAACCTGCTGCACGCCAAGCGATGTTCGAACGTCTGCGGGCCGGCAATCCGAACCCGACCACGGAGCTCGAGTACGCCACGCCCTTCGAGTTGCTGGTCGCGGTCATTCTCTCGGCACAGGCCACCGACCGCAGCGTCAACATCGCCACACGCAAACTCTTCCCGATCGCCAATACGCCTGCAGCGATTTTGGCGCTCGGCGATGGTCTCGCCGAGTACGTCAAAAGCATCGGCCTCTACAAGGGCAAGGCGAAGAACATTCTCGCCACTTGCCGCATCATTCTCGAGCAGCACGGCGGCGAGGTACCGCGGACGCGCGAGGCGCTCGAGGCGCTTCCTGGCGTGGGTCGCAAGACGGCGAACGTAGTCCTCAATACCGCATTCGGTGAGCCGACCATGGCCGTCGACACGCACATCTTCCGGGTGGCGAATCGGACTGGCCTTGCGCCGGGCAAAACGGTGCTCGCCGTCGAGAAAAAGCTACTCAAGAATATTCCGTCGGAGTTCCTTAAGGACGCCCACCACTGGCTGATCCTGCATGGTCGATATGTGTGCAAGGCGCGCAAACCCGCCTGCCCGGCCTGCGGCATCGCCGACCTCTGCGCCTTTCGCCACAAAACGCGGGCCGACGCATGAGCCTCTTGTTCGGTGGCTCGCGTGACGAACTTCGCCGCGGCTGGCTGCAGGCCTGGCAGCAGGCCCGCGCCGGCGCCGTCCTGACGCCGCTCGAAACCCAGCTCGCCGCGATCGTCGGCGATCACCCGGAATATCATCGCTGGCTCGAACAGGGCGATGCCGTGCTGCATGCGGAGTTTGGACCCGAGAGCGGCCGCACGAATCCGTTTCTGCATCTGTCGATGCACATGGCACTGCGCGAGCAGGTGGGCACGGATCGACCGGCCGGCATTCGCCGCATCCACGGGAGCCTCACGCGTCAGCATGGGGCCCACGAGGCCGAGCACCACATGATGGAGGCGCTCGGACGCGCGCTGTGGGACGCGCAGCGCGCGGGCACTGCGCCCGACGAGCGGCGTTACCTGGAGGAACTCGAGAGGCTGATCGTCAGCCGCCGCTAGCGGATCGTCAGCCGCCGTTACGAGTGTTTTTTCTTTGGCACGTATAGATCGGTCAGCGTGCCTTCGAATGCCTCGGCCGAGAAAGCGATGGACTCCGACAGCGTCGGGTGCGGATGGATCGTCAGACCCACGTCCGACGCATCGGCGCCCATTTCGATGGCGAGTGCGATTTCGCCGATCAACTCGCCCGCGTTCGGACCGACGAGACCGCCACCGAGCACCCGATGGGTCTGCGGGTCGAACAACAACTTGGTGAAGCCTTCGTCGCGCCCCTGCGCGAGCGAGCGTCCGCTGGCCGCCCACGGAAACATGCCTTTTTGCACAGCGATGCCCTTGGCCTTCGCTTCAGTCTCCGTCAGGCCCACCCAGGCGACTTCGGGATCGGTGTAAGCGACCGACGGGATGACTCGCGCGTCGAAGGCCCGCTTCTCCCCAGCGATAACCTCAGCCGCCACCTTGCCCTCGTGACTCGCCTTGTGGGCCAACATCGGCTGACCCACCAGATCGCCGATGGCAAAGATGTGCGGCACGTTCGTGCGCAGCTGCTTGTCGACGGCAATGAAACCGCGTTCGTCCACGTTGACGCCCGCCTTGGCCGCATCGAGCAGTGCGCCGTTCGGTTTGCGACCCACCGCCACGAGCACGCGATCATAGAGCTGCGGCTCGGGCGCACCCTCGCCTTCGAAACTCACGCGTATCCCAGCGGCTTCGGCGACCACGGACTTCACCTTGATGCCGAGCAGCACCTGCTCGTAACGCTTGCGCAAGCGCTTCTCGAGCGGCTTGACGAGATCCGGATCGGCGCCCGGCATCAGCTGGCGCATCAACTCAACGACGCTCACCTTGCTGCCAAGCGCCTCGTACACGCAGCCCATCTCGAGACCGATGATGCCGCCACCGATGACGAGCATCCGCGCGGGAATATCTTCGAGTTCGAGCGCCGCGGTGGAATCCATGATCCGCGGATCCTCCGGTAGCCCGGGCAAGCGCACCGGCATCGAGCCAGCCGCGATGATGCAGTGATCGAAGCTCACCGTGCGGACGCCCTGTGCGCCGCGCACTTCGAGTACGCGCGGAGCCACGAAGCGGCCTTCGCCCTGCAGCACGGTCACCTTACGCTGCCTCGCGAGCGATGACAGCCCGCCAGTCAGTTTGCCCACCACCGAGGACTTCCAGGCGCGCAGCTTGGGTACATCGATTTGCGGCGTACCGAAATTGATGCCGTGCTCAGCCATCGCCTGCGCCTCGTCGATGACTTTGGCCGCATGCAACAGCGCCTTCGAGGGGATGCAGCCAACGTTCAGGCACACGCCACCCAGCGTCGCTCCACGCTCGACGAGCGTGACCTCGAGACCGAGGTCCGCCGCGCGGAATGCCGCGGTGTACCCACCCGGTCCAGCGCCGAGCACCAGCAGCGGCGCGTGCTGATCGGTCCCCGGTACCGGCCCCGTTTCGATGCGCAGATCGACGGCCGCGGAAACGGCTGCAGCAGGCGCTGCCGGAGCCACCGACGCGGTCACGTTTGGCGTCGCGGCCTTGGGCGCCGCGCCCGAGGGTGCGCCCTGGGCAACGGGTGTCGTCGGTGCGCTCGCGGCCGTCGCAACACCGGTCGATGCCGTGGCATCGGCGGAGACGGCGATGCGCGCGATGACGCTGCCCTTGGAGACACGCTCGCCTTTGCCGACGCAGACCTCGACGATCATGCCGGCCACCGGCGTCGGCACGTCCATGGAGGCTTTGTCGGTCTCAAGCGTGATCAGCGGAGCTTCGGCCTCGACGCTTTCACCAACTTTCACGAGCACGTCGATCACCGGCACGTCGGCGAAATTGCCGAGATCGGGAACGCGGATGTCTTGTGTGTTCATGAGCGGCCTCAGCTACGCAGCGCGGGCACAAGCGCCGCGGGCTTGGCCAACGCCGCAGCCAGCCACGTGGTGAAGCGCACGCCCTCGGCACCATCGATCACGCGATGGTCGTACGACAGCGACAATGGCAGGATCAACCGAGGCACGAAACTGCCGTCGCGATAGACGGGTTTCATGACCGAGCGCGACACGCCAAGGATCGCCACCTCGGGCGCGTTGATGATGGGGGTGAACGCCGTGCCACCGATGCCGCCGAGGCTCGAGACGGTGAAGCAACCGCCCTGCATGTCGGTGCCGGCGAGTTTGCCCGCACGCGCACGCTCGGAGAGGGTCGCAAGATCGCGTGCGATGGCGAACACGTCCTTGCGCTCGACGTCACGGATCACAGGCACGAGCAATCCATTCGGCGTATCGGCCGCAAAACCGAGGTTGAAGTAACGCTTGTAGATCAGGCTCTGTCCGCTCTCATCGAGCGAGGTGTTGAAGTTCGGAAACTCCGCCAAAGCACGCACGCAGGCCGCGATGATGAACGCGAGCGGCGTGAGCTTGACGCCCTGAGCGGCCGCATCAGCCTTCAGTGACACACGCAGTGCCTCGAGGTCGGTGATATCCGCCTCGTCGAACTGGGTGACGTGCGGGATATTCACCCAGGACGCGTGCAAACGCGGTCCTGAAATACGGCGCACCCGACTGAGCGGCTGCGTTTCGATGGCACCAAACGCCGCATGATCGACAACGGGCACCTTGGGCAGTGCCGGCGCCGGCGGCGCAAACCCACCCTGCAGCGCACGCTTGACCCAAGCCTTCACGTCTTCGTGCGTGATGCGACCCTTGGGCCCCGAGCCTGCGACCCGCGCCAAGTCCACACCCAACTCGCGCGCGAGACGACGCACCGAGGGGCCAGCGTGAGCGCTGGTGAAGCCGGCTTCCTGGATCGGCGGCAGTTCGACGCGAGTCGCGGCAGCCAACGTCGGCGCCGCCGCCACCGGAGCAGCAGGCGCCGGTACCACGGCGACGTTGGCGGGTGCCGCCGCCACGGCTAAAGCTGATGGTGCGCTCGCTGCGGCCGCCTGCGGGGCAGCCGCAGGCGCGACGGCCGCGCTGCCCTCGAGGGTGGCCACAAGGTCACCGGAATTCACCGTGCCACCACGCGCGATATGCAGCGCCTTGACGATGCCCGCCGCGGAGGACGGCACATCCATGGTCGCCTTCTCGGTCTCGAGCGTGGCGATCGGCGTGTCCACCTCGACCTGATCGCCCGGCTTGACGAGCAGGTCGATGACGATGACGTCCTTGAAGTTACCGAGATCGGGAACCTTGATGTCGATGCTTGCCATGAGTCGTTCCGTCACGCCGCGAGCGGGTTGGGTTTGGACACGTCGATGCCGAGCACGCCAATGGCGCGTTGCACCTCAGCGGCCGGCAATCGCCCTTCGTCAGCCAGGGCACGCAGTGTGGCGAGCACGATGAAGCGCCGATCCACCTCGAAATGGTGGCGCAGTGCCTCGCGGGCATCGGAGCGGCCGTAGCCATCGGTGCCCAGCACCACGAATCGGCCAGGGACCCATTGGCGGATTTGCTCGGGAACGTTGCGTACGTAATCGCTGGCCGCTACGAACGGACCCACGCGCGATGCAAGCACCTCAGCGACGTAGGGGGTGCGCTGCGGCTCGGCGGGGTTGAGCAGGTTCCAGCGCTCGATCTCGAGCGCCTCACGGCGCAACTCACTGTAACTGGTGGCCGACAGCACTTCGCAATGCACACCATAGTCACGAGCCAGCATCTGCGCGGCCGCATCGACCTCGCGCAGGATGGTGCCCGAGCCGAGCAAGGTTGCACGCAACCCCGTCGTCGCCGTGGTGGGAACGTGCTCCTTCAATGGGTAGAGGCCGCGCAGGATGCCCTGCTCGGCGCCCGCCGGCATCGCCGGCATGGCGTAGTTCTCGTTCATCACCGTGACGTAATAAAAGATGCTCTCGCCTTCGGTGTACATGCGCCGCAGACCATCCTGGATGATCACGGCGAGCTCGTAGGCATACGTCGGATCGTAGGCACGGCAGTTCGGCACCATCGTCGCAAGCAGCTGACTGTGTCCGTCCTGGTGCTGCAGGCCTTCGCCGGCGAGCGTGGTCCGCCCGGCCGTTGCACCGAGCAGAAAGCCGCGGGTCTGCAGATCGCCTGCGGCCCAGATGAAATCACCGACTCGCTGGAAGCCGAACATCGAGTAGAAAATGTAGAACGGCACCATGTTGACCGAGTGGTTGGCGTAGGCAGTGCCTGCGGCCATCCACGAGCACATCGCCCCGGCCTCGTTGATACCCTCCTCGAGGATTTGGCCTTTCTTGTCCTCGCGATAGGACATCAGCTGATCGGCATCCTGCGGGGTGTACAGCTGGCCGACCGACGAATAGATGCCGACCTGACGGAACAGACCTTCCATGCCGAAGGTGCGCGCCTCGTCGGGCACGATCGGCACGATGTGCTTGCCGATCTGCTTGTCCTTCAGCAGCGTCGTGAGGATGCGCACGAACGCCATCGTGGTGGAAATCTCTCGACCCTCGCTGCTCTCCAGCAGCGGCTTGAACGCATCGAGCGACGGCGTGACGAGTGCGGGTGCCGCCCGACGACGCGACGGCAGATAACCACCGAGCGACACGCGCCGCGTGCGCAGGTAGCGCATTTCTTCGCTGTCGATCGCCGGCTTGCAGAACGGCAGACGCGCGATCTCTTCGTCGGACACCGGGATGTTGAAGCGATCGCGGAACGCGCGCAGATCGTCATCCGACAACTTCTTTTGCTGGTGAGTGACCATCTGGCCTTCACCCGCCTTGCCCATGCCGAAACCCTTGACCGTCTTGGCGAGAATCACCGTCGGCTGACCGCGGTGCTGGCTCGCCGCCGCGTATGCGGCGTAGACCTTGCGCGGGTCGTGACCGCCGCGATTGAGGCGCCAGATCTCCTCGTCGGACATGTTGGCGACCATCGCCTTGAGTTCAGCGTATTTGCCAAAGAAATTTTCGCGGGTGTAGGCGCCGCCCTTGGCCTTGAAATTCTGGTATTCGCCGTCGACCGAATCCTCCATGACGCGGCGCAGCAAACCCTGGCTGTCTTTGGCGAGCAGCGGATCCCAGCGAGATCCCCACAGCACCTTGATGAC
>Ga0068877_10004825_pt1 | contig 10439 bp, 10 predicted proteins | sample NOAtaG_FD_66437 | JGI IMG/M metagenome (GOLD analysis project Ga0068877, IMG submission 66437) | Freshwater lake microbial communities from Lake Erie, under a cyanobacterial bloom - NOAA_Erie_Diel6S_1000h metaG | ecosystem: Environmental > Aquatic > Freshwater > Lake | place: USA: Ohio, Lake... | reverse complement strand
CCCAGCGTCTCGTCGTCGGGGTGCGCGGAGATGACGAGGATGCGGGCCATCAGTAGGTCATCTCCTTCACCAGCAAGCGCCGATCGATCGGTGTCTCGGCGAGCAGGCGCGCGACGCGTGGACCGCTGCGGCCATCGCCGTAGGGGCTGCCGGCGGCGGCGACCTCGGCGCGGTAGTCCGCGTCGTGCACGGCCCGGCGCACGGCCGCGGCGATGGCGGCGGGATCGTGCGGGACGAACTGCACGTTGCTGCCGTGCAAGCGTCCGCGCTGCCGGTTGCCCACGTTCACCGTGGGCAGACCGAGGGTCGGCGCTTCGAGGATGCCGGCGCTGCTGTTGCCGAGCAGGCACGCGGCGCGGCGGAGGAGGTTCACGAAGATCCGGCGCGGCAGGTTCCGCGCCGTGGCGATGCCCGGCGTGCCGGCCAGCTCGGCGATGGCGCGGCGGATGCCCTCGCTGCCTGCGTCGGTGTTGGGGTGGATGACCACGGTGGGCAGGGACAGGTCCCGCAGCGCCGTGCAGGTGGCCTGCATCTGGGCGTAGCCCTCGGTGTGTTCGCTCGAGATGACGTGCTGGATGACCACCACGAGCGGGGCCCCGGACGGCAGCTCGAGGCCGATCGCGCGGGCGAGCTCGGCGTCGTCGATCCGCGGCTCGTCGATCAGCCGGTCGAGGCCCGGGTTGCCGACGTCGTGGATGCGGAAGTCCTGCTCGCCGAGCCGCCGGACCCGCTCGGCGCTGTCGTGGTTGGTCACGAGGTGGAGGTGGGCAAGCTTCGTGACGGCGTGCCGGACCTGGTCGTCGACGTTGCCGACCGCCAGATCGCCGCCGCAGAGGTGCGCCACCGGCACGTCGGCGTAGGCCCCGACGAGCGCGGTGGCGATCGATTCCTCGCGGTCACCGAGCACCACCAGCCAGTCCGGACGCAGCCGCGCGACGGTCTGGGTGAGCCCCATCAGCTGCACCCCGAGTCCCTTCACCCGCCCGAGCGGGTCGTCGGCCGCGAACAGACTGAGGCACTCGTCGGCGATGGGGAAGCCGTCGGCGCGCACCTCGTCCACCGTCCGGCCTGCCGTCTCGGCGAGGTGTGCTCCGCACACGAACACCTGCAGGTCGAGGTCGCCACGCGCGGCGACGGCGCGGAACACCGAGCTGAGGATGTCGTATTCGGAGCGGATGCCGGTGACGGCGAGGATGCGGCGCCGGGGCATGTCAGCGGTGCCCGGACGCGGGCGGATCCCACACCATCCAGCACGGGCTCGGCGCGAGCGGACTCCGGCGCAGCGCGACGTTGCCGATGCCCAGCACCTCCTGCACGGCGACGGTCTCGCCGGGGAAGTGCACGTTGCAGACCTCGTCGAAGCCGATGATGGCCCCGCGGGTCAGGTGCGGCCGGATCGCCAGCAGCACCTCGCGCGTCGGCTTGTAGATGTCCATGTCGAAGTAGGCGAACGCGATCACCGTCTCGGGGTGTTGCGCCAGCCACGCAGGCACCGTCTCGCACGCATCGCCCTTGACCAGCTCGTGCTTGCGCACGTGTCCGAGCGGGCACTCCGCTTCGTGGTACGCGAGCAGCTGCGCGAGGTAGGCCTCGTAGCCTTCGGTGACGCCGTAGCCGCCCGTCTGCACCGCGGCGCCAGCCCCGTCCTTCGCGTCGACGCCGGGAAACCCGCTGAAGGTGTCGAAGCCGATGATGCGCCGCGAGAGGTTGTAGGGTTCGTGGATTCCGCGCAGCGCCGTGAGCAGGGCGAGGTTCTGTCCCCACCGCACCCCGAACTCCATGATCACGCCGTGGACGGGCACGATCTCACGGTAGAGCTGCTCGAAGAAGAGGAGTCGCGACAGGGTCTGTCGGTTCAGGAAGAGACCCTGATTGGCCAGGCGCTCCGCATCGGGAATCGGGCACTGGCGCATCATCTCCACGAAGGCGAGGCGCCGACTGCGCTCCTCGGCGGAGCTCGCAGCGCTGTTGATGACGGGCAGGTTCATGACGGATCACTCCAGGGGAATGCGGCGGAGGGTGAGGTGCCAGCGCGCGGCGGCGCCGGGCCGCAGCGCGTCGGCGCGCCGCACGTGCAAGGCATCGAGAATGTGGAATCGGCCCGCGAGCAGCGTCTCGATGGCCGACCAGTTGAAGTAGCGCTGGATCGTCCCGGCCTCGTGGCCGGATGGCACGGCGAGCTCCCCGGCGAACTCACGGCCGTGCTGGCCGTCGTCCCCGCTGACGAGGTCGATGTAGGCCAGTCCGTCGGCCCGCAGCAGGCGGTGGCACTCGCGGATCGCCGCGGCGGCGACGCTCGACGGCATGCTGTCGAGGACGCCGTGGGAGACCACCACCTGAAAGTGCCCATCCGGCCACGGCATCGCGGCCGCGTCGCCGACCACGAGTCGCTCGGACAGGTGCGTCGAGCCTCGGCGGGCCAGCCAACCACGGCCCTGCTCGACGGCCGTCGCGCTGTGATCGATGCCCCAGGCCTCGCACCCGAGCTCGTCGAGGAACACGACGTGCCGGCCCAGACCACAACCGAGATCGAGCGCGCGCGGCGGCGGGTCGAAGGGGAGGCGGTCCTGCCAGCCCTCGGCCGTGCGCCGGCGCACGTGCCGCGCCGCGAAGCGGACGAGCTCCTCCGCCGGCCAGAACAGATGGTTTTCTCCACGCCCGTAGGAGGCGTCCCAGGCATCGATCAGGTTCATGAGGCGTCTCCGGCGAGGTGATCGGTCGTCAGCGGCTCTTCGGCGCCGAGGTCGCGCGTCAGGCGCCGTCCCAGCAGTTCGGGCAATCGCGCCGGGCTCAGGCCGTCCCCCGGCCGCATGCATGCCAGATCGCCCTCTGCGAGCACCGTCCCGGCGGGCAGGTCGCGCGCGCCCACCAGGGACTTGCGGGCGATGCGGCGCGCTTCGTGTTCGCAGGGGTGGGGTCGCTTGGTCCCGTCTCCGAGCGAGGCCTCGACCGCGCGCAAGGCGCGCATCATCCCGGCGAATTGCTCCGGGTCGAGCGAGGCTTGGTGGTCGGGACCCGGCAGGTTTCGATCCGTGGTGAGGTGCTTCTCCACGATGCACGCGCCGCGCGCGACGGCAGCGACCGTCACCTCCCAGCCCGGGGTGTGATCGCTCCAGCCGACGGGGACCGCGAAGCGGCGGGCGAGGGTGTCGATGGCCCGCAGGTTGGCCGCATCGCCCGGTGCCGGATAGCTGCTCACGCAGTGCAAGAGGGCCAAGGGGTGCCCGCTCAGGAGCGTCACCGCGTCGGCGACCTCGTCGAGGTTCGCCATGCCGGTCGAGAGGATCATCGGGCGGCCTGCCGCCGCGACCTGCCGCAGGAGCGGATGACAGGTGAGGTCGCCGCTGCTGATCTTGAAGGCGTCGAGGCCGAGCCGAGCGAGGAGCGCGGCGCTCGGAGGATCGAAGGGCGTCGAGAGAAAGGCGATGCCGCGGGCGGCAGCGCGCTCCTTCAGGGCGACCCACGCCGTCCACGGCAGCTCCAGGCGGCGCAGCATCTCGCGCTGGCTGCCGCCGCCGGTGAGGCGCTGCTGGTACGCGGCCTTGCCGGCGCCCGCGCTGGCGATGGCGTCGGCGCTGAACGTCTGGAACTTCACGGCGTCGGCCCCGGCCTCGGCGGCGGCGTCCACCAGCTGCAGCGCGAGGTCCGGATCGCCGTTGTGGTTCACTCCGGCCTCGGCGATGACGAAGCACGGACGCCCCGGTCCGACCGCGCGCCCGAAGAAGTCCACCGAGGCCGCGGAGGCGCGGCGGGACAGCACGCCTTCGCACCGCGTCAGATCCTCGGGACCGTCGATGTCGATGCCATGCTCGGCGGCGACGGGGACCAGGGTGCTGATCCCCGGGAGGTTGAATCCGCGGTGCTGTCGGAGCAGGTCGGTCCGCGCGGCGGCGACGCCGATCGGCATCCAGGTCGCGGGCAGGTCCTGACGGCGGAGGCTCCCGGGACGCGGAATCGCCCACGCCATGCGGCCGCCCTCGTCGCCCATCGCCCACCATGGGGGATGCTCGCTCGGCCGCACGCAGACTGCGGCTCCGGTCTCGGGGAATGCCTGCAGCAGGCGCTCGAGGTCGTCGACGTCAACGAGCGGCGTCGTGGGCTGCATCAGCAGCACCGCATCGCACGGCGTCCCGGCCTCGGCCTGGCGGTCCAGCTCCCAGAGCACGACGTCGATGGTCGGGCTCTCGTCGGCCGCGAGCGCTGCGGGGCGCAGGCGTGTTGGCTGCTCTCCTTCGGGCCAGGCGGCCGCGATCTCGGGACTGTCCGTGCTCAGGTGCACGACCAAGCCCGGGCAGCGCCGGCGCAGCTCGCCGAGGGTGCGCCACGCGCGGCGCACGAGCGGCTCGCCGGCGAGGAGGGCGAGGTTCTTGCCCGGGAACCCCTTGGAGCCGCCGCGGGCCGGGACGAGGGCGAGGATGCGCATCAGCAGCGCTCCGGTGCGCGGGCGGCGCGCTCGGTCGTGGCGAACGAGAAGGTGGCGCTCATGTCGTGAACACCTCGGCGTAGTGCCGGTGCATGCGAAGGCCCCAGCGCGGCGTGGCGGCGGGACGCCGTCCCTCGAGGAGCAGGGGAATCCAGTTCTCGGTGGCCGCGAAGCCGAGGGCCATGCCTCCGGCGATGCGCGGGTTGATCTCGATGAACCACGGCGTGCCGTCGCGCACGATGCATTGGGTGTTGAACGGACCGCGGAAGCGAAGGCCCGCGCAGAGCCGCCGCACCGCGTCGAGGATCGCCGGATGCTCCTCGGTGACGCCGCCGGTCGACTTGCCGCCCTGCACGCCGAGGCGCCGGCGCGGCACGATGTGCAGCGGCGTGCCGTCGTCGGCGCAGCACACGTCGATGGTGTACTCGACCCCGTTCACGAACTCCTGGCTCAGCATCCCCGTCATGTCGACGGGCGCCTGGGTTCGCACGATCCCCTGCGCGCCCCGGCCATGCCGCGGTTTCACCAGCTCGAAGCGCTGCGCGAGGCTGGCCTCGGGTGCGGGGATGCCGAGGCGTCGGAAGAGCTGCCAAGTCTCCCATTTGTCGGTGCAGATCCGCACCGTCTCCGGGTCGCTCACGACCACCTGCACGCCTGCGGCCGCGAAGGCCTCGCGGCGTTCCGCCCAGCCCGGCAAGGTCTCGTCGAGGCTCGGGATTACGGCGTCGACGGCGTGCTCTCGCAGCGCGTCCGCGAGGCCTGCCCACAGCGCAGGATCGTCCTGTCGCGGGACGATCGCGAAGCCGTCTGCGAGGTACCGGCCCACCGCGTCGGCGTCGATGTCGGAGGCGATGCAGCGGTGCCCGGCCGCGCGGATGGCGGCGATCATCCACGCCGACACGAGGCTGCCCGAGGCCTCGACGAGGACCGTCCGGCGTCGCGGCGGCCCCGAGGTCGCGCGCGGCCGAGCCGCGAGGCTGCGGCAGCATCGTTCGATGGCGGCGTAGGCGACGGCGAACGCGGCGGCATCGCCGTGGTAGGGATCGTCGATCGCGGCAGAGCCTTCGGGGTCGAAGTCGGGCAGCAGGCCGATCAGCGCGTGCGGCGACGCCGGAACGAGCGGGCGCAGTTCTTCGAGCGTCCGGGCGTCCATCGCCAGCACGCGGTCGTAGAGGTGGAAGTCCGCGCTCCGCACCTGCCGCGCCCGATGCGCGGACAGCTCGAGGCCGTGCTCGAGCGCGACCGCTTGCGCGCGCGGGTCCGCGGGCTTGCCGAGATGCCAGGTTCCGGTGCCGGCGCTGTCGACCTCCCAGTCCGGTCGCAGCTGCCGCAGCGCCGCTGCGGCGAGCGGGGAGCGGCAGATGTTGCCGCGGCAGACCATCAGCACGCGGTTCATCGCGCGCCCTCGGGCGCGACGATGCCTGCGGGGTGGCCTGCGCCGGCCCGGTGGCGCACGTGCGAACGCGCCTTCGCTCCCCCGCGCGCGCCGATGCCGACAGCATCGAGGACCGCATGGGCGAAAGGAACGACGACGTACATCGAGGCTGAGGAAAGCGTAGGGGGGGCGCGGCCACCGCGTCAAAGATTGGGGCGGGCTGGATGGGCAGGTGCCGTCGGGCGATCCGCGGCTGCTGCCTCGGCACGCCGCGGTGTCGCCGGCCTCAGCGGGCGTGCTCGTCCCACGGCGCGATGGATCGCGGCTCGCCCGTGAAGCGCAGCTCGGCGCGCTCGCCCTCGTGCGGTCCGCGCCAGCTCGCGGTGCGCGCCGCGAGATCGATCGTGAGCGCGGGATCTCCGTCGCGCGCCGCCTCGCCGTCGAAGGCATGGGTGAAGGCGTGCTCGGCGGTGTCGCAGACCGAATAGCCGCCGATGCGCGCGCCGCCGAAGAGGTCGTGATCGCCGGCCGCTCGGTGGCAGCGGAGCAGGAGCTGGCAGTTCACGCCGGAGCGCCACGCCGGCTGCATCCGGAGCGTGCAGGCCGTGCCCGCCGGCACCGGGCTGGCCGGGCCGGCCTCGGTCACGACGAGGTCCACCTCGATGGGGGCGGCGTCGGCTGCGCAGGCCGCGAGGAGGAGAGGCAGAACGAGCCGAAGCAGTGCGCGCATGGCCCCTCGATGCACGGACCCGTCGGATGTGACCGGCCCTCGTCGCTTCGGGCGGGCCGCGCCGCACGACGGCGTGACGCGCGCGCCATCCGGTCGCGGGCCTCCTCGCCGTGTTCGCGCATGGCCCGTCGTGCGATGCTCGCGCTCCGGAGACGCCCCATGACGACGAACGCCATCGATCCCATCCTCGCCGAGTTCGGCCCCGACACCGTCACGGTGCGCCTCGTGCGCGCGATGTTCGGCGCGATGCCCTTCGCGCCGCCGCAGCTGCCGTATGCGAGCCTCGCCGAGTGCGCGGCGAGCGTGCCCGGGGCCTCGCCCGCGCTCGGGTCGAACGCCTTCGCGCTCTCCGCGCGCCCCGAGGTGCAGAGCGCGCTCGCCGCGGCCCGCATGATCGACACGGGCGATGCCGGCATCGCCGTCTACTCCGGCGTGCAGAGCGCATTCCGGCTCTTCTTCGGCGGCGGCCTCGCGGCGATCGACACCGACACCGAGCAGGGCGTCGACGCCGCGCTGAAGCTCGTCGCGCTCGCCTACCTCACGCACCAGCTCTTCCCCGGCGCGCCGCACGAGGCGGTACAGGCGCTCGTCTCCACGTCGGCGGGGCAGACGATCGGCTACTACTACGCGGCGGTCGAGGTCGTGCTGCCCTTCGCCGACAACGCGCTCTCCGGCACCGGCAACGTCATCCAGACGCTGCTGTCTCGGCATGGGCAGGCGGCGATGGGCAAGCTCGGCGCGCTGCCCGGCGGCGGGCAGATGGCGGGCGCGGCGCAGGGCGTGCTCGGCGCGCTCGTCGCGCCGATCGAGGGCGCGGTCCGGCAGGTCATGCCGCACGCGCGGCAGATCGCCGGCTCGGCGCAGCAGTACCTGCCCGGGGTGCTCGGCGCGGCGGACAAGGTCGCCGGCGCGGTCTCCGCGGGCGCCGACGCGCTGCCCGTCTACCGCTACCTCGGGGCGCGTCTGGCGGCCGAGGCCTGCGTGCTCCGCGCGGCCCGCGGCGCGGTGGGCTGAGGGCCGTGCGCGCGCCGACCACGTGGCGCCTGTCCGCGCCCGCGTTGCTCGGTCGCGGGCTCGCGGCGGCGCTCGGCCTCGCGCTCGCCCCGGCCTGCTCGTCGCCGGAGCCGGTCGATCCCTGTCCGGGCCTTCGGGCCGCCTACGAAGCGGCGCGGGCAGGGGGCGGCTGCGCGTCGGACGCCGAATGCGTCGGGGCGCCCGGCCTCGAAGCGCCCGTCGACCCCGGCGGCGGCTCGATGGGGGAGCCCCCCCCGCCGTGCGGCAGCGCTGCGCCCGTCTCGGCCCTGCCCGAGGTCGAGCGGGCGGCCGAGGCGTTTCGCGCCGCCGGCTGCGGCCGCGTCGGTCCGCCGGGCAGCACGCGCTGCGTCCACTTCACCCACGGCGCCCATCCGAGCTGCCTCGAAGGCCGCTGCGAGCTGGTGCTGTGACGGCGCCCTCTCGGGGCGTCACTCGGCGGCTTCGCCGCGCAGCTCGGTGAGGGCGGCCTTGGCGGCCTCGACGGTGACGGCGCCGAGCTCGCTGATGCGGGCCGCGACGCGCTCGACCTCGTCGGTCTCGGCGCCGGCCGCGATGGCGACGCTGCGGGCGTGCAGGGCCATGTGTCCACGCTGGATGCCGACGGTGGCCAGGGCGCGCAGCGCGGCGAGGTTCGAGGCGAGGCCGACCGAGGCGGCGAGCATGGCGAGCTCTTGCGCCGAGGCGACGCCGCTCAGGGCGAGCGCGGCCTTGGCGCCCTCGTGCACCCGCAGCGTGCCGCCGACGATCCCGAGCGCGAGCGGGAGCTCGATGCGCCCCTGCAGCCAGCCGAACTGCGCGGGCGAGGCGAGCACGCCGGAGAGGTCGCGGGTCTCGGCGTTGACCACCGACCACGTCGCGAGCGGGGCGTAGTGCCCGCCGCGCGCCGCCCAGGCGTGGGCGCCCGCTTCCACCGCGCGCCAGTCGTTGCCTGTCGCGATCACGACCGGGTCGATGCCGTTCATGATGCCCTTGTTGTGCGTCGCGGCGCGGTAGGGATCGCGCTCGGCGAAGCGCGAGGCGCGCACGATGCCGTCCCGCACCTCCTCGCCGCTGCGGCCCTCCATCGCGAGCGCGGCGGCGGGCACGCGGCAGAGCGCGCGCACGCGGCGGGTGTCGCACAGGTTCGAGAGGATGCGCAGCCCGCAGCGGCCGCCGCTCAGCGCCTCGAGCTCGGGGCCGAGCGCCTCGGCGACGGTGTTCACGAGGTTCGCGCCCATCGCGTCGCGGCAGTCGAGGTGCACGTGCACCACCAGCCACGCCGCGCCGGCCGTGCCGTCGAGGAGGCGCACCTCGACGTGCCGCGCGCCGCCGCCGCGCGAGACGAGGCCGGGCACCGAGGCGTCGGCCAGCGCCCGGAGACGCCGCTCCTGCGCCATGATCGCGCGGCCAGCGGCGTGCGCGTCGGGCACCCGATCGAGCTCGATCTGGGCGAGCATGATCGGCGCGTCGGCGACCGCGGTGAAGCCGCCGCCATCCCGCACCGAGCGCGCTGCCGCCGAGGCCGCGGCCACCACGCTCGGCTCCTCGACCGCCATCGGCGCGAGGTAGTCGCGCCCGTTCATCTTCACGTTCAGGCCCAGCGCGAGCGGCAGCGCGTAGGTGCCGATGACGTTCTCCACCGTCTTGTCGGCGCGGGCCGGGTCGAGGCCGCCGCCCGCGAGCGCGGCGTCGAGCTCGCTCGGGGCGATGCCCAGTGCCTCGGCGGCGACCTGCCGCCGCTCCTCGAGGGAGAGCTTGTAGAACCCGGGGATGCGCGACGTGATCATGGCCTCAGGCCTCGTGGGGGGATGCAGGCTCGACGCGAACGCCTTCGACGCCGAGCGCGGCGTCGAGGGGAAGCAAGGAGGCGCGGAGGGCGCGGGCGCGGAGCTCGGCCGCGGCGTCCGGGCCGGGCACGAGCGCGATGGCGATGTCGCCGCCACCGGCTCCCGAGGGCTTGGCGGCGCCGCCGACCGCGCGGGCGAGCGCGGCGGCCTCGGCGAGCGCGGGCGTCACGATCGGCGCGCCTGCGTCGCGGCCGAGCGCGGCCATCGCCTCGCCGTGTGCGTCGAGGGCGGCAAGCGCCGCCGCCGGATCGTTCGGCAGCGCGGCCGCGAAGGCCCGGGCGCAGCTGGCGATGCGGTCGATGGCGGCGCGGTGTGCGGACGGATCCCGATCCCGCAGCGCCTCGACCTGGGCCACGAGCTCGCTCGTGCGGGCGGGGCTGCCCGTCCAGAGCAGGACCGGCTCGAGCGCAGCGGGGAAGGCGATCGGGCTCGCCTCGGCGATGCGCTCGCCCTCGCGGCGAAAGCGCGACCAGCCGCCGAGGCACGCGGCCGCCACGTCCACCCCGCTGCCCTTCGGGGCGATGGCGCGGTGGCCGGCGAAGGCGAGCTCGAGGGCGAGGGCGCGGCTGCCCGGAGCGTCGGCCTGCCCATGCGCGTCGAGGACCGCGAACGCGGTCGCGGCGGCGGCCGCGGCGGAGCTGCCGAGGCCATATTTCTTGTCTCCTTGGCGGAGCGCTTGGGTGTCGAGCTCGAGGGTCACGTCGGGCAGGGGGCCGAGGCGCTCCTCGGCGAGACTGCGGGTTAGCACCAGCTCGGGCGGCAGGGCCGGGGTTCCCCGCGAGCCGTCGGCGCCCGACGCCAACCGGTCGGGGCGCCGCGCCCAGCGGACGAAGGCCCGGGCCGAGACGGCGGCGACGATCGCCGGGCAGCCGTCGAGGACGGCGTACTCGCCGGCGACCACCACCTTGCCGGGGGCGCTGAGGGTCCGCATGGGCACGCTTTGGCAAGAGCCCTGGGGCGCGCAAGCCGGGCCGCAAGCCGCGGGGCGGTTGACGCACGCCCGGCCCCGGTGACAGCTTCGCCCACGCCGCCATGCGCCTTCTCCGCCCC
>Ga0068877_10004820_pt1 | contig 10446 bp, 6 predicted proteins | sample NOAtaG_FD_66437 | JGI IMG/M metagenome (GOLD analysis project Ga0068877, IMG submission 66437) | Freshwater lake microbial communities from Lake Erie, under a cyanobacterial bloom - NOAA_Erie_Diel6S_1000h metaG | ecosystem: Environmental > Aquatic > Freshwater > Lake | place: USA: Ohio, Lake... | reverse complement strand
TGCGCGACGCGCTGCTTACGGCGATCTTCGCATTGGAGCACCAGGGCGACAACGCCGGCGCTATGAGCTTCCAGCGCGAGTTCGCCATGCGCATCCGCCTCGCGCATCGGGAGGCGGACGTGCGCAGCAGGTACCTGCCCAGCATGCTGCGTGAAGGCGGCGACATCAACACGACGCTGAGCCGGCAGGACAGCCGGTTTCGAGAGGAACTTCGCAAGCAGGTCGGCACCGAGCAGCGGCTCATCTCGCTTGCTCTGCAGGCCGATGGTCCGATCGATCCGGACGGCTTCCACATCTTCCGCGTTGGCGAGCTGTCGCGCCTTCTCGCCAAGGAGGTCGGGCTGTCGGATTCGCAGGCCGACGACATTGCAGCCGGAGCGCGGCTGTGCGACATCGGCATGGTGGGTGTGCCGGAGACCACGCGGGTCAAGCAGACGTTCCTCGACGCCGAGGAGCGCGAGTTCGTGCTGCGACACACACTCGAAGGCGCACTGCTGATCGCGTCGAGCAACGTGTCGTACGCACTGATCGCCGAGCTGATCGCCCGCCATCACCATGAACGTTGGGATGGGAATGGCTACCCGGACAAGCTGCGTGGCGAGGCGATCCCGCAGGAAGCCCGTATCGTTGCGCTCGGCGATGCGTTCGACGTGATGACGCACGAGCGGCCCTACTCGACGGCGCGTTCGATCGTGGATGCGCTGCGCGAGCTCGAGCAGAACGGCGGCAGCCAGTTCGATCCGGTGCTCACAATGGCGTTCACCACGATGATCCGCCGACTCATGGGCGAGCATGGCGACCTGGACGCTTTCTTGATCGCCAAGGTGGCAGACATGCCGTTGGCGCGCGCGCGCAGGCGCGCGCAGATGCTGCGGGCGGTATAGGCGCGCACTCCAGCTTGACCGCAGCGCAGTCCTGGTGATGAGGCGGGCGATCGCCGAGGCGGCGCGGATCGTGACCATCACTGACGCGTACGACTGCATGGCGCATGTTCGGCTCGACCGTCCGGCGCTACTCTGCCCGTCTGCTCGCGCGGCCGTCGGTCGATGAGGACGTAGAGGCCGGAGATGTGCTGCCTGTGGACAACACCGGCGCGAAGCCCATCGACTCGGACCTTGCAGCTCCAGATGCTTGACCGAGCGCACGCGGGTCCACTCGGGACGCGACTCCGCGAACGGATGCCAGGGAGTTGCAGCCTTCTTCAAGGGCAGCCCTTCTGGCCCTGCAGTTCCTCGCGCGCTACGAGGTCGGCGTGCTGGTCGCACAGGCCTCGCACCATAGCCGGCTTGACGCATCCCACCGCGCGTCCGTTCGCGTGCATGCAGCGATAGATGCAGCGCTCGCCCGCCGCATCGAACGCGTCGATCAAGGACGCGGATTGTGCCGGCTGAACGTCGAGTGTCGAAGGCTCACGCACGCCGACTCATCAAGCCGCCATACTTCCGAGCGATAGGGAGCTCGGCATAACGGCGCTCGACCAGTTTGTCCGCCGGCATTGGTGGCGCAAACGCCCGGCCTTGACCCTGATCGCAGCCCAGGTGCTGCATCCAGGTTATCTGCGCGTTCGTTTCCAGGCCCTTGGCCACCACGCTCACGCCAAGACCGTGTGCCATATCGATCGCGCCTTTGGCGATCGTCTGCACCTTGGCGTCCCGCATGCAGTCGACGGTGTAGCTGCGTTCCAGCTTCAGCTTATTCAGCGGCAGGTCGCGCAGGTGCGACAGGCTGGAAAACCCGACGCCGAACTCGTCGAGCGCCAAAACGATCCCCGCATTGCGCATTCGCAGCATCCCCTCGCGGGCAAGGGCAGAGGTGTCGAGCAACCCGGTCTCAGTGAACTCCAACTCGATCGCGCTGGTGTGGATGCCTCGGTCCGACAGTGCGTCCAGCAGCGAGTCCACGCGTTTAGGGCTGCGCAGGTGGCTTCCCGAGAGATTGACGGACACTGGCGGCATCTGCAGGCTGCTCATCCCCCATTCCTCGATCTGCCGGCTGACCGCCCCGAGTACCCACTCGCCGAGCTGCACGATGAGGTACTCGCTCTTCTCGGCCACCGGCACGAACTCCAGCGGGCTGATCGGGCCCAGTTCAGGATCATCCCAGCGCAACAGCGCCTCGGCGCTCATCATCTCGCCCGTTGCACCTGACTCCATCCCGTACACCGGCTGATACACCAGCTGCAGCTCGGTCGGTTCGGGTTTGTGCAGGACGCTGATCAGCCGCCGGCGGATCAGCTGGCGCCGGGCCTCGTTGTCGCTGAACAGGCAGTAAGACGCCCGGCCGCTGCGCTTGGCCGTGTCGATCGACGACTCCAGGGCGCCGCTGAGCTCGTCGAAGGTGGTGCCGTGGTTCGGGCAACTGGCAACGCCCACCGACACGGTAGCGCGGACAGGACCGTGATCAGACTCATAGGGCTCGTTCAATCGCGCCATGAGCGACTTGACCATCGCCACCGTTTCCGGCGGCGCCGTGGCGACCAGCATCATCGCGAGGAACTGGTCGCCGCCCTGCCGGCCGACGATCGATTGGCCCGGAAGCCCCTCCCGCAGCCGGTCTGCCAGCAGTCGCAGAACCTGATCACCCACGCGCTGGCCATAGTCCATGTTGACGTGGGACATGTAGTCCACGTCCATCAGCAGCAGGGAGCACGACAGGCCCTCGGCCAGGCGCTCCTTGAGCGCGGCGCGCGCCTGGTCTTCGAACTCTTTGCGGTCCAGCAGGCCGGTCAGGTCGTCCATGGCGGAAAGGCCGGTGGGTTGGCCGCCAGTGTTGACCCGCGGCGGCGGTTGTCAATGATGGCCGAAAGCGGCCACAAGAAAAAGCCCCGACCCGCTTGCGCGGGCCGGGGCTCAGGTACATCAGGTGGTTGCTTCTTCTTCGACCGCTTCTGTTCCCAGACCATGGCGGTCCAGGTCAAGCGCGGCATTCAGGCGGGCCTGCTCGGCCAGCAACTGATCGAGCTTGTCGGCATGCTCGAACGGCTTGCCGTGGGACGCCTTTGCTGCCGTCAGCTCGGTGTGCAGGCCTTGCAGCCGCATTTCCGTGCGCTGGAGCCGCTCCGGCAACTCGGCTGCCGACTTGCGCAGCCGCTCCAGCAGAGTTGACGCCCGCTTGAGCTCATCGAGCTCGTAGCTTGCGCCCTCGCCGACGAACCACCGCGTCTCGAAGGGCGTTTGCATGCACCGCACGGCCAATCCGCGCCAGCGCCCGCCGACGCCGTTGGCGTCGCTCAGAGCCCGCGACATCAGCTTCGCTGCTGCTGCTTCGTCCTCCACGTACATGGTGCCGTCGATCTCGACCGGCCTTGGCTCGTTGGCGTAGTCCGCCAGCAGCTTCAGGTCGGCCTGGATGCCGTCGCGCCGCTTCGAGGCGGCCGTAATCCAGCTCGGCAGGGTTGCCAGCTGGTTCTCCAGCCGCCAGCGATTCGACTTCCACTGCGTCTTCAGCAGCGTCAGCCGGGCCACCTCGCTGTCCACCTCGGCCTTGCGCAGAACCATCGGATTGCCTGATGCCAGCGCCTTGACTTCGGCGTAGGTGAGGGCCGCCAGTTCCGCGTCCTCCACTGACCGCATGCCGGTGTCGCCGCGCATTGCCTGCGCGATGAACATGGCCTTACGCTCGAGGCAGTTCCACAGCCACGCGTCGAAGCTCGACTCCGTGACGTACCGCCAGATCTCGATCTCGTCCCACTCGTTGCCGGGACGATCGGCACGGCCGTCGCGTTGTTCCACGTCGGCCGGTCGCCAGGGCGCATCCAGGTGATGCACCGCCTTGAGCAGCCGCTGCACGTTCGTGCCGGTGCCCAGTTTCTCCGTCGAACCGAGGCAGATGCGCACAATGCCCGCGCGCATCAGCTTGAACAGCTTCGCCTTGGCCGCATCGCTTTCGTACTCGTGGATGAATGCAATCTCATCGCGCGGCACGCCGCGCGCCACGAGCTTGTCGCGCACCTCGTCGTACACGTTCCACCCGGAGGCGTTCGGCGTCGACAGGTCGCAGAAGATCAGCTGCGTGCCCCGCCGAAGCTCGGTGCGCCGCCAAGTCTCATACACCCGCGCCACGCAGCGGTTCAGCTTGCTGTCGGGCAGGTCCGGCAACGCCGGTGAGTAGACCCTCAGGTCCAGCGCCGCGCAGCGCCCGTCGAACGTGATCGACAACATGTTGTCCCTGCGGGGGTCCACCCCGCCGGCGCGCAGCTCCTCGGCTCGCCTCACCAGCGAGCCCATCACCTCGGTCAGCTCGTCGCTGCACGGGGCCACATCCACCTGCGCCTTCCCGCCCGCGATCGCGGGGGTCGGCAGGGTCAGCATGTCGCGCGTCTGAATGTCTGCCACGAGGCGAAACACGCGAAGCAGCTCGGGCAGATTCACGAAGCGGCTGAACCGCTTGTGCATCCGGTAGCCCGATCCGTCCGGCGCGATCTCCAGCGCGCACACCACCTGGCCAAACGTCGCGGCCCAGGCATCGAAGTTGTCGAGGCCAAGTTCCGCTAACGTGCGCGGCTGCAGGTAGCGCTGCATCGCGTGCAACTCAGCCATCGAGTTGCTGATCGGCGTGGCGGTACCAAAGACCACGCCCCACTGCGGCCGCTCATGCATGCGCATGACCAGCCGCGTCTTCATCAGCATGTCGAAAGCTCGTTCCGACGCGCTGTTTGGCAGGCCGGCGATACTTCCTAACTTACTGAACCTAAATAGGTTCTTGTACCGGTGTCCTTCGTCAACGAAGACCCAGTCGCATCCGAGCTGCTCGAAGGTGAGCATCTCGTCCTTGCGGCTCATGTCCTCAGTCGCTTTCTCGAGCCGCGCCGCCCAGTGTTTTCGATGGCGCTTCATCTCCTTGATCGCGGTGCGGTTGTCCTTCATCTCCGCCGCCACAAGGGCCGCGTCGATCTCGGACAGCGCCTCCGCGAGGAAGCGCGTGCGCTCTGATGCACTTACCGCGATGCGCTCGAAAGTCGCGTGCGTCATCACGATGGCGTCCCAGTCGCCGGTGGCCACCCGCGCGCAGAACTCGCGCCGGGCGTCGCCGGCCAGGTCCTCTTTGGTGGCCATCAAGACGTTTGCGGCCGGATAGCACCGGAGGAACTCGCCACAGTAGGCCTCCAGAGTGTTCCCCTGGACCACATGCAGCGGCTTGCGGGCATAGCCCAGCCGCCGCAGCTCCATGCTGGCGACGATGTAGGTCATCGTCTTGCCAGCGCCCACGCGGTGGGCGATCAGCGCATTGCCGGACAGCAGGATCCGCCAGATGGCGTTGCGCTGGTTGGGCCGCAGCTGCACGGAATCCGTGAAGCCCACCGGCCGCAACATCCGTCCGTCAAAGCACCGGTCGCGGATGCTGTTGAACAAGTCGTTGTACAGGCGGCACAGACGATGCCGCCGCGTTGGCTCCTCGAAGATCCACTCGCTAAAACGATGCTCGATGAGCGACTGCTTCTCGCGGGCGGCTGCCGTTTCCGGCGCATTGACCACCTGCCGGTCCTTGCCGTCGGCACCCTCGACCGTGTCGTGCACGGTCGGCACCTGCATGTTGAGCGACTGCTCGATCAGCGCAAAGGCGTTCATCCGCCCCGTGCCGAACTCGCTCGTCACTGTTGCCGGCAGACCGTGCTGCGGCCCCTTGACCTGCCACGCGCCCGTGTGTCGGTCGCGTCTGGCGGTGGCCGTCATCCAGGACTGCCCGGTCGCGGACAGCTTCAGCAGCTCGTCCATGAACGCGACCACGTCGTCCTCGGGTACCCACGGTGCTCCCAGCCGCACGTCGATCTGCGCCGGCTCGAGATCTTCCGGCTGCACGGCGCGCAGCGCCTCGACGTTGGCCTCATAGCCCGCGCCTGCCTGCTCGGCCACGCGCAGCTTGTAGCGCACGTTGCCGCTCAAGTACTCGTCGGCCGCCACCAGCTGCCCGCTGGCCGGCTCCGTGAAAACATGGCGTTCGCCAAGCAGCTGCTCGCGAACCGGATCGGCCGGTCGACCGACCAGCTCGGCGATGCGTGCTACGTCAATCTCGCCGCACTCGGCCAGGCAGCACAGAAGTGCATCGCCCAGCGACTCGCAGTGCGTGACCGGTTCGGGCTTGCCGACCGTGCGCCGGAAGAACAGCGGCGCCTTCTCCGCTGTCTCGTTCTCTTCATCCCACAACTCCAAGGAAAGCAGCAGCGGGTAATCCGGGTCCCTGCGCATGGCCAGCGCGTTGGCGCGGCTGGCCAGAAAGCCGAATCGCTTGACGAAGACGTCGTAGACGCCGTTCAGTTCGACGCGCAGCACTGCAAGTGCTGCCTCGTCATCCGAGCAGGTTTGCGCTGACAGCAGGCGCCGCGTGATGTCGCGCACTCGCACCATGCCCTCGATGCGCTGCCGCGATAGCGCCGGCAGCGTGTCATGCACGTCGAGCAGCCGACCCTCGGCAACCCGGTGCACGCGCTCGTTGTGCATCACGAAGGCGCCCGGCTTGAGCTCCTTCGGTGCCGCCACCTCGGTGGCTGTCGCGGCGGCCCGTTGCCGCCGCGCCTTGCGCGGCACGTAGACATCGGCCGGTAGGGTGGCGATCTGCTCGTCCACCGCGGCCCACACGTCGGTGCCATCGAAGCGCACCTCCAGCATCTGCTGCGGCCCGTGCTGCGACATGACCCCGAGAACACGATCCGGGTTCTTGCCGAAGTGCGCGTTGTAGAAGCGCACCCCATGCGGGTACTGGCAGTTCACCAGGTCCACCCAATCGGGCTTCTCGGTGGGCGCACCCCGGTCCAGCCGCCTCAGGAACACCATGTCGGCGGCCACGTCGGTGCCCGCGCACCGCGCAAACGTGCGCGACGGCAGGCGGATGGCGCCCAGCAACTCGGCCTTGTGGGCCAGGTACTCGCGCACCCGGCCGCCGACTGCATCCAGCGTGTACGTGCTGGTGATGAAGGCGATCAGACCTCCCGGCCGCACCAGATCCAGCGTCCGGCCGAAGAAGTAGTTCGCGATCGTCCAGTCGCTGTACGGCAGTTGCCGCAGGTCGGGCACCTGGTAGCGCCCGAACGGGATGTTGGAGATGGCCACGTCGAACGAGCCGTCCTCCAGTTCCGCCTTCTCGAACGGCGTGCAGCGCACGTCGGCCGCGTGACCGAACAGCAAGCGCGTGATGTCCGCGCTAACCGTGTCGATTTCGACCGCCGTGAAACGGCTGGCAGCTACCAGATCAGCCGGTGCCGCGTGCAGGAAATGGCCGATGCCGCAGGCCGGCTCCAGCACGCGCCCGCCGAGGAATCCGAAGCGCCGCAGCGCTGCCCACATGGCGCGGACTGCAGCCAGGGGCGTGTAGTGCGCGTTGTTCACCGTCTCTGTGACGGAGGCGTACTCGGCATCGCTAAGCAGCGCCCGCAGCGCATCGCGCCGGACCACTGCGGCCGCGTCCGTGTGAGCCGGGTCGATGATCGACGCCAGCCCGCCCCAGCCCGCGTAATGAGCCAGGACGAGGCGCTCGTCGGCAGTCGGCGCCCGCCGCTCGTCATGCAGCAGCTTGCGCAGCCGCAGCGCGGTCATGTTCGCGTCGTAGCGGCCAATCTGGCCGGACCAGTCCAGCGCATCGGCTGACAGGCTCGGCCAGGCGGCCGCGGCCGCCGGCGGTTGCTGCAGGCTCGGCGTCGCGTCGATCGCCGGGGCGCAGCGCGCCGGCAGATCGTCGATGTCGTCCTGCAGTACTTGCCCGGTGCCCGGGGGTTCGAAACCCGCGAGCCACGGCAAGGCGTAGTCCTGTGCAATGGTCTGCACGGAACACCTTCAGGGTGGAATTGAGCGGCAGCCCGTCCGGGCTGCCGTGGGAACGCGCCGCAGAAGGCGCGCGTGGGACTAGAGGAACTGCTCCGCGAGCAGATTGCCTTCGGCGTCGAACCGGCGCACCACCGTCTGGCGGTTGGCCTGCATGTCCTCGTTGGCCGCCTTCAGCACCGCCACCGGGACCTTGAGGCCCACGGAGTCGAGCACCTTGCCGATCTCATCGACCGACTGCGCATTGAACATGCATGCGCCCGAGTAATCGCTTTCGTCGGCCTCGTCAGCCAGGACGTTGCAGAACAGCTCGTTCAGACGTCGGTCGAAACCGACACATACGTTCACCGGCAGCCCCGCAGGACCGCGCAGCTCGACATAGTTCTGTGACATTGCACTCCACGTGGAAGGGGTGCACGCGCAATGCACGCGTGCGAAGTAGGTGAGAGGCGCGTGCAAGACGCGCAAGGCAAGCGACGACGGAGCCGTCGCTGGGGGGATCGTCAGCGGCCCGCTAGGGGGCCGCGCTGCGGGTCATGGCCCGCGCGGTGCCGGATGCGCACCGGGCGCCCGCACCATGGATGAGAGGACGGCGGCACTGCCTGCCGTCAATGCGGATCGTAGCCGTGTTGCGCCCGCGCGTGCAATGAAAAACGTGCCAGTGGCAGCGCGCCGCAGCGCGCCATGCGATGCATCGCATGCACAGGCGATGCCGACTCGCATCGCTTGCGCTCCATACCCTCTTGCGCGATCGCGATTTCGTGAGTCAATGGTTCATCGCCTCTGCGCGACACCAAACATAGGAGATCAGTCCAATGGCGTCAGTCAATCGAGTTCAGATCCTCGGCCACCTTGGCCACGATCCGGACCTCCGCTTCACCCCGGACGAAGGAACATCCGTCACCGAGTTGTCCGTGGCCACCACCGAAGTCTGGAAGGACCGAGCGACCGGCGTGCGCCAGGAGCACACCGAGTGGCATCGAATCATCATGTTCGGCCGCCTGGCCGAGGTGGCGCGTGACTACCTGCGCAAGGGGCGCACGGTGTACGTCGAGGGCCGTCTGCGCACACGCAAGTGGACCGACAAGGAGGGCAACAACCGCTACATCACCGAAATCATCGCGGACTCCTTCCAGATGATCGGCGGCAATGGCGACATTCGCCGCTCCAACGCCGAGACCGACGCGCTGGCCTCGGCGCGCCGCGCCGCGCCGGCGGCCGCCAACAGTGGCCGCGTCGAGTCGGGCCGCTCAGCGCATGGCACGCAGGCCACGCTCGCCGGCGTGGCCGACGACACGGATGACACCCCGTTCTAACTGATGCCAGCAGCATTGCTTGGCTATTGAGAGGGACGCCTTTCATGCGAGGTTGGAAGGGTCCAAAGCAGATTGAGGACAGAAAGGGAATCCGAAACAGATGGACATTGCAGTCAGGTGGCGGCCGCGGCGCCGAGACAACCAGCGCAGCCGCGTCTACGCATGGGAACGCAAGATCAAGAACCGCGACGAGGTCGCGGTCAATACGATCGAGGAGGTCGCGCGCTACGCCTCGCGTATCTGGCGGTCGGAGCGGGGTCGGTACGGACTGGCGAAAACGCGGGTACCTGAGTTCATGCCGGCGCGCCGGGGTCAGCGCAACGCGATCGCCTTTGACCATCACGTCATCAGCCTGCCGCGCGGCTGGGCCAGGACGCCACGGGTGATCCTGCACGAGTTGGCGCACCGCCTCACGCCAGCGAATGAGGCGCACGGCCCGAGGTTCGTGGGCGTGCTGATCGGGCTGCTGGCCCGGCACGCTGGCTACAACGCGGACGCGCTCATGGCCGAAGCCGATGCGATGGGCGTGAAGTACCACGTCCGGTCCATCGGCGCGGTTCCCGTCTCGTCACTGCCGGACCGCGTCGTCCGGGTACTGAAGGAGTCGGGACCATTGCCGGAAATGTGGATCGCCAGCGAGCTCGACTGCTCCTACATGCAGGTGCGCGGGGCGGCGCTCCAACTGGCGCGGACCGGCCGCGCTCGCTGGTTCCGCAAGCGCCTGACCCTGACAGAGCAGCTGCCGGCTTGGTCACGAGAGGCGATGCAACGCAGGCGCCAATCGGAAAGCGTGGCAGCCGAATGAAGCGCCGCGCAGGGTCTCAAAAGGATGCGATCGACTGGTTAGGCGTCTTGCTGTGCTCGTAGGTTTGCCGGCCAGCATCAGTCGGCTGGTCCATCACGTCCGGCAGGCCGCGCTGTCGCAGCGAGTAGATCGTGCGCGTGAGCGCCCCGTAGTCGCTCTGCGTGCGGCACCCTTGCGCCAGATGTCCGTGCGTGCAGGCCAGCCCCAGCACGCGCATCTGGTTCGCGCTCAGGTTCGCGCTCAGGTTCGCGCGCTTCGGAGCCGGCCGCCCAACAGGGCGGTGAAACGGAATGCCAACGGCTGGCACCGCCTGGCTCGCTTCGGGTTTGGTCATCTTGGCCGTTGTCATCCGGTTACCTCTACGTCGTGGGCAATGACCAACCTCGGCGCGCAAGCCCCTCGCGTTAGCCATGGGGCTGCAGGTCGCGGGCCAACTGGTGCGCTCCCGAGCAAGGGTTCCCGTACTTTTGCTGCTGAATTTGGCGTTAAGGCGAATTCCCCTCTCGGCGCGGCCACTATCGGTGAGCACGCCGAAGCGTTGAGTGTGATCAACGCTCAGCGATGCCTCGCC
>Ga0068877_10004811_pt1 | contig 10452 bp, 8 predicted proteins | sample NOAtaG_FD_66437 | JGI IMG/M metagenome (GOLD analysis project Ga0068877, IMG submission 66437) | Freshwater lake microbial communities from Lake Erie, under a cyanobacterial bloom - NOAA_Erie_Diel6S_1000h metaG | ecosystem: Environmental > Aquatic > Freshwater > Lake | place: USA: Ohio, Lake... | reverse complement strand
ATAAGTCTCGGATCATGGTTCTCCGACCTCTTTCACTGCTCGGAACGGACCTCGCCCTTGCACTGCTGGCCGATCGCCCGTCGTTACCAGTCGGGCCGCTCGTAGAGCTCGCCGCCGCACTCCGGACACCGACCCGTCAGGATCGATCCACGGGCGTCGTAGCCGCAGTTCGGGCAATGGCAGCGGTCGATCCGCCCCTGTCGGACGACGTTGCGAACGGTCTTCCGAACCCGAAAGGCGAAGCGCAGGGGCGCGAGGACCAACGCCGCCGCGACCGTCAGCAGCACCCACCACGCGCCGATCGAGAAGATCCAGCCGCCGACATGGACGGTCGTCTTTGGTGTCGGCAGCACGAGTCCTGCCTGCGCGAAGACACCTTCGCCTGCCGCTGCGACTTCGTCGCGGAGATACTCCGGGCAGGTGGCAAGCAGCGCGACATCGACGCGCGTCTCGGTCGCATGATCGCTTGTCGCAAGCGGCCAGCCGCGCCACGAGCGCGTCGAGACGAGGCGGAGTTCGGCGAGAGGAAGGATGCCCGAGGGAGGACGAAGGACCGGCGTGACCGGAACCTTGGCTGCGAGGACCTGCTCGCTCTCGCGGTTGCGGAAGGCAAAGGCAGCGGCAAGCACCTCGTCGGAAGACCGCACATACCACGTCTCGAGCCGCAACACGATGAGCGGCGCAAGAACAGCGGCCACCACGAAGGCGGCGCTCTGCCAGCGATCGAAGATGTTGCGCTGCTTCCGCCGGGAGTTGCGGTCGATCTCGCGGAGCTTGCTTCGGAGTGCACGGATCGGCATGCGAGGACTCTTGCGCGTTCAGTTCGCGGGCCGAGCGGCGCGGGATGCCCAGAAGGACCTGAGACGATCCGGGAACTCGGTTCCGGAGGCAAGATCGATGCTGGCGTCGCGGGTGCGCTCGAGCGCCGCCCGATCACGCGCCGGGGTGCGACCGAGATCGCCGGGCATCCGCGCCTCGATCGTGCGAATCCAGCGCTTCGTCTCGCGCAACGCGCGCGGGCCCTTCGCGAGAAGGCGCTCCCGAAGCGCATCGACTTCGGCGTCGAGCCGCGCGTCATCGACGCAGTGCGTGGCAAGCCCGAGCGCCACCGCGGCTTCGCCGTCCATCAAGTCATTCGACATGAGAAGCGCGCGCGTCGCTGGTCCCATGCGTGAGAAGAGCGACGGCGCGCTGACCGCTGGAGAAATGCCGATCCGGTGCACGGGATAGCCAAGTTGCGCGTCGCGGGCGACAACCACGAAGTCGCAGGCGGTGAGGAGGGCGCAGCCGCCGGCGAGCGCGGCGCCGCGGACGCTCGCGATGACGGGGACATCGAGCTCGCGCAGTTCACCGATGCATGCGCTCAGGCCCTCGAGCAGCGCCTCGACCGCGCGCGGGTCGGCGGCGCAGGCCGCGAGGTCGAAGCCCGCGCAGAAACTCGGACCTTCGCCACCGAGCACAAGGACGTCTGCCGTCGCCTCGTCGCCAACAGCCTCGTCGCCAACAGCCCCGTCGCGAACAGCCCCGTCGCGAACAGCCCGGACATGCTTGGCGAGCGTCGCGAGCGCCGGTGCATCGAGCGCATTACGCCGTGCTGGGTCGCGCAGCGTGATCTGCGCGGCACGCCCTTCATAGGACAGCGAGGGAAGTGTTTCGGTCGGTCGGTCCATCGTCGGTTCGGCGAAAGGTACCCCGGACTTCGGTCGTCTTACGTGCGATGCGGCGATTCGCCGGGGGCGCGTGGCCCGTTCGGGTGCAGGCAGTCGGGAAGGGGGTGTGATCGGTTCGGGACGGAAATTCTCGATCGTTTGGAACCCGTGCCGTGCCGCATCGTAAGGAGAGAGTGGCGGTCGCCCTCTTTCGGGGAACCCGCCGCCCCCGACGACAGCCAGCGGAGTCGTTGGGTTCAGTCGGTCTTGCAGCGCACCGTTCGCGGCCATCGATCGTCAAGGCCCCGGTTCGCATTCTCATCCGGTCCACCATCGGGGGGACCCGGCAGTATGGAACACGTCGCGCATTCTGTGCGCGGCACCTCGAGACGACTGGCATTCTCTTCGCGGCTTGCCGCTTGAAGGGGGTCCAGGAGGGTTCCGGCGCGTTCCTCAGCGCCAACTGTCGGGTCCCTTTTTCATTTTTGGGTCTTCGGGGTCGCCGCCGAAGCGCAGTCGCGCCATCGAGGCCGCCGGTCGACATCCGCGTTCGTGCGCTCGCGTCCACTTCCTCCGCACTGTCGTCTGCTGGACTCCGGAGCGCAGCCCCGTTCGACGCGCTTCGGTTCTGTCAGACAGAACCTATGCCTTCGTCGTCGCGAAGCGATTCCACGCCGAACGATCGAAGGTGAAGAGTTGGCCTGCCCGATGCGGCACGCCACGCTCGAAGATCGGGAGCGCCTTGACGGGACCCGACGAGACGATCTCCTGGAACTGGCGTCGGAAGTTTCCGCGGTCAAGCGCCGCGCCGAGGAGATGCTCGTAGAACTCGCGCAGCGCCGAGAGCGGGAAGGGGTCTGGCAGGAGGCCGACGAAGATGGGCACCGGCAGGTCGCCGTGCGAGGCACCCGATGCGTCGGCTCGTGCGGGCGCAGCGTGCATGCCCAGCAAGTCCTCGTACGGGCTTCTGCCCGCGAAGCCGTCCGTCTTTCGGAAGAGGACGTGGCGCGGCAGGAGCCGCCGGGTCAGGGCGTCCGCAAGGGTCGCGTCGAGGAATGCCTCGAAGGCACACGCGACCAGCGTCTTCGCGCTTGGGTGGAGCGCGCCGTGCGCGTCGATCGACGCGATCGGTACGAACACCTCTTCGGCCTCGACCGACTGGGCTGTTCCGGCCGCTGCAGCGAGCGGTCGAGCAATTGCCCACGAGACGACGTACAGCGTCTGGTTGTCGACGCTCGGAGCGCCGGTGCCGGTGCGGACCGCGCGCACGCCTGCGTGCTCGATGCGCACGATGTCGCGCGCGGGAACCGCGAGCGAGGCGGCGAGTTGCGCAGCGGTGTCGAGCCCGAAGCCCTCGACGCGCTCGTTCGGCGCGACCGTCGGGACCCCGCGCTCGGCAGCGTCGTCGGCGCGCCGCACGATGGGAAGACCCACCGAGAGCTCGCCCCGGATCACCCGGAACACCACAGTCGTGGATCGGACATCGACGCGAAGCGCGCGGCTCGTCTCGCGAGTGGGGTCGCGTTGCGTCTCGGGGTTTGGGTGGGTCGCGCCTGCCATCAAGCCGATGATACGTCTTTCGCCCGATTCGCGGGTATCCTCATTCCGTGTCTGACGCATCGAACTCGAGAGACTCGGGACAGCACCGCCCGCAGGGTTCCGCAGGGAATCCGGAGGCCTCGCGCCTCTACCTCATCCGGCATGGCGAAACTGAATGGAGTCTTTCTGGACAGCACACATCGCGCACCGACCTTCCGCTGACCGCGGAGGGAGAGCGGCGCGCGGATCTCCTTGCCCCAGTGTTTCGGAGGCACCCATTCGCGCTGGTGCTGACAAGTCCGATGCGGCGCGCAGTCCGCACGTGCGAACTCGCAGGCCTCCTGTCGAAGGCCGAGTGCATGGATGAACTCCGCGAGTGGGACTACGGCGACTACGAGGGCAAGACCACCGTTGAGATCCGCGCCGAGAAGCCATCGTGGAACCTCTTCCACGACGGTGCGCCTCGCGGCGAATCCGCCGACGAGGTCGGGGTACGGATGCACCGAGTGATCGCGCGCGCCCTCGCCGCGCGGGGCGACGTTGCGATCTTCGGCCACGGCCACGCGCTGCGCGTGCTCGCCGCCGTGTGGCTTGAACTCGCGCCTGAAGATGCCGAGCGTTTCGCCCTCGAGACGGGCACCGTCTCGGTGCTCGGGTTCGAGCGCGAGACCCGCGTCGTGCGAATGTGGAACACGCGAACGTAGCTTGACGGAATCTGGAGCCCGCCTCGCGGTCGCGCCGACCAAGCGCGACCGACCACGTCGGTCCGTCCCGTCGCGGGTGGGTTTCCGGACGGCGTTCTCGCGACTGCCCCACCCACCCCTCGCCAGAGCGCGCCAAGGGCCTTTCGGTCTTGGCGACTCGGGAGGCGCCAGCCAGCCTTGGCGCGAAAAGCGTGGAGAAACCGTGAGTTTTTGCCTGATTGCGCTCCGGTTTCGCGTCCGGCGCCAACAATAGACGGCACAGTCAATTCGATACTTGTGGAAGGATTACGACGAGGAGTCTTGCCATGCTTCTCCGCGACTACACGCTTGCCCATGCACGCACCAAGGTGCGCGGGATTTTCTGCCTCGAGACCGACTGGTCGACCGAGGTCCGGCGATCTCCGAGCGTCGAGCCGATGCTTGCGCTCCTCAAGAGTTCGCCCCTGGCGATTCCCTTCGTGCACCGGAACGTGGTGACGCAGGACGCGCTTGCGTACTACCTGCAGAAGTGGACGCAGCGCACCCACAACGACTATCCGATCCTCTACCTCGCCTTCCATGGCGTGCAGGGCGAGGTGCAGTTCGGCGATCTGCGCCGCCGCAAGGCGCGGGTGTCGCTCGACGAGCTCGAGGAGACCCTGCGCGGCAAGTGCGCGGGCCGCGTGATCCACTTCGGCTGCTGCCAGACCCTTCGCGTCAGCCAGCGCCGGCTCAACCGATTCATCGGTGAGACCGGCGCGCTCGCGGTCAGCGGCTACGAGAAGGACATCGACTGGGTGCGGTCCGCCGCGCTCGACTTCTCGCTGTTCGCAAGCATCCAGCAGAACACGATGACGGTGCCAGGCCTCCGCGCCGTGCGTCGCCGCGTGCTGCTGCGCCATGGACGCGAAGTGCGTTCGCTCGCGCTGCGCATCGCGCTGCGCTGCGACTGACCCGCGCTCAATCGCCGTCGGACGGCACAGCGGTCGTCGACCGGGCGCCGTCCGCCGCGATGCCGACGGCGTCGAGCATGCGGGCGTACTCGGAGTCGGCGGCGCTCGTGCGGGTCACCACGCCGACCGGCCTCGTGACATCGAGCCACGCGAGCGGCGTGTGGTCCTGCGCCATCACGCCTGCATCGTGCGGCGCTCCGTCGCGCGCCGACAACGTCCGCAGCATGCGATCGCGCAGCACTGGTGCTTGTTCATGCGCGCGTCGATAGGCATCGATGTCGAACCACGGCCGGATGTCGACCATGGCGCCCTCGAGCGCGCTGCCTTCCTTCAGGTCGAAGGGAAGCAGCTGCGCAGGCGTGAACATGGCGAGCAGAAAGCCGAGCGCGTCCGGGTCGAGCCGGAGCAGGTCGGCGCGCTCGAACGCGGCGATGGCGCGCGAGTCGAGCGCGAAGGTCTGCGATGCAAGCCATGCGCACTCGTTGGCAAAGGCCTTGCGGAAGCCGAACGGATCGGATGGGTCGAGCATGCGCAACGCGCGGACGAGACGGTCGCGCGAGCCACCGTCGGACTCGCCGCGCTCGCGGAGCTGCGCGAGCGGAAGCTCGAGATCGCGCGCGACCTGCTGGGCGACGAGAGAGTGCGAGTAGGTTCCGAGCGACGAGAGGTGCGCGATCACATGCAGCGCGGCGAGGACGGCGTCATGCCGGCGCGCGGCGTCCGTTTCGTCGGCGACCATGAATGCATCGGCAAGCAGCATGCGCACCGCGCCGTTGAGCCCGATCGCCGGGGTTCGCATCAGGCCGCCGCCGGTCACGTCGATCGGGTGCGTGGGCACGGTGCAGCGACTGCTGCGTGCCGCGTCGAGGAGCGGCTGGATCACGCCAGCACGATGCGCGTCGATCGCCTCGATCGCGCGGCGTGCCTGCCTTGAGTCGGCGGCGAGCAGGCCCGCGCGCAGTTCCTCGATCGCGATCTGGACATCGGCCGGAACCGCGGCGCACGCGCGCGCGGCGCGCATGTAGAGCCGGCCCGCATCGGCGTGGACCGCAGGGTGCTCGGTGCCCGCCGCGATCGCCTCAAGCGTCGCCCGTTGCGACGCGAGGTCGCCGTGCGTCTCGATCAGCAGGTCGATCGTCGGCAGAAGCTGGGGCGCGAGGACGCGCAGCAGATCTCCGAAGGCACCGTCGCGAAGGCGCTCCTGCAGCGCAGCGATCTCGAGCCTCGCGCCCTCGAGGTCGTTGTCCTCAAGCGCTTCCGCCGCCTCCGAGAGATAGACGTTGGAACCCGTGCGCGCGGCGAGGAGCTGGGTGTCGTCGAAGTTCGTGCGTACGTTGCCGCGCACGCCCGCGACGAAGTCGGGCCGCTCGCCCGAGGGAATCTGGAGCAACCGATCGACCTCCGCCTGCAGGGCGATGACCTCCGCCCGCGCGGCGGCGATGAGACCGAAGTCGGCGTGATCGATGAACGCCCGGCGGGATTCGAGGATGTCCTGCGCAAGACTCGGATCGATCGCGCAGCGGTCGAGAAGTTCGGCGACGGAGGCGATGTGCTCTTCCGCAGCGACGACGGCCAGCATCGACGTGGGGAGCGTTCCATCGGTTCCAGTGCGCGTGGCGACCGACACCTGCACGCGGAGAAGTTCGCCAAGCGCCTTCGCATCCGACCGAATCGCCGCATCCTGGACGAGGATGGCCGTGCTTCGTCCGGCCGCGCGCAGCGGCGCGAGATAGGCAGGTCCCGGCGTGTATCCATCGCTCAGCGTGACCGCGCGCTGGTAGGGGAGCGCATCGGCACGCGCGAGTTCGGCGCCAAGTTCGCGCGCACGCACGAGCCACCGTGCGACGCGATCGCTCGCGATGCCGGTTGCGAGATATGCGGCCCGGTCGTCCGTCGCAGCCAACGCGACGCCGCCGAAGTGCTCTTGCTCGAGCTTCTGGAACTCCGCGCCGAGACGGTCGTACTCCATCGCAGCGCCCACGTCGTCCGTCTCGGCCGCTGCCGCGACGGAACCGGCAGTCGCCTCTTGGGCTGCCGTCGCGGACGCGCAGCAGAGCAGTCCGGCCAGGCCGAGACTCGTGATGCGTATGAAGACCGGTATGAAGGCCCCTGGCAAAGACATGGCGTGAGCATCGGCCGTCGGCGAAGCCGATTGCAGCGAAAGCGCCGATAGCGCCGGACATACGCGCGACGCCGGATATCCGGCGCGCGGGCGGTCGACCCCGCTGCGGCGCCCAAACAGCGGGAATCTTTCTGCCGCGACTTTGGCCGCGCCAATTCAGGGGTACATTTCGATCCGGGTGCAACGCTGCGGCCAGTGGCGAGAACAAAGCCTCGGAGCGTGACCAGATGAAGACCGAGAATCTTGCGGCGCTCGTCGCCTTTTGCGCCGTATCGCCCTCTGTCGCGCAGCAGTTCGTCGACCAGACGTCGACTCGATTTCCGGTCCAGACCGAATACACGAACCAGTGCACGCTCGTCGACATCGATGGCGACGGCGACAAGGACATCATCTTCGCGAACGGGCAGGGCTACTCGAGCCTCGGCGCGCTGCTCAAGCCGCGCATCTACGTGAACAACGGCTCGGGCTTCTTCACCGACGAGACCGACGTGCGCGCGGCCGGCGTCACCGGCTGCTTCCGAGGCGTCGAGGCGGGCGACGTTGACCGCGACGGAGACTGGGACCTGCTGCTTGCGCAGGACTACAACCGCCGTCCGCTGCTTCTCATCAACAACGGCGCGGGCGTATTCGCCGACCAGACCACGGCGCGCATGCCGAACATCGCCATGGGCTCGTCGCGGGGCCAGTTCGGCGACGTCGACAACGACGGCGACCTCGACATCGTGCTGCTGAACTCGGGCGCGAACCGCTTCTCCACCACGGGGCGTCCGCGCCTGTTTCTCAACGGCGGCGCAGGCGTCTTTACCGACGCGCCGACGTCGCAGTTCCCCTCGACCGCGCTCGCGGAGCAGATGGACTGCGTGTTCGGCGACGTCGACAACGACCTCGACCTCGACCTGCACATCGCCACGCGCGCGAGCGGCGCGAACTCGAGCCAGCTCTGGATCAACGACGGTGCGGGCGGCTTCACGAAGCTCAATCCGTTCCTGACCGACGCGACGGCGTACTCGTACGACTTCGGCGACATCGACGGCGACGGCGACCTCGACTTGATTGGCGTCAATGCGGGCCCATCAAGCGCGGAACTCCTGGTCCGCAACAACGGAGCAGGGACGTCCTGGACGAACGTGTCGTCGCAGATCTCGCCGAATCCCGCGGCAGATGACAACGACTCGCGCTTCATCGACTATGACAACGACGGCGACCTCGACCTGTTCGTCGCAGCGCTCGGCGCCGCGGACCGCATGTACCGGAACAACGGCACCGGCACGTTCACGCAGGTGACAAGCGGCGTGCTTCCGACGCTTGCCGACAGTTCGCTCGACGCGAAGGTGGGCGATCTCACCGGCGACGGCAAGCCCGACATCGTCACCGCGCAGGGCGAGTCCGGTTCGTTCCAGAACCGGATCTACGTGAACACCGGACCGGCCGACACCATTGCGCCGAACATCAAGTTGGTTGAACAGGTTCCATCACGGCAGGCTGGTCCATTCGCGGTGCGCGCCGAGGTTGTCGACGGCACGACCAGCGACCGCGGCTACGACGACAAGGGCGTGTTCCTCGTCTACGCCGTCGACGGCGGAAAGCCGCAGACGACGGCGATGGCGTGGAGCGGCAACGGTCTCTGGCGCGGCGTGATTCCGGCGCAGGGGGCGTGCGCGCATGTCGAGTACCACGTGCGCGCTCTCGACGCCTCGGGCAACGCCGCCAGCAGTCCTGCGAAGTCGTTCGTCGCGGCCGGAAACTGCGGCATTCCCGGCGACATCGACGCGAACGGCACGGTCGACAGCGCCGATCTCGGCATCCTGCTCAGTGCGTGGGGCGCCGGCGGTCCGGCCGACCTGAACGGCGACGGCACGGTCGACAGCGCCGATCTCGGAGTCCTGCTCGCGAACTTCGGATGACGCGTGCCCGCAGCGCCGTCCATCGGCGCGGATCTCGCACGCTGCGCGCATGGCGCTATCCTGCGCCGCGTGACGACTTCTCCATTCTCGCTCGACGGCAGGACCGCGATCGTGTGCGGCGCGACGCAAGGGATCGGCCGCGCGACGGCGCTCGAGTTTGCGCGCGCGGGCGCGCGCGTCGCGATCATCGGTCGCAACGAGGACGGGCTTGCGAAAGTGCTTGATGAACTCAAGGCGATCTCCGGTGCGGCGCACGAGGCCGTGAAGGCGGACTTCTCCGACCTCGCGGGGACCGAACGCATCGCGCAGGAGACTGCGCGCCGCCTTGGCGCCGTGCACATCCTCGTGAACAACACGGGCGGACCGGCCGCCGGCATGGCGATCGAGGCGAAGCCGCAGGATTACCTCGCCGCGATGTCGATGCACCTCGGGTGCGCACAGGCGTGGACGCAGGCGTGCGCACCGCTCATGCGCGAGGCCGGCTACGGCCGCATCGTGAACATCACGAGCACGTCCGTCTTCACGCCCATCAAGGGGCTCGGCGTCTCGAACACCGTGCGCGCCGCGATGGCGAACTGGACGAAGACGCTCGCGAGCGAGCTGGGGCGCTTCGGAATCACGGTGAACAACGTGATGCCCGGGTTCACGAAGACCGCGCGCCTCGAGGCGCTGTTCAAGGGGAAGGCGTCGCGCGGCGGCATGACGGTCGACGAAGTCGAGCGCGACGCGATCCTCACGATTCCCGCGGGTCGTCTCGGCGACGCGCGCGAGCTCGCGCTTGCGATCGTGTTCCTCGCGTCGCCAGCCGCGAGCTATGTCAACGGCGTGAATCTTCCGGTCGACGGTGGGCGCCTCGCGGCGCAGTGAGGGACGCATGATTCGCGAGGTCGATCACTTCATCGGCGGGTCGTTCGTGCCCGCGGCGTCGGGCGCGCGTCTTGCGCGCGAGAACCCCGCGACGGGCGAGCCCTTGCGTGCGATCGCGCGCGGCGATGCGGTCGATGTGGCGCGCGCGGCCGATGCGGCATCGCGCGCCTTCGCCGTGTGGGGGCGCATGCCCGCCGCAGAGCGCTCGCGCGTCTTGCTCGGGATCGCCGCAGGCATCGACGCGCGGCTCGACGAGCTCGCGATGCTTGAATGCGAGGACACGGGAAAGCCGCTTGCGCTTGCGCGATCGCTTGACATTCCACGCGCGGCGGCGAACTTCCGCTTCTTCGCGACGGCGATCCTGCACGAGTCGAGCGAGAGCTTTGCGACCGAGCGGCCCGCGCGCGCCATCAACTATGTGCTGCGCAAGCCGCTCGGCACCGTCGGCTGCATCTCACCGTGGAACCTGCCGCTGTACCTCTTCACGTGGAAGATCGCGCCGGCGCTTGCCGCCGGCAACTGCGTGATCGCGAAGCCGAGCGAGCTGACGCCGACGACGGCGGCGGTGCTTGGCGAGATCGCGCGCGACGCGGGCCTGCCTGCGGGTGCCTTGAACATCGTGCACGGGCTCGGGCCCGAGGCGGGGCAGGCCATCGTCGATTGCCCGAGCGTGCGCGCCGTGAGCTTCACGGGCGGCACGGTGACGGGGCGGCGGCTCGCGGCGCGTTGCGGCGA
>Ga0068877_10004807_pt1 | contig 10456 bp, 8 predicted proteins | sample NOAtaG_FD_66437 | JGI IMG/M metagenome (GOLD analysis project Ga0068877, IMG submission 66437) | Freshwater lake microbial communities from Lake Erie, under a cyanobacterial bloom - NOAA_Erie_Diel6S_1000h metaG | ecosystem: Environmental > Aquatic > Freshwater > Lake | place: USA: Ohio, Lake... | reverse complement strand
CAAACAGCCAGCGTCGCTACGCTCCGAAATCGTTCGCCTTCGGCCCGGAATGCCGTTCGCGTTCCCTCCGGAATACTCGTTCGCCTTCGCCGGAATCGCCAACTGAATGAACTAATCACGGCCAGGTCGTTCTCCCGAGGTGCCCAAAGCGCCAATTTACTTCAATATGCAAAGCAGGGGATCTCTCTAGTACATGGATCACTTGCTTCATGCCCACCAGGTCGCATGGTCGCCTCTCAAGCTCTGAAGGAAGTCATTTGGCAGGGCCGTAATCATGCGCTTCATTGGGAGGAGGGAAATCCGCATGCACCGGTACAACGGTGTCTGGATATGCTCGCAACCGACTTCGGTCCTCACCTGACCGGCTACAGAACTAAAAATCTCGCTTTCGAGATCATTGAAGCGCTCGGTTGGACATCCTTCGACGCGTTTCGCAACGATTTGCTCACCCTGTAAGAACTTGCTGAAAAATACCTTACAAGCCCAAATCGTCCGATTTCCGCCGAATCGGTCTTCAATAGAATCCATGAGTTACGGTCAAGAGCGGTGGTCTGACGGTTTCGCACCACATTTGGGTTTTTCAGCAAGTTCCTAAGGAACGGGCTTCATGTCCGAGGCTTGAGCGGCCAGGCTTTGACAGCCAATTGTGCCAGTTTCTCCTGACGAGCCTCGATGGCAGCCAAGTCCCACTGAGGAGAACTCCCGATCTCGCGGGTGAGCGAAATCGAGGACTTCGCGAACACCTTCGCCTTATCGCTGAAAGGCAGATTGCCTGCGCCTTCATTTAGGTCCTTGTCCAAGACGGCGAGGTTCCCGATCCGCTTCAAATACGCCTTGTGCTGTTCGACAGAGATGCTTTTCCAATGCGGCTCACGCGTCTGCGGCATGACATGCTCAAGGGTAACGGCCTGCTCGCTTGGGTTAACAACCATCTCAGTTCCATTTGTTCGCTCAAGAACTCGCAAGTAGTAACGAGCCAAGTAGTGGGCGGACACTCTGGCCGTTTTGAATGCCTGCTCAAACTCATCGTCGGGTACTAGGATTGTCGGGCTTGCTTTGTAAAGATCAGTGGCCGTCTTTATGCTCAAAGCGCTGATTTCCTTTGCTCGATCTGAGTACCCCGTTTCAAGTGGGCCGCTCCCGACTTTTCCGACAATCAGGAAGCGCACTGTCCAACACACCAACATCGGCAACGCACGCTGGAGTTCCTGCGCTGAGAAATGCTTCACGACAGCAAGAACCAGTGGGCGGATCTGCGTCGCTTTCAGAAGTCCAAGAGTTTCCACCGCTTCACGAACTGAAGCGCCATAAGGCTTCCAGAGTTCATCGCTGGGGTTGTCGAGCGCAGCATAGACCTTTGAATGCTCACTGAGAGACGTAACAAAATCTACAGCTCGCTGCTTACTGCTGATCGTGGTTCGGATTCGCCCGTAGAGTTCCTTCTCTCTCGTAAGCCCATGTTGAGAGGCCCACACGTGACGAATAAAGGTCCGGAGATCCTTCTCCTCGGCTCCAGACGCTTCCAAGACTCCGACCATCGTCGTCCAATGGTCCTGTGCCTCATTTACCTTGTCTTCAGCCATTCGGAAAACGAAGTTCTTCAGGAGGTCAGAAACTGAGAGGTCGAGGCCACGGTCGTTTAACACTTCAAATATCGTGTAGGCGGCACCTTCATCGCTTACTTCGACAACTATCACCTTAGCCTTGTCGCGAATGTAATCAATCCAGTCGAGCAAGACCTGAGCAGGCTCATTTGTCTGCTTCACCAAGGACGATACGTGTTCAGTGCAGAGCCGCAAGGCTTCTGCCAGCCTAATGTGAGAAGGAGAGCCCGCTTTCTTTCTCCCCGATGACTGTTGGGTCGCAACTGGGCTCAAGATCTCTTTCTCATAAAAACCATTGTCGGCGGCTATCAATTTCAGATGGGCTGTCTGAGTGAGCGCCCGCATCTCCTTACGAGCCAAGTACTCTTGATTGATCAGGTCACGCCGTTCGGTGTCACCAATGCCGTCAAAATAATTTCGAATAGCGCAGATCAGAATGCTGATGGTTGCCAGTCGCTGTTGGCCATCGATCACCGCGTGCTCTCGGTCGTTATTTTTTGTTAGAACTACGGTTCCAAGAAAATACTCCGCTTCCTTCGTTCGAATTGCATCGGAGAGGTCACGAAGCAACTCTGTAATTTGCTCATCGCTCCAGGCATATGGCCTCTGGTATGGGGGCACCACAATGTAGCGATCGGCAAGAACATGGCCTACGCCGTCCAGTCGCGCTTCCAGTCTATCGATCGGGGCCATTACACTTCTCCTCATGCGGCTTGCGTCTTGCTATTTCGATGGCACATGTCAGTCGAGCTCCTTGGCAATGGTCGACTCGCCCGACTTCGTCCGAAACGTCTTGAGAAGCGAGTGCTCTACCAATTGATCCATGGTCTTCAGCGTGAAGACCTTTCCTCGGGTTGCCAGCAGCAGTTTTTTCATATCCTCCCGCCGTACGCCGAATCCGCGGCCCGCGATACAGGCGATGACCTCATACTTTGGTGGGCCACCTGCCGCCTGCCCTTCCATGCTCAGCGATTGCAAATGCTGAACACGGGTGATCTTGTCTCGGGCCGTGCCATCATCCTCGGTGAGCTTGGCTTCAATGACCACTTGGGGATTGTACTCGCTAGGAATAATGAAGTCTGGAGCCTGATCGAACCCTGGGACTCGCTCTGCGCGTTTCGTCTTACGGTAGCTGATTCCGGCTTTCGCGAGAACATCCTCGATCACGGATTCCAGGCTGTCTCCCACAAGTTCGCTGACGGAATCTCGATGGCCTGCAAATGGCCGCCCAAGGAACCGTTCGTAAAGCAGCATCGCATAGGGCACACCAATTCCGGCAAGCGTCTGGACGCTCTCAACTCCCCTCTTGGTATCCGCCTTGTCGAGGCGGTGTAGTTTATGGACCTCGGTTTCAGGAGCTCCCTCCGCTAGGAGTTGGCACGCGACTTCTACAAGAGCCTTCAGCCGTTGATACGTGAGGCCGTCCTCCCTGAGGGGAGTGGCGGGGTTCATGCGCACTTTTCTGTCGAGAGATCGCGTGAAGCCTTGATTTACCTCAAGCCCTGTCCGTTGTGTCGTGACATACGCCCATTCCGGCGGTGTGAATCCGAGCATTGAGCGAAGGACGATAATCGAAATGGGCCGCTGAAGAGTTGCTGCGAGTACTCGAGCCGGTTCAATGTTGGTGAAGGATTCCGTAGCCTGCTTGAGCTGCTCATAGCCGCTCTCAAAGACCGGATAGTCAATGAATCCGTCTCCCTTGGGCAGGACAAGGAACTCGGAGACCAAGCTGGAAAACACGACGGAAACAAAACTCTCCGGATCCGTTTGGATCTGCTCTGTGGTGGCTTCAAATGGGTGCATGATTGAATTTGATCGGTTAGGTGACAATCGCCTCTAGAGATGTAGTACGGTTCTCCGCAGGTTGCTCTTTTACGCCAGTTGCTGGCAATGGTTCAGCGATCATCTTCAGTTCCTCTGCCACTCGACGCAGCTTTACAAACGTATCAGTTCGGCTGTCCCAGTCAGCAGACAATCTCTGTACCGCGAGCCGGGCAATCTGGCCGAACAACATGCAGCGTAGGTCTCCTGTCGTTACCTTCACTCCGCCCTTGCGAAGTGCTTCTTCATCCGACTTAAGCCGCTCGGGGATCCCCGCGCCCGGAAGAACTTCTACATGCTTCTGTTTGCGGCAAACGAAGACCGTGTCGATGATAGAAGATCCGGTTCCATTGATGTGAATGGATGCGCCCATCTCAGCAGGACAAGGGATCGAGTCTGTGCAAATGAGATTGGCGTCAAGAATCGCCACGATGATCGGGTGATACGCTTCGATCTTGTTGTGGTGGTAGGTAAAAGCGAGAGGCGCGCCAGGCTTCAGCGCGTTGGCCATTCGCTGAAACACCTGGGAGAGGCCCTGAGTAAAGTGATCGAGGCCCCGGTTCATGTTGTCGTTGCCGGTCAGTTCTGCCGGATTTCGAGTCGATCCCTGCTCGAAGCATCCCTTCCCTTCGCCCGCGAGGCGGCGAAGCCACACGTAGCAAAAGTCCATCAACTCCGCGTATTGAACATTCCCAAAGTAGGGAGGGTCGGTAAAGACGGCATCGAGGCTCTCTGGAAGCAGCTCTGCCTCTGCAGCATCTGCGCAGCGAAGATCGACGTTTCTGGACTCCGGCTCGTAGCTGCCGTTGCGATGCTCGCCGATCCACTCGCCCGGAATACTAACCTTTACTTTCCGTCCGTTCACATGGCGGATCTCGAAAGGTTCATCACAGTACGCCTTAGCCTTCGCGTACTTGTCCAGAATATTGGCCCATCCCCCGCTGCCGATGCTCATTTCCCTTGAAACACTCGCAATGCCGAGAAGATTCGATTCGCACTGAACCAGGCCGACAGGAAAACCATGGACGGAAAAAATGTCGAGGGACTTAAGTGCCATCGTGTCGTATCGGCAGAGCATGTTCTGATAGCGCAACAGATCTGAAAGATTTGTGGCCAGGGCGTGACGAATGCGATCGGACGGCTCTTTGTCGATCAATCGACAGCTAAGCTCTAGGCCGAGGAGCTGTCGGTCGTTGAACATCTGGTGATAGAACTCGTATCCCCAGCGGTGGAGCCGTCCGGTCTCGTCTCCAGCCGGGATCGCATCTGTGGGGATGAATTCCGGTTTCAACTTTGAACGGAGACACTCCGCCTCGGCCACTCGTTTCAAATCGTCTTGGTCTGGTTGCTTAAAGAAGCGGCCCTTGTGGTCGGCCTTGCATGCCGTGCAGTGGTACTCGATTGCAAAAAGCCTGTGGCTGAGCGGACCGCTTGTGATGTCGGGATACTTAACCGTGTGATGGCACTTCGGACATTCACAGCGATTACGTTTAGCTGGACCTTGCGACGATAGAGATTTGCCACAGGTTGAGCAGGAACCCGGGTTCTTTCGATCCTCAGACTCCGTTAGTGAACCGCAATCTGCGCAAACGAAAACAATCTTCGGATGCCGCACGTCTTCAGCGACGAGCTGACCTGGAAATAGATCAACGGATGTTTCGCAATTCGAACACTGTTGGGTCTTAACCCAAAGAAAATATTTTACGTTGGCGTCCTTGGACCCACAGCATAGGCACGTTGTTCGGTAGAGGTGTCCGATCTTCTTTTCGAGGGCGGTACGTAGCCTAGCGCCAGCTGCCCTATATGCTTTGAGGTCAATGTGGGACAACTCCTCGCTGACGATCCAGTGAGACATCGGGTTGATGTCATAGCCGATAACGTCACAGCCGAGGCGGTTCGCCTCTAGTAGCGGTGAACCACCACCCATGAATGGATCGCAAATATGCTTGTCTGCCAGATTGTGGCTCTCATAGAACTCGTGCTGAAGATCGCCAGAGCCGAACTCAGATAGGATTAGAGCTCGGAACAACGTTCCAGGGCGGCGAGCAAACCACTTGTGAACGGCGATCACGGGACGGTAGTTCTGCTGAATCTGCTTCTCCCTGAGAGCCAGGTCCGACACAAAAGCGATATTGAAGTCTTTTTCAATCATTGAAGCAGTGTTCTGTTTGCGAACCTCTAGTGTCCCATTCGGAAGCCTTTCACGAAAAGGTAGCCATTGGAAGGCAGGTTGGGAGTTGTGAAAATCTTCGGCCTCACCCAGAGCGGTCAAGGCTGCGCGATAGCGCACCCGAAGGGCTTGGCCTTTACGGCGAGGATGAGCGCCTAGACTGGCCCCCTGGGGAGCAGGGGTTCTGAGCGACCATAGGGAGCGTCCCCGAAGGGGCATAACCCCTGATCCCCTGCCAGACGGCGAGTCGGGAAGGTCCAGGAGAGGAAAGCTCCTGGTCGCAGGGGCAACGCCCCCGGCGCTAAAGCCCTTCCCTCCCCTGCGCCGATACCCGTTTTCGCGAGACAGGATCTCGCAACAGATCGCCGGAAGAGTAACACCTTGCTGGCACTGTGAATGTGGGTGCAGCTCACCCGGAGTACCTGGCCGCCAAGCCAGGGAAAGGGAGCCGGTCTAACCAACCGACATTGAGCTGAACCCGTAGCGCTGGATGCGTCGAGAGGCGCTCGTCCAGTGCGACGGAGGCTCACGGGAGTAATCTCCATTTCGCGAGGAGTGCCAACTCCTCCCGCTTTGGAATCAATCCCCGTGTTCTATCCGATAGCGACGTTTGCTCCCAGAAGGGGGGCGACGGAGACAGACCGTTGCCGGTGGGCATTGCGGTTGTGTTGCAAAAACATTCCGGCGCCGCAGATGGGCTAGGCCCTTGCCGATGTTGTGGTCTAAGTTGAGAGTCCAAACAACTGGTCGACGAACCGAATCTGCCGCTGGACCTCGTGGCCCGGCAGCCACCGGACTTGCCCCTTTCGCATCATGTGCACCGCCTCATAGCCGTCGATTGTCCGCCGCGCCGCGCCGAACGCGCGAAACCCCTGCTTGGCGTTCACCCTCTTTTTGATCGCACGGTGATCCTGTTCTATGATGTTGTTCAAATACTGCACTGGCCGGTGGCGGCAGCGTCGTGCGATGATGCCCGTCCGCTTCAGTGCCGGGATGGCTGAGGCATAGGTGGGTGCCAGATCGGTGTTGACCACGCGGGGCTGGAGATGGGCTCCATTGCGCAGCGCCCGGCGGAATAGGCTTTTGGCGGCATCCAGATCACGAAAGGCTGACAGGAAGAACTCAATGGTTGCCCCCTGGGAGTCGATGGCACGGTATAGATAGCACCAGCTGCCTTTCACCCGCACGTAGGTTTCGTCCACTCGCCAGGAGCGGTTGGTCGGTTTCAGATGTGGCCGCAATCGCTGCATGAGCTCCGGAGCAAACCGTTGGACCCACCTCCAGATCGTGGAATGATCGACTTCAACGCCCCGCTCGGTGAGCAGTTCCTGCACATCGCGATAGGACAGGCTGAACCGCAAGTACCACCGGACGGAACAGAGAATGATGTGGGGCTCGAAATGCCGCCACTTGAAGATGAGAGGACGCTGCCTCAGGTTTGCCATCTGGGACCAGCCTATCAGCCTGGCTGTTCTTTGCAACACAACCCCCGGCCGGTACCCCGCTACCAACTCCACTGCCCAATCTGCTCCCCTCCTCTTGCTTCGTGACAATCACCCAACTTCAGCAAACCCGCCAGCGTCCCCTCAAAATCACGTTGCTCTTTCGCTTGCACTTAGCTCCCATCGGCAATGGTCCAGGAGGGTGTTCCCCGTTCCAACAGAATCAAAATAAACAACCCGCCGCCCCTCAATCACTTACCTCCCTCCCCGCCTCTCCGCCCACCCCCGCCCATGCTACTTCTTCTCTCGTACGGGCCCCCTGGCCCACTCTATCTCCCAAACAAGGAATTCACCTCCCATGGCCACCGACAAACAAATCGCCGCCAATCGCCGCAACGCCCAAAAATCCACCGGCCCCCGCACCGCCGCCGGCAAATTCCGCTCCTCGCTCAATGCCCTCCGCCACGGCCTCTACGCCCGCCGCTTCGTCATCTTCACCGAAGACGAATCCGCCTTCCGCCAGTTCTCCCGCGAAATGGTCGACCTCAACCAACCCGCCAACGCCAACGAACTCGAACTCGTCGAAACCATGATCCACGCCGCCTGGCGCCGCCGCCGCCTCTCGGAAATCATCCAGGCCCGCATCAACGAAGCCGTCCACCAAGCCATCGCCCAACACCCCGATTCCGCCACCGACGGCGTCCGCCTCACACAACTCGCCTCCGCCCATCTCGAAGCCTCCTCGCCCTCCCTCCTCCGCCAGGAAGCCCACGAGTTCCGCCTCGCCGCCATCTTCGAGCGTTCCCTGTCCCGCCTCCACTCCCTCCGCCGCGCCGAGGCCCGCGAAAAACTGCGGTTCGAAGCCAATTTAGCCAACCCCCTCTTCGCCCCGAACCCATAGAAAACACTCGCTTTAGACCAGCCGCTGGGATCCCCCTCCCTCGCCCCCTAAACCCATTCAACCCCGCCCGAAGCCAACACCCTTCGGCGCCGTTCTTTGACAATCTGCCTGCTTCACCCAATCCCGGCAAGGGACTGCGCCACAACTCCCTTGCCGCGGCGGACAAAAAACAATTCAACTGGCTCAACAAAAAAGGAAAGAAGGAAGGAAAAAAGTTTTGGCGTCCCCACGGGGATTCGAACCCCGGTTATCGCCGTGAAAGGGCGGTGTCCTAGGCCTCTAGACGATGGGGACGCAAAGAGACTGTGACCATTGCGGTCACAATCATTGATTGTAACAGATCCGGTCCGGATCTACAGAGTTTTCAGGTACGCCAACAGGTCGTCGCGCTCTTCCTTGCTCAATAGCTCTTCATACGCCGGCATCCCGTTGCCGCCTTGATTGATCAGCCCGCGCACATTCTCTTCCGTCGGCTTCTTGCCGTTCGACATCTTTTCTTTCTTGAAAAGACCCTTCAGCCCCGGACCCATCTTCTTCTCATCCGAGTCCGAATTGTGGCAAACCGAGCACTGCTCGAATACTTCCTTGCCCTTATCGGCCTTACCGTTCTGTGCCGCCGGGGCCGGAACCGCTACCAGGCTCAGCGTCAGCATTGCCGCCGCGCCGATCGAACAAACGATAGTCTTGCTCATTAAACAAAATTTTACAATGGCCATATGCCCCCCGTCATCCTGCTTTTCGCAAAAGCGCCGATCCCGGGCCAGGTCAAAACCAGACTCCAGCCCCTGCTCAACGCCGATCAGTGCGCCGAACTGCACGCCTCTTTTGTGGCAGACGCGCTCCACCTCCTCTCCCGTTTCAACGATCGCGCCCTCGTCGAACTCCATACCGATTCCCCCACCGCCGCCTGGCCCCATTGCTCCTTCCCCCGCCGCCTCCAGTCCGGCCTCGACCTCGGCCAGCGCATGTGGCACGCCGCCCACGGCGCCTTCTCCCGCGGCGCCTCCCAGGTCCTGCTCCTCGGCAGTGACGCCCCCACGCTCCCCCCCCCCCATCTCGACGCCCTCCTCGCCAGCCCCGCCGATCTCGCCTTCGGCCCCACCGAGGACGGCGGCTACTACGCCGTCATGTTCCGCCGCCTTCCCCCCGACCTCTTCGATCACATCGAATGGTCCACCCAAAATACCCTCGCCCACAGCCTCGCCCAGGCTGCCCGCCTCGGCCTCCATACCGCTCTCGGCCCTCCCTGGTTCGATATCGATTCCCCCGCCGACCTCCTCCGCCTCGCCGCCGCCGATCCCCCCCCTCATACCCGCGCTTGGCTCGCCGCCCATCAATTTTTAGTGACACCCCCGCCCGCCGGCATCTAACTGCGCATGGCAATCAAAGAAGGCGCCAAAGCCCCCGACTTCACCCTCCTCACAGACTCCGGCGAAAAACTCAAGCTCAGCTCTCTCCGCGGCCGCAACGTCGTCCTCTACTTCTACCCCAAGTCCGATACCCCCGGCTGCACCACCGAAGCCTGCGAATTCCGCGACGCCAACGCCGCCTACGCCCAGGCCGATACCGTCGTCCTCGGCCTCTCCCCAGACCACATCAAGGCCCAGACCAAATTCAAAACCAAGTTCAACCTCCCCTTCACCCTCCTGGCCGACGAAGACCACACCGTCGCCGAAAAGTATGGTGTCTGGGTCGAAAAGAGCATGTACGGCAAGAAGTACATGGGCGTCGAACGCACCACCTTCCTCATCGATAAAGAAGGCAAAGTCGCCCGCATCTTCCCCAAGGTCAAACCCGCCGGCCATGCCGCCGAAGTGCTCGCCGCCCTCAGCGCTCTCTAGCCGTCCGCCCGCCGCGCCGGCCGCACCTTCAGCTCCACCCCCGAAAAGCTCTCGCTGATCAGCAGACTCACGTCCGCTCCTCTCACCGTTACCTTGCCGCCATTCGACAAGCCCGTGATCTCATAGTGCTTCAGCTTCACGCCTTCCCATTCCGTCTCCACCGGCGTCAGCGCCACCGCCGCCCCCCGCGGCCTCAGCCGCCCCTGCGCCAACCACTCCGCAAACTCCTCGGCCGTCAGCAACAGGTCCACCTTCCTCTGGTCCGTCTCCTCTTCGCTCACCTCGTAGATCACCTTGTTCACTTCCCCCAGATGCGGCTTCATCAGCGGAAAGAAGATCACGTCATAGATGTCTTCCTTGCCCGTGAAGATCATCGCCATCCGCTCAAGCCCCGGCCCGATCCCCGTCGTCGGCGGCATCGCATGCTCCAGCGTCTCGATGAAGTCATAGTCCAGTGGATGAAACTCGCCCTCGTCCCGGTCCTCCGGCCGAAACGCCTTCTTCCACGTCTCGAGCAACTGCACCGGATCGTTCTGCTCGCTCCAGTTGTCGCCGCACTCCATCCCCGCGATGAAGATCTCAAACCGCTCCACATACCGCGGGTCGTCCTGCATCGGCTTGGCCAACGGTGAGATCTCGATCGGATGCCCGTAGATGAACGTCGGCTGGATCAGCGT
>Ga0068877_10004796_pt1 | contig 10467 bp, 8 predicted proteins | sample NOAtaG_FD_66437 | JGI IMG/M metagenome (GOLD analysis project Ga0068877, IMG submission 66437) | Freshwater lake microbial communities from Lake Erie, under a cyanobacterial bloom - NOAA_Erie_Diel6S_1000h metaG | ecosystem: Environmental > Aquatic > Freshwater > Lake | place: USA: Ohio, Lake... | reverse complement strand
TCGGGCGGCGAGCAGACGCCGGCGCAGGAGGTGGTGAACGAGATCGAGGCCGCGGGTGGCGCGGCGGTCGCGAGCTACGACAGCGTGTCCGAATGGGGCAGCGCGGAGAAGATCATCCAGTGCGCGCTAGATTCGTTCGGCCGCATCGATGCGGTGGTGAACAACGCGGGCATCCTGCGCGACGTGATCTTCCACAAGATGTCGGAGGCCGACTGGGATGCGGTCGTGAACGTGATGCTCAAGGGCTCGTTCAACGTGTCGCGCCACGCGGCGAACCATTTCCGCAAGCAGGAAAGCGGTGCCTTCGTGCACATGACCTCCACCGCCGGCCTGATCGGTGCCATCGGCCAGGCCAACTACGCCGCCGCCAAGCTGGGCATCGTCGGCCTGTCGAACGCCATCGCGCGCGACATGCAGAAGTACCGCGTGCGCTCGAACTGCCTCGCGCCTTCGGGCTGGACCCGCATGATCGCGTCGATCCCGACCGACACGCCGGCGCAGCAGAAGCGCGTGGCGCAGCGGATGACCGTCAAGGCCGAGATGAACGCGCCGCTGACCGTGTTCCTGTGCAGCGATGCCGCAGCCGAGGTGAGCGGACAGGTGTTCTACGTGCGCAAGAACGAACTGTTCCTGTTCAGCCAGCACCGGCCGGTGCGCAGCGTGCATCGCAACGAAGGCTGGACGCCGGCAAGCATCGCCGAACATGCATTGCCTAGCTTCCGGCCGAGCCTGGTGCCGCTGGATCGAACGGTGACCGTGTTCCCGTACGACGCGATCTGACAAGGCCTGCGATGACCATCGTCTATGAAACCCTGAAGAACTGGCAGATCCCCGACTTGCCGTTCGAACTGTCGAAGAAGGACACCATCCTCTACGCGCTCGGCCTGGGGTTGGGCGCGGATCCGATGGACCTCCACCAGTTGCGCTTCGTCTACGAGCAAGGCCTGCAGGCATTGCCGACGATGTCGGTGGTGCTCTGCCAGCCGATGGGCTGGGCCGGCGATCCACGCACCGGCGTGGATCGCACGAAGGTCGTGCATGGCGAGCAGGGTTTCCGCCTGCACCGGCCGCTGCCGGTCGAAGCCAGCCTGCGCGGGGAGACCCGCGTGGTCGACGTGATCGACAAGGGCGAAGGCAAGGGCGCGCTGATCCTCACCGAGACGCGCATCCTCGATGCGGTCACGGGCGAACACATCGCCACCACCGACTCGACCAGCTTCGCCCGGGCCAATGGCGGTTTCGGCGGCCCATCGGTCTCGCCGAAGGTGCCGCGCACCCTGCCCGCCCGTGCCCCCGACCTGTCCGACGACTGGCCGGTGATCCCGCAACTCGCGCTGATCTACCGCCTGTCCGGCGACTACAACCCGCTGCATGCCGACCCGGCGTTCGCGGCCAAGGCCGGCTTCAACCAGCCGATCCTGCACGGGCGCGCGACCTTCGGCATCGCCGGCATCGCGCTGCTGCGCCAGCTCTGCGGCTGGGACCCGTCGCGCCTGGTCGCGATGGAGGCCCGCTTCTCGGCCCCGGTCTATCCCGGCGACACGATCCGCACCGACATCTGGCGCGAAGGCCGCGAGGCCTTCTTCCGCTGCACCGTCGCCTCGCGCAATGCCGTGGTGCTGAACAACGGATGGGCAGAGGTCGCGGGATGACCGCTGCCGCGGCGCTCGACCAGCGGCGGCTGCTCGCCGACAGCGTCGCCGATTACTGCCGGCGTTCGGATCCCCTGCGCCGTGCGCGCACGCTGCGCGGCACCGATCCCGGCTTCGACCGGTCTGCCTGGCAGGAGATGGCGGCGCTCGGCTGGCTGGGCGTCGGCGTGCCGGAGGCCTGGGGCGGCCTGGGACTTGCACTGGCCGAGCAGGCCGTGGTCGCGCGTGGACTGTCCGCCGCGGTGATGCCGGAACCGGTCACCGCCGCGATGATCGCCACCCGCGCCATCGTCGGCTGCACCGATGGCGCATTGAAGGCGACGCTGCTGGAAGGCATCGTCGCGGGCGCCATCCTCCCCGCCCTCGCCTGGCAGGCCATGCCCGGCGACATCGACCCTTCGCGCTGCGCGGTGGTTGCCGCGCCGGACCCGGCCGCGCCGGACGCCCTCCTGCTCGATGGCCGTGCCTGCTTCGTGGTCGCCGCATGCGGCGCCGACGGCTTCGTGGTCGCCGTGCGCACGCCGGATGCACCCGCGCTCTGCTGGGTGCCGGCAGGCACGCCGGGCGTGTCCCTGTCTGCGCATCGCCTGGCCGATGGCCGCCCGGTGGCCGACCTGTCCTTCGAACGCGGGTGCGTGCCTGCCGGCAACCGGCTGGCCGTCGGCGAAGCGGCTCGGGAGGCGCTGGCCGCGGCGCTCGACGAAGGCCAGTTCGCGATCGCCGCCGAACTGCTCGGGCTGTCGCAGCGGCTGCTCGACATCACGCTCGACTACCTGCGCACGCGCACCCAGTTCGGCAAGGCGATCGGTTCCTTCCAGGCGCTGCAGCACCGTGCAGTCGACCTCTACATCCACCTGCGCATCGGCGATGCGGCGTTCGACCAGGCACTGCGCCAGGCCGGCGATGGGGATCCCGCACGGCGTTCCGCGGCCGCCAGCCGCGCGAAGGCACGCGCCTGCGAGACTGCGCGCCACATCACCCGCGAAGCGATCCAGATGCACGGTGCGATCGGCTTCACCGACGACTGCGATGTCGGCCTGTACGTGAAGCGCGCGCTGGTGCTGTCGGCCTGGCTCGGCAACGCGCGCCTGCACCGCGGCCGCTATGCGGCGCTGGTGCCGCTGGATGCGGTCGAGGCCTGAGGAATCCCGATGACAGATCCCCGAGCGCCGACGGCCGCGGCGGCCGCCACCGACTGGGACGCCTTGCCAGACGACGTGTTCCGGCTGCAGGTGCGTGCCTGGCTGCAGGCGAACTGCCCCGAGCATGTGCGCTTTCCCGCCGGGCGCATGCACTGGCATGAATGCCGTGACTGGTGGGAGATACTCTACCGCCAGGGCTGGATCGCGCCGGCCTGGCCGCGCGCGCTCGGCGGCATGGGACTGTCGCCGATCAAGCAGATCGTGATGGTCGAGGAACTCGAACGCCACGGCTGCGGGCGCATGCCCGACCAGGGCATCACCCAGGTTGGGCCGATCATCATCCGCTATGGCACGCCGGCGCAGAAGGACTGGTACCTGCCGCGCACGCTCTCCGGCGAGGCGATCTGGTGCCAGGGCTACTCGGAACCGAATGCAGGTTCCGACCTCGCCAGCCTGCAGACGAGCGCGGTCGAGGACGGCGACGACTACGTGATCAACGGCAGCAAGATCTGGACGACGCTAGCGATGGATGCGACGCACATGTACGTGCTTGCGCGCACCGACCGCAGCGTGAAGAAGCAGGAAGGCATCAGCTTCCTGCTGCTCGACATGAAGGTGCCGGGCATCATGGTGCGGCCGATCCGCAACATCGCCGGCGACGACGAGTTCTGCCAGGTGTTCTTCGACGACGTGCGCACGCCGAAGTCGAACCTGGTCGGCGCGCTGAACCAGGGCTGGACGATCGCCAAGTCCCTGCTCGGGTTCGAGCGCCTGGGCATCGGCAGCCCGCGCCGGCCGCAGCTCGCGTTCGCGCGGCTGGAGAAGCTCGCCCGTGCCCGCGGCCTGTTCGCAGACCCGGTGTTCATGGACCGCTTCACCGCGCTGCGCCTGGACATCGCCGACCTGTCGGCCGCCTACGAGGTGTTCGTCGAGCAGGTGCGCCGGGGCGAGCCGCTGGGCGCGGACGTGTCGCTGCTGAAGATCTGGGCGACCGAGGCGATGCAGCGCTCGTCCGAGCTGATGATCGAGGCCGGCGACGAGCATGGCGCGCTGGGCGGGGACAGCGACGTCGACGGCGTGGCGATGAACGTGCTGGCGCCGTTCTACAGCTCCCGGCCCGGCACCATTTACGGGGGATCGAACGAGATCCAGCGCAACATCCTGGCCAAGGCCGTGCTCGGGCTGCCGCAGTAGCATGGATGCCGCGACGATCATCGGCCATGTCGTCCACGTGCCCGAGCCGCAGGCAGGGCGCTGGACGCCTGCCACGTTCGAGCAGGTTCTGGCGGCGGCCGCCGCGCGCTGGCCGCGGCAGGAGGCGCTGGTCATCGACGGCGTACGCTGGACGTTCGAACGGCTGCAACGCGAGGCGCTGCGCGTCGCCCGTGCGCTCGTCGCGCACGGCGTGGCGCCCGGCGACCATGTCGGCATCTGCACCGGGAACCGGGTGGAATGGGTCGCCTTCTTCCTCGGCGCGGGCCTCGCCGGCGCGGTCACGGTGCCGGTCAACACCCGGTTCAAGTCGGACGAACTGCGCTACTGCCTGGCCCAGGCCGATGTCACCGTGCTCGCGGTGGCCGACCGCTTCCTGAAGGTCGACTTCATCGGGATGCTGCGCGGGATCGAGCCGGCCATCGACGGCGTGCTGCCGGGCGCGGCACTGCCCCGGCTGCGCCATGTCGCGGTGCTGGGCGATGACGTGCCGGCCGGCGCCCTTCCCTGGGAAGGATTCCTGGCCGCCGGAGACGCGGCGCCGATGCCCCCGGGGCGCGCCGGGGCCGACGATGTCGTCCTGATCCAGTACACCTCGGGCAGCACCTCGTTCCCGAAGGGCGTGCAGTTGAGCCATGACAACATGCTGCGCAACGCGGACGCGATCGCGCGGCGCATCGGGCTGGAAGCCGGCGATCGCTACTTCAGCGCGCGGCCGTTCTTCCATGTCGCGGGCACCACGCTGTCCATCCTGGCGGCGCTGGCGCGCGGGGCCTGCCTGGTGTCGACGCCGGTTTTCGATGCCGGCACCTCGCTCGACGGCATCGAGGCCGAGCGCTGCACCTTCGTGTCCGGCAACGACCCGATGTTCCAGATGATGCTGAGCCATCCGTCGCTGCCCGCGCGGCGGCTTGCGCTGCGCGGCGGCTGGGGGGCGTGCACGCCGCAGATGATGCAGGCCGCCGAGGAGACCTTCGGCATGAAGATCTGCCATGCCTACGGCCTGTCCGAAGCGTCCCCCAACGTGTGCATGTCCGACTGGCGCGACCCGCCGGAGAAGCGCTGGAACAGCTTCGCGCTGCCCCTGCCCGGCCTGTCGGTGCGCATGGCCGATCCGGCGACCGGCTGCGCCGTGCCTGCGGGGGCCACCGGCGAGATCCAGGTGAAGGGCTGGAGCCTGATGAAGGGCTACTACGGCATGCCCGAGCAGACGGCGCAGACCTTCACCGACGATGGCTGGCTGCGCACCGGCGACCTGGGCACCTTCGATGCCGAGGGCCGGATGCATTTCATCGGGCGCATCAAGGAGGTGTTCCGGGTCGGTGGCGAGAACGTCGCGCCCGCCGAGGTGGAAGACCTGCTGCTGCGGCACCCTGCGGTCGCCCAGGCGCAGGTGGTCGGCGTGCCCGATGCGCGGCTGGGCGAGGTCGGCGCCGCCTACGTGGTGCTCCGCGAAGGCGCTGCGCTGGAGCCGGCGGAGCTCATCGAATGGACGCGCTCGCGCATCGCCGGCTTCAAGGTGCCGCGCCATGCGAAGGTGGTGGACGGCTTCGAGGCGATCGGCATGACCGCCAGCGTCAAGGTACAGAAGAACCGGTTGCGCGAGCATGCGCTGCGCGACTTCGGACTGGATAAGGAACGGACATGACGGTAAGGCTTGAGACATCCGAAGGCATCGCGACCCTCACCCTCGATCGGCCGGACAAGCTCAATGCGATGTCCGACGAGATGTACGACCTGCTGCACGACTACTCGCACCAGCTGTCGGCCGACCCGGCGGTGCGCGCGATCGTGCTGACCGGCAGCGGCAAGGGCTTCTGCTCGGGCGGTGACATCGGCAACATGGCGAAGACCGACCTCACCGGCTCGCGCGCGCGGTCGAAGTCGCGCCACCGCACCTTCCTCGCGCTGGCCGCGATCGAGAAGCCGGTGATCGCCGCGGTGCACGGCCCGGTCTACGGCATCGGCACCAGCCTGATGTTCGCCTGCGACATGATCCTCGCGGCGCAGAGCACGACGATGGCCCTGTCGTTCAAGCGCGTCGCCGTCGTGCCCGACGGCGGCGCGATCTTCTTCCTGTCGCAGTACCTCGGCATCGCCAAGGCGAAGGAGCTCGTCTACACCGGCCGCAAGGTCGGGGCGGATGAGCTGGCCGCGCTGCACATCGCGATGAAGGTTGTGCCGGACGAGGCGCTACAGGCCGAGGCCCGCGCGCTGGCGGCCGAGATGGCGGCTTCCGCGACCTGGATGCTGGGGCTCACCAAGAAGATGTTCCAGTTCATGTACACGCCCACGCTGGAGCAGCTGCTCGACTACGAGGCGCTGATGCAGACCCATGTCCGCCTCTCCGAGGACCACAAGGAGGGCGTGGCCGCGTTCAAGGAGAAGCGCGCGCCGCGCTTCCAGGGTCGCTGAACGATGGATCCAGCCAACGACGCACCGGCCTCGCCGCCCGGGACCCTGCTGCTCGAGACCCGCGGCGCGGTGCGCCTGCTCACGCTGAACCGGCCCGGCAAGCTCAATGCGATGGACACCGCGATGATCGAAGGCCTGGTGCACGCGCTGCAGGCGGCCGAGGCGGACGATGCGGTCGGTGCGATCGTCATCGCCGGGGCCGGCCGCGGGTTCTCCGCGGGGGCCGATACCTCGGAGTTCAGGGACATCGCCCCTGCCGAGCGGCACCGCGTCGAGCGCCGCAGCGCGCTAACGGCCTCGCTGCAGGAACTGCTGCCCGGCCTCGGCCGGCCGGTGCTCGCCGCCACCCACGGGCACGTGCTGGGCGGCGGCTGCGCGCTCGCCCTCGCCTGCGACATGGTGGTCGCGGCAGAGAGTTCCCGCTTCGGCTACCCCGAGGTGAAGCGCGGCATCCTCGCCTCGTCGGTCACGCCCAACCTCGCGCGGCAGGTGGGCACCAAGGCGGCGTTCGAACTGCTGCTGACCGGCCGTTCGATCGGCCCGGTGCGCGCGCTCGAGCTCGGGCTGGTGAACCGCATCGTGCCCGATGGCACGCAGGTCGAGGCGGCCGTTGCACTGGCGGCCGAACTGGCCGCCCTGCCCGCGCCTGCGCTGCGCGCGACCAAGCGGCTCTTCTACCGCACGCTCGATGTCGACCTCGCGCGCGCCATGCAGCTCGCCCACGAGGCGCATGGCGCGCTGCGTGCAGCCGGACCCGCACGTTCGGCGTGAGCCCGGGCTCGCGGCCCCTGCCGAAACCTCCTGAAGGACAACCCATGGATATCCCCGCTCCTCGCCGTCCCCGATCCGTTCCGTCCACCCGCCCGCTCCGCGGCGCGCTCCCTGCCGGCGTGCTGGCGTGCGTGGTCGCCCTGTGCACGACACCGGCCCTCGGGCAAACGCCCAAGGGCGGCGAGGCCTGGCCAGCCCGGCCGGTGCGCTTCATCGTGCCGTTCGCGCCCGGGGCCGCCAACGACCTGATCGCGCGTGCGCTCAGCTCCAAGCTGTCCGAGGTGTGGAACCAGTCGGTGGTGGTCGACAACCGTCCCGGCGGGAACACGGTGATCGGCAGCGAGATCGTCGCGCGCGCCGCCCCGGACGGCTACACCCTGCTGCAGACCGGCCTCGCCCATGTGCTCAACCCGTCGGTGATCGCCAAGCTGCCATACGATTCGGTGCGCGATTTCTCGATGATCGGCCTGACCGGACAGTCTCCGTTCGTGCTGGTGGTCAACACGTCCCTGCCGGTGAAGTCAGTGAAGGACCTGGTCGCGCTGGCCAGGGCGAAGTCGGGCACGCTCGCCTATGGTTCGACCGGCGCCGGCGGCACCTCGCACCTCATGGGCGAGCTGCTGAAGAGTATGGCCGGCATCGACGTGATCCATGTGCCCTACAAGGGACTTGCACCGGCGCTGACCGACGTGATCGGCGGGCAGATCCAGTTCAGCTTCGGCAGCTGGTCGACCGTCGGTCCGTTCGTCACCGCCGGCAAGCTGCGTGCGATCGCGGTGACCAGCGAGAAGCGCAGCGCAATCACGCCCGACCTGCCGACGATCTCGGAGTCGGGCTTCAAGGGCTATGACGCCACGCCCTGGTGGGGCATCGTCGGGCCGGGCGGCATGCCGCGCCCCCTGCTGTCCCGGCTCAACGGCGACCTCAACAAGGCGATGGAGAGCGCCGAGATGAAGGAACGCTTCGGCCGCCAGGGCATCGAGATCGTGACCAGCACGCCGGAGGCGTTCGCCGCGCTGATCAAGTCCGAGATCGTGCGCTGGGGCAAGATCGTCAAGACCGCCGGCATCAAGGCGGACTGAGATGACGGCGGACTTTTCCCGGTTGCTGGAGCCGCGTGGCGTCGCCGTGATCGGCGCGAGCGAGGACGCGCGCAAGATCGGCGGCCAGCCGATGCGCTTCCTGACCGAGTTCGGCTACACCGGCGCGGTCTATCCGGTGAACCCGCGCTACGAGACGGTGCGTGGCCTGCGCTGCTATGCGAGTGCTGCCGACCTGCCGCAGCCCTGCGATGTCGGGCTGATCGCAGTGCCCGCCGCGTCGGTGCCGGCGGCGATCCGCGACCTCGGCCGCGCCGGCGTTCCACATGCGATCGTGCTGTCGGCCGGTTTCCGGGAGCTGGGCGAACGCGGCATGGCGCTGCAGCGCGAACTCGACCAGGCGCTCGCCGACACCGGCATCCGCATCATCGGGCCCAACTGCCAGGGCGTGATGAACCTGCGTGCGCGGGCCTACCTCGGCTTCGGCCACTCGTTCTCGAACCCCGGCCTGAAGGCCGGGCCGGTGTCGATGGTGACCCAGAGCGGCGGCTTCGGATATTCGGTGGTGTCGGCCGCGCAGCGCGAGGGCATCGGCTTCAGCTACGTGTTCTCCACCGGCAACGAGGCGAACATCAGCTCGCTCGAGATGATGGCCTACCTGATCGAGCGGCCCGAGGTCGAGGTGCTGGTGACCTACATGGAGGGGCTCACCGACGGGCGTGCGCTGCTCGCGCTGGGCGAGCGGGCGCTGCAGCTGGGCAAGCCGATCCTGGTCTGGAAGGTCGGCAACACCGCTGCCGGCCGGCGAGCGGTCGCGTCGCACACCGCCAATCTGACCGCCGGCGCCGAGCTCTACCGGGCGGCGTTCGAGCGCGGTGGTTTCGTGCAGATCCGCGACATCGACGACCTGATCGATACCCTGCACGCCTTCCTCGGCGGCCGCCTGCCGAAAGGCAACGGCGTGACCATCCTCACCACCTCCGGTGGCGCAGGGGTGCTGATGGCCGATCGCTGCGAGGAAGCAGGTCTCGCACTGCCGCTGCCCAGCCAGGCCTCGGTCGATGCGATCCGCCGCGTCGCTCCCGACTTCGCGTCGCTCGGCAACCCGCTGGACGTGACCGCGCATTTCTCCCCCGCGTGGAAGGAATACAACCAGATCATCCGCACCCTGCTCGCCGACCCGACCGTCGACCTCTTGATGCCGCGCTCGATCGGCGGCGCCAATGCAGATGCCTGGAGCACCGAACTGCTGGAGATCCTGAAGGGCACCGACAAGCCGGTGATCATCAGCCAGAACGAGCCACCGGAGCGCATCCAGGGGATGATCGACCGGCTGCGCGCGGCGCGCGTGCCGATGATCCCGACGCCGGCACGCTGTGCGGCGGCGGCCGGCGCGCTGTCGACCTTCGCGGCCCGATTGCGCGCATACGCGGCGCGCCCGACGCCGGGCGAGCGCTGCGTGCCGCGTGCCGCCCTCGACCTGCCGGCGGCCGGCGGTACCCTGGGCGAGCACCGGTCGAAGGCGATCCTCGCCGCCTACGGCATTCCGGTCACGCGCGAGGTGCTGCTGCCGGCCGACGAGATCGGCCGCTTGTCGGCGCTGCCGTTCGAGCCGCCGTGGGCGGTCAAGGTCGAATCGCCGGACATCCCGCACAAGACCGAGGCCGGTTGCGTGCGCCTCGGCGTGCCGGGCCTGCTCGCACTCAAGGCTGCCGCGCGGGAGGTCGAGGACAATGCCCGCCGCTATCGCGCGGATGCGCGGATCGACGGGATCCTGGTGACCGAGATGGCCCGCGGTACCGAGGTGATCGTGGGCGCCGTGGTCGATCCGGTGTTCGGCCCGGTGGTGATGTTCGGACTCGGCGGCGTGTTCACCGAACTGCTCGGCGACGTCACCCACGAGTTCGCCCCGTTCGACCTGGCGACCGCGCATGCGATGATCGGGCGCATCCAGGCGGCGCCGCTGCTGACCGGCTACCGGGGACGCCCGCCGCTGGATGTCGCGGCCCTGGCCCGGGTGCTGTCCAGCGTGTCGTGGCTGATCGTCGACCATGCCGATCGCATCGCCGAGATCGACCTGAACCCGCTGTTCGTCGGCGAGCGCGGGATCGTCGCCGCGGACGCCCTGGTGGCACTGGTGCCGGCGCCGGCTTCCGCGCCGGCTACTGCGCCGGAAAATCGTGTCTGACCCCATTTTTCTGAAGAGAGGATCTACCGGACCATGGACCTGAAGCA
>Ga0068877_10004795_pt1 | contig 10467 bp, 7 predicted proteins | sample NOAtaG_FD_66437 | JGI IMG/M metagenome (GOLD analysis project Ga0068877, IMG submission 66437) | Freshwater lake microbial communities from Lake Erie, under a cyanobacterial bloom - NOAA_Erie_Diel6S_1000h metaG | ecosystem: Environmental > Aquatic > Freshwater > Lake | place: USA: Ohio, Lake... | reverse complement strand
CAGGTCGTACACGCTGCAGCCCATGCGACGGACCTGCGAGCCCAGCAGAAGCTTCGCGGTGGCAAAGCCGTGGCCGAAGCGCACAGCGCGCTGCGCCGGGGTCAGGCCGCGCCGCACGTCGGCCGGCAGGTCGAGCTGCGCCGGGCCGTCGAGGTCGATGGCCACCACCTCGGCCGCGCCGCGGCGCTCGAATTCGAAGGCCCAGAAACCATCGAAGGTGGCCACGTCGAGCACGCGGCGGCCGTCCAGGCGCTCCGGCAGCCGGTAGTGCGGCAGCAAGGGCCGGTGATCGAACTGCCCTGGGCTCTCCAGGCCGTCGCCGAAGTCGAGGGTGTGGTACCAGTATGGGACCCGCGCCACGAGCGCGCGCCGCGCGGCCGTGTCGGCGGGCGCGCATTCGGGCAGGGGCTCGAGCTGGGCCGCCTCGGGCGCGGGCGGCAGGCGAACCGCCTCCGGCGGTGCGCGGCGCCGCGTCAGTGCCTGCCAGGCCCGCCCGCTCAGGCGCAGGCTCAGTTCGCCGCCCAGGCGGTTGGCGCTGAGGTCAAGGTGAAAGCCCGCGAAGCCGAAACGGCGATGCGCCATCCTGCGTGGAGTCCTGGTGGGCAGCGCCAACCGCCGGGATGCGGGCTGGCCCATGCCTTGCTGATCATTCATGCTAAGCCCTGGAGAAGAAAGAACCGTGCCCACTACGAAGGCCGGTCGGCGCACCAGGTGCGGAGACTGCGGAACGTGTCACGCAGCCGGGCATCGACCGTGCGGGCTGGCACGCCGACGGTGGGGCAAAGTCGAGGCGGGAGTTCAACGATGAGCGGAGGAAGGTCCGAGATGTTCATGCACCGGCGGCGGGGTTGGGTGCACACGCACGGTGCAGCCCTAGTGGAACTGCTCCGCCTGGTCGACGCAGCCTGCATCGCACTGGGCCTGTGGTGGGTGATGAAGGCCTCGGGCCACACGCCGAGCAACGCGCACTGGGTGCTGCTGCTGGGTACGCTGGGCATCTTCACGATGCTGGCGATGCACTGGCCGCTGTATCGCTCCTGGCGCAGTTCTTCGATGCAACTGGAGCTGCGCCTGATCGCGCAGTCCTGGATCGGCACCGGCTTCGTCGTCGCAGCGCTGGCCTTCCTCGTGGGCGGCAAAGGCGAGGTGCTTCCCCGCCAGCTGGCCATGGGCTGGGCAGTGACCACACTGCTGCTGCTGCTGGCCTCGCGCACGCTGCTGCGCCTGGGGCTGCGCCTGCTGCGCCTGGGCGGGCGCAACTTCCGGCGCGCCGCGATTGTGGGTTGCACCGACACAGCGGCCGCGCTGGCACGCCAGATCAAGGGGCACCCCTGGATGGGCGTGCGGCTGGACGGCGTCTTCGACGATCGCCTCCCGGGCGAGGCCCGAACCCATGCCGAGCTGCCGCTGGCCGGCAACGTGGACGCGCTGATGTCGTGCATCCAACGTGGCGAGATCGATCTCGTCTACCTTGCTTTGCCGCTGCGCGCCGAGCTGCGCGTGCAGGCCTTCCTGGCCCGCCTGCGCGACTCCACCGTGACAGTGATGCTGGCGCCGGACCTGTCGTCGTTCGGGCTGCTGCGGGCCCGGTGGGAGGTGCTGGGTGGCATCCCGCTGCTGAGCCTGGTGGACACGCCGCACGAGGGCGTCGACGGCATGGCCAAGCGCGTATTCGACATCGTCGCCGCGTCGCTGCTGATGGTGTTGCTGGCGCTGCCGCTGCTGCTGGTGGCAATGGCCATCCGGCTGGAGTCGCCGGGGCCAGTGCTGTTCCGGCAGCCCCGCTATGGCCTCGATGGCCGCGAGTTTCGGATCTTCAAGTTCCGCAGCATGCGCGTGCTCGAGGACGGCAAGCAGCAGTTCAGCCAGGCCCGCAAGGGCGACAGCCGGGTCACGCGGGTCGGCGCTTTCATTCGCCGCACGTCCATCGACGAGCTGCCGCAGTTGCTCAACGTGATCGAGGGCTCGATGTCGCTGGTCGGCCCGCGGCCGCACCCGGTGGCCTTGAACGAGGCCCATCGGCGCATGATCGACGGCTACATGCTGCGCCACAAGGTCAAGCCCGGCATCACCGGCTGGGCCCAGGTGCACGGCTTCCGCGGCGAGACCGACACGCCCGAGAAGATGGAAGGCCGCATCCGCTACGACCTCGAGTACATCGAGACCTGGACCCTGGGGCTGGACCTGCGCATCCTGTGGCGCACGCTGTTCCGCGTGCTCGACGACCCCAACGCCTACTGAGCCGGCCGGGCCCACACGGCCGCGTCCAGGCCCCAACGGCGGCGCAGCCACCACCAGCCCACCAGCGGCGGCAGCACCATGCCGAGCGCGGCCCCCATCGCGGCGCCGAGGGCACCCTGGCCAGGGCCCAGCAGCGCCACGGTCAGCGCGCTGGCCAGGGCACCAGCGGCCAGTGCCGCCATTGCCACCCGCGCGTGGCCGACGAGCGTCACCACCAGCAATGCCGGCCCGAACAGGCAGGCGAGCACCGCGCCAGCGCCCAGCAGCGCCAGAGCAGGTGCGGCCGTGCGATAGACGGGGCCGAACAACGACAGCAGCCAGGGCCCGAGCAGCACGAAACCCAGTGCCACCGCACCCGCCAGCAGCGCGGCGATGCGCGAAAAGCGCGAGAGCTCCTGCTGCAGCGCCGTGCGGCGGCCGGCCTGCAGCTCAACGAGATGTGCCGCCACGCGGGGGGCCATGCCCCCGTGCGCGGCCACGACAAGCACGGTCAGCGCCTGGCTGAAGCGCGTGACGACCGCGTAGCGGGCGATCTCCTCGGGCGAGCCGACCTGGCCCATCACCAGCACATCGATGCGTTCGCACAGCGCGCCGACGAGCATCACGCCCAGGAATCCGGCCGCTACCTCGCGCCAGCGGCGAGGCTCGGGCTGCAGGGGGGCGACCGCCCAGCCCGACGGCCGCACCGAACGACCCCAGGCCCAGCAGGCAAGGCCAAGCAGCAACACCGCCGCGAGGTGGATCCACAGCAGGTCAGACACCCGCGGCGCGCGCGAGGCCAGCACCGGCACCAGCACCGCACCGGTGATCACCACCGCTGTACGTGCCAAGTTCGACAGCAGTTCGGCCGTCACCACGCGCTGCAGGCCCTGCAGCTGCGCGGCTGCCAGCGCCAGCAGCGGCGCCGCCACGAGCAGCAGGCCCAGCACCGGCCAGGCCCGACCATCGACGCCGGGCAGCGACAGCCCGCCGAGCGCGGCGCTGCCCAGCAGCAGCACCGCCACCGCGACGCCGCCGCCGAACACGGCCCCTATCGAGTAGCGCCACACCGCACGCGCGGCACCGAGCTGGCCGCGGGCCACGTAGTCGGCCACGAACCGCACCACCACCAACGGCAGGCTCAGACTAGCCAGTGCCGTGGCCAAACCTACCCAGGTCATGACGACGATCAGAGCGCCGAAGTCCGCAGGGCTCATCAGGCGCGCCAGCATCAGCTGCAGGCCGAACGCCGCGACGGCGCTGCCCAGGCGCACAGCGGCCACGCGGCCAGCGCCGCTGCCGGCGCGCACGGGCGCTGCGCCCTGCTCGGCCCCGCTCAAGGTCCTGCCTGCGGCGGACGGTCCGCGGCGTCGTCGGGCCGGAGCGCGCGGTTGCGGCGGTTCCAGCGATCGGCTGCGATGATGATGGCGGCCACGATCCAGAACATCCGCCCCTGCGCCGGCACCCGCGTGAAGAAGCTCGCCAGCCCGTCGACCATGATCGCGATCACGCCGCACGCGGCGCCGAGATTGGCCATCGAGACCGTGTCGCTCAGGCGCAGGCGCAGGTTGCGCAGCGCCGTCACCAGCAGCACGAGATGCAGACCGACGAACAGCATCATCCCTACGCTGCCCTGCTCGGCCCACACCAGCAGCCAAGCGTTGTGCACCACCGGCCAGATGGGGCCGAACAAGTCGGTCATCTTCGACGCGCTGTACGGTGCGTAGTCGATGACGTGCAAGCGGAAGGTGTTCAGGCCGTGGCCTAGCACCGGTGCGTCGCCGATCATGCGCCAGGCAATGGCGACCCACTGCTCGCGGAACTCGAACGCGCCGCTGTCGCTGGCCTGGATGCGCCGAATCACCGAGGGCGCGGCCGCCAGCGTGGCCAGCGGGATCGAGGCCATCAGTGCGCCCTTCACCCAAGGATGCCGCCTCGTCCACTGCACGCGGGGCAGCAGCACAAGCAGGAACACGAGAAGCGCAGCGGCCGCCGCCACCCAGGCGGCGCGCGACAGCGTCAGCAGCAGGGCCAGGCCGCCGAGCGCCACGACACTGCCGATCAACAACCGCCGCCACAGGCTCTGCGCGGTGAACAGGGCGCCGATCAGCAGCGGCAGTAGAAGGGCGATGTAGGCGCCGAACAGGTTCGGGTGGCCCGCCAGCCCGGACACGCGGAACACATCGGACGACAGGTAGACGCCGAAGTTGGCGCCCCGCACCGCCTCGTCGGACGGCTCGCCCAGAGCCTGCAGCCCTAGCGTTCGCCGCAGCGTGTACTGCGCGAGCGCCACCAGCACGTTGGTGAGCAGACCCGCCGCGAGCGTGAGCACTACAACGCGGAAGTGCTGCTCGCGGACGCACTCGTTCGCGACCACGATGAACAGCAGCCACAGCTTGAACATGCGCACCACCTCGAAGGCGGCGAAGGTGCGGAACGGGCCCAGGGCCACCGCGAGCAGCCCGAGCACGATCAGGCCCCACCAGCACAGGCTGACCCCGTCCAGCCGTTGCGAAGGCCGCCAACCGCGCAGACGATCGCGGATCTGGAAGGCCAGCAGCGGGAACAGGAAGAAGTCGACGGCATCGATCGCGAACGAGGGCGCGCCCCCCATGTGCGTGCGCAGCATGAAGTTGATCGACAACCCCAGCATGGCCGTGTACACGGTGCCGATGAAGAAGAACAGACGCGGGTTGCCCGACAGGTACAGGGCCAGCGGCATCAGCGTGCCCACCAGCATGGCCAGCGCGTAGATGCGGGGTGCCGTCACCGCCAGCACGGCGATCACGCCGGCCCACAGCCCCAGCAGCAGGGCGATCGACACCGGCAGCAGCGCGTAGTGGCGGCCGAGCATGCGGTCGGGAAGTTGCGTGAACGGCGCCGAATGGGCGGCCGGCTAGCGCTAGCGCCCGGCGGCCAGCACGACGCGCAACCCGCCGGCCCCGTTGTCGCGCAAAAGGGCATCGCAGGCGTCGATGTCGCGCATCAGCGTGCGGTCCTCGACGGCAATGCCGAACACGACGTCGGCCTGCGTCGCCACCAGCAGGTGCCGTGTGTCCACCAGCAGCGAGTCCAGCAGCAGCAGCACCCAGTGGTGCGCAGCCCGGCACTCGGCCAGCACCTGCACGAGCCGCTCTCTGTCGATGGCCCCGCTCGTGGGCACCGCACCGCAGGGCAGCAGCTGCACGCGCGGCACGGCCGTCGGCAGGCGGCAGGCGTCCAAGCCGGCACTGGCCACGCCTTCGATCATCTCGGCGAAGCCCGGCTTGCCCAGCGCGCCGAACTGCGCGCTGAGCCCCCTGGCCTGCGACTTCAGGCGGGCATCGACCACCAGCACGTCGGCGTCGAGTTCACTTTGCAGGCAGTGGGCCAGCATCAGCGCGGCCTCCTGCGCCACGCCGTCGCCGTCGACGTCGGTGAGGGCCAGCAGTTGCCCGCCGTCGCGGTTGCCGAACTCGCGTTCGAGCAGCCGGGCCATGTAGCGATAGCTGCGCGAGGCAGGGTCAGGGTGCCGGATCAGGCTGTCCAGCAGTGCGCCGTACCAGGGCGCCGAGCGGCCTGAGACCGTCATGGAGCGCCTCCGTCGCCGCGCAACCGGTACAGGCCACGAACGAAGCGCGGGTCGCGCTCAACCAGCGCGAACAGCGGCGGGTGACCCGCACCCAGCGAAGCCCGGTGCGCACGCTGGTTCAGCAGGTCCAGCAGCAAGGCGCCCAGGGCGCCGACCAGGCCCCCCAGCATGAGGCCAGCCGCCAGCAGGAGCTTCGCGTTCGGCGCCACCGGCTTCGTCGGCACGGAGGCCCGCTCGACGATGCGCATGGCCGACGGCGCCGACCTGGCGCTGGCCATCGACACCGCGGCCTGCGTCATGCGCTCGCTCAGGCTGTGGTAGGTGCCCTCGAGCTGGCGCTGCCGGCGCTCCAGCTCTTGGCTGACCTGCTGCTTCTCGGGAATCGCGCCGATCAGCAGCCCCAGGCGCTCCATCTCGGCCGCCTTGCGCTCGCGCGAGGCCCGCAGGCCGGCGAGGGTCGACTCGATGCCGGCGCGGCGGGCGTTGAGCTGCTCGAAGGACTCGCTCACACGCGTCGAGTTGCGCACGATGGTCGGCGTGGCCTGCCGCGAGGTGAGCTCGGCCTGGGCGTTGGCGACCTGGCGCTCAAGCTCCACCAACTCCGGCGCGCCCGGCTGGTACTTTTCGCGCGCGTTGGCCAGTAGCGGCTCCAACTGGGTCAGCCGGGTTTTGGCGGCGTCCTCGCGAAACACGCGGTCGCTGCGCAGCAGCGCCCCTTCCTCCTGTGCCTGCCGGTCCAGCACGGCGAGCGTGGCCATGTTCTGAGAGATCGAGGCATCAAGGTCGGCCACGGCTCCGCGCAGCGCGAGGTACTGACCGATCTCGGCGCGATCCTTCTCGAACAGCAGCGTCGCGCCCGAGCGGCTGCGGAACTCGCGGATCTCGGCGTCGAGCGTCAGCAGTTCGCCCCGGATCCGCTCGGTCTCGGCCTTCAGGCTCTCATAGGCCCCGCTGGCCTCGGCGACATAGCGCTCGCGCCGGCGCACGAGGTAGGTCTCGACCACCGTGTTGGCGGTCTCGGCGACACGAGGGTTGGAACCCTTGACGATGAGCAGCCCGATGCTGGCGTCACCGATCTGGGTGACGCTGACGCTGGCCGAGAAGTCGTTGAGGGTCTTGTAATACTCCAGCAGTTCCGGCGGGTGGGACTGCGGCTCGCGACCCAGCACGAAAGCTTTCACGCGGCGGTAGTTCTGCCCGATCCACGACTCGCCCCACAAGTGCGTGGCGTAGCTCGTGAACGGGTGCCACATGTCCTCGTAGCGCAGCTTCAGTTTGTCCTGCACCTCGCGCAGGATCGGCGGCGAGATCATCAGCGTGCCCTCGTCGTTGAGGGCCTCGCGCCGGAAGGTGTTCCAACCGGTGTAGAAGGCCGAGCGCTGGTGGTCGGTTTCGGAGTCGACCGCCACCATGACCTCGGCCTGCCAGGTTTCGGGCCAAACCCAGAGATACAGCGACACCAGCCCCGTGCTCACCACGGCACTGGCCACCAGCAGCCACCAGCGCGTGCGGATCGCCCGGCGGAGCTGGCCGAGCGTCGAGCCGAACTGGAAGCTGTCGGCCTGCGGCACGTGCGGCACGGCCTCCTGGGCCGGCGTCACCGCGTCACCTCACGCAGGATCCACAGGTTCAGGAACGGCGAGATCACCGTGTTCACGTCGGTGAAGCCGCGCAGCATCTGCGAGCGCAGGCTCTCGGGAACGACGACGAGGTCGTTCGGCTTCAACGGCATCGTGTTCATCACCATGTACAGCTCGGGCTGCGACACCAAGCGGCGCGGCTCGCCCTGCACCTGGGCCAAGTGCATCTCGAGCACGCCTTCATCGTTCAAGCGCAACACAGAGACGGCGTCGACGGCAGCGTTCTTGGAGAGGTCGCCGCTCTGCGCCAGCGCCTGGGCCAGCGTGCGGGCACTGCGCAGCGGCAGCGCGCGCGGGATGCCGACAGCACCGACCACGTACACCATCGGCTCTGGCGGATTCTCGACCAGCACCGTGACCTCGGGGTCGCGCAGCCGCTGCGAGAGCAGGCCCGTGAGCTGGCGTGCCAGGTCCTGCGGCGCCTGGCCCGCGGCCTTGACGTCACCGAGCAGCGGCAACGAGACGAGGCCGTCCGGCCGCACCACCACCTTGCGCGACAGCTCCTGGTGCCGGTAGACGAACACCTCGAGCACATCGCCCGGCTGCAGGCGATAGCCGTATTCGTAGCGCCGCAGCGCATCGACCTGTTCGACCGAGACCTTCAGGCTGGCCTGGCCGCCGGGTGGCATGGTCCCGGTGCAGCCCACGCCGGCCAGCACGGCCATCGCCAGCGCGGCCATGCCGGCCCGCAGGCGATTCGAGGACGCTACACGGTGAGAGGTCATCGGGTCGATTATGCAAGTCACCATCGGCGCCACCGACCACCGGCCCCCGGATGGCGGGGTGCGGTCAGGCATCGTCGTGTTCCATCGGGCGGCCTTGGGCGTGGGCGATCAGGCGCTCGATCACGCCATCCACGCGCACCTGCGCGCGCCAGCCCAGCAGTTGTTCGGCACGCCGCGGGTTGCCCGCACTGATGGCGGCCTCCGAGGGCCGCAGCAGGCGGCTGTCGGTGTCGACGTGGTCGCGCCAGTCCATGCCCAGGCGCGCGAAGGTGCGCTCGACGAACTCCGACAGCGCGATCGTCTCTCCGGTGGCGACGACGCAGTCCTGGGGGTCGTCAACCTGCAGCATGCGGTACATCGCCGCGACGTACTCCGGCGCCCAGCCCCAGTCGCGCCGGACCGACAGGTTGCCCAGCTGCAGCCGCTCGTCGCTGCCGGCGGCGATGCGAACCGCGGAGGTGACGATCTTCCGGGTGACGAAGTGGTCGGGCCGGAGCGGCGACTCGTGATTGAACAGCAGGCCCGAGCAGGCCTTGAGGTGGTAGGCCTCGCGGTAGTTGGCCACCAGCCAGAACGCGGCCGACTTCGCCACGGCGTAGGGGCTGCGCGGCCGGAACGGGGTGTTCTCGTCAGCTGGCAGCGCGCCCGTGTCGCCGAAGCACTCGCCGGAGCAGGCGTTGTAGAAGCGGGTGTCCAGTTGCAGAAAGCGGATCGCCTCGAGCAGGTTGCCGGTGGCGACGACGACGCTGTCCAGCGTCTCGATAGGTTGCTCGAACGAGGTCGACACCGAACTCTGGCCCGAGAGGTTGTAGATCTCGTCGGGCTGCACGCGCGACAGCGTCTGCGCGACGCTACGGAAATCACCCGGCGCCATCGGCGACACCGCGACCCGCGACTCGATGCCCAGCGCCCGCAGCCCACCCAGCACGGCCGGCCGCGCCACGCGCGAGGTGCCGTAGACCTCGTAGCCGCGCTGCAATAGCAGGCGGCTGAGGTAGGCCCCGTCCTGCCCGGTGATGCCGATGATGAGCGCCCGCCGCGCACGGCGCGCCGGTTCTACGACCTCGTTCGTCACCTGCCCACCTCTCGACTGCGTCTCGCCCCCAATGAGGCCGTTGATTCTGGGCTCTCGCCCACTTGACGCGGAAGATGCAAGCGCCGGGCCATGCCCGCCCGCCGCGTGCACGCCATCACGACATCGGCAGGGCCCGACCCTGGGCTCATGAGGCGATGACGTCGCGGATCTGCTGCAGCGAGGTCGGGTCCTCGATCGTAGTCAGGTCGCCGGGGTCGCGCTGCTTGCACACCGCCTGGATCGCTCTTCGCAGCAACTTGCCTTACCGCGTCTTGGGCAAGGCACCAAACAATGCGCACCCGGCTGGGGCGCGCCACCGCACCCAGTTGGTCGTCCACCACCTCAATGACGGGCGTCCTGTAACGCGACCAGGCGGCCCGGATCAGTCGGCCTCGCGCAGGCGCCAGTAACGTGCGAAGCGCGGCAGGCCGTCGTCGGTGAGACCCTGGTAGCGGAAGCTCACGCGCGTGCCCACGGGCGGCGGTGCGTCACGCTCGGCGTCGGTGAAGCCGGTGCCGAGGCGGAACTCGCGGCCGTCGGGCAGTTGCACGCGCAAGGCGCCCATCCGGCCCTCGTGGCGGCCACGGCCGGGCAGATGGCCCAGCACCACGGCCTCGGCATCGGCCTGCGGCTTGAGCTTCAGCAGATCGGCGCTGCGTCCCGGCTGCCAGAGCGCCGCGGCGCGGTGCAGCATCAAGCCCTCGCCGCCGGCGCGGAGCACCTCGTCGAGCCGGCGCGCCAGTGCGGCGGCATCGGGCAGGGTCTGTTGCGCCACGGCGTGCACGAAGGGCTGCTGCACGCGCGAGGCCAGGCCCGCCAGCGCCTGCGCGCGCTCGGCAAACGGGCGCGGGTCGCCAGGCAGGTCGAAGAGGCTGTAGCGCAAAGCGCGCCAGGCCGAGTCGTCGGGCACGGCGCGCCGCGCGGTGCCGCTGGCCTGCTCGAAGCCGCCGCGGCCGGCCCAGAGCTCACCGTCCAGCGGCTGCGCCGGCAAGGCCGCGGTGAACCAGGCCGGCGCGGCGATGAGCCCGCCGCCGCGAAAGCGCAACTGCCGGCCGTCCCAATGGGCGCGCACGCCGTCGAGCTTTTCGCTGACGAGAAAGCCGGTGGGGTCGATCGCACCAGCAGCCGCATCACGCGCCTGCATCAACGGCGGCGGCGCGGCTTGCAAGTCGGTCGCAAGGCCCGTCAGCGCCGTGGCGGCGGCAAGGCAGAAGTGGCGGCGCTGCAGGTTCATCG
>Ga0068877_10004792_pt1 | contig 10472 bp, 8 predicted proteins | sample NOAtaG_FD_66437 | JGI IMG/M metagenome (GOLD analysis project Ga0068877, IMG submission 66437) | Freshwater lake microbial communities from Lake Erie, under a cyanobacterial bloom - NOAA_Erie_Diel6S_1000h metaG | ecosystem: Environmental > Aquatic > Freshwater > Lake | place: USA: Ohio, Lake... | reverse complement strand
CGCGGGGCCAGCGCACGCGCGAGGATGTCGGTACCCCCTCCCGGGGCCGCTGGCACCACCAGGCGCAGGGCGCGCGCGGGCTGCGCCTGCGCCCAGGCGTGCGGGCCGACCAGCGCAGCCGGCGCGACCGCCAGGAGGACGAACGCGATGCGGGGCACGATCACGCGCTCGCCACCGGGAGCGAGGAGGCGACGGTCGCAGGCCGGGCGGCGGCGGGCGCACGCGCCGCGGGGAAGGTCACGCAGGCGCGCAGCCCGCCTGCGGGGGAGGTGTCGAGCGACACCGCGGCCGCGTGGCGTTCGGCCACCGCACGCACGATCGCCAGCCCCAGCCCGCTGCCGGTGGTCTCCCCCGGTGTGCGCCGGTAGAAGCGATCGAACACGCGCTCGCGATCGGCCTCGGGGATACCCGGGCCATCGTCGTCGACGAGCACCCGGACGTCGCCCTGCGGCCGCGATTCGAGCCGCACGACGACCTGTCCGCCCTCGCGACCGTAGCGCACCGCGTTGTCGATCAGGTTGCGCACGAGCACGCGCAGCGAAGAGGCATCGGCGGAATCGACCGAAATGCCCGGGTTCGGCGCATCCAGCGACAACTCGACCCCGCGCGCGGCGGCGAAGGCCACCGTATCGCCGATGGCCTGCCGCGCCACGACGGCGATGTCCACCGGCTGCACGGCCCCCGCGGCGCCCGGAGGCGCCGCGCCGGGCTCGCTGCGCGCGAGGGTGAGCAGCTGCTCGACCAGGTGGTGCGCGCGCTCGATGCCGGAGGCGAGCCGCTCGATCGCCTCGGTACGTACCGCCGGATCGTTCGCGCGGCGCAGCAGCTGCAGTTGCAGCTTGAGCGCGGTCAGCGGCGAGCGCAGTTCGTGCGCTGCGTCGGCGACGAAGGCGCGCTGCGTCTCGAAGGCGCCGCGCAGGCGATCGAGCAGCACGTTGAGCGAGGACACCAGCGGCTCGATCTCGCTGGGCAGGCCGCGCGTGGCGAGCGGCTCCAGCGCCTGCGCGCGCAGGCCCTTCACCTCGTTGGCCACGCGTCGCAGCGGGGCCAGCGAGAAGCCGACCATCCACCACGCGGCCAGCGCGAACAGCGGCGCGAGCGCGAGGAGCGGCGTCACGCTGCGCAGCGCCGTCTCGGCGGCGAGATTGCGCCGCACCGACATCGGCTGCGCGACCCGGATCACGCGGTTGCCGAACATCAGGCTGTAGATTCGCCAGCGCTCCCCGGACAGGGTGACGGTCACGTAGCCGTAGGGTACGGTGGCCGGCATGTCGGGCAGGTAGCGCGAGTAGTAGGCGGCGGAGCCGTCCGCGCTCCACACGTGCAGCACGAAGTCGGTGGGCTCGGGTGCCGGAAGGTCGGACTCCAGCGGGGCCACGACGGCCTGGTCGCGCAGCGACAACGCCATCTGCTTGAGCTGGTAGTCGAACAGCCCCTCGGTCTCGCGCAGCACCGCGTGGTAGGTGACCAGGCCCAGCAGCAGCGCGGTGAGCGTCACCAGGCCGAACGATGACCACAGCACCCGGGTCTGGATCGAGCGGATCCGCGGCATCGCTCAGGCGCCGGCACGCGGCGCGCCGACGTAGTAACCCACGCCGCGCACCGTATGGATGAAGTCCTCGCCCAGCTTGCGGCGCAGCTGGTGCACGTACACCGAGATCGCATTGCTCTCGATCTCCTCGCCCCATCCGTAGAGACGATCCTCGAGCTGCGCGCGCGAGAGGATCGCGCCCGGTCGCAGCATCATCGCCTCGAGTACCGCGTATTCGCGCGCCGAGAGCACCACCGGCTCGCCGCGCACGGTGACGATGCGGGTGGTGGGGTCGAGCGTGACCGGCCCGACCTCGATCACCGGATCGGCACGCCCGGCATGGCGACGGATCACCGCACGCATGCGCGCGGTGAGTTCCTCGAGCTCGAAGGGCTTGAGCACGTAGTCGTCGGCGCCCGCATCCAGGCCCGCGACCCGGCTGGATACCTCGTCGCGCGCGGTGACGATGATCACCGGCGTGGCGTCCTGGCGCGCGCGCATGTCGCGCAGCACGTCCAGCCCGTCGATCTGCGGCAGGCCAAGGTCGAGCAGCACCAGGTCGAAGCGCTCGGTCGCGAGGGTCGTCCGGGCGGCGCGTCCGTCGCGCACCCAGTCCACGGCAAAACCCTCGTGGCGCAGCGCCGAGCGGACGCTGTCGCCGATCATCATGTCGTCTTCGACCAGGAGGATGCGCATGGCTGCGAAGGGTACGCGCCTGTCTCAGTCCCTGCACTGCGCGCCACGAGGGAGCGAAGGGGAAGGCGGCGGGAGGACGTTCGGCATGATCGCATGACACCGAGCGCGGCTGGTGCGGGGGACACCGCCGGGCAGCACACCGGTTTCTGGAGGAGGGGAAGGCCGGTGGCTGGGGCATGCGCCGTGTCTCCCGCCGCGAGCGAATGATCACAGGCCTGGATTAGGCTCCGGTTAGCGCCGCATCGTCGGCGCCCCCCCGGTGCGGGCGGCCCCAGGGACGGCCCGCCGGAGCGTGGACGCCCGAGGGCTGGCCGGCCGACGGTCGGCGGGCCGAAGAACAGCCGGTCGAGGGACGGCCGATCGACCGGACGCGGGGCGAGGAACAGCCGGTCGGCTGAAGGCGGGTCGGGAGCGGTCGGACGAGGCCGGCCGGTCGACCGAAGGCGGGGCGAGGAGCAGCCGGTCGGAGGGGCAGCCGTCCGCGCCCGGCCGATCGCGGCGCGTGCGCATGCGCTCGCGTGCGGGCCGCGCCCTTCGGTGGCACCATCCGGGCGAGCCGGGCCGGCGTGCCCGGCCGGAGCCAGGCCAGGGGAGACCGCGATGCTGAAGGTGTGGGGACGCACGACCTCGATCAACGTGCAGAAGGTGCTGTGGACCCTGGGTGAACTGGACCTGCCGTTCGAGCGCGTCGACGCCGGGCTGCACTTCGGCGTGAACACCGAGGAGTGGTACCGGCGCATGAACCCGAACGGACTGGTGCCCACGATCGATGACGAGGGCTTCGTGCTGTGGGAGTCGAACGCGATCGTTCGCTACCTGGCCGCCCGCTACGGCATGGGGCGCCTCTGCCCGGTCGACCTCGCCGAGCGGGCCGACGCCGACCGGTGGATGGAGTGGCACTCCACCAGCGCGTGGGGCACGGCGCTTCGCATCGTGTTCTTCAACCTGTACCGCGCCCGCCCGGAACAGCGCGATCCGAAGGCGGCCGACGCCGCGCTGCGCGATGCGAACCGCTGGTTCGCGCTGCTCGACGCCCATCTGGTCGGACGCACCTGGATCACCGGCGATCGGTTCACGATGGGCGACATCCCGATGGGCGCGGCCACCCACCGCTACCTCAACATGCCGATCGAGCGGCCGGCCACCCCGGCGCTGGCCGCCTGGTACGCGCGCCTGCTCGAGCGCCCGGCCTTTCGCGAGTACGTCGCGCTGCCGCTGTCCTGAGCGCACGCGATCGCGCGCGCCCCCGGCAGGTCGGCGCCAGCGGCGCCCCGCTCCGGTGCCTCAGGCGGCCGAAGACAGCCGCGCGTTGGCGAGCGTGAGGCGATCGAGCAGGATGCGCAGGAACGCGCGGTTCACCTGCACCTGCAGCGCGGCGCTCGCGGCGTTGAGGGCCGCGGCCTTGATCTCCACCACCAGCGAAGGCTGCAGCGCGGTGATGGTGGTGGTGCGCCGGGCCACCGGTGCGTTGAAGTAGAGCATCTCGCCGAAGCAGTCGCCGGCGCGCAGGATGTTGAGCGTGGTCTCGCCGCGCGACACCCGCACCTCGCCATCGGCCAGCACGTAGAAGCTGTCGCCCTGCTCGCCCTCGCGGATCAGCGTGGTGCCCGGCATCACCCAGCGCCAGCGGGTCACCCGCAGCATCTCCCAGATCTCCACTTCGGCGAACTGGTCGAAGAACAGCAGCTCGCGCACGCGCGCGAACTTGGCCGCGTCGTTCAGGTCCTCCTGGGGCACGCTGATCGTCCCGGTCAGGCGCGAGAGGTCGTCCGCGAAATCCTGCCACGTGGCGTAGCGGCGGGTGCGGTCCTTGGCCATTGCGCGCAGGACGATCGCATCGATGTCCTCGGGCAGGCCCTCGCGCGCATCCGACGGCGGCGGCGCGTCGATGTTGAGGATCTGGTAGGCGAGGCTGGCGTGGCTGCTGCCGGCGAAGGGCAGCCGTCCGGTCAGCAACTGGTACATCACCACGCCCAGCGAGTAGATGTCGGTCTGGTGGGTGAGGGGCTCGTCGCGCACCTGTTCGGGCGACATGAAGGCGGGCGAACCGATGCCGCTGATCTGCGTCTGGTCCGAGGTGGCCGACAGCGCCGAGCCGAAGTCGCTCACCTTGAAGCCGTCGTCGGGGTTGCCGAGGATGTTCGCGGGCTTGATGTCGCGGTGGATCAGCCCGCGCTGCTGCGCGAACCACAGCGCCTGCGCGCACTTGAACACCACCTCGACCACCTGTGGCACCGGCAGCAACGTCGCCACGTTCGCGTAGTACTCGAGCGTCTGGCCCGGCACGTACTCCATGACGATGTAGCTCGCGTCCTCGTCGTCGACCGCATCGTAGATCGACGCGATGTACGGGTGGGAGAGCTTGCCGGCGAGCATCGCCTCGTTGAGGTACATGCTGCGGAAGCGCCGCGCGATGCGCTCGTCGCTGCTGGAGCGTTCGAACAGCTTGATCGCCACCTCGCGGTTGCCGAACGGGTCGGTGGCCAGCAGCACCCGGCTGGTCGCGCCACGCCCCAGTTCGCGCAGCACGCGATACTTGCCGATCTTCCTGGGCAGTTCTGCGGACATCTCCAGCGAGCCTCGTGGTCTACCGCGCGCGTGTCGGGGGTCCGGCCTCCGCGCCCGACCCGACCGCGGGCAGCGCACGCCTCCCGCCCGACATATGCGTATCGGCCGCGCGCGGCCCGACTTGAGCGCCGCGCGGGCGTTCAGCCGGCCAGCGCCGAGCGTACCGCTGCCAGCCGGGCCGCCCGGATGCGGGCCGCGAGGGCGGCCGGCTCGCCGCCCTCGCGCGCAATCGCCCCGGCCTCGACCGCCCGGGCCGCCGCAAGGGCCACCAGCAGTCGACGCCCGACCGCGCCGGCGACCTGCGGGCCGGTCGCAGGCCTCGGCGGAGCCTCCCCTTCCCCGGGTTCGGCGAGCAGTTCGCGGGCCAGCAGCAGTGCCTCGAACCGGCCCGGGCGCCGCAGCCCGTCGTTCGTTTCGATGAAGGCGAGCGCCGTCTCGGCGTCCTCCGCGCCTGCGGAGGCGGAACCCGCCAGCAGGCGCGCGAGGTCGGCGCATTCGGTCGGCACCCGCAACCGGGCGCACAGGACCTGCACCTCCCGCAGGTTCGCCGCGACACCCGCAGGGCGGGCGGCGGCGAGCAGGGCGAAGCGCACCGCGAGCGGGGCCCGCCGACCGGCCGCACGATCGAGCCGCTCGCCCAGCCAGGCCGCCCGGCCCGCCGGCTCGACGATCGATCCCGCTCGGGCCGGATCGCTTGCGCCCAGCCCTGCCACGATCCGCCCGCCGCCTCCATCCGCCGCGACCTTCTCGCCACAGACCTCGGGGAGCACGCGCTCGAGCGCGCCGCACGCATCGAGCACCGCCAGCATGCGCGAGGGCATGGCCTCGCACAGCCCGCGCGAAAGTTCCTGCCACACCCGCTCGGCGACCAGCGCATCGACCTCGCCGGCCTCGACCATCCGTCGGCACAGCGCCAGGGTGTCGGGAGCGACCCGGAACGTCGTGAAACGGGCCGCGAACCGTGCCAGCCGCAGGATGCGCACCGGATCCTCGGCAAACGCCTCGCTGACATGGCGAAGCAGCCCCGATTCGAGGTCGCGGCGTCCCCCGTAGGGATCGACCAGCGAACCGTCCTCGGCGCGTGCCATCGCGTTGATGGTGAGGTCGCGACGGGCAAGATCCTGCTCCAGCGTCACGTCCGGCGAGGCCTGCACCTCGAACCCATGGTATCCAGGCCCAGCCTTGCGTTCCGTGCGAGCGAGCGCATACTCTTCATGCGTCTGCGGGTGCAGGAACACCGGGAAATCCCGCCCCACCGCGCGGTACCCCCGCGCGATCATCGCCTGCGGCGTCGATCCCACCACGACCCAGTCGCGGTCGCTCACCGGCAGGCCCAGCAGCTCGTCGCGCACCGAGCCCCCGACCGAATACACCCGCCCCTCGGCGTCAGCCACGGTCGGCGCCCCCTCGCGGACCGGGACGCGCCCGGACCCGTCCGATGCCGGGGATGCCCACCCCGGGCCAGCCCCGGCACGCGGGCCTGCTGAGTGCGCGAGTCCGCTCAGGCATCGAAGGCCGCGATCCGTTCGGTCTCGGCGAGCGCATCGGCAATCCACTGCTGCATCGGGGCGAGCGCGAGCATCGCGGCCATGTAGCCCCGGGCGTCCGGGTCCTCGGCCAGCGCCGGGCAGTAGCTGCGCAGGCGCAGCACCACGGGTGCGTACATCGCATCGGCGATGCTGAAGCGACCGAAGAGGAAAGGGCCGGCCGCGGCATGGTCGGCACGGGACTGGCGCCAAAGCGCCAGGACGCGGGTGAGGTCGGCGGTCGCCTCGTCCCCGAGAACGCGTCCCGGCTCGATTCGCCGGATGTTCATCGGCATCTCGCGCCGCAGCGCCGCGAATCCGCCGTGCATCTCGGTGGCCACCGCGCGAGCGCGCGCGCGCACCGCCGGATCGAGAGGCCAAAGGCCCGCCTGGGGAAAACGCTCGGCTACGTACTCGCAGATCGCCAGCGACTCCCAGACCGTCACCGATCCGTCGCGCAGCACCGGCACCTTGCCCGAACCCCCGTGGGCCAGGATGCGCTCGCGACTGCCGGGCTCGTAGAGCGCGATGCGCTCGACCTCGAAGGCCGCGCCCGCCATCGCGAGCGCAAGCCACGGCCGCAGCGACCATGACGAATAGTTGCGGTTGCCGATCACGAGCCGGAGCATGGTCGGAATCTCCGGCCCCGCGCTCAGCGCCCGGCGCGGTGCCGATAGTCGCCGTAGCGCGACCGCGGACCAGTCTCGCCCAGGTAGCGGCGGGCGATCGGCTCGAGCGGCGACGGGCTGCGCCCGAACACCGCCGGGAAGGGCTGCGTGCTCACGTTGTCGACGGTGAGCGACAGGTAGTTGTCGTAGGTGAGCAGCTTGACCGGCAGCAGCCCGAACACCCTCGCCTGCAGGCGGGAGAGGCCGTCGGACAGGCCGATCACCGGGCGCGGATGGCCGCTCAGCCGCCCGGCGAGTTCGACCAGTTCGCGCAGGGTGTAGACCAGCGGCCCGGCGAGTTCGTAGCACTGTCCCTCGGTCTGTGCGGATTCGAGGGCGACCACGAACGCATGCGCGACATCCTCCACCCACACCGGCTGCAGGCGCGCCGCCGGCGAACCCAGCGGCACGAAGGGCGCCAGCGCCTGCATGCGCGCGAAGAGGCCGAGGAACGAGTCGCCGTCGCCGAACACCACCGACGGACGGAAGATCGTGGTGGCCAGGCCGGTACCCTGCGCCTCGCGCACCAGCGCCTCGGCGGCGGCCTTGCTGCGCAGGTATTCGCTCGGACCCTGCTCGCTCGCGCCCAGCGCGCTCATGTGCAGGTAGCGGCGCACGCCGGCCTCGCGGCAGGCGGCGATCACCCGCGCGGTCAGATCGACGTGCGCGCGCCGGAAGTCGCCCGCACGCCGCTCGTGGAGGATGCCCACCAGGTTGATGACCGCATCGCAACCCCTCGCGAGCGAGGCCAGTTGCGCGGGGTCGTTCACGTCGGCCGTGAGCAGCTCCACGCTGGGCAGCACGATCAGGCTGTCCTTTGCACGCTCGCGCCGACGCGTGGGGATGATCACTCGCACGCCCTGCGCGGCAAGCCGCTCGGCGATGTGGCGGCCGATGAACCCGCTGCCGCCGATCACACAGACTCGTTTCACGTTCATGGAGGATTCGCTCGAAGCGTCCGTCGGAGCGGGCGGGGGATTGCACCCGCCGCCAGGCGCGCGGCCGCCATGCGGCCGCGTCGATTTCACCGGTGCGGATGGTACCGCGACCGCGGCCGCACCCGTCGCGCGGCCCGCAGGCGCCCGTCCGGCGGCCGTACCCGCCCGGTCGCGCGCGGGACCGGGGGCCGGCTCCGGCCGTGGACGCACGCCGCAGTCCCCTCGGCCGCAGGCGCCCGACGGTCGGTGGCCCCCGGCCGGCCGCGCCTCGCCCGATGGCGCGACGAGGCCGCCGCCCACGCCGAGGGCAGCGGGCTACGGTCCCTGCTGCCGGGCGGGGATGGTGCCGATGCGCGCGCGCAGCGAGGTCTGCGAATGGCCCAGCACGTGCGCGTACCAGGTGGCATTGGACATCACGCGCTTCACGTAGTCGCGCGTCTCGCCGAACGGGATGGACTCGGCGTAGATCGCGGCCTCCAGAGGCTGCACGGTGCGCCACGCGCGCGCGCGGCCCGGTCCGGCGTTGTAGGCCGCCGAGGCCAGCACCGGGTGGTCGTCCAGCCCGTCGAGCACCTGGCGCAGGTAGGCGGTGCCCAGGCTCAGGTTCACCCGGACGTCGGTCACCAGCGACGGGCGGTAGTCGAGCATGCCGGTGCGCTTGGCCACCATCGCCGCGGTCGCCGGCATCAGCTGCATCAGTCCCGACGCCCCCGCATGCGACCGCACGTCGGTCAGGAAGCGGCTCTCCTGGCGTATCAGTCCGAGCACCCAGGCCTCGTCGAGCTGCTGCTGGCGCACGTGCGGCTGCAGTTCCTCCCGGAACGGCGTGAGGAAGCGCAGCGAGAAATCATGCAGCTCGCGCGTCCGCTCGGCCGTGGCGATCGCGCGGTCCCAGAGCCGGTGGCTGCGCGCATACTCGGCCGCGGTCAGCAACTGCATGTCGTTCATGCCGCGCAGGGCCCACGACCACTCGAGGTTGCCCTCCAGCCGCATGCCGATCCGGTAGAAGGCGAGCGAGCGCGCCACCGCCGGCTGGCGACCGAAGGCCTCCACCTCCTCGCGCACCGGACGGAAGGCCGGTGCCGAAGGCGGACCGGCGAACGGCCCGAGATCCTCGCCGGCGAGCTGCCCGTAGAAGCCGAACTCGCGGGACAACGCCACCAGGAGCGCGTTGGCCTCCTCGCCCCGGTTCAGCTCGCGCAGCGCGCGCGCGCGCCAGTAGCGCCACGCCGAGTCCTCGCGTGCCTGCGCGCTCATCTGCTCGATCGCGGCGAGCACGTCGCGCCACTCGCCCGCCCGCAGCGCGGATCGAACCCTCCACCCCAGCATCTCGTCGTTGAGCGGCACCCCGGCCGCGCGGCGGAACCACGCGAGCGCATCCGGGTCGAGACGGCGCGCGCCGAGCCACGCGATCGCGCCCCAGGCGTAGGCGCGCTCGGCCTCGGTGAACTGATGGTCGATGCGGTCCCACGCGGCAGCCGCCAGTTGCGGGTCGGTGCGCGCGTAGCGATGGGCCGCGAACATCACCACCTCGCGCTGGGCCCGCGTGCGCAGTTCGTTCGACCGCGCCAGCACGACCTGCGGGCGGTCGTGCGCGAGGTCGAGCGCCTTCGCGTCGAACTGCTGCCCCGCCGGCAGGAAGACCGCGGCCCGCCGGGCAGTGCCGGTGCTGCCTGCCTCCAGCGCCAGCCGGATGCGGGCCCAGATGTCCTCGGTGCGCAGTTCACCCGAGGCAACGAGCGCCTGGAACAGCGGCGTACAGGCCTCCGGCAGGTCGCGCCCGGTGAACCAGTAGCGCCGCGCGTGCCGGGCGGCGTCGGCCTCGCCCGCCTCGCGCCGCGCCGACAGGGTGTAGCACTCCACCTCGGTATCGGCGGTCACGAGTCGCGGACGCTCGGCGGCGAAGGCTGCCCATTGCCCGCGACGGCCGAGCAGCTTCAACCAGTCGCTACGCAGGCGGTCGGCCACGAGCGTGTTCGCGTGGGCGCCGAGGAAGGCCTGGACCTCCGCCGCATCCGCGGCGTCGAGTCCGACGCGCAACTGCCAGTAGCGCACCCACGGCTCCAGCGGATGCCCGGCCACCCGGGGCTGGAGTGCGGCCAGTCGGGCCCCGCTGCCCGCGCGAAACGCCTCTCGCGCAGCGAGCACGTCGTTGTCCATCGCCGCGACCTGGGCCGCACTGGCGGCGGCGCGCGCGACGGGTACCCCGGGCACTGCCAGCAGCAGGCCCGAGAGGAAGGCCGCGAGGGCCATCCCGGCACCGCGCGCCGCTCGCGTTCGCCCGCCCGCGACGGGCGCCTCGCCCGCCCATGGGCCGTTCGGGGCGGGAGGGGACGCCGCGGACGCGCCGCCACGGGCAGGCGGGAACGTGCTCGGCATCGGGCCAGGGGATGAGGGCGACCGGAAAGGCAACCGGGAGGTCGACTGTGAAAGCGACTGAGGGCTCACGGCGGGGATTGTACCGGTTGCGGGGGCGCGGCCCGCGTGCCCCGCACGCCGCGCGCCGGCTGCGCGGCCGACGCGGCGGCCTCGGCGCCCGCCACGC
>Ga0068877_10004789_pt1 | contig 10473 bp, 7 predicted proteins | sample NOAtaG_FD_66437 | JGI IMG/M metagenome (GOLD analysis project Ga0068877, IMG submission 66437) | Freshwater lake microbial communities from Lake Erie, under a cyanobacterial bloom - NOAA_Erie_Diel6S_1000h metaG | ecosystem: Environmental > Aquatic > Freshwater > Lake | place: USA: Ohio, Lake... | reverse complement strand
ATGAAGCGCAGCATGGCCAGCGGCTACGCCGGCGTCGACAACCCGCTGTTCTACAAGGAGAACAACCGGATGCTGTTTGGCGATGCGAAGAAGATGCTGGACGAGGTATTGGGGGCGTTGAGGGCTTGATCGCGCCCCTGGCGCACGGGCGTGAAAGGCCGGGCTCGCCGGCCCTTCTGTTTTTAGATTGCCGCCGAACCTAAAATAAGCGCCTCCGCTATTTCAGGTTTGCACCCCATGCACCGCGCGCCGCCGGGCCGAACGGTCACTGTCCGCACACAAGGCGAGCCTTTCCGGGCCTTCGTGCCCGCCCCGCTGCCGCCCACACCAGCGGTGCAGTGGGATGCTGCGCTTCGCCGCCGCTTCGACGACGCGCTGGTCGCCCTGGGCCGGTTGGACGCCGTCTCCGCCATGCTGCCGAACGCGCCGCTGGTGCTCTACAGCTTCGTGCGCAAGGAGGCGGTGCTGTCGTCGCAGATCGAGGGCACGCAATCGTCGCTGTCGGACCTGATGCTGTTCGAGATCGACGAGCAGCCCGGGGTGCCGCTGGACGATGCGCGCGAGGTCAGCCGCTGCGTGGCGGCCATGGAGCACGGCCTGGCGCGTCTGCGCGCAGGCTTCCCGCTCAGCCTGCGGCTGCTGCGCGAGATGCATGCCGTGCTGCTTGACCACCCCCGCGGCACGGGCAAGGCACCGGGCGAGTTCCGCCGCTCGCAGGTGTGGCTGGGCGGCACCCGCCCCGGGAACGCCATCTTCGTGCCGCCGCCGGCCGACGAGCTGCCCGCCTGTCTGGACGCCTTCGAGCGCTTCCTGCACGACCAGCCCGAGCCCACGAGCCCGTTGCTGCGCGCTGCGCTGGCGCATGTGCAGTTCGAGACCATCCACCCGTTTCTCGACGGCAACGGCCGCCTGGGCAGGCTGTTGATCGTGCTGCAACTGGTGGCCGACGGGCTGCTGCGCGAGGCGCTGCTCTACCCGAGCCTGTTCTTCAAGGCGCATCGCGCGCTGTACTACGAGCGGCTCAACGGCGTCAGGCTGAACGGCGACTGGGAGCGCTGGCTCGACTTTTTTGCCGAGGCCGTGCAGGTCAGCGCCACCCAGGCGGTGCAGACCGCCCAGGCGCTGCTGGCCCTGGCGCAACGCGACCGCGCGCAGATCGCCACGCTGGGCCGATCGGCGCCCTCGGCGTTGGCCGTGCACGAAGCCTTGCAGCGCCATCCGGTGGCCAGTGCCACGGCCCTCGGCCAGGCGGCCCAACTGGCACCGGCCACCGTCAACTCGGCGCTGGCTCGCTTGCAAGGCCTGGGCATCGTGGACGAACTGACCGAACGCCGCCGCGGCCGTGTGTTTGCCTACGGCCGCTACGTGACGCTGCTGAACGCCGAACTCGACGGCGTCCTGCCCTGACCCCGACGGACCCACCATGCCCACCCTCGACTGGCTCGACCGCGAAGCGGCCTTCCGCACCGCGCAACAGGTGCCCACCCGCGTGCTGCGCCCGCACACCGCGGGCCACACCTTTGGCGACGGCCGCGACAACCTGCTGGTGCAGGGCGACAACCTACAGGCGCTGAAGGCCCTGCTGCCCTTCTACCGCGGCCGCGTGAAGTGCATCTTCATCGACCCGCCCTACAACACCAAGAGCGCGTTCGAGCACTACGACGACAACCTGGAGCACAGCCAGTGGCTGAGCATGATGCTGCCGCGGCTGCAGCTGCTGCGCGAGTTCCTGCGCGAGGACGGCAGCATCTGGGTGACCATCGACGACAACGAGGGGCATTACCTCAAGGTGTTGATGGATGAGGTGTTTGGGCGGGGGAACTTTGTTGCCAACGCCGTCTGGAGATCAAGCGACAACAGCAACAACGATGCAAAGACATTCTCGACGGACCACAACCAACTGCTGGTGTACGCAAAGGCTCCCGGTTGGCTGCCAAACAAGCTTGAGTCCGTAGACGAGAAGCGCAGCCACTTCAAGAACCCAGACAACGATCCAAGGGGCCCCTGGTTTGACGGCAATCCGCTCAACTCGCCCAAACCTCGCAAGAACCTGCAGTACCTCTTGGAAGCTCCTAACGGGAACAAGATTCCGCACCCGAAAAACGGCTGGCGCTGGGAACCTGAGACGATGGCCGAGAAGATCGCATCAGGTGAGATCCGATTCAATGCGTCAATGACCGGGATACGTCGCAGGACCTATCTGTTGGAAATGAAGGGTCTTCCTCCATCGACGTTATGGACTGACTTGGACGCGACCGGTCACAACAGACAAGCGAAGGCAGAGCAGCGACCGTTCGCAGCGCCAGGAGTCGAGGCCTTTTCAACGCCAAAGCCTGAGAAGCTGCTGAAGCAAGTGATCGCCGTTGCAACCAATCTGGGCGACCTCATCCTCGACTCCTTCCTCGGCTCCGGCACCACCGCCTCCGTCGCCCACAAGATGGGCCGCCGCTGGATCGGCATCGAGGCCGGCGAGCACGCGGTCACGCACTGCCTGCCGCGCCTGCAGAAGGTGATTGCCAGCGAACAAGGTGGCATCAGCACGGCCGTCAACTGGCAAGGCGGCGGCGGCTTTCGCTTCGTGCAGCTGGGCGCGCCGCTCTTCGATGAACATGGCGACATGCACCCCGAGGTGCGCTTTGCCGACCTGGCCGCCTTCCTGTGGCTGCGCGAAACCGGCACCGCCTTCGAGCACCAGGCCACCGGCACGCCGCTGCTGGGCGTGTTCGAGGGCCGCGCCGTCTACCTGCTCTACAACGGCATCCTCGGCGACCGCCGGCCCGAGGCCGGCAACGTGCTCACCAGCGCGGTACTGGCGGCCATGCGCGCCGGCTTCTGGCACGACGGCCCCAAGGTCGTCTACGGCGAGGCCTGCCTGCTGGGCGATGCGCGGCTGGCTTCCGCCGGCATCAGCTTCCGCCAGCTGCCGCACGCGGTGCCACGCTAAGCTTCGGCACACGCCCTTCGCGTTCCGACGTTCAACCTCTTGTGGAGACGGCCATGACCCCTGTCGACGCCATCGTTGCCCAAGCCGAGGCCTTGCCCCCCGAAGAGTTCGAGCTGCTGGTGCTGCGGTTGACGGACCGCCTTCACCACTTCGCGAGCCCCGAGGTCGAGGCGGCGTGGCACGCCGAGATCGACCGGCGCGTGGCCGCCGACGACCGCGGCGAGACGACGTATGTGCCTTGGGAACAGGTTCGCAAGGAGCTGGGCCTGAAGTGATTCGTGTCGTCTTCGAAGTCGCCGCGCAGGCCGATGTACGGGCTGCGATGGCCCACTACAGCGCCGTGTCGACGGAGCTGGCGACACGCTTCGCCACGGACCTCGACGACGCCGTAGGCCGCATCCAGCAGCTGCCTGAAGCCTGGCCCCCGGCTGGCGCTGGTTTGCGTCGGTGCCTGCTTCGTCACTTCCCCTATTCGGTGATCTACCGCACGGCCTTCGACCCCTTGCGCGTGTTGGCAGTGATGCATCACCGCCAAAGTGCAGGCCGCTGGCAGGGCCGGCTTTGAACGCCATGCCGGCCTGCGCACTCAAGCACTACCAAACCCAGGCGCTCGAAGCGCTGGAGCGCTACCTGCGCCGCACCGCCGTACTGGGCGCCGGCAACGCCTTCCACGACTGCACCGGCTACGGCTACAACGCCGAGCCCTTTGGCGAGCTGCCCTGCGTGTGCCTTCGCATCCCCACCGGCGGCGGCAAGACGCTGCTGGCCGCCCACGCCGTGGCATTGCTGGCGCGCGAATGGCCGGGCCGCCACCCGCGCCCGCTGGCGCTGTGGCTGGTGCCCAGCGACACCATCCGCAGCCAGACGCTGAAGGCGCTGTCCACGCCGGGCCACCCATTCCGCGCCGGGCTGGCGCAGGCCTGCGGCGACGACGTGGTCGTGTGCGATCTGGAGGCGCTGTCGCAGCTGTCGCCGCAAGACTTCGATCAGCGCGCCGTGGTGGTGGTGGCCACGATCCAGAGCTTCCGCGTCGAAGACACCGACCAGCGCAACGTCTATGCCTTCAGCGAGGCCTTCGAGCCGCACTTCCGCGGCGTGCCACCAGCCGCGCTGCGGGCCCTGCACGGCCTGCCCGATGCCCTGGTGACCGAGGCCGACGTGAGCGCGGCGCACACCGCAGGCAAGGCCGGTGAATCGGAGCGGCCGGCAAAAGCCGGCCGCGAAATGCTGGCGCGCTTCGTGGGCCAGCCGCGCTGGAGCCTGGCCAACTGGCTGGCGCTGCGCCAGCCCTATGTCATCGTCGATGAGGCGCACACCGCCAAGACCGAGCGCAGCTTCGAGGCGCTGAAGCGGCTGAACCCGGCCCTCATCCTGGAGCTCACCGCCACGCCGGTGCCCAAGCGCAGCAACGTGCTGTTCCATGTCTCGGCCCAGCAGCTCCAGGCCGAGCACATGATCAAGATGCCCATCGCGTTGGTGGAACACACGCGCGGCTGGCAGGCCGCGGTGCTGGACGCGGTGCAGACGCAGCGGCTGCTGGAGGCCCAGGCGCAGCAGGAGGAAGCCGCTGATGGGCCGAACCAGGGCGCGTACATCCGCCCCATCGTGCTGCTTCAGGCGCAGAACCAGGGCGAGCCGGTGGAGGTGGACGTGCTGCGTGCCTACCTGGTGAATGACCTGCACATCCCCGAGGCGCAGGTCAAGGTAGCCACCGGTACGCGGCGCGAGATCGAGGGCATCGACCTGGCGGCACGCGACTGCCCGGTGCGATACATCATCACCGTGCAGGCACTCGGCGTGGGCTGGGACTGCCCGTTCGCCTATGTGCTGTGTTCGGTGCAGACCATCCGCTCGGGCACCGCCATCGAGCAGCTACTGGGCCGGGTGCTGCGCATGCCCTACGCCACGCAGCGCACTCGCCCGGCGCTCAACCGCGCCTACGCCCACGTGACCGAAGCCACCACCGGTGCGGCGGCCAATGCGCTGGCCGACCGGCTGATCGACGGCATGGGCTTCGACCCGCTGGACATGGCCTCGATGATCTCGCCGCAGTTGCCGCTGCCGCTGGAAGGCGGCGGGGGGACGCCGCGGGACGATGGCCCGCTGTTCGCCACGCCAGCGCCAGCGGTACCGCTGCCCACGCTGACGGTGGACGTGCCGGCCGACAAGCCGCTGCCGGCCGCGGTGGCCGAGGCGTTGGCCGCGGGTGTCGTGGAACTCAGCAGCGACGGCGAGCGCCAGCGGGTGCGTGTGCAGGGTCACGTGGGCGATGCGCTGGCTGAGGCCCTGGTGCAGGCCCAGCCCCGCAAGGCGCGCGATGGCGTGCAACAGCAGGTGCAGCGGCACAACGCGCTGGTGGCCGGCGCGCAGGCCCCGGCCAGCCGCGGCGAAGCCTTCGCGGCCGTGCCCCGCCTGGCCTACCGCGTGGCAGGTATCCCGGGCGAACAGCAGCCGCTGGCCCTGCTGGAGGTGGAGTCGGTGCGCGAGACCGTGGCGCTGAACCTGCTGGCCGCGCCCATCGCCATCGACGGCTTCACGATGGTGGAACAGGGCACGCAGTGGGAGCTGTACCTCGAAGGCGGTCAGTACAAGCGGCTCACCGTCGGCCAGGGCCAGCAAGCGCAGCTGAACCTGGACGCGGTCGAGACGACGATGCGCCCCGAAGACCTGGCGCGCGGGCTGGCCGAGCAGTTGCAGCACCCGTCGCGCAACGTCGCGCGCGACGTGATGCCCGCGCACCTGCGAGCCTTTGCACTGGCCTGCGTGAACCACCTGACGCACGACAAGGGCGTACCGCTGGCGCAGCTGGTGCGCCATCAGCACCCGCTGGTGCAGCGCCTGGCGCTGCGCATCGACGAGCTGCGCGAAGCCGCGGGACGCACGGCCTTCCGGCAGCTGGTGCTGGACGGTGGCTGGGAGCTGCAGGCCGATGCGTCGTTCGAGTTCCGCTTCGACCCGCAGGCCTACCCGGTGCCCGGCAACAAGCGCTACAGCGGCAAGTTCCGCATGGCCAAGCACTTCTACCCCGTGGTCGCCGACCTTGAGGACGGCTCCGAGGAGATGCTGTGTGCGCTGGCCCTGGACGGCCACCCGCGCATCAAGCGCTGGGTGCGCAACCTCGACTCGGAGCCCCAGCACGCGTTCTGGCTGCCCACCTCGTTTGGCCGCTTCTACCCGGACTTCGTGTGCGAACTGGACGACGGTCGCGTCTTCGTGGCCGAGTACAAGGGCGAGCACCTGCGCAACGTGCCGCGCGAGATCGAGAAGGGCCAGGTCGGCCGGCTTTGGGCCGAGCGCAGCGGTGGCTACGCGAGGTTTGCGATGCTGTTCAAGCTGGAGCGCGGAATGAGTGTGGGCCAGCAGCTGGATCGAGCCCTTTCCTGAAGCGGGCGCAACTGCGCGTGCCGCTGTCGGCCGTGCACGGTGCGAAGAAGCGCAACTTGATGATCGCGCAGGACCGCTGCCCCGCGTGAATCTTCACGCCCGAAAACGCTGGCCCTTCGGACCAGGACGCCCTAGCCTTGCGGGCATCACAACGTCCTGACCCGGAGGAACCCCATGTCGAATGCGGCCACGATCACGTTCACGATGAAGCCTGGCAAGTGGCAGAGCCTTCTCAGCAGCGGCAGGTTCATGACGACGGGGGTCAACAACGCCGACAACTTCAATGTCGCGGCAATCGTCGCCTCGGGGACCACGACGGTGGTGGTCTCCGCAGACCAGACCACGATCACGGTCAACGGGCCGCTGGACACGCTGACGATCGCGGTCGTGAGTGGCCACCCCACCCCGACCATTGCCCCGGTTTCGGTGATCTTCAAGCGGCAGGACAGCGGCGTGGACTTCTGGGGCAACACCGAGTTCGGCGGCAATCGCACTGCAAAGCTCGGCAGCAGCGGCAATCCGGTGATCGTCCTCCAGGACTCGAGTCCGGCATCCGGCAGCACGACGTTCGAGTTCTACATCTTGGTCCAGAAAATGGACACCAAGACTCCCGACTACGGCCTGATCGACCCCAAGATCGTCAGCACGAACTAGGGCGGCGCACCGGCCGCCAGCAACGCCTGGTGCGCCGGGACGCGGCGCAGGAAGCTGTCCCGCAGGCGCTCGTCGTCGATGCGCCTGGCCTGTCGGGCCAGGTCTTCAAGCGCCGATTCGAGCAGCGGCTGCGCGCGTGCATCGCCGACGGCGCACAGCACGCGCCAGCAGACCCAGCGCACCCGCATTGGCTCCTCGACGCCATCGAGCGACACGCCTGCGGCCTCTTGCGCGAGCAGTTGCTCGACGCTTGCCAACGCACCGGGCAGGTCGCCACGCGCCAGATCCGCCTCGGCCAGCCCGGCCAGCGACTCCAGCGCCGGTGACGCCGAGCCCATCTCGAGCAGCATCGCGCTGGAGGCCAGGAAGCAGTCCCGTGCGCCGTCCAGCCGGCCCTGCATCAGCGCACTCTGGCCCTGCAGGCGCACGGCTGCAGCCTCGGACCAGCGGTCGCGGGCCGCCTGCAGCAGCGCGATGGCGCGGCCGGCGTGCGCCTCGGCCGCCAGGCCGTCGCCCAGGTTCAGGCAGGTCATGCCCAGGTTGATCCAGGCGATGCCCTCGTTGTGGCGTGCGCCGATCCGCACCATCAGCTCGATCGCCTCGGTGTACTGGCGGCTGGCGCGCTCGTAGTCGCCGAGCTTCATCATGGCGTAGGCCAGGTTGTTCAGCAGTCCGCTCTCGTTGAGGCGGTCGCCGCTGGCCCGGTGCAGGGCCAGTGCCTGCTCGAAGTAGCCGATCGCGGCGGTCGTGCGGCCTTCGTCGTCGGCCAGGCTTCCCAGGTCGTTCAGCACCACGGCCTCGGTTTCGGGGTCGTTCGCCTGCCGGGCCAGTTGCAGCGCGAGACCGAACTCGTGCCGCGCCGCGTCGCGCTGGCCAGTGCGCACCAGGCATTGCCCCAGTAACGCCCTCGCGAAGGCCTGGCGGGCCGGCGCCGAGTCCGGCGCACAGGCCACGGCGCGGCGAGCCGTCTCCAGCGCCGATGCCAGCTGGCCGGTCTCGAACCGATTGCTGGCGATGCGTCGCAGAGCGTCGCTCTGCCCCTCGGCGTCGCCCCGCTGCACCGCGAGCGCGTTGAGCGTATCCAGGTCGCATGCCAGGGCGTCGCGGTCACCCGTCACGTTGAGCAGCTTGCAGCGCAGCAGCTGCAAGCCGTAGTGGGCGTGCAGGTCGCTGCCGGCGGCCAGGGCCTGGGCGCGGGCGATGGCGCTCAGCGCCTGCGGGTTGGCATAGCGCGTCGCGGCGGACTCGGCGGCTCGCTGCCACTGCACGCCCGCAGCAGCGGCCTCGCCGCCGCGCTCCAGGTGCTCGGCCACCAGTTCCAGCGCTGGCTCTCCGGGCTGGGCTTGCAGCCACTGCGCCATCTGCGCATGCCAGCGTGTCCTGTCGCGACGCAGGACGCTGTCGTAGCCCACCTGCTGTTGCAGCTGGTGGTGGAAGGCGTATTCGGTCAGGCCCGCCATGCGGCTGTCCGGACACCGCTGCACGAACTCGCGCTCGACCAGCACCTGCAAGCCGTGCGGCAGCGGCGCTCCGAGTGTTTCCAGCGCGCCGTCCCAGAAGCGCGTGCCGACCACCGCGGCCATCTGCGCGGTGTGCCGCGCGGCGTCGGGCAGCGCGTCCATGCGCGCCTGCAGGACGCCGAGCAGCGTCTGCGGCAGGCGCAGTGCGCCCAGCCGCTTGGGCTCGTAGTGCCAGCCCGCCGCCGTCACGGTGACGACGCCGCGGTCGATCAGGACGTTCAGCAACTCCTCCAGGTAGAACGGGTTGCCCCCGGATTGCTCGACCAGCAGCCCGCGCAGCGATTCGGCGCCCTCGGGCAGACGCTGCAGCAGTGCCGCGGCCAGGCGATGGGTCTGTGATTCGTCCAGCGCGGCCAGGGCCAGCCGGCGCTGCACGCCGAATGCCTGGCCCCAGGCCGGCCGACGCGTCAACAGTTGCGGGCGTGCCAGGCACAGCAGCATCGCTGGCACGGCATCGGCAGCCGTCGCCAGCGTTTCAACGAAGTCCAGCGTGCCGTCGTCGGCCCAGTGCGCGTCGTCCAGCAGCAGAACCGGCGGCGCCGGGCCCAGGGCGCGCAGCCATTGCCGGGCATGGAAGAAGGCCCGGTCGCGCAGCTGGCGCGGTTGCCCGAGCAGCGCGCGAAGTTCGGGATGGTCCGAAAAATCGAAGCCGATCAGGTGACCCAGCACCGCGGCGTCGGCCTCGTTGGCCAGCCGAGGCGCGCAGGCGGCCAGCCAGCGGGCACGCGTCTGCTCGGCGGTCTCGCCGGGCAGCACGGCCATGCCGAAGGTCAGCCAGTCGCGCAGGCCGCGGTAAGGCCTGGCCTGGCTGCTCTCGCTGCCCTGGGCCTGCAGCAGGTGCAACGCGCCCGCGGCGCGGGCCGCACAGCACCAGGCCTCGGCCAGCCGCGTCTTGCCCAGGCCGGCCTCGGCCACCACGGTGACCAGGCGCAGGCCGGGTGCGGCCAGGGCCTCGTCGAGTGCCCGCAGTTCGGCCTCGCGCCCCACCAGAGGCGTCGCCAGGCCTTCGACCCCGCGGCGCGCGGCCAGGGTGCCGGCCCGCTGGACCCCGCGCACGAGCCAGGTCCGCACCGGCTCGGCCAGCCCCTTGACGTGCAACGGCGGCTGCTCCTCGCAGTCGAACCCGCCGCGGACCAGCCGCCAGGTGTCGACGCTGATGCGCACCTGGCCCGGCGGCGCCGTCTGCTCCATGCGCGCGGCCACCGGCACGGCAGCGCCGCGCACGCTGTGGTCGCCGTCGACACCGCCACCGACCAGCACCTCGCCGGTGTGCAGGCCCACGCGCACGTCGAAGCCCTCGAGCCCGTGGCGCTCCTGCATGCGCGCGGCCAGCCGCCGACCCTCGGCGCACAGCGCCAGGGCGGCGTGCACGGCATGCTCGGCGTCGTCCTCTTGTGCGCTGGGCATGCCGAAGATCGCCAGCACGTTGTCGCCGGCGTACTGCAACACCTGGCCCTGGTGCGCCTGCACGATGGCCGTGAAGCGGGCCAGCGCGCCGTCCATCACCGCGTGCACATCTTCGGGCCCGAGCCGCTGGGCCAGTTGCGTGGAGCCGACCACGTCGGCGAACAGCAGCGTTGCCTGCTTCAGCTGCTGGGCACCCGGCGATGCCGGCAAAGCGTCCAGCTGCAGCCGAAGGGCCTGGACCGCGGTATCGACGACCTCGGCCCCGAGCAGTGCCCGCTGGGCCTGCAGCGTGGCGATCGCGGCATGCAGCGCGGCCAGTCGGTCGGTCGGGTCGGGATCCATGACGATGCCATTCTGGGGGCGGCCTGCATCAAACGGCCAGCACCAGCCCCACCGCCTCGGCCACCGTCAACGCCTCGCCACGCGCCCAGTGGGCGGCCAGGCCGGCAGGGCCGATCTGGGCGCGCACGAGGCGCTGCACGCGACGCAGCACACGCCGGTCCTGCTCGGTGGGCTCGCCGTACTGGGCCTGCCAGAAGCCGGCCGCAAAGGCCATCAGCTGCG
>Ga0068877_10004788_pt1 | contig 10474 bp, 11 predicted proteins | sample NOAtaG_FD_66437 | JGI IMG/M metagenome (GOLD analysis project Ga0068877, IMG submission 66437) | Freshwater lake microbial communities from Lake Erie, under a cyanobacterial bloom - NOAA_Erie_Diel6S_1000h metaG | ecosystem: Environmental > Aquatic > Freshwater > Lake | place: USA: Ohio, Lake... | reverse complement strand
TTCGGCGAGGTCGACTACGGCGTGCTCGTCGCCGAGCAGGCCCGGTTTGGATCGGGCGCAGGCCCGCGGCTCATCAACTGCGTTGCCCCCGATGGCACGTTCACCGACGCCTTCCCGATGGGGAGCGGGCGGTTCGTGAAGGAGTGCGACCGCGACATCACCCGCGACATCAAGTCCCGCGGCCTGCTCGTCCACCAGGAGCAATACGTCCACGACTACCCGTTCTGCTGGCGGGCTGACAACGATCCGCTGATCCAGTATCCGCGGCAGAGCTGGTTCATCCGCACGAGCCAGTTCCGCGAACAGATGCTGGCCAACAACTCCCGGATCAACTGGCTGCCCGACCACATCAAGGACGGCCGGTTCGGCAACTTCCTCGAGACCAACGTCGACTGGGCCCTCTCCCGCGAGCGCTACTGGGGCACGCCGCTGCCGATCTGGAAGTGCGAGGCCACGGGAAAGGCGGAGGCCGTGCCCTCCTACGCCGCGCTCCTCGCCAAGCCGGGCGTGCAGGGCACCGAGGTGTTCGACAAAGCGAAGGCGGCGAACCCGCAGCTGTCCGACGACCTGAAGGTGCACAAGCCCTATATCGACGCCGTCACCTACGACTCTCCGTTTTCACCTGGGGCCCGGATGCGGCGGGTGTCCGAGGTGATCGACTGCTGGTTCGACTCGGGCGCGATGCCGTTCGCCCAGTGGGGCTGGCCGCATCGGGGGCACGACGAGTTCGAGCGGCAGTTCCCGGCCGACTTCATCTCGGAGGCGATCGACCAGACGCGGGGCTGGTTCTACAGCCAACTCGCGATCAGCACGCTCCTGTTCGGTGAGTCCGGCGCGGCGAGCCGCCCCTACCCCCACCCGTTCAAGACCTGCATCGTGCTCGGCCACATGCTCGGCGAGGACGGGCAGAAGATGAGCAAGAGCCGCCGCAACTACAAGGAGCCGGCGGTCATCTTCGACACCTATGGCGCCGATGCCCTGCGGTGGTTCTTCCTCGCCGGTCAGGCCCCCTGGACGAGCATCCGCTACAGCGAACGGTCGATCCGCGAGAGCGTGCCCGAGTTTCTGCTGCGGCTCTGGAACGTCTACTCGTTCTTCGTGATCTACGCCCGGATCGACGGCTTTGATCCCGCGGCCCTGCTCGACGCCCCGGGCAGCCTCGCTCATGCCGACCTCGCGCGGGCCCGCGGCTGGCGGCCCGTGGCCGAACGCGGCGAACTCGACCGCTGGATGCTCTCGGAGCTCAACGCCACGGCGGCGGAAATGGTGGAGCGGCTCGACCGCTACGACCACTTCGGCGCGGCCGGCCGGCTCTCGGCGCTCGTGGAGGCGGTGAGCAACTGGTTCGTCCGCCGCAGCCGCGACCGGTTCTGGGCCGCCGGCAAGGCGGACACGGGGCCCGAGGGCAACGCGGAGAAGCTCGACGCTTACTGGACGCTCTACGAGACGCTGCTCACGATCTCGAAGCTGGCGGCGCCGTTCGTGCCGTTCGTGACCGAGGCGATCTGGCGGAACCTCGCCGTCGCGGCCTTCGGCGCGAAGGTGCCCGAGAGCGTGCACCTCACCGACTATCCGGTCGGCGAGCCGGCCCTCGTCGATGCCGACCTCGTGCGGCGGATGGCGGTCGTCCGCGACGTCTCGTCGCTCGGCCGGGCGGCCCGGGCCGCGGAGAAGCTCAAGGTGCGGCAGCCGCTGTCGAAGGTGGAGGTGATCCTCGCCGACGCCAGCCCCGCCGACGCGGCCTGGCTCGAATCCCACGCCGACCTCGTCTGCGACGAATTGAACGTGAAACAGTTCGAGATCTGCCGCGAGCCGGATCGCTACATTACGCGGCAGGTGCTGCCCGACCTCAAGAAGCTCGGCCCCAAGCTGGGCAAGAACCTGCCGAAAGCCCGCGATGCGCTGGCCAAGGCCGATGCCTCGGCGCTTCTGGCCGCTCTTGCCCGCGACGGCAAGGCTGTGCTGCCGCTGCCGGGCGGAGGCGAGGCCGTGATCGAGAAGGACGACGTGCTCATCCGCACGACGGCCAAGGAGGGCTGGGCGGCGGCCGAGAGCCCGCAGGCCGTGGTCGTCGTCGCCAGCCAGCTGACGCCCGAGCTCGTCGCCGAGGGGCTCGTCCGCGAGGTCGTGCATGCCGTGCAGTCGGAGCGGAAAACGCTCGACCTCGACTTCACCGCGCGGATCGAGCTCGAGTTCGCGACCGACTCGCCCGAACTGCGAGCGGCGCTCGAGAAGCACCTCGATTACGTGGCCGCCGAAACGCTGGCCACCCGGGCGGTCTGCACGCCGCTCGCCGCAGCGGCCGCGGAGCCGATCGACATCGACGGCCACTCCCTCGCCATCTCGATCCGTCAGGTCGGCGCATGACCGTATTCCGAACGCTTCGGCTGGCCGTGCTGATCTCCGGAGGGGGGCGAACGCTCGCCAACCTGCTCGAGCGGATCGCCGCCGGAACGCTCGCGGCCACGGTCGAGACGGTGGTGTCGAGCCGCGGCGACGTGCGCGGCGTCGAGATCGCCCGGGCGGCGGGCATTCCGGTGCACGTTCTGCCGCCGCAGGGTCGGCCGCTCGCCGACTGGAGTCGCGACATCTTCGACCGCTGCCGCGCGGCCCGGGCCGATCTCGTCGTGATGGCGGGCTTCCTGCATCTCGTCGAGATCCCGGCGGATTTCGCCGATCGCGTGATCAACATCCATCCGTCGCTCTTGCCGGCCTTCGGCGGCAAGGGGTTTCACGGGATGCACGTCCACCGGGCCGTCCTCGACCGCGGCTGTACGATCTCGGGTTGCACCGTGCACCTCGTGGACGGCGAATACGACCACGGCCGGATCCTGCTCCAGCAGGCCGTGACCGTGGAGCCGGGCGACACGCCAGAGTCGCTGGCCGCCCGCGTCTTCACGGCCGAGTGTCAGGCGCTTCCCGAAGCCATCAACCGCATTGCAACGCGGACGCCGTCCTAAACCCCTCGTGAAAGGTCCGTGCATGCATCGTTCACTCGGAAACGTGATCGCCGATTCGCTCCAGCTCTCCGTCGGCTACGCCGAGCGGCTCCTCAAGGGCGTGTCGGCCGACCGGTTCGCGCGGTTCGCCACCGTCGGCGGCGTGGCGGTCGAGTCGAACCATCCGGCCTTCATCTACGGCCACCTGAGCCTCTACGCCCCCAAGATCCTCCGCCAGATCGGCCACCCCGCGCCGTCGATTCCCGACCAGTTCGAGGTGCGGTTCTCGAAGGAGGCGACGTGCGTGGACGATTTCGACGGAGACCTCTATCCGTCGATGGACGAGATCGTCGCCTTCTTCCTGGAAGGGCACCGCATGGTGTCGGGCGCCCTCCGCGGCACGCCCGATTCCGTCTTCGATCAGCCCAACCCAGCCGAGGGCCGGATGAAGGAGCTGTTTCCGACGATCGGCTCCGTACAGGCCTTCTACTGCGGCGGCCACATGATGATGCACCTCGGACAGATGAGCGCCTGGCGGCGGATGGAAGGCCTCGGCGCCGCCTAACCGGCCCCGGCCGCATCCGGCGGCGTGCCGCCCGCGGCCGGCGACCACGACCGCACGTTCAAGACTCCCAGCCCCCGGTGAACCCTGGGCTCAGCGAAAGAGGTCGGCAACGGCGATCATCAGCCCCGGCACGACATCGCTCGCGTCGAGCGACTCGTCTTCGCGGCACACGACCACCCGATCGGAACGGCGGTAGGCGTGGACCGTGCGCGTGCTCGGATCGACCACGACGACGAGCCGTGTGCCCGCGGCGAGCCAGCCGAGCACCTTCTCCTCCACCTCGCTGAACGAGTCCCGTGGCGAGACGACCTCACCGACGAGATCAGGGATGACGGTCACGAACCCACTGTCTTCATCGATCGCGACAGCCCGCGCCTGGCTGACGAAGGCGATGTCGGGAGCACGGACCGTGTCGGGATCGCGAGCCAGAAGGAAGCCGGTTTCAGCCGCATACACGATTCCCAACTGCCGGGCTCGGACGTGAGCCCCGACGAGCAGGCCGAGCGAATGTGCCACGCGGCCATGCCGCCCGCCTGCTGGTGACATCATGCGCAGGACTCCCTCCACGAGTTCATATCGCTGCCCGTCGTCCGCCATGCCGAGCAGTCTCTGAGCATCTACGATCGCGGTTGACGCTGCCATTGGAACGCCTTTCAGGATTGCCGGAAGGCAGTCTAACGCGGCCTTCTTGTCACGACAAAGCGAGGCATTCCGAGCGTATTGTTCCGAGTCGTATGATGCGGTGAAAATCGACACTGACTTGGCCCACAAGTGATGATCCTTCGCTTCTCCAGGCTGTTCCTTTCGGCCGTGACACGGATCGCTGTTCTCAATGTTTCCCATCCGACTGTTGCTCCTCGAGGCTGCGTTCTTGGCCGTGGCCCACGTTGCCGGCGGGCCACCCTGGACCGTCGTCGCTGCCATCGCGTTCGCCGTACTCGGCGTCTTCGGCAGGCGGCAGGATGGCCGGTGGCAAGAACCTGTCTGGCTCATCCTGCCGAGCCTCGGCTGGCTCGCGGCGTTCCGGCTGACGGGCGACCGGGAGTTGTTCTTTCCGTTCACGATGTATCTCGCCGCGCATGCGGCGCTGACCGTCGGCGGCCGAGGCCTGATCCCCGCCAGTGCCGCCGGTGGACTCATCGTCCTCGTGTTTCTCGTGATCCGCGTTTTGCAGGCAGCCACGCCGCGGGTGCTCGCCGTCGAAACAGTGGCCGCCGTGGCGATCCTCGCAGCGGCATGCCTGGCGGTCGTCCGTCGCGATCGGTCGGCGGTTGCCGATGGGCTGATTCTTGCCCTGGCGTCGGGAGCGGCGTTCCTGAGCCTGCAGCTGCCGAGTTGACGCTGGCTTACGCTTTTCCAGACGGTCCGGCTACGCAGGCGGCGACGACGAGGTCGCCCGTCACGTTGAGCACGGTGCGGCACATGTCGAGGAGCCGATCCACGCCAAGAATCAGGCCGATTCCCTCGGCGGGCACGCCGACCGACTGGGCGATCACCGCCACCAGCGGCAGGGAGCCGCCCGGCACGCCGGCCGTGCCGATGCCGGCGAGCATCGACATGAGCACCACCTGCACCTGCTGGCCCGCCGTGAGCGACACGCCGAACACCTGTGCGAGGAACAGCACCACCACGCCCTCGAAGAGCGCCGTGCCGTTTTGATTCCCCGTGGCCCCCACCGTGAGCACGAACCGGGCGGCGTCGCGGCGGAGCCCGAGATCATGCTCGGCCACCCGCAACGCCGTGGGCAGCGTGGCGTTGGACGACGACGTGCCAAACGCCACCTGTATCGCCTCGGCCGACCGCCGGAAGAAATCCCCCGGTCGAAATCGGCTCAGCGTTCGCAGGACCGTCGGATAGACGACCACCAATTGGATCGCGAACCCGGCCAGCACCGTGAAGGCGAACCAGAACAGCGAGACGAGCGCGTCGAAGCCCAGCCGGGCGACCGTGGCAAACACGAGGCAGCCGGCGCCCACGGGGGCGAACGCCATGCCCCAGCCGATCACCGTCATCGCCACCGTATTCCAGGCCTCGAGCCAGCCCACCAGCGGCCGGCAGGTGTCCGGATTGGCCGCGATCGCCGCCCCGAGCAGGAGCGCGAACACCATCACCGCCAGCATGCCATTGCCCTTCGAACTGCCGTCGATCGCCCCGGCCATCTCTTGGAGCGGGTTCTGCGGAATCATGTCGACGACGATGTCACGGAGCTTCTTCATCCCCGTCGCCTGGGTGAGCACCCGCTCCGTCTCCGCGGCGGGCGACGCATCGGCCTCATGGCCACGGGCGGCGGCGAGCGCATCGCCGGGCCGGATCAGGTTCACGAGCCCGACGCCGATGAGCACCGCGGAACTCGACAGCACGACGGTCACCGCGAGCGTGGCCAGCCCGAGCCGACCGAGCTTCGCGAGGTCGCCGATCTCGGCGACGGCCAGGGCCAATGCGGAGACGACGAGCGGCACCACCATGACGAACAACAGACGAAGAAACAGATTGCCGACGACGTCGGCCGCGGCCACTGCGTAATCGACGAGCGGTGTTCCGGCTCCGAGTCGATTCGCCGCCAGCCCGGCGATCACGCCCAGGATGAGCCCGAAGAACAGCCGGCGGGATGCACCTTTCCGGAGCGGGGCTCCGCCCGATGCAGACGGCTCGACGGTGTGGGGGTGTGGTGCCATGGCGACGATCGCGTGGCCGGATCGTACCAGCCGCGCGACGAACCGCGTTGGCCGCCACCGCCGCAGAATGCGACCTAGGCTTGAGGGCCGCAGGCCTTACGCAGGCGACATAACTTAATGACTGGCAACGACTTGCGTGCTTCCAAGCCCGTATTCTGTCGCGGGGCGAGTGAAATCAGTCATAAAAAGATTGCAATAAAATGGCTTTCATTCATAATGCCGGCTGCAGGAAGCCAGAAGACGTGCAAAACCACGATCGCCGTAGCCGATTGCTCGACCTCATTCGCATCCGCGGATTCGCGGCCTTGGATGAGCTCGTGCGCGAGCTGGGCGTTTCGGAATCAACGGTGCGACGCGACCTCGACGCCCTCGAAGAACAGGGCTCGGCAAAGCGAACCCACGGCGGGGTGCTGTACGCCGGCGGCATGCCCCGCCTGGCGGAATTCGATGAACGACAACCCGCACACTGGGCGGCCAAACGCGCGATTGCAATCAAAGCTGCGGAAATCATCGGCGACGGTGAGACCGTTTTGCTCGACGGCGGCACCACCACCTACGAGGTCGCTCGGCTCCTCGTCGGACGGTCGCTGCAGGTCGTGACCAACAGCCTGCCCGTCGCCAACCTGTTTGCATCGGAGGCCCGCACCGATCTCGTGCTGCTCGGCGGCTACGTTTCGCCCCGCACGGGAGTCTGCCTCGGCCCCTACGCCAACGAACTGCTCGGGCGGCTGCACGTCACCACGACCGTGCTCTCCGCGGCGGGCATCGCGGACGAGGGCCTGTTCAACGCCCACCTCCTGCTCGCCGAAACCGAGCAGGCGATGCTCAAGGCCGCCGGCCGCGTGATCGTGGTGGCCGACAGCTCGAAGTTCGGCCAGAAGAGCCTCACGCTCGTCTCCGCGCTCGACAAGATCAACGTCTTCGTCTCCGACGACGGCCTTTCCGACGTCTGGCGACACAGGATCTCCAAGGCCGGTGCCCGGCTGATCATCGCCGACGTGCCGCAGGCCGACACCGACTTTTCCCCGCCCCCGCGCAGGAACCGCCCCGCATGACCGCCACCATGAACGGTTCGCACGCCCCCTTCGCCGGCCTTCCAACGGCACTCGATCGCGCGAGCGTCGAGCGGATCGTCCGCGAGATCGTGCTGCGGTCGGCCGGTGGACCGCCGCCGTCCCAGGCCGCCGCGAAGGGCAAGGCCGAGCCGAAGCTCGTCGTGAGCATCTCGGCCCGCCATTGCCACCTCACCGACGAGCACGTCGAAAAGCTGTTCGGCCCCGGCCAAAAGCTGACGCCGATGAAGGGCCTCTACCAGGACGGCTTCTATGCCGCGGAACAGACCGTGATGCTCGTGGGCCCGAAGCGGAAGATGCTGCCCACCGTGCGGGTGCTCGGCCCCACCCGCAAGGCCTCGCAGGTCGAACTCGCCTTCACCGACGGCATCTCCCTCGGCATCGATCTCCCCGTGCGGCCCAGCGGCAAGATCGCGGGCACCCCCGGCTGCGTGCTCGTGGGCCCCGCCGGCGCGATCGAACTCACCGAGGGCGTGATCCGGGCCGAGCGGCACGTGCACATGAGCTTCGCCGATGCCGAGCACTTCGGCGTGAAGGACGGCGACCGCATGAGCCTCGCGATCAACGGCAGCTGTGCCACGGTGTTCCGCGACCTGCTCGTGCGGGCCGACGCGACGAGCAAGCTCGAGGTGCACATCGACACCGACGAGGGCAACGCGGCCGATCTCGACCACGCGACGAGCGTCGAACTCGTCAGGCAGAAGTGAGGCGCCGATGGCCAAGAAGAAGCCGGCCCGAAAGCGGGCAACCAAACGATCACGACCACGAAACATGACCGTGCAACCGGCGCGTGCCGGTGCGGTCGGCGGGGACGGCCCCGCGAAGGCTGATAGGCAGAATGACACAGGAGCAAGGCAACAGATGGCGAAGAACGTCGAAGCCCTCGGCATGATCGAGGTGAAAGGGTTCGTCACCCTCGTCGAGGCGGTGGACGCGATGATGAAGGCGGCGAACGTCTCCTTCATCGGCTGGGACAAGATCGGCAGCGGACTCGTGACGGCGTTCGTCTCGGGCGACGTGGCCGCGGTGAAGGCGGCGACCGACGCGGGTGCGGCGGCCGGCGGCCGGATCGGCGACGTGGTGAGCGTGCAGGTGATCGCGCGTCCTCACGAGGACATCGGGATCGTGCTGCCAACTCAGGGCTGAATGAAAACCAGGGCTGAACAGGCCCTTCTCGACAGATGCAACTGGACCTTTTCCCCACTTACAGAACCAGACGGACCCAACCAGAAGGAAAGAGCATGAACACGGCAATCGGACTTCTCGAGACCAAGGGACTCGTCGGCCTCGTCGAGGCGACGGACGCGATGGCCAAGGCGGCCAACGTGAAGATTCTCAAGCGGATCAGCATCGGCAACGCCTTCGTGGCGACGGTCGTGCAGGGTGACGTGGGCAGCGTGCGGGCGGCCGTCGAGGCCGGTGCCACCGCGGCCCAGCAGGTGGGCGAGCTCGTCGCCAGCCACGTGATCCCGCGCCCGGCCGAGAGCCTCGTCTCGGCGTTCTTCAGCTGATTCCACCCCCGCCACGGAAGGCACCCGCATCATGAAGATCCTCGTCGCCAATCTCGGCTCCACCAGCTTCAAGTACCGCCTCTTCGACCTCCCCGAATCCCGGGGAGCCGTCGGCGGGCGGGAGCTTGCCCGCGGTGGCGTGGAACGCATCGGCGCGGCGGAAAGCCGCGTCTATGCCAGCACGTCCACCGGAGGGGAGCCGGCGAAGCTCGAGGCGGTGATGCCGGTGCCGGATCATGCCGTCGCCCTCCAGGCGGCGCTCGACCAGCTCACCGCCCCCGGCGGGCCGCTGGCGAGCGTCGACGAGGTGGCGGCGGTCGGCTTCAAGGCGGTGCACGGCGGTCGGGTGAGCGGCGTCGTCCGCGTCACACCCGACGTGCTCGCGGCGATGGAGGAGATGGCGCTCGTGGCCCCGGCCCACAATCCGCCCTACGTGCGGGCGATGCGGCTGCTCGGGGAACGGATGTCGCAGGTGCCGCTCGTGGCGGCGTTCGAGACGGGCTTCCACGCCACCATCCCGGCGCGGAACTCGCTCTACGCCGTGCCCACGGAGTGGGTCGAGAAGCACCTGGTGAAGCGGTGGGGCTTTCATGGGGCGAGCCACCGCTTCGTGGCCGAACGGATGACGGAACTCGTGCCGGCCGGCCCGCGCGGCCGGCGGGTGATCTCCTGCCATCTGGGCGGCTCGAGCAGCGTCTGCTGGACAAAGGACGGCGCGAGCGTCGGCACGTCGATGGGGATGAGCCCGCAGTCGGGCCTGCCCCAGAACAACCGGGCCGGCGACTTCGATCCGTTCGCCCTCGTCCACGTCGCGAAGGCGACGGGCAGGGGCTTCGAGGACCTGCTCGTGGAGCTGTCGAGCAACAGCGGCCTGGCCGGCATGTCGGGCACGTCGGGCGACATGCGGGATCTCGAGGAGGCCGCAGCCGCCGGCAACGCCCGGGCGCAGACGGCGATCGACGTCTACGTGGCGTCGATCCGGCACTGGCTCGGTGCGGGGATCGTGGAGCTCGGCGGCCTCGACGGCGTGGCCTTCGCCGGAGGCATCGGCGAGAACTCGCCGCTGACCCGTGCGGCGGTGCTCGCCGGTCTCGAGGATCTCGGGATCCGGCTCGATCCGACGGCCAATGACGCGAAGGCGTCGGGCGAACGACCGATCCATGCCCGTGAGTCGGCCGTGAAGGTGTTCGTGATTCCCACCAATGAAGAACTGATCGTCGCCCGCCAGACCCGCGATCTGCTGGCCGGCGGCACCGCACATTCCAACGAGAGAGGTGGCTGATGTTCGTCGCACTCGTGACCGGCTCGGTCGTGGCCACGCAGAAGGCCGAATCGATGACGGGCCACAAGCTGCTCGTCGTGGAGCCCTACCGGCTCGACGAGAAGACCCGCACGAAGCTCGTCTCCACGGGCCGCACCTTCATCGCCGTCGACACGCTCGGCGCCGGCGAGGGCCAGTTCGTGCTCGTCACCCAGGGCTCGAGCGCCCGCCTCACCCCCGAAACGAAATCCCTCCCCATCGACGCGGTCGTGATCGGCCTCGTCGACACCGTCCGCATCGAAGGCACCGAAGTTTTCAAACGCACCTGACCATGAGCACCACGACCGCCCCCGACATCGCCGCCATCGTCCGCCAGGTCATCGCCGAGCTGACCGCGCCCGGCGCTCCCGCCGCCCCCAAGTCCCCCGCGGCCGCCGCCCGCACGGCGGC
>Ga0068877_10004787_pt1 | contig 10475 bp, 12 predicted proteins | sample NOAtaG_FD_66437 | JGI IMG/M metagenome (GOLD analysis project Ga0068877, IMG submission 66437) | Freshwater lake microbial communities from Lake Erie, under a cyanobacterial bloom - NOAA_Erie_Diel6S_1000h metaG | ecosystem: Environmental > Aquatic > Freshwater > Lake | place: USA: Ohio, Lake... | reverse complement strand
CTATCACTCAGACCGGAGCGAAACCTGTTTTTGTAGATATAGATGCTAAAACATATACAATTAACGTTGATTTAATTGAGCGTGCCATAACCCCCAACACCAAAGCCATTATTCCAGTACATTTATACGGACACGCTGCAAACCTTGAACCTATTATTGCTATTTGCAAAAAATACAACTTATATTTAATCGAAGATTGTGCACAATCTCATCTCACAAAATATAATAATCAAATCGTTGGCACATTTGGAGTAGCTTCTACCTTTAGTTTTTATCCAGGAAAAAATCTTGGTGCCTATGGCGATGCCGGAGCCATACTTACAAACGATGATGAGCTAGCTAAAAAAATACGCATGTATGCCAACCACGGTGGCTTGGTAAAACACCAACACGAAATAGAGGGTATCAACAGCAGGCTTGATACCATTCAAGCTGCAATATTGCAAGTTAAACTATCGCATTTACGATCGTGGAATGAACTGCGAAACAAACATGCCGAATTTTATCTTGAAAAGTTAAAAGGAATTGGCGATTTGGTTTTGCCCTACACAACAGCCAATGTTTATCACACGTATCATTTATTTGTGGTGCGAACAAAACACAGGCAAGCACTTCAACACTATTTAACAAACAGGGGCATTCAAACCGCCATACATTATCCGGTTGCCTTACCTAATCTGCCGGCTTACGCTTATTTGCAAAACAAAGAAAAAGAGTTTGCTGTTGCTACACAATTTCAAAGCGAGATCTTATCGCTACCTATGTATGCCGATTTAGTTGAAGAACAATTACAATTGGTTTGCGATAACATCAAGGCGTTTTTCAAAGAAATGTAATCAGATACGCGGATTTATTGCGATTTCTGTGGGTATGAATACAATCTGGTTTATATTCGCACCGTTTCCTTTCTGATAGCAAAACTTTACATGCCCAAAATACTGCTAACCGGTGGCTCAGGATTTATTGGAAGTTATTTCCATCGCCTATTGCCGCAGGAAGATATTGTTAACTTCGATTTAGTTAAACCTACGTTCGAAACGAAAGCAACAATCGTTGTGGGTGATATTCGAAACAAAGAAGAAGTTGAAGCAGTATGTAGAGAATATCCTATAGATCTTGTTATTTCGTTAGCTGCTAAACACCACGATTTTGGCATAGAACAAGACGAATATTACGATACCAACGAGGATGGCACGCGAGTAATCTGCGAAGCTGCTACCAAAGCCGGAGTAAGCAAAATACTTTTTTACTCTTCCGTTGCAGTGTACGGCTTACAAACTGCCTGTACTACCGAAGCGTCAGTTCCTAAACCCGATCATCCGTACGGAGGTTCTAAATTAGCTGGCGAAAAAGTTTTAGAAGCGTGGTGTTCAGCCCAACCTAACCGGCAGGTCATCATTATCAGGCCAACGGTTGTATACGGGCCTGGCAATAAAGCCAATATGTTTTCGCTCATCAACCAAATCGATCGTGGGTTTTACTTTCATATAGGCGAAGCTAACAATATCAAATCAATTGCCTATGTAGAAAACCTGGTTGAGGCCACACTGTATATATTGAAAAACCATGATCAGCCAGGCGTAAGCATCTTTAATTATGCCGATGAGCCCCAGCTTACCACTAAAGAAATAGCCACAAAAATTGCCGAAACACTTAACAAAAAAATCAGGTTTACGCTACCCCTTTCAGTTGCCATAAGTTTAGGCAAACCATTCGATTGGATAATAGCCCTTACCGGTAAAAACCTGCCGGTGTCTTCTGCCCGAATAAAAAAGTTAGCTACTGCCACCCAACATAGCGCTCCTAAAATAAAAGAAATAGGATTTAAGCCTACCTTCAGTACGCTACTGGGTTTAGAAAAAATGGTTAGATGGTATAAAGTTTATAAAAAACAGCAATAAGCCCTTTAACCCTTTTTTAATCCGTTTTTTGTTAGAATTTTGCATAATGGCTACAAACTTGGCTGCTGCGATAACGGCTTTTGTGATCTCTTTTCTTACGGTACCAATCGTAATTAAATATTCTTTCAGGAAAAACCTGGGCGATGTACCGGGCCGTAGAAAAATTCATAAGAAAGTAACACCCTCTTTAGGTGGCATTGCCATTTTTTTTGGATTTATAGCAGCAACATTTATTTGGATAGGCCTTACCGATTTGGCATCAATCAAATTCGTTTTGGTTGCCTTGTTCATGGTTTTCTTTATTGGCGTTCGCGATGATTTAATCCCGATAAAAGCATCCTTAAAATTAGTGGGGCAAATTTTAGCCGCCTGTTTAGTTGTTTTCTTTTTTGACATTCGGTTAAAAGGCCTGTATGGCATTCTGGCTATTAACGAAATACCACTTTGGCTCTCTTATTTCCTTACTATACTTACCATTATTGTTATCACCAATGCTTTTAACTTAATTGATGGTTTGGACGGCCTGGCCGGAACCATTTCTTCCATTGCATTACTAGCTTTTGGTATTTGGTTTTATCTGGTTGGAGACTACACCTATTCTACTATATCATTTTGTATGTTGGGTGGTATTTTAGCTTTCTTAATTTTTAATTGGGAGCCCTCCGAAGTATTTATGGGCGATACCGGTGCACTTGTTATTGGTTTAATGCTATCTATACTATCCATTCATTTCATCAATATAAACTTTACACTTTCGGTTTCTAATCCTTATCATTTTAAACCCTCTGTAACAACAGCAGCGTGTTTCATCATCATTCCATTAATCGATACGTGTCGTATAATTATTCTACGATTAAGCAAAAGGCAATCTCCTTTTACTCCGGATAAAAGTCATATTCACCACGCTATTTTACGCTTAGGCATGAGCCACCAACAAACCACGTTAATATTAGCCGTTACACATATTCTATACATAGGCCTTGCTTTGGTTTTAGCTAACACCGGAGAGAATTATGCCTTGCTTACTTTATTACTATTTTCAATCGCATTAAGTGTATTGCTCGATCAACTTATCATCAGAAAAAAATCGGGTAAAGAATTAGCATAACTCTATGGAAGAAATCATCAAAAAAATTAAAACAGAAGTAGAAACTTTTGTAATAGAAAACGCTAACCACGTAGAAGAATTCAGGCTAAAGTTTATTAGCAAAAAAGGGTTGGTTACAGAGTTGTTCGAACAACTGAAACACCTAACAAAAGAAGAAAAACAAAAAGTAGGTAAGATCTTAAATGAACTTAAACAGTTTGCCGAAGCAAAATTTACCGAAGCTCAAACAAATGTAGCAGCAAGTCATAAAAAAAATTCGCAAGCAATAGATTTTACCTTACCCCCTGTACCCGATAAAACCGGAAACCTTCACCCGCTCACGCTAACGCGAAATCGTATTATCGAAATTTTTGAGAGATTAGGTTTTTCTGTTGCCGATGGCCCCGAAATAGAAGACGACTGGCATAACTTTTCTGCGTTAAATTTTCCGCCCAATCACCCAGCGCGTGAAATGCAAGACACCTTTTTTATTGAGAAGAATCCTGAAATTTTGTTACGCACCCATACCAGCAACGTGCAGGTAAGGTTAATGAACCAACAAAAACCACCCATACGCGCAATTATGCCAGGCAGAGTGTACAGAAACGAAGCCATCTCTGCACGAGCACATTGTTTTTTCCATCAGGTAGAAGGTTTATATGTAGATAAAAATGTAGGCTTTGCCGATTTAAAGCAAACCCTATATCACTTTGCGAAAGAAATGTATGGGCACGATACAAAAATTCGATTCCGTCCGTCTTATTTTCCTTTTACCGAACCAAGCGCAGAAATCGATATTTCGTGTTTGATCTGCAAAGGCAAAGGTTGCAACGTGTGCAAACACACCGGTTGGGTAGAAATTGCCGGTTCGGGCATGGTGCACCCAAATGTATTGCGCAATTGTGGCATCGATCCGGAAGAATACACAGGTTTCGCTTTTGGTATGGGTATCGAAAGAGTTACCATGTTGCGTTATCAGGTAAACGATTTGCGTTTGTATTCTGAAAATGATATTCGTTTCTTAAAGCAGTTTAAAACAGTTGTTTCGTGATGGATAAAACCATTCAGCATATTTTGGTATGTGGGGCAGGAACGATGGGCTTGGGCATCGCTCAAACATGTGCGCAAAGCGGATATAACGTTTACCTATACGATGCCAATGCTGATATTGCAAAGCAAGGCATATTGCAAATAGAAAAACAATTGCTTAAGCTAAAGGAAAAAGGAAAGTTTAGCGAAGAAGAAGTGCTTAGCATCATGCAAAATTTGCAAAGCATAAATAAATTAGAAAACCTGGAAGTAGATATAGTGATCGAAGCCATCATCGAAGATGTTGCCATCAAACGTAATCTGTTTGCCACCTTAGAAGATCTGTTGCCGGAGGATTCTATTTTAACCAGCAATACCTCCTCCATTCCTATAACCCAAATTGCCAAACAACTAAAACACCCAAGCAGAGTTGCCGGTTTGCATTTCTTTAATCCGGCCACCCTCATGAAATTGGTAGAAGTAATAGAAGGTGCAGCAACACATAAAGGCGTGATCGAAAAGTTGGTGGCCTTTACAAAAACACTTGATAAAGTACCGGTTTTAGCTAAAGACTCTCCAGGTTTTATAGTAAACCGTGTAGCACGCCATTTTTATGTAGAAGCTTTAAAACTTTTAGAAGAAGGAGTGGCTACACACAACCAAATAGATACTATTTTAAAAGCAAATGGCTTTAGATTAGGCCCATTCGAATTAATGGATTTAATCGGAAACGATATCAACTTTGCAGTAACAAAATCTTTATTCGATGGCTTTCATCAAGAACCTCGTTTCAGGCCAAGCCGCATTCAGCAACAAAAAGTTTTAGCCGGGCACTTAGGTAAAAAAACAGGTAAAGGATTTTACGATTATAACCCATGATTAAAACTAAGCGGATGATATCGTTTAGTTTTTGCATACTGGCTTTTGCCTGTAGCAGCGATTTATCTGATGACCCAATTCCATTTGTTCCTTTTGCTGATATAGTTTTAAATCTATCTCTTCCGGCCTATGCAACTTTACAAAATGTAAATGGTTTTTTAGAGATCGATGATGGCGGTGTGAAAGGAATTATCCTGCATCGAACAAGTACAAACGCAGTTTCAGCTTTTGAAAAAACCTGTTCCTTTCAACCGGCCGATGCCTGTGCCAATGTAAGTGTTCATCTTTCTGGTTTATACATGATTGATGTTTGTTGCAACTCTACTTTCGATTTTGCAAATGGTAACCCAACAGGTGGCCCTGCATTTCGTCCGTTACGACAATATAAAACATTACTATCGGGCAACACACTTACCATTACAGACGACACCATCAACTAAAAAAATCCGATTAAAGATTTTTAATGTTTTCTCTGCTCGAAAAAAAGTATCTTTATCATCTCACATGAAAATTAAAAAGATAGCATTAGCTCTTGCCTTTTCACCTCGTATGCAAGCCATGATGGCCGAGGCAGCTCGATGGGCTAAGATGTATCAGGCCAAATTGTATCTGGTTCATGTGGGCGAAAAATCCGAAGAAGCCGAAGAAAAAATATCCCAACTTTTACAATCGGCACAATGGTCGGCAAACGATACTACTGTATTGTGGCGCAAAGGAGATCCTACAGACAATATCTTGCAAGTGTGTAAGCAAGAACAAATCGATTTACTTATTGCAGGCGCATTAAAAAAAGAAAACTTAGTTCAGTATTATCTTGGAACACCCGCACGTAAAATTTTACGAAAAGCATCTTGCTCGGTGCTTATGCTGGTTAATCCGGAGGTAGATGCCATACCCATTAAAAATGTTGTGGTTAATGCCGAAGACAGCCCATACATAACAGAGGCTATACGCACAGCGTGCGAAATCAGCATAAAACAAAAAGCAAATTGGTTGCACGTAGTACGCGAGGTAAAAATGCTGGGCTTAACACTTGCTTCGTTAGACGATTGTACCGAAGAAGAATACGACCAGCAGCGCAACAGCCTGATGCAAGCTGAAATTGAAAACGTAGAAAAAATGTTATCCGGTATTGCCCACGAAGGGTTGCGCATTAATATTAAACTATTATCGGGTAAATCGGGGTTTGAACTTTCGCAATTTGCGCAAAAGAAAAAAGCTGAGTTGTTAGTAGTTGGCGCATCGCCTCGCAGATTGTTTTTCTTCGACAGGGTTTTTCCGCACGACTTAGAATATATTTTTCAGGATCTTCCGTGCAATTTATTAGTGGTGCACAGCCGCGCCAGAAAGGAGGCAACTCATGGCTAGGTTAGCACACGCAGATGTAATTCAGTTGCTGGTGCAACTTGGTATTATGCTTTTAATCGGAAGGTTTTTTGCAGAGCTTATTCGAAAGCTTGGCCAACCTACTGTTATAGGCGAAATACTTGCCGGTATCTTACTAGGGCCAACTTTTCTAGGAACAATTAACCCCGAATGGTTTCAGTTAATTTTCCCAACCACCGGTGCATCGGGTTTGGTTTTATCGGGCATAGTACAAATGTCGGTTGTGATGTTGCTGTTTATTGCCGGACTTGAAGTTGACTTACACATTGTATTGCAACAAGGTAAACAAGCAGTGCTTACTAGTTTAACCGGTATCACTATTCCGTTCGCAATCGGTTTTATTTTCCCTTATTACTTCCCCGAATTTTTTGGCATTGCTCCGGGCATGGACCAACTGGTGTTTGCTTTGTTTATGGGCACTGCTATGGGTATAACTGCGCTGCCGGTTATTGTTCGCATTCTCATGGATCTAAATTTATTTCGAACGCGCATGGGAATGTTAGTAGTTGCCTCTGCCATGGTGGACGATATCATCGGCTGGATGATTTTCTCTGTAATACTCGGCATGATTGGCAAGGGTAGCGATATGCCATTATGGAATACCATTTTGCTAACTACAGGATTTGCTGTTTTTATGCTTTCGATAGGAAGAATTGTTTTGAACAAAAGTTTACCGTGGATAAACAAAAAAATGGCTTGGCCGGGTGGTGTGTTAGCTTTGTCGTTAGGGTTTTGTTTTCTAGCTGCCGGGTTTACCGAGTACATAGGCATTCACGCCATCTTTGGTGCGTTTATTATGGGTGTGGCCTTGGGCGATAGCAAACACTTTAGCGAGCGTGCTAAAGAAATCGTACATCAGTTTATCAATAATATATTTGCACCGTTATTTTTTGTTTCAATTGGTTTACGCGTCAATTTCGTTTCAAATTTCGATTTGGTTTTAACCCTCATCATCATTTTAATTGCCTTTGCAGGTAAAATAATTGGTAGCGGTTTGGGCACCAAGTTGGGTGGCTTTACCTGGCAAGAATCTTTAGCAGCTGGTTTTGGCATGAATGCCCGAGGTGCGATGGAAATTATCTTAGGTTTAATTGCTTTCGAAAATGGATTGATTAACGAGAAAGTTTTTGTTTCGTTAGTGATAATGGCCTTATTTACAAGTATGACAAGCGGACCGTTAATGAAATGGAGTTTGGCTCGTACCTGGAAAACGTAAATCTGAATTTAATTTTCTGATTATCTTTTGGGTAGATGATGATACCCAGCTCGCGAAGAAAAAGTAAAACCATCAATTTTACTTACGTTATTCATAATGTATAATGATTTTATTACTGCTTAGATTTTTCTACACCAGTAACAAAGTATTTTGTTTCTCCACGCCACGGAAATGCTTTGTATCTTCTTATAAACCTAAGGTTTACATGCTCGCCCGATGCCGCTACAGCTTCTAATTGTTTTATTACTTCTGTTTCGGAAGATTCTATTGAGAAATCACGTGTTTCGGCTAAAGGACTAACTCCTTTAAGCGACCCAAAAGATTCTACACTTAATTTACCTTCGTAAGTTTTAAAAACAATACCGCGTTGTGTTACACTTAACACGCGGCCCGCCATTACGCCTTCTTCGTACGTAGCAAAATAATAAAAAGAGAAAATGGCTACGAACAACAATAATACAGAAACGATAAACCAGCGGATAAACTTTTTCATACAGCAGTGTTTAATAATGTATTTATGAACGAAGTGAAGGTAATAAATTTAAGAAATAAATGGTGTTACCTTGTCGTATACTTTCGGCAAATGATTTACACTAGTTTACTGCTTAGTACGTGTGGTTACAAAATTTTACTTATTCCCGAATAAAGAGTTTACAAACTCTTGTTTATTAAAAACTTGCAGATCTTCTGTTTTTTCGCCCACACCAATATAACGTACGGGTATACGGAATTCATCGGAAATACCAATTACCACTCCGCCCTTGGCCGTGCCATCTAATTTTGTAATGGCAAGCGATGTTACCTCTGTTGCCTTGGTAAACTCGCGGGCTTGTACGTTGGCATTTTGTCCGGTAGAACCATCGAGTACAAGCATTACATCGTGTGGCGCATTGGGTATCACTTTTTGCATCACTCTTTTAATTTTAGAGAGTTCGCTCATCAGGTTTACTTTGGTGTGTAACCGCCCCGCAGTATCGATAATGACAACATCTGCTTGTTGGTCTACTCCGGCTTGCACAGCCTCGAATGCTACTGCCGATGGGTCGGTGTTCATGCCCTTTGCAATAACAGGCACACCTACTCTTTCTCCCCAAAGTTTAAGTTGATCTACAGCGGCCGCTCTAAAGGTATCTGCTGCACCCAAAACTACTTTTTTGCCATGCTTTTTATATTGCGCGGCCAACTTACCAATGGTGGTGGTTTTACCTACTCCGTTTACTCCCACAACCATGATAACATAAGGAGAAACACCAGCAGGTGTTTCGAACTCTTCGCCAGCCTCATTTTGCTTATCGGCTAACAATGCAGCAATTTCATCTTTTAAAATTGTATCTAGTTCGGTTGTGTTTACATATTTATCGCGTGCAACACGTTGTTGTATTCGTTCAATTATTTTCAATGTTGTTTCTATACCTACATCAGAGCCTACTAAAATTTCTTCGAGTTGATCGAGCACGTCATCGTCTACTGTAGATTTACCCACCAAGGCCTTGCTTAGCTTAGAAAAAAAACTCTGTTTTGTTTTTTCGAGGCCTTTATCGAGCGATTCTTTTTTCTCTTTATTGAATAAGCCAAACATAGTGTGTGTTGTAGCGAATGAAGAACTAAGGTAAAACAAAAAAAGTCCCGAAAGGGACTTTATATTTTTAAAGAAGCCAATTGCTTATTTTTTTGCTAATGTTTCTTTTACCAATTCTGCAGGTACAATTTCTTCGCGAAATGTGTACGCCCCTGTTTTGTCTGATTTTACAGCGCGAATAACTTTTGCGAAGCTCTTGTTATCGCCTTTCTTTAATGTTGCAACTACCTTCTTTGCCATGTCTTTAAATGATTAGACCGTGAAACAATTACTTAATTTCTTTATGAACTGTGTATTTCTTCATTACCGGGTTAAACTTTTTTAATTCTAAACGCTCGGTAGTGTTCTTACGATTTTTTGTGGTGATGTATCTGCTCATGCCTGGCATGCCGCTGGTTTTGTGTTCGGTACACTCTAATATCACCTGTATTCTATTGCCTTTCTTAGCCATTGCCTTTCGATTTTAAATGTTTGATGGTTTACGAAAAAAGTGTGCCTTTGGCAGCAGCTTCTTTTATAACTGCGTAAATACCGTTTTTATTAATGGTTTTAATGGCCTTGGTAGATACTTTTAGGGTAATCCAACGGTTTTCTTCAGGCAAGAAAAAGCGCTTTTTTTGAAGATTCGGGTAGAATTTTCTTTTCGTTTTGTTGTTAGCATGGGAAACGTGGTTTCCTACTTGTGGTCTTTTGCCTGTTAATTCGCAAACTCGTGCCATAATCACTTGATAGTTAAGCCCTTCTTTGAAAAGGGACTGCAAATATCGGGAAAATGAATGCAATTATCCAAACCGTATTTAAATAAAGTGTTGGAAGAAATATTTTTTTGAAAGTAAAATTAAGTTTAAAAAAGTTAACTAATTAATTATCAGTGTTCTATAAATTTATTTCTACCCCCTCCTCTTTATAAAAGGCATTCGTATAAATACAGATTAATTTAAGGTTTACCTGATTTAAGGTATTGTGCTTTTAAATGCCTTTTAAGACATTTAATCGCGAATTTAGATGGAGTTTACGTGCTTACATAATCGCGGTAATAATCTACTGCATTGTCAATTAACAGAGTTTTCCATGGTGATTACCTCTGAAAACTCGCGTATGGAAATACCTTACCTTGCTATTTATAAAATTACTGTACATAAAGCCGGAAGGCATTTTTATGCCACCATCTGGGCTGAGGGTTTTAAGCCTGTGTATGTTTCGAATAAAACAGTAGAAGATAAACGGGTTGTGGAGCAATCGCCTGCCTATGCTACCTTTTTGCGTGTTTTGCATTTTCATCTTAAAAAGAAAGGAAGTAAGCCTTTGATAAGGGCTGCCACTGCTTCTACAAAAATTTGGCTTTCGGCTTCGTTGTTTATTTCAGTGTTGTTGTTTGTTGCTTATTTCTTTGGGGGG
>Ga0068877_10004781_pt1 | contig 10480 bp, 8 predicted proteins | sample NOAtaG_FD_66437 | JGI IMG/M metagenome (GOLD analysis project Ga0068877, IMG submission 66437) | Freshwater lake microbial communities from Lake Erie, under a cyanobacterial bloom - NOAA_Erie_Diel6S_1000h metaG | ecosystem: Environmental > Aquatic > Freshwater > Lake | place: USA: Ohio, Lake... | reverse complement strand
CAAGATCCCGCGGGCTACTTCCGCGGGCCGATGAGCTCGACCAAGTTGCCGTCCGGGTCGCGGACGCACGTGAGGTGCATGCCTGCCGGAGCGAGCGACGCCGGCAGGGCGACGGGGCTCTTCGCGATCGGCTTCACGCCGAGCTTCGCGAGCCGGGCCAAAGCCGCGTCGGTGTCGGCGACGAAGATCGTGAGATAGCGGAAGCCGGTGTGTGAGTGGATGAACTCGGTATCGCCGCTTCGCGGCGAGGTGCCGGCCACCTGCATCAGCTTGAGCTTCGTCGCGCTCTCGCCCTCGCCGAGCACGAGCACCCGGACGGCGAGCGGCTTGCCGTCGGTGAGCCCGGCATCGGTCGCGAGCGGCGCCGGCACCTCGAAGCCCTTCAGCTCCGTGAAGCCGATGCCCTCGGTGTAGAACCGCACGCTCGTGTCGAGATCGCTGACGACGCAGCCGAGGTCGATCGTCGTTCGCGGAAACGACGTCGGCTCGGCGGCGAGGCAGGGAAGGGCGAGACAGGCGGCGGCGAGGGCGGCGAACACGCGGTTCATGCGATCACTTCCGGATGTTCAGTCGATGAAGCCGCTGAGTTCCTCGCTGCGGGCGGGGGCCTGCAGCTTGCGAACCGCCTTGGCCTCGATCTGCCGGATCCGCTCGCGGGTCACCTTGAAGATGTGGCCCACTTCCTCGAGCGTGTAGCTGTAGCCGTCGCCGAGGCCGTAGCGGAGCTTGATGATCTCCCGCTCGCGGTACGACAGGCTCTTGAGCACCTTCGCGATCCGGTTGCGGAGCATCTCCTGGGCGGCGCCCACGGCCGGGTTCTCGGCCCCCTGGTCGGGGAGCAGGTCGCCGAAGTGGCTGTCCTCGCTGTTGCCGACCGGGCGGTCGAGGCTGATCGGGTAGCGGCTCATCGCCGTCACGCGACGCGTCTCGTCCACCGGCGTACCGGCCCGGGCGGCGATCTCCTCGATCGTCGGCTCGCGGCCGTACTCCTGGAGCAGTTGGCGGGCCACGTTCCGCACCCGGCTCATCGTCTCCACCATGTGCACCGGAATCCGGATCGTGCGGCTCTGGTCGGCCACCGCGCGGGTGATCGCCTGCCGAATCCACCAGGTGGCGTAGGTGCAGAACTTGAAGCCACGGCGGTATTCGAACTTGTCGACCGCCCGCATCAGGCCGGCGTTGCCCTCCTGGATGAGGTCGAGGAAGGAGAGGCCGCGGTTGCGGTATTTCTTGGCGATCGAAACGACGAGCCGGAGATTGCCCTCCGAGAGGCCGCGCTTCGCCCGCTGATACTTGGCGAAGATCTTGTCGATCTCGTCCATTCGCCGCTTCAGGCTGCGGGGCGTCTCCTGGCAGGCCTTGAGGATCGAGCGATATTCATCGACGAGCTGCTGCCGGCTGGACGGCGGCTGCTTCGACTTTTTGTGCGCGTCGATCTTGCCCTTGAGCTCCTTGATCCGCGACACGAAACCCTTGAGGGTGGGGATCATCGCCTCGATCCGCTGGGTGCGGAGACCGAGCTCCTCGATGAGCCGCACGCACCGCCGCCGGCGGCGGCCCAGCCGTGCCCAGGCCTCGCGCCGCTCCGCCATCTTCCGCTTCTTCGAGAGGGCGATGCGGTAGTCGGCCTTGTTCTGCTTGATGAGCACCTCGAGCGTCCGCAGGTTGTGGGGCAGACGGCCGAGGATCTGATCCTTCTCCAGCTTGTCGGTCACCGACACCTGCACGGTGCGGTCGAACGGCAGCTCGCCGCGGTGCACTCGCGACAGGATGCGGAATGCCTGCTCGCAGACGTAATGGCACTCCAGCAGCTTGGCGCGGAACTGGGCGCGGGTCGTCTCGATCTGCCGGGCGAGGTAGATCTCCTGGGCGCGGGTGAGCAGCGGGATCTCGCCCATCTGCGTCAGGTACATCCGCACGGGATCGTCCGACCAGTTCTCGACCTGCTCGACGAGCACGTCGTCGGCATCGCCGTTGGCCTCGATCTCGGCCTCGGCGTCGATGTCACCTTCGGCCAGCACCGGCGCGTCGGTCTCATCGACGAGCAGCTCGGCATCGGCCTCCTCGGCGTCGACGACCTTCTCGGTCAGCTCTTCGACCTCCTGGGGATTGGAGACGACATCGTCTTCGAGTTCATCCAGCAGCGAGTCGTACAAGGGGGTGCTCCTTCAGTGATCCTGCGACACGACGATCAGTGGTGCGAACGACAACGGGGAAACAGGCGGGCGAACCGGCAGCATCGCCGACTTCCTGGCCGCGGCGACGTTCGGCCAATCATTCGGAGAGCCGACAGTGTGATTCAAGGGGCAGGCAAGTCCAGCCGCATGCGGCATTGCCGGTAGTCTGCGGAAACTGGGAGGAAAATCGGGGCGATTCTCGACATCACCAGGGTGCTTCCGAAGGGACGCAACATTATGCCGCTGTGACCTCCCGAAGGCCAGTTTTTTTTGGAGAAAAATCGAATTTTTTCCCAGGTTTCTTGCCTCGGATGGTAAAAGAGTTCGTTGAGAGAGTTTCTGCCGGCGCCCGCCCGCCGCTTCCGCGGCACGTGGCGACGCCGGCCTGGCGAATGGTCGGGGCCCGCCGCGACACATGAAGCGTTTTCTGCTGCCATGCGGCTGTTCGGCGCGGGTCGTGGTCACGGCCGGCCAGGCCGGGGATCGCGTCTCATGTCCCGCCTGCGGAGCCGAACTGCGTGTCCCTCGGCTGGGTGATTTGGCGGCCCTCGAAGCAGCTCCCGCGGAGCGGCAGCGTGCTCGGCAGTGGACAATTGGTCACTCCTTCGGACTGGCTGGGCTGCTGATCGCGGCCGTGGCGACGGCCGGAGCCATCGGCCTGCGGTCGTGGTCGGCCGGCGGGCCCGTGGTGGCCGACGAGCAGATCCGCGCAGCCGTCGCGGCTACCGACATCGGCTCCGTGCACCGGGCCTGGCAATCGATGGCCCGCTCCGGCGTGGAGCGGCCAGCCCTGCCCGAAGAGGCCCGGAGTCAGCGGATCTACCGGTCGGCGGCCGCGTTCAGTGGGCTGCTCTGGACGGTCGCGGCAGGCGGAGCTGCACTCGCCGCCACCGGCTTCGCCTTGAGCCGTTCCGCGAAGAGTCGCGAGGCTCAGCGGGTCGTCGACGGAGGCTGAGCCGCGACGGGCTTGCGAGGGCCGGTCCAGGCTTCGATGCCGGCGGAGAGGTTGGGGAACATGCCGCCGAACGACCGCGTGGCATTCGGCGGCGTCTGCCGACCGCCGTTCGTGCCCGACGCCGGCTGCCGCTTGTTGGCCGGCGCCGCAGATGCGGCGGGCCGGTTCGGCGTTTTCTTGGCCGTCCTGGTGTTCGTCTGGCTGGTGTTCGTCTGACCCGGCGTCCGTGCGGATTCGGAACGCGCCGGCGAAGTGGCAGGTGACGCGACCGGCGGCGTCACCGGGGGAGCGGCTGGCGGCGCGAACGAGGCGTCGGCCTGGAGAGCGATTCGCTCGGGCACCACGAGGTAGCGTCCGGCCGCTTGCTGGGACGGTTGTGGGGCCGCGGGGCTCGCGGCATCGGCGGGCGTGGGCTTGAGGACGCTCGTGCTCTGTTCGCTTGCATCAGTGCCGCTCGCTGCCGGCAGGTCACCGATGCCCGAGAGCGCGCCGTCGAGGTCTGCCGGCGGTGACGCGGGCACCGGGGCGTAAAGTGGCTCGCTCGGTGGCAGCAGGCCGGGGCTCGCCGCTGCCTCCGGCCGCGGTTCTACGGAAGCGGTGTCGGTCGCGGCGGCTTCAGACGCGGCGACGTCGGGTGCGGTGTCTTCCGACGCATGAGCGGAGGCCGTCGCCGCTTCGGGAATGTCGGCGAGTTTCGGCTCGGAGGCGGGCGCGGCAGCCTGTGGCTCCGGCACCACGAAATCCACATCCGTGCGACTCACCTGCGAACTCACCTGCGCTCGTGGCACGGCCGCCACCTTCGGCGCCACCTTCGGCTCCGTGGGCTTCGCGGGCTCTGCGGGCTCCGAGGGCGCCCAGAGATCGGCCTCCGGCACGCTTGCAGCCTGTGTGTTTGGCGCGGCGGGCGCCGGTGCGGTGAACGATTGCTCGGCGGGAGCGGCTGCCGGCGCCTTGGCCGTGGTCGCGGGCACGAGTTGCACCGACAAGAGCGGCTGGCCCTCACGCAACGGATGCCTGAGCACCATGCCCTCGAAGGTGTCGCGGGCCCGCAGGGCCGATGTCGGCAGCATGGCCCGGGGCCAGTCCTTGAGGGCCACGTCCCAGACCGTGATCGGGGAGCCCTGCGGGAGCGAGTGGAGCGCGACGAAGATCGGCTCACACTCGACCTGCGGCCGCGTCTGCGCGAGATGCACGTCGAGCGCGCGGTTCACGCCGAAGGCTACGGCGGCTCCTGCCACGAACGCCGTCGCGAACACGGTCAGCCTCGACGGCCGATTGCGGCGTGGGTTTTCCTCGCGGGCGGCTGACGCGGTGTGCATGGAACGATCCCGGGTGGCTGTCACGAAGATCCGATCGTCGTCTGCAATCGGCACGACTCGCGCCGCGGAAACACCGCCGCATCCGCCGGCAGTCGAGGTTTGCCAGCGTCCCGCAAAACCCCCCAGTCCCACGAAGTTCCCAACCCGGAGGTCGGCCGGCAGGCCCCGCGCTCCCCCAACCTCTCTCATCCACGCCCCGGCCGGTAGCTGCGCACCCGCTCATACAAGCCCCGGGCGGAAGCCCGGGGACCCGCGTGCTGCCACCGCCGCCTACTCCGTCGCCGAGAGCTCCTCGTCGCCGACGTCGAAGACCGGATCGACGCCGGTGCCCAGCGGACGGATCACGAGCAGCTGCATCCCTGCGGCCTCGCCGGCGCGATCCCGCAGGAGCGCGTCGCCCACGGTGGCCGCCGGTTCCCCCGCGGCGCCGATCACGAGCATGCCGCGATGCGGCAACAGGGTCTCGATGGCAAGAGGTTCGAAGCGCCTCCGTGCCTGGCCCGTTTCCAGCCGAAACATCCCTTCCTCGCCGATCCACGTGCGTTGCATGGGACCGTGCTTGAGTTCCGGCACGAGTTCGATCCGCGCGCGGCCGTCGGCATCAGGCCAAGCCCGCACGGCCACGACCGCCGTGCAATCGCGATAGGTGCCGCCGCGCACGCCGTCGGCGGCGTGTTCGAGGAGCACCAGCTCCGGAATGCCCGCGGCGGCGACGATCTCGGCTCGTTTTCCAGGCAGGAGCCGCAGCACCCGCCGCGCCGTGGCCGCGTCGTCGGCCCCGTCGGCCACGACCGGCCGGGCGGCCGCCACCCGTTCCGCCAGCGCCGCCGGCAGCGAGCCGGAGAGCACACCCGCCCGCAGGCCGTTCGCGGCGAGCCGCGCGGAGAGGTCGCGGCCCAGCGCCTGCTCGTCGACCAGCGTCCAGAGTTCGTCCTGCACGACCGGGTCGTGCGGATCGTGGCGGATAAAGAGCAGCTCGACCGGCAGCGTCTTCACGGTCGCGGCCGGGTTGCGTTCACGCTGCGAGTCGATCGCGGCGGGCTCCGCGGACTGGCCGAGGATGCCGCCCGTCGGTACGAGCAGGCCGCGACAGCCGGTGGCGAACAGGCAGCCGGCCGCCGCGAGGAGGAGGATCGGCGCGCACGGTGGCTGTGGGAGGGCGCCCATGGCTGGCTCGCGAGGGGGTGGAGAGATAGAGCCGCCCCGCCGCGGCGTCAACGCCGATCGCCCGACTTTTCAGCAGGCGCGGAGGGCGTTGGCGAAGATCGCGAGGCCGGCGCCGGAGGTGGAAGGGTCGAGGCGGCCGACCCAGGCGGGGTGCTGCGTGGCCTCGACGAACCGCTCCGGATGGGGCATGAGCCCGAACACCCGGCCCGTCTCGTCGCAGGCGCCGGCGACGTCGGCCTGGGCGCCGTTGGGGTTGGTCGATGCGCCGCTCGAGTCGACGTCGTACCGCAGCGCGAGCTGGCCGGCCGCCTCGAGCGCGGCCAGATCGGCCGCCGATCGCGCGACGAACCGCCCCTCGCCGTGGGCGACAGGCAGTTCGAGCCGATCGATGCCCTTGAGGAACACGCACGGCCCTGCCGGCGCCCGCAGGTGCACCCAGCGATCGACGAACCGGCCCGACGTGTTGTGAGCGAGCGAGGCCCGCTGGGCTCCCGTCGCCGGATCGGCGAGCAGAAGGCCCGTCTGCAGCAGCACCTGGAAGCCGTTGCAGATGCCGAGCACGAGGCCGCCGCGATCGCGGAACGCCCGCAGCGCGTCGCCCAGCCGCAGCCGCAGCTCGAGCGCGAAGATGCGGCCGCTGGCGATGTCGTCGCCGTAGGAGAAGCCCCCCGGCACGCAGAGGATCTGGCAATCGTCCATCACCGAGGGCTTCTCGACGAGCGCGCGAACATGCACGCGGCGGGCCAGGCCGCCGGCCCGCTCGAAGGCGTGCGCCGTCTCGTGGTCGCAATTGGTGCCCGGGGCCCGAAGAATGAGTGCGCGGGGTGCCAGCATGTCAGCCGTGGCCTCCTGAGTGTTCGGTGTGTGACATCCGCCGCCAGGCCGCCGAGAGTTCGGCGACGCCGATCCGCTCGGGCCCGCGGGCCGTTGCGATCGCGAGCGCGGGCTCCGCGGTGACGGCGCCGAGCCAGGCCCACCGCGTGCCATCCATGAGCTTCTCGAAGGCTGCGGCGTCGGCCGCCTGCACTTCGCAGATGAACCGCCCCGGCGTCTCGGCGAACGCGGCGACGAGATCGCGCTGCCCGGGCTCCGCCGGTGCCGACAGTTCGAGCGGCGCCGCGGCGAGATCGAGCGTGGCCCCGAGCCCGCCGCCGATCGCCATCTCCGCGACGGCCGCGGCCAGGCCGCCATCCGAGACGTCGTGGCACGACTGCACGAGCCCGGCCCGCTGCGCGGCTGCCACCGCGGCGAACACGCCGCGGCAGGCGGCCACGTCGACCTCCGGGAGCCGGCCCCCCGACACGATGCCCGCGAGCTCCAATTGGCTGCCGGCGACGTCGTCGCGGGTGAGGCCAACCACGGCCAGCCGATTGCCGGCGGCCTTGAGATCGGGCGAGCGGACCTGCCCCACGTCGGCCACCTGGCCCACAGCCGTGGCGAGCAGCGTGGGCGGGATCGAGATCTCCCGCTGCCGGCCCGCGGCGTCGGTCCAGGCGAAGACGTTGTTGAGGCTGTCCTTGCCGCTCACGAACGGGGCGGTGAACGCGAGCGCCATGTCGTGGCAGGCGCGGCAGGCCTCCACGAGCGTGCCGAGCGATTCGGGCCGCCGCGTGTCGCCCCAGCAGAAGTTGTCGAGCAGCGCGATCCGGTCGGGGTCGGCGCCCGCGGCCACCACGTTGGCGATCGCCTCCACGATGCCGCCCGCGGCCATCTGATAGGGATCGATCCGGCCGAGCCGATGCCGCAGCCCCACGCCGAGCACGATCCCGCGCGGCCGGCCGAGCACGCCGCGAACGACCGTGCCGTCGGCCGGGCCTTCGCCGGGGCCGAGCAGCGGCTTGAGCACGCTCGCCCCCTGCACCTCGTGGTCGTACTGCCGCACGATCCATTCCTTGCTCGCCACGTCGGGCAAGGCGAGCACGGTCTCGAGACAGTTCGCGACGCCGCGGGCCGCGGCCGGCTGCCAGGTGGCGGGCGTCGGGGCGGGACGCGCGAAGTGCGACGGCAGCCGCTGCTTCGGGCGGCCCTCGTGCAGGAAGTGGCAGTCGAGTTCGCCGGCGACCTTCCCTTCCCAGGAGAGCACGAGCCGGCCGGTGCCGGTGAACGTGCCGATCGCCGTGGCCTCCACCCCTTCCGCGGCCGCGATCGCCGCGAGCCGCTCCCAGTTGGCCGGCGGGACGGCGAGCACCATCCGCTCCTGGGCCTCGGAGATCCAGACCTCCGTCGCCGAGAGGCCCGCATACTTCAGCGGCACGGTCTCCAGCCGCACTTCGGCGCCGAGCGTCGCGCCCATCTCGCCGACGGCGCTCGAGAGACCGCCGGCGCCGCAGTCGGTGATGGCGCTGAACAGCTTCTGCCGCGAGGCCTCGAGCACGAAGTCGGTGAGCGTCTTCTCGTGGATCGCGTGGCCGATCTGCACCGCGCCCCCGGACTGGCTCTCACTCGCGCTCGAGAGTTCGATGCTCGAGAACGTGGCGCCGTGGATGCCGTCGCGGCCCGTGCGGCCGCCGGCCACGACGACGAGGTCGCCCGGCTGCACCGCCGAGTCGGCGTTGCCCCGCGGCATGATTCCCACCGTGCCGCAGAACACGAGCGGGTTGCCGAGATAGCCGGGATCGTAGGCCACCGCACCGGCGATCGTGGGGATGCCCATGCGGTTGCCGTAGTCGCGAACGCCGGCCACCACGCCGGCCAGCAGCCGCCGCGGATGGATCACACCCGGCGGCAAATCGGCCGCGGGCGTGTCGGGCGGGGCCACGCAGAACACGTCGAGGTTGGCGATCGGCTTCGCGCCCAAGCCCGTGCCGAGCACGTCGCGGATCACGCCGCCGAGACCCGTGGCCGCGCCGCCGTAGGGCTCGATCGCCGACGGGTGGTTGTGCGTCTCCACCTTCACGCAGATGTCGTGGTCGCCGTCGAACCGCACCACGCCCGAGTTGTCGCGAAACACGCTCACGCACCAGTCGCCGGCGCCGAGCGATTCCCGCACCTTCCGCGTGGCGGCGAAGACGGTCTCCTTGAGCAGGTTGTCGAACCGGGCGGTGCCCGCGGGCCCTTCGTGGTCGACGGCGCTCGAGAGAGTCTTGTGGCAGCAGTGCTCGCTCCAGGTCTGGGCGATCGTCTCCAGCTCGATCTCGAACGGCGGGCGGCCGAGCGAACGGAAGTGATCGCGGATCGCGTGCAATTCGCGGACGGTGAGCGCGAGGCACTTCTCCCGGCTCAGGCGGGCGAGGGCCTCGTCGTCGAGCCCGTCGAGCGGGATCGTTTCCTGGGCGAACGACCAGGGCTTGCCGCCGGCGAGCGTGCGGAGCGGCAGCGGGCCGACGACCACGTCGTGGATCGCCTCGCTCGCGAGCAGGTTCCAGGCCAGTCGCTTGGCTTCGGCCTCCGGCAGCGCGGGGAGCCGATACGTCCGCACGCTCCGCACGGCCAGCGGCTCGAGGCCGACGAGCGCGAAGGCGTTCTTGGCCGTTTCGGCGGCCGGGTCGGTGACGCCCGCCCGCGGCAGCACCCGCACGACGGTCGGCAGACCTGCAGGCCCGGCGGCGAGCCGTTCGCCGCCGACCTCGGCGACCGTGAACGACTCGGTGACCGGATCGGCGAGCACGGTGGCGGCCAGCCGCTCGACGTCGGCGGCCGAGAGATCCCCCTCGATCAGCCAGCCGGCGGCGGTGCGGGCGGCGGTGCAGCCGGCGATGCCGAGCTCCGCGGCACCGGCCACGACGGCGCGGGCGGCATGGTCCCCCGCGGCTTCCTTCGAGACGACTTCAACTTCCCACAGCATCGCGGTCTTCCTTGGCACGGGTGAGGAGCGAGACGAGGCGGCCGCGATCGGCGGCCTCGATGGCGGCGAGCATGTCGGCCGTGGCGGCCTGGATCGACTCGATCGCCGCCACGACCTCGGGGCCGTTGTCGAGCAGGATGTCGGCCCAGAGTTCGGGATCGCCGGCGGCGATCCGCGTGGTGTCCCGCCAGCCACCGGCGGTGAACCGACGGCAGCCGGCCGGTGTCGCGGTGGCGATGGCGGCGGCGACGAGGTGTGGTGCATGGCTCGTCCGGGCGAGGATCGCATCGTGCTCTTCCGGCGACATCGCCGCCACCGTCGAGCCGAGCGCGTCCCAGAACGACGCGATGGCGTCGGTATCGACCGGCGGCGTCTGCTCGGCGGGCGTGACGACGGTGACGCGGCCGGCGAACAGGTCGGGGTCGGCCGCGGCCGGACCGCGGCGATGGCTGCCCGCGATCGGATGGCCGCCGACGAACCGCCCGCGCCGCGACGGGCGGTCGCGTTCCCAGGCGGCCACGATCGAGGCCTTCGTGCTCCCGGCATCCGTGAGGAGCGTGCCGGGCTCGATCGCGGCATCGATCGCGTCGAGGAGCCGCGGGATTGCGGCCACGCCGGTGGCCACCACCACGAGGTCGGCATTCGCCACGGCCGCGGCGAGATCGAGCGACGTCTCGCTCACCGCCCCGCAGCGCACGGCCTCGTCGAGACTCGCGCCGTTGCGGCCCACGCCGATCACGCGATCGGCCAGCCGCCGTTGCAGCAGCGCCTTGCCGATCGAGCCTCCGATCATGCCCACACCCACGATCGCGACGCAGGGCCAGTGGGCGGTCGGAGGGGTCATGGGGAGACGGGGCAGGAGGTCGCGGTGCCTGGGCGACGGGTTTTTACCAGATGCGGGCCGCCGTTGTTAGCGGCATGTGGCAAGTAGCCCGGTCACGCTGTGACCGGCAAGTCTCACGCCCGTAGCCATGCTCGGGGCTGCCCTCGCCCTGCCGCCGGACGTTCGCTACGGACATCCATGTCCTTCGCTCACTCGATGCCGGCTGCGCTCTCGCCATCCTGGCTTCGCTTGCCG
>Ga0068877_10004777_pt1 | contig 10485 bp, 7 predicted proteins | sample NOAtaG_FD_66437 | JGI IMG/M metagenome (GOLD analysis project Ga0068877, IMG submission 66437) | Freshwater lake microbial communities from Lake Erie, under a cyanobacterial bloom - NOAA_Erie_Diel6S_1000h metaG | ecosystem: Environmental > Aquatic > Freshwater > Lake | place: USA: Ohio, Lake... | reverse complement strand
CGGGGGTCAGCAAACCATTGCCAGCCCGCTGCCGATCGATTCTGGGCCGTTTGTGGGCCAAGAATTTTCAACTCGTGAGGCCGCTTTTCGAAACAGCGAGTTTTTCAACAAGTTCCTAGGTCTGCGAATATTATTTATTGAAACAAAAAATCTTTTAACTATTTTTCAAGAAAATCTGCTGGGCGTTTACCGCATCGGGTTCCTTTGCGCGCGGATGCCGTAAATAAGTACCATCCCGCTGCATCACCCTCACCTTTGCCTCATCCGCCAAGTAGGTGCCCAGAATTTTCTCTCGTACCTGGCGGATCAGCCGCCGGTCTTCAATCGGAACCAGCGTCTCCACCCGCCGGTGCAAATTACGAGGCATCATATCGGCACTGCCGAGGTAAACATCGTGTGCCCCGCCGTTGCGAAAAAAATAGATGCGCGAGTGCTCGAGAAAACGACCTACAATCGACCGCACCGTGATCGTTTCACTCACTCCTGCCACGCCCGGCCGCAGCGCACAAGCCCCGCGAATAAACAGATCGATCTTGACTCCCGCCTGCGAGGCCTCATACAGCAATTTGATAATCCCCTGATGCGCCAGCGCGTTCATCTTGAAAATGATGTGCCCGTCGCGCCCCTGCCGCTGATGCTCAATTTCCCGCTCAATCAGTTGCCGCGTGCGCTCGAAAAGATCAATCGGCGCCACCAGCAGTTTCCGGTAACTTTTCTTCGCCGAATATCCCGTCAGGTGGTTGAACAGATCCGTTGCGTCCGCCCCGAGGTCCTCATCGCATGTCATTAGGCTCAGGTCCGTGTATAGCCCTGCTGTCACGACGTTGTAGTTTCCCGTGCCGAAGTGCGTATAGCGGCGGATCTTATCCCCCTCCTTGCGCACGATCAGAGCCAGTTTCGAGTGGATTTTCAGCCCCAGCAGGCCATAAACCACGTGCACTCCCTGTGATTCCAGCCGCCTCGCCCACTCGATGTTCGACTCCTCATCAAAGCGCGCCTTCAACTCCACCAGCACCGCCACCTGCTTGCCTCGCTCATTAGCTTCCAACAGCGAATCGACAACTGGAGAATTACGCCCGACCCGGTAAAGCGTCATCTTGATGGCCAGCACCGCCGGGTCCGCCGCCGCCTTGCGCAACAGATCCACCACCGGATCAAACGATTCATAGGGATGATGCAGCAGAACATCGCCGCGGCGGATCACGCTAAATAGATCCGCCCCTTCGTTTAACTTTGGATCGAGAGCCGCTGGAATCCGCGGAACAAAAGACTTCTCGCGCAAATCCCGCCGGTCGACTTGCAGCAGATGTTTCAGCCGCACAAAACTCAGCGGATCTTTCACGCGATAAACGTCGCTCCAGTCCGCCTCGAGATTCGAAACCAGGATCTCGAGAATGTGATCCGGCATCTCTTCGTTTACCTTCACGCGCACCACCTCGCCGAAGCGCCGCAGCCGCACACTCTCCTCGATCGTCTCGAGAAGGTCATCCGCCTCGAGCTCCTGTATGGCCACGTCGGCGTCGCGCGTGACGTGAAAGGGATGCGCCTCGAGCACTTCCATGCCCGGAAACAGTTCCCCCAGGTGCGCCACAATGAGATTCTCCAGCCACAAAAAACGCTGTGCGCCGGCGCGCCGGCCCCGGCCGTTGCTCTCGATCGGAATCAATTGCGGCAGCGTATCGGGCACCTTCAAACGGGCGAAATGATTGTCTCCGCCCGCCCCGCGTATCAGAATCGCCAGATTCAAGCTCAAGTTGGAGATGTGCGGAAAAGGCCGTCCCGGATCGAACGCAAGCGGTGTCAGCACCGGGTAGACCTTTTCGAGAAAATACTGATGCAGCCGTGTCCGCGTAGCCGCGTCCAGTGTAGCCAAATCGACGATCTCGATGCCTTCCTCCAACAGCGCCGGGATCAGCACCTCGTGCAGGCAATGCCGCGCGTCGGTCATTAACTGATTCACCACCGGACGGATCGCCTCCAGTTGCGCCGCCGCCGAAAGTCCGTCCGGGCCCACTTCCTCCAGCCCCGCCTCCACCTGGTGCTTCAGCCCCGCAACCCGCACCATGAAAAATTCATCCAGGTTCGATCCGAGGATCGAGAGAAATTTCACCCGTTCCAGCAGCGGATTGGCCGGGTCCATCGCCTCTTCGAGCACACGCCGCTGAAAGCCCAGCAGGCTCAACTCACGATTGAGAAACAACGAGCGGTCGTCGAGCGACGCTGCTGGAGCCGCCTTGACGGGCGCACGCTTGCGGGAATGGGCCATGTTCCCTTCTAGGGTACTGCTGATGCGGCGAAGTTCCGCGGCACCAGCGTGTAGGCCGACACCGGGCTCTCGATTCCGTTCTTACCCACTGCCCGCACCCCGATCACTACATCATCGATCGAATAGTTGCGCAGCTTGTACTCTGTCACATTCCCGGCGAAGATCTCACGCTCCCAATCGGGCGCCGTCGTCGACCGCAACTTAATGCTGTAGCCCGCCACCTCCTCGACCGGCTCCACCGCCGCCCACTTCAGCACCGCATCATAGCCCTTGCCCCGGCCCAGGTTCGGCGCCGTCGCGTTCCCCTCGCTGTTGGTGCGCATCACCTGCGGCGCCGGCGGGGCCAGCGCCAGACTGCCGACCGCCGCCGCGTTCACCCGCACCACCCGCGCCGCGTAGGCCGGCGAGGCGTGCTCAAAGGTGTCCCCCGCCGAATGCTGAAAACCATAATGTTCCACGGGTGTCGTAAAGCGAATCGCCGCATAGCCCGCATCATGAAACGGTGTGTGGTCCCCCCCTCGGCCAAACCGGTCCGAACGGAACACCGTATTCGCCTTCATCGCCGGATAATACCGGCCCGCGGTCTCCTGCACATAGCGCGCCAGCGCCCGCGAAGACGAGTCCGCCGGATCGCCTGAAAAAACATGCACCAGGTCCGTCACCCGCCTCCCATCGCCCGCGTAGTCGTTGCCGATAATGTCGCTGTTGAACACGCCCACGATCTTGCGCTTGGCCTCCTTGGCCGCCTTGGCATAGCCACGGCTGCCGAACAAGCCTTGTTCCTCTCCTGAAAACGCAATGAACACGATCGTCTTCGGCCACTCCCGTTGGCTCATCAGCCTTGCCAGCTCCAGCACCAGCGCCACCCCGCTCGCGTTATCGCTCACTCCCGGGGCGTCCGGTGCATCCGCCGTCGCCACCCAGTCCGTCGTATCGCCCCCGGCCACCGCCCCTTCCTTCCTGCGGATCACGTTCAGCGAATCGTAGTGCGCGCAAACGATGATCTCCTGTTCCCGCTGCGTCGTCCCCGGCAGCGTCGCCACCACGTTGTGCAACTCGAGGTCCCTCACAATCCGCCCCTGCTTGGCGATCGTATGCGTGTCAAAGTGTACCTCGAGCCGCGGCGAGAACGACCGGAATTGCTCCGCGATCCACTCCCGCGATGCCTTGTTCCCCGGCTCATAATTCGTGTTCCGCGAGCCAAACTCCCCCAACCGCTTCATCACCGCCGACACCCGCTCCTCGGATACCCCCTCCACCAGCTCGCTCACCGCCGGATGCAGCCCACGCGGCGTCTGCGCCGCCAACAACACCGGAACCAGCCAAATCAAAAAACGCATCACTTTTACCTGTCACTAAATTGAAACGCAAAGATTGCCGACTTGAAACCACAAATCGATATCCTGGACACCATGAAAATGATTTTCGCTTGTTTTCTGCTTGGCCGCGCCTTGTTCGCGCAAACCGATTCCGCCAGCTTGCGTATCCTCGTCGAAGACCCCAGCCAGTCCTCCATTGCCGGCGCCAAGATCTCCGTCGCCAACCGCGCCACCAGCCTGCGTCTCAGCTCTGAAACTTCAGCCGACGGCTATGCCGTCTTCAGTCCCATTCAGCGTGGCGCCTATGACATTGAAGTGTCCGCTCCTGGTTTCAAATCCATCAAGTTCTCCGACTTGCGCATTAACATCGATGAGCGCCGTCTGCTCCGTGTCCGCCTCGAAGTCTCCTCCGTCAGTGAAACCGTCGAGGTCAGCGCAAGCGCGGCAACAATTCAAACCGAACAGGGCTCCCTCGGCCAGGTCATCTCCGGCAAGACGGCCGTCGAGCTTCCTCTCGCCGGACGCCGCTACACGGAATTGGCCCTTCTCACCCCCGGTGTTGCCGCCAGCACTCTCAATCCCGTCACCCGCGGACCCGGCTGGTTTGTCGCCAACGGCAATTACCATACCCAGAACAACTTTCTTCTCGACGGTGTCGACAACAACCAAGGTACGCAAAACGCCCAGGCCCTCAGCGCCCAGGTGGTCCAGCCGAATCCCGATGCCATCGCCGAGTTCAAAGTCCAGACCAATGCCTTCTCCGCTGAATTTGGTCGCAGTGCCGGCGCCGTCGTCAACGTCTCCATCAAGAGCGGCTCCAACGAAACTCATGGCAGCGGCTACTTCTTCAATCGGGACGCTGCCCTCGCTGCCCGCGGCTGGACCAATAACCTCCAGAATCAGCCAAAGAATAACCTCAACTGGAATCAGTTCGGTGGCACCGTCGGCGGCCCCATAATCAAAAACAAGCTGTTTTACTTCGGCGCCTACGAAGGCTTCCGGCAGAACTTCGCCGACTCGAGCATCACGACCGTACCCACCCAGGCCCAGAAGAATGGCCAGTTCGGTGCATTGAACATCATCGACCCCGCTACCAACGCACCCTTTCCCGGAAACATCATTCCCGCCACTCGCTTCGATGCCCTCGCCAAGCGCATTATCGACCTCTACCCGGAAGCCAACGCCCCCGGCTCGTTTCAGAATGGCCGCCCCGCCAATAACTATACTTGGCAGCGCGATGGCAAGGAGAATACACACAAGTTCGATTACCGCACCGACTACAATCTGAACGACCGCAATCAAATCATGTTCCGCTTTAGCTGGCTGCGGCAGAAATTCAGCCGTGATGCTATCTTCCCCGGCCTTGCTGATGGTGTCGGCAATCAGGGCACCCAGTTCAACGAAAATCGCAGTCTCGCCGCGGCGTGGACGAAAACCTTTTCTCCTCGCGTTGTCAATACCCTACGCTACGGCAATAACTGGACCTTCGCCGAATTCGCCCATGCCACCGCCAATGCCGACAAAGCCGATGCCTTTGGCTTCCGCGGGCTTCCGCCGGAAATGCTCCAAGTCGGCGGCTTACCCCTGATCAACCCCACCAACTACAATCAGCTCGGCACTCGCAACTTCCGCCCACAATTCCAAAAACCCCGTCTCAATCAGTTCATCAACACCACCTCGATCACCGCCGGCAAACACTTCATCCGCACCGGTCTCGAACTCCGCGCCAAATCCAATATCTTCATCGATGTTACCCGCCGAACCCCCGCCTATAACTTCCTCGGCCGATTCACAAATGACGCCATGGGCGATCTGCTGCTCGGCTTTCCCGAAAGCGTTCAGCTAAACACCGTGCCCGAAGTCGATCAGCGCCAGGAGGCTTATAGCGCCTTCCTCCAGGATGACTGGAAGCTGAGCCGCGCCTTCACCGTCAACCTCGGCTTGCGCTATGAATACACCACGCCCTTCTATGGCGCGGGCGCGAGCAAGAACATCAACTTCGATCCCGCCACCAGCGCCCTCGTGCTCGCCAGCGACAAGGACAAGTACCTCACCACTCCCGACCGCAACAATTGGGGGCCTCGCATCGGTTTCGCCTGGCAGGCCAAGGAAGACAAAATCGTCCTCCGCGGCGGCTACGGTATTTTCTATAACACCGAGGACATTTATGGCTCGGAGGCCAATCTGCCGCTGAACCCCCCGCAGTTGATCCAGCCCACGCTTCTGCGCGTCGGTACCGGCCCCGCCCCGGTTCGCCTCAGCGACCCCATCCCAGCCGGCGTTCTCAGCAGCTTTGACAGCCGCAATATCGGCCTTCGCACCCGCGAACGCGACCAACGCTCCGGTCGCATTCAGCAGTTCAACCTCGCTATCCAGTTCCGCCTCAATCAATCCAGTACCTTCGAGCTTGCCTATGCCGGCAATCGCGGCGTCAATCTCTTCGGCCTCTATGAGCGCAACCAAACCAACTTTGGCGTCGATGGCTCAGCTCCCGCGAACCGTCCCTTCCCACAGTGGCAGAACATTCAGACCGGCGCTAGCCGCGCCCGCAGTTGGTATAACGCCATGCAAATGAAGTTCGAGCATAATCTCTCGCGTGGTCTCTATGCTCTGGCAAGCTTCACCTGGGCCAGCGCCATCGATCAGGCCGGCACGTGGGACGCCGGTGCCTCTCCCCAGTTTCGTGACCGCTTCGATCTCGAGAACGGTCGTATGACGCAGACCCCTAAACTCCAATACACCACCGCGATCACTTACGATCTCCCTTGGGGTAAGACTTGGACCGGCCCCGCCAAATACATCCTTGCTGGTTGGAAGTCGGCCGCCATCATCAATTGGCGCACCGGTCTGCCACTCAATGTGAGCCTGAACGGCAACGGCATCGATCCCGCCAACGGCCGCGCTTACCGCTTCCTCAATCGCAACGGCGGCGGCCTGCGTCCCGACCGTATCGGCGAAGCCAATACCGGAGTCGATCCCAAACAGGATCGCTTCCGCTTTCTCAGTCCCGCCGCCTTCCGCGTCCAAGCCATTGATACTGCTGGAAACGCCGCCCGCAACGCCGCCTACGGCCCCGGTTTTTTCAATACCGACTTCAATCTCTCCAAGATCATCCCGATCGGTGAGCGCCAGCAAGTCGATTTCCGCTGGGAGGCATTCAACCTCTTTAATAACGTCAACTTCCAGAATCCCCAAACTACTTTCGGCAATACCAACTTTGGCTGGATTCTCGCCGCCCGCGAACCCCGTATCATGCAACTGGCGGTCCGCTACCGGTTCTGACCCTTATAAAATAAAAGGCCGGTGAAATCCGATCTCGACCGCATCCAGGGCTCCTGGCGCATTCGCTCCCTCATCATCGACGGCTCCGCTCCGAGCTTTCGCATGATCGGTGAGGCCCGCGTCGTGATCCGCGACGGCCACTTTGAATCCCATGGCATGGCGGCGGCCTTCGCCGGTCTCATCCGCCTCGACGCCAGCCGCCGCCCCAAATCCTTTTCCATCAAATTTACCCGCGGCCCCGAAAAAGGCAACGTCCACCACGGAATCTATGACCTCCGCGCCAATCGCTGGCGCATCTGTCTGGCCGCAAAAGGCGGCCCGGCTCCCCACGATTTTGTGAGCGAGCCGGGCAGCGGTTTTCTAATGGAAGTTCTAGAGCGCGATGTCGACCCACCCTCGCCGGGCACTTGATTCCGCCACTGCCTCGAGCAGCACCATCCCCCTCAGCCCGTCGGCAAAGGTCGGATAGTCGATCGCCGCTCCCGCATCCGCCACACGCCGGTAAAAACGCTTGAACAGATTCTTGTGGCTGTCGTCGTAGCCCTCGCTGTGGCCGCCCGGCAGTTCCGCGAAGGCCGCCGCCGCCGGATGGAACAAGCTCCCGTCCTTCACGATTACCTGGTTTGGCGAATTCCGGTGCCCGATCCACAACTCGTCCGGCCGCTCCTGGTTCCATGCCACTCCCGACTTCGTCCCGTAGATTTCAAAGCGAAAGCTGTTCTTGTTGCCGGCCGAAATCTGGCTCACCGTAAACGCGCCACGCGCCCGGTCTCCCAGGTGCAAAAGTACCGCGCCAAAGTCGTCCGTGTCGATCGGGATGTGCTGATACTCATCCGGGCTTAGCGTCTTGCCCGTAAACGTCTGCACGCTCCCCTTCGGCTTCTTGCGTGTCTTGTGGAACGTCGTCAACTCCCCGCAAACACTCGTGATCGGCAGCGCCGTCAAGTGCTGCACCATGTCCATCCAGTGGCTGCCGATATCCCCCATCGCCCGCAGCTTCCCGTTGTGCTCGGCCTCGATCCGCCAGTTGTAATCTGTGTCGTACAGCAGCCAGTCCTGCGAGTACGTCCCCTGCACCGCCAGGATCTCGCCCAGTTCTCCCGCCGCCACCATCTGCCGGATCTGCTGCACCGCCGGGTAATACCGCAGATTGTGATTCGTCGCATGCGCCACGCCCTTGGCTTCGGCCAGTTGCAGCAGTTCCCGAGCCTCCCCGCTCGTCATCGTCAGCGGCTTCTCGCACAATACATGCTTGCCGTTCTCAATCGCCAGCTTCGCCATCGGATGATGTAGCGCATTCGGCGTGCAAATGTGCACCGCTTGCACCCCCGGATCCCGCATCACCGACTCCCAATCCGCCGTTGCCGCCGGGATATACATCTGTTCGGCGAACGCCTTTGCCTTTGCTTCGCTCGAGGCCGCTACCGTGGCCACTTCGATGTTTCCAAGGCGACGGATCGCCTCCGTATGCACGATGCCCATAAAGCCCGTGCCAATCATGGCTGTTCGAATTTTTTGCATGGTCTTCGCTCTAATTATCTATCCTAATGCTGTCTTTTTTGCCGATATCTTCCTTGTTAACATGAAAGCAGGTCACGCATGATCGTTCGCATCCGCTTCCACATTGGCCCCCGGGTCTCAGGAACGCGTAATATCGACTCCAAGCTCGCTTACGCCATAGCGAGCCTGCTCACCCCGGCGGCCCTTCTGTGCGTGGTCGTTGCCCTCTGGCGTCTTCTTGCCGACCTCAACGTTGCCTCTGAGTTTATTTTTCGCCACGGACTGCTCAGTCATTGGCAGGTTTGGATCGCCCTCGGAGTAACCGTTCAGACCATCAGCTCATTCCTGGACCGTTACGGCCGCCGCTTCCAGGACCAGTCCTAGCCCGCCCTACTCCGATTTTTTTTCCGGCACCGGCGGTGCGGTGTCTATTACCACCTTGCTACCCGTATCGAGCCGCGGCAGGTTCGTCGTCGCTACTGTTTCCCCCGCGCTGATCCCTTCCAGGATTTCCACTTCCCCGTCAAAGCGCTCTCCTACCTTTATTTCCCGCGCCTCGATCACCCCTTCCTTGATCACATACGCCTTGTTCGAACCCAGCACATACTGTACTGCCCGCGATGGCAACAGTATGATCGTCTCGGCCTTGTCCGTCGGGATCCGTGCTCGTGCATACGATCCCGGCTTCAGCCTCATCCCCGGATTGTTAATCAGCGCCTCGGCCACGAAAGTGCGCTTGGCCTGATCGACCGTCGGCGATACCCGCCAGATCTTGCCGTTGAATTTTTGCCCTTCAAACGCCTCCACTTCCACCTGCGCCACCTGTCCCACCTTCACCCACGGCGCCATCCGTTCCGGCACATCCAGCCGCAGCCGCAGCGGGTCGGTCTTCACCAGCGTCATCAACGGCGTATTGGCCCGTACGAATTGTCCCACCGTCACCTGCCGCTCCTTGATGCTCGCCGCAAACGGCGCATACACCGTCGTGTCCCGCAGCTTCTTGCGCTGCAAGTCCACCACCGCCTTGAACCGTTCCACTTCCTGTATCAGATTCCGCGTCTGGTTTACCACCGAGTCCAGACCCGCCTTCGCCGAATTGAACCGCGCTTGTGCTTGATCGAGGTCCGCCTGCGCTCCGATTCCCTGGTCGCGCAACTCCCGCGTCCGCTTATACCGCTGCTCGGCATCGAAAAGATCCGCCTCCGCCCGCCTCACATCGGGCGTCGTCTTCACGTCCTGCACCCGGTCGGTTTCCTTCGACAAGCCTAGCCGCTCCAGGCTCGAGCGCAGTTGCGCTTCGTTTTGCGCCAGCAGATAACGCTGCTCCTCGTCCGAGATATGCACCATCATCTGGCCCTTGTTGACAAAGTCCCCCAAGTCCACATCCACCCGGTCCACCCGCCCGTCAATCTCCGCGCTCACGATCGTCTCATCGAGCGGAAAGAGCGTCCCCACGCTCTCTACCGTCCTCTTGATCACTTTCTCCCGCGCCTCCGCCGCCTTCACCTTCAGCGGACCCGATTCCTTTCGCGCCGCCGGGGCGGCAGCTTCCTTGTTGCAGCCCGTGAGGCTCAAAAACATCACGATTCCGGTAATAGCAAGATGACGGCGCATTGGATTAAACAATTCTTACAAGTTTAGCCGCAGCTCCGCCAGTGCGAAATGCAATTTGACGCCTTGACGAAACTGTCACCACATCGTTGTGATGCCGACATTTAGCCAATGCATCCTCAGTGGAATCTCTATGAAGAGCCCTGAGTTGTCCCGTCCCGCTCCATTCCGCGGCGCTTTCGCCAAGGTCCTGCCAGAACAAGTTCCGCAACCCCTCTTTGATGCGCTGATGAAACTGCTACAGGTGGAAAAGACGGATTTTCTTTACCAAGAGTTACACCAAGGGTCGGCGGAAACTTTCTGCGACCGACTCCTCACCGCCTTAGACGTTCACATCGAACTCGGCGAACAAGACCGTCAGCGGATCCCTCTGACCGGACCAGTCCTCGCCGTGGCCAATCATCCCTATGGAATTGTGGAAGGCGTCGCCTTGGCGCGTCTACTGCCCCGCATCCGTCCGAATGTCAAGATACTCGCTAATGGCGTTTTGGCGGGCTTTGCCGAACT
>Ga0068877_10004776_pt1 | contig 10485 bp, 14 predicted proteins | sample NOAtaG_FD_66437 | JGI IMG/M metagenome (GOLD analysis project Ga0068877, IMG submission 66437) | Freshwater lake microbial communities from Lake Erie, under a cyanobacterial bloom - NOAA_Erie_Diel6S_1000h metaG | ecosystem: Environmental > Aquatic > Freshwater > Lake | place: USA: Ohio, Lake... | reverse complement strand
CATGCGTTCGTGGAGGACGGGCATCATCGGGTGCGGGCGGCGGCGGTGCGCGGGCTGCTGGCGGCGCCGGGGCTGGGGAGGATGGCGCAGGAGGTGGGGATGCGGAGCCTGGCGGCGATGCTGGATGACCCGAGGCCGGAGCACCGACTGGCGGCTTTGTGGGCGGTGAGCCGCACGGCGGAGCGGTGCACCGAGGCGAGCGGCGGGCCGGAGGTGGTGCGGCGGGTGATGAACATGGCCAGCGAGCAGGGGGAGGTTGAGGCCCTGCGGCCCCGGGCGCAGCAGGCGGCGGAGCGGTTGGCGGCGGTGGTGCGGCTGGGGTGGAGCGAGCGGGCGGCCAGCGGGGCAGTGGCGACGGTGAGCGAGGTGGCGGCATGAACAGCGGCGAGACCAGCGGGACGATGACGCGGGCGGCGGGCGCGGTCGGTGAGCCGGCGGCGGGGGAGGTGTGGCTGGCGGGCGGGCCGGAGCCTTCGGCCTGGTGGGGCGTGGCGACGCTGGGGGCGTGGGCGGCGGTGGCGCTGCTGGCGGCGGCAACGATCTGGTGCGTGGTGTGGTGGGTGACGCGGCCAGCGGAGACGCGGGCGTGGGTGATGCTGAGTGTGGCGGCGGGGCGATGGCCGGGCAGGGATCGCTCGGGCAGGTGGCCGTGGACGCGGCGCGGGGGTGCGGGCGGCGCTGCGGACGAGGCGGGGCGGTGGTCGCGGCTGGAGCAGGTGGTGCGGGTACACCTTCGGGTGTGAGGGGTGAGTGAGAACCAGGGCGGGCGGCGGGCGGACGGGCCTGCAACGATGCAGCGTGAGTGACACCCCACGGTCAGGTTCTGATGCGTCCGGGATGGCTGGCTCTGCCCAAGGCGGAAGCGGCGACGGTCATGATGGCGGGGGGTTGCTGCCGCCGCCACCACCGCCGAGGCCGGTGCCGGTGATTCCGCCATTGCCGGGGGCGAGATCGACCGAGGCGAAGGCGAGCGGGGTGGGGAAGTTTGCCGGCTCGGGGACGATGGCGGGGTACGGGATCGGGGTGGAGTTTCTGGTTTATGTGGTGGTGTGTGTGGTGGGGGGGTGGGCGCTGGACAAGGCGATGGGGACGGGCAAGGTGTGGACGCTGGTGGGGGCGGCGTTGGGGGTGCTGGGCGGGGGGTGGCGGACGATTCGGGCGGCGATGAAGCTGAATGCGACGATGAACGCCCAGACAAAGTACAAACGCAAGTGATTTGACGGAGTTTTCTTCGTCAGCCCGCACAGGGTGCATGGGCGTGATGCACCGGCTATCCTTGGCCCCCTTGAGCCCTGCACGTACGGGCCCTTGGTTCTGGTGGATGGAAACCGGAATCGGGGAGCGGACGGGTGTGGGGCGGGTGCGGACCTGGTATGTCGATGTTGGTTCCTCGCAACCCGTTGCCTGTGAAGCCGCTGGCCGTCGCCCTGGTGGCCTCGTGCCTGTTGGGCACGGTGGCGGCGTTTGCGTTTCGTCTGGCGGGGTCGGTGTCGGGGGAATTTGAGCCTGGGTTCCTGACGGCGGCGTTGGTAGCGCCGCTGTGCGTGCTGCTGGCGGGTGTGGCGGGTTTGTATGTGTTTGTGAACCTGGCGAGGCATGACCGGCGTCGGCTTCCGGCGGCGGTGATGGCTTCCAGCGGCGTTCGCCTGTTTGGCTCGGTGGCAATGGCCTACGGGCTGTATGCGGCCATGGCCCTTCCCAAGGGGCCGTTCTGGCAGGCGTTTCTGGTGGCCGGGGTGCTGGCCCTTGTTGTGGAAACCATCGTGGTCAACCGGGCGTTGCCCGCGTTGATGGCACAGTCCGGAGAGGCAACGTCATGAGTCTGAGCGTGCTTGTGCTGGGGGCGGACAGCCCGGTGGGTCACGTGGTCAACCACAAGGCCGTGACCGGCAATCTGTTTGGCATTGAGGGTGCGTGGCTGTGGTCCGGGCATGTGGGCAACCTGCTGCTGTCGGGGCTGATCCTGTGCATCGTGGGCCCGTGGGTGGCGAGCAAGATCACCACCGGCCCGGAGAGCCAGGGCACCAAGCGGTTTGTGACCAGCAACCCGTTTGCCCACATGGTTGAGGTGGTGTGCACGTACCTGCGTGAGCAGGTGGTGCGGCCCCTGCTGCACGACCGGACGGACGCGTTCGTTCCGTTCCTGTGGACGCTGTTCTTCTTCATCTGGGTGAACAACCTGCTGGGCATGGTGCCGCTGCTGGACATCCAGCACATCGCCAGCGGCTATCTGAAGGAGAACGGGCTGGCCTACTTCGGCGGCACGGCGACGCAGAGCCTGTGGACGACGGCGGTGCTGGCGTGCATCTCGTTCCTGGTGGTGAACATCGCGGGCATCCGCAATCTGGGCGTGGGCGGGTATGTGCACCACCTGACCGGCGGGGCCCCGTGGTACGTGTGGCCGCTGATCGTGCCGGTGGAGATCGTGGGCACGTTCGTCAAGCCGTTTGCGCTGGCGATTCGTCTGTTCGCCAACATGACCGCCGGGCACATTCTGCTGGCGGCGCTGCTGGGCTTCATGGCGACCGGTGTGGTGACGGTGACCAAGGGCGGGTCGGGCCTGCTCTTGGGCCCGGTGGTGACGGTGGCGGCGACGGCGGGGGCGATTGCGATCTTCTTCCTGGAGGTGTTCGTCGCGACGCTGCAGGCGTTTGTGTTCACCTTCCTGACAACGGTGTTCATCTCGCAGCTTTCGCATCATCATGACCACGACCATGAGCACGAGCATGGTCACGGTCATCACGGCCATGAGCACGCGCACGCGTGAAAACCGGCCCTTGTTCGGCCCTGACCGCCCTGACGGGCGTGGGCTGTTTCCAGTCTCTTGTGCAGGTTTGTGATTGATTCAGAGAGGACGTTGATTATGAAGACCCTGTTCGCCAAGGCCGCGCTGGCCACCGCTTCCATCGCCGTGTTCGCCCCGGCCTTCGCCATGGCCGAGACCACGCTGGGCAAGGGCCTGGCGGCGATCGGCGCCGGCCTGGCTGTGATCGGCGGCGCCATCGGCATCGGCATGATCGGCAAGGGCGCGGTGGAGTCCATCGCCCGTCAGCCCGAGGCCGCCGGCCCGATCGGCACCAACATGATTCTGACGGCCGCCTTCGTCGAAGGCGCCACCCTGTTCGCCGTGGTCGTGGCCCTGCTGGCCTGAACCGCCCGGACCTTGAGAGACACTCACCCGTCGGCGTCTGAAAGGGCGGCGACGGAGTTTGACCGAATCGGAACTGTCGAGACCTTGCCCCGCGTGAGCGAAAGAGGAACTGAAGATGGCCCGCAACTATCGCGAACTTGTTCTGGCCGGCGTCGCCGTGCTTGCCCTGGCTCCGGCCGCTCTGGCGGCCCCCGGCGAGGAGCCGCACCCGATTCCGACGCTGAGCCAGGGTCTGATGACCAGCATCTCGGCGGTGGTGGTGTTCTCGATCTGCTCGGCGGTGCTGCTGACGGTGGTGTGGCCGAAGATCCTCAAGGGCCTGAAGGACCGCGAGGGGAAGATCCTGGAGTCCATCGAGGCGGCCGAGGCGGCCCAGCAGCAGGCCAAGATCCAGCTTGAGCAGTACAACCAGGCGCTGGCCAGCGCCCGCGCCGAGGCGCAGCGGATGCTGGAGGCGGCCAAGGTTCAGCAGCAGAAGGAAGCGGCCGAGATGCGCGAGCGTGCCCAGGCCGAGGCCCAGGCGCTGGTGGAGAAGGCCAAGCGCGACATCGACGCGGCCCGCAAGCAGGCCCTGCAGGAGATCTACACGCAGGGCGCCACGCTGGCGACGACCGTCGCCGCCAAGGTGCTGCAGCGTGAGGTGCAGGGCGGGGACACCCAGCGGATGGTCGACGACGCGCTGACCACGCTGGCCGGCTCGCGCAACTGAGAGGGAGGGAGGCGGGGGGTAGACGGCGGGGTGAGGGGGGGCGGTTTGGATCGCATCGAGGCATCGCATCAGGCAGCATTGACATGAGCACCGCCACCACCAACGACGCCGTTTGCTCGCTGTACGCCAAGGTTCTGATGGAGACGGCGCTGGCCAAGGGCGGTCAGGCGCTCGTGGAGGAGATCGGCTCGGAACTGCTGGAACTGGCCGAGGGGCAGGGGCGTGACGCGAAGGTGGTGGAGTTCTTCCGTTCGCGGATCGTTCCGGCGGCCTCGCGTGAAGCGGTGCTGCGGAAGGCGATGAGCGGGCGATGCAACGACTTGGTGCTGAACCTGATGCTGACGCTCAACTCCAACGGCCGGCTGGGCCGCTTCCGCGACGTGGCGGCGGCGTTTGACAGCCTGGTGCAGGCCCGCTTCGGCCGGGTGGAGGTGGACGTGTTCACGGCCTCGCCGCTGAACGATGGGGACAAGGCGACCCTGACAGAACGGATCAGCCGTGCGCTGGGCCGGCCGGCGGTGCTGCACGTGTATGTCGAGGCGGGGATGATCGGCGGGGTGAAGCTGCGGATCGGCGACCAACTGATCGACGCGTCGTACCAGACGCGGCTGACGCGGCTGCGGCAGCAGTTGGCCGAGAACGGCCTGCCGGCCCTGCGGGCGAAGTTCGACCGCCTGGTGGATGGCGTGGACCCTCGGAACAACTGAGCGGCGGGGTGGCCGACAGATCAAGCGAACGAGAACGGCCCCCGGTTGCGGGGCCGTTTTTCTTTGGGTTTGTCGCGATGAGGGGCGGGGCGGAGCGTCGGGCGGCGGGGCGGACGTTACACTTGTGCGGCGGCAGGACCGATTGTGGGCCGCGGATTGAACACCGGAGAGACACATGGCCAAGAAGACCATTGACAAGATCGACGTGAAGGGCAAGCGGGTGCTGATCCGCGTGGACTTCAACGTGCCGATCGAGGACGGGAAGATCACCGACGAGCGTCGGATCCGCGAGGCGTTGCCGACGATCAAGAGCGTGCTGGAGCGGGGCGGTGCGGTGGTGCTGATGAGCCACCTGGGGCGGCCGTCGGGCAAGGGGTATGAGGCGGAGTACTCGCTGAAGCCGGTGGCGACCAAGCTGTCGGAACTGCTGGGGCGGCCGGTGGCGTTCCCGTCGACGGACCTGACCGACGCGGCGGCGGAGGCGGCGACGAAGGCGGCCAAGCCGGGGGACGTGGTGCTGCTGGAGAACGTGCGCTTTGCCAAGGGGGAGAAGAAGGGCGACGCGGACTACGCGAGCAAGCTGGCCGGGTACGGCGATGTGTACTGCAACGACGCGTTCGGCACGGCGCACCGCGAGGACGGCTCGATGTTCGCGGTGCCCAAGGCGATGGCGGGCAAGCCCCGGGTGGCGGGGCTGCTGCTGCAGAAGGAGCTGGTGTACCTGGGCGACAAGCTCTCGAATCCGGCCAAGCCGTTCTGCGTGATTCTGGGCGGGGCGAAGGTGTCGGACAAGATTGAACTGGTGGAGAACCTGCTGCCCCGTGCGGACTCGATCCTGATCGGCGGGGCGATGGCGTACACGTTCCTGGCGGCCTTGGGCCGCAAGGTGGGCGCGTCGCGGGTGGAGCATGACCATGTCGCTTCGGCGAAGAAGATGCTGGACCAGGCGGCGCAGCTGAAGTGTGATCTGCACCTGCCGATGGACCACGTGTGCTCGACGGAGTTCCACGAGATGAACGGTGAGAAGAAGACCTTCACCGATCACATCGGCGAGGGCTTCATGGGGCTGGACATCGGGCCCAAGACGCAGCAGGACTACGCGGCGGTGATCCGCAAGTCCAAGACGATCGTGTGGAACGGCCCGATGGGCGTGTTCGAGTGGTTCCCGTTCGCGGTGGGGACGCGGATGGTGGCCGAGTCGATCGTGAAGGCGACGGAGGCCGGCGCGACGAGCATCGTGGGCGGCGGGGACTCGGCGGCGGCGGCGGAGCATTTCGGGCTGGCGAGCAGGTTCAGCCACGTTTCGACCGGCGGCGGGGCGAGCCTGGAGATGCTGGCGGGCAAGCCGTTTACGACGGTGGCGCTGCTGGACGAGGCTTGAACCGCTGATGGTTGGTGAATCGCAGTGAGAAATGACGCGGGCCGGCCGAAGGTGATTCGGGCGGCCCGCGGTGTTTGTGGGAGAGGGCAGATGGCCGAATGGCCGGACGAAGTCAGGGGTTGGATGGGGGGGCGGCGAGTTCGGCCTGGTTGAGCCCGGTGCTGACGGCGTCGTCGTCGGCGTCCGCCTGGTCGCTGTCTTCATCGTCGCTGTCTTCGTCGCCGTCCTCGTCGTCGGACTCGGCATCGTCGGCTTCGTCGGCGGCCTGAAGCTGGTCCAGCCGGTCGAGCACGGCCTGTTCCTCGGCCTGGAACTGCTCCTGTGTGAGCTGGCCGGTCTCCAGCAGCATGTAGAGCTCGCTGAGGCGGGCGGTGAGGCGGTCGCCCTCGTTCTCCTGCTCGGCCTGGACGGCCTTGTGGAGCTCCTTCATGATCCACATCAGGCCGGTGAAGGGGGAGAGCAGCAGGCGGTCAACGACGAACATGGTTGGACCTCGCTGGTGCGGGCGGCGACGACGGGGCGGCCGGGGTCAGAGTTCCAGACGCACGTCGACGAAGCTGCTGGGGGGCCAGGGGCCGGAGACGGAGAGGGTGTGCTGGTCGTCGAACAGCGCGGCGGTGCGTTCGATGGCGGCGTCGAGTTCGGCGGCGCGGGCGCGGTCAGCGAGGAGTGAGAAGTTGCAGAGCTCTTTCTCGCTGCGGAGGGGGTTCTCGCGGTCCTCGGCGATGACCTCGGTGAGGGCGGCGATGACGACGTTTCGAGCGGCGTCGCGGCGCTCGGCGAGCTTGTGTTCAAAGAGGCGGCCGACGGCCATCATGGCGTCGTGCCCGCCGCCGGCGGCGAGCATGCGGTCGCGGGCGGCGCGGAGCTCGGGATCCGCCTCGACGAAGAACTTGAAGACTTCGGGCACGTCCAGAGCGAGGCGGAGGGTCCACTCGCTGCGGCCGGCGATGCGGGCGAGCTGGGTGACCAGTTGCTCGCGGTTGGTCTCGAGCAGTTCGATGACGCCGGCGTCGGTGGCGGAGACGGTGCCGAAGGCGACGGGGAGCAGATCGGTGGTGCGAGCGATGGCGGTGGCCACGCGCTGGTGTGCGGTGAGGTGGCGACGCTCGGGGCGGAGCTTGCCGGTGGGGCTGGGCGGGGCGACGCTGGCGACGGCGCACAGCGGGCCGTGGGCGATGAGCGTGAGCGGGGCGTCAGCCAGGCCTGCGGGGAGGTTGGTCAGCAGGGGGGCGGCCTCCGCGGAGATCACGCCGTAGAGGTAGAGCCCGGCGGGCTTTGCCTTGGTGCCGGAGCGGGCGGCGACGGACCGCAGCGCGGCATTCGGCGCGGTGGTGTCGACGGCGTGATCGGTGGGGGCGGTGTTCATGGGGAGGATGGGGGCTGGGGGCGGGTAAGGTCTGCAGAGGAGTGCTGAACGAAGGGGATGGGCGAGGTCGGGTGGACAGCGGCCGGGCAGGGGCGGGGGTCATGGGACAGGCCGGGGCGGACGGAGGGGATTGCGGGTGCAACGCAGCGAGCGGACGGGGAGGGCGGTCAGGCGGCTGCACGGGGCGGAAGCGTGTTGGAGGGCGGCGCGGCGGCGGCCGGGAAGGGCAGGGCGGCGCCCTCGATCTGCTGAGCCGGCGCCGGGCTGTGGGTGGTGGCGGTTGCCGGCTGAGGCTGGGCGAAGGCGACGAAGGGCCGCATGGAGCGGACGGCTCCGCCGACGGTGCGGATGTCGATGAGGTTGCGGCAGGTGGCGCAGCGGACGGGGCCGTCGTAGTCGTCGTAGGCGTCGCCGAGGTCGAAGCGGTGGCCGCAGCAGATGCAGTTGATCCTCATGGGGTTGGTCCTTGGTGCGGGGGAGGCGGATACGGGAGTGCAGCGAGGCGGTTCAATAGCGGTGCTTGAGCGGAGCGGGTGCGGAGGGGGGGGATTTCCCGGCGAGGGTGCGTCCGATGGCGCGGACCGCGCGATTGGCGGCGGCGGGCGCAGCGGCGGCGTTGCGGTTGATCTGCTCCATGAGCTGGCGAACTTCCTGCTCGATCTGCTCGCAGCGGCTCTGGCACTTGGCGGCACGTTCCAGGGCGACGCGGCGTTCCTGGTCACGGCGGTAACGTTCCATCTCCAGCGTGCAGAGGCGCATGTGCAGCTTGTGGGGCATGTCCTTGGCAAGAGAGCTGCGAGCGCCGATGGTCTTGATCTCGGTGAGGCCCTTGGCTTTGGCGCTGTCTTTCATGGCGGGACTCCGGCGTGGGAGGCTGGGGGAGTGGGGGGGGCAGGAAGGCGGAGCGGGAAAGGTGCGTGGGTGAGCGGATCAGGCGGCCGGACGCATGGACTTGCGCGGCTTGGCGGGTGATGCGGCGGCGGAGATGCGGCCGGTCTGGATGTCGCGGACGATGCCCATGAGGTCGTCGGGGCCGGGGCGGGTGTTGTGACCCATGGCGTCGCGGAGCTGGGCGCCGAAGATGTCCCAGGCGGCGGCCTTGAAGAAGGGGTCGTCAACATTGACAGCCACGCCCCTGTGGCTGAGGACGCGGGCGAGGGCGATGCAGGCGCGGATGGTGGGGCGGTGGCCGGAGCCCATTTCACGGAGGAGGTTGGCCAGCTCGACGATGACGCGGGAGTCCTCGGCGGGGAGGTTGCTTTTGGAGGAGGTGATGTCGGTCTCGGTGGACTGGTCGTAGTGGTCGATCTGGATGGTGACCATGCGGTCGAGCAGAGCGTCCTGCGTCTTGTGGACGCCGGCATACTCCTCGGGGTTGGAGGTGAAGATGGCACGGAAGTTGTCGTGGACGCGGAGGTAGTTGTCGGCGCCGCCGCCCTTTGGGAGGTTGAGCAGGCCCTCTTCGAGGATCGAGAGCAGTGCGTTGTTGGCCTCGGGCCGGGAGCGGTTGAACTCGTCGTAGATCAGGGTGTGGCCGTGTTCGCAGGCGGTGGTGAGGCGGTTGTCCTGCCAGTGGACCTGAACGCTCTCCTCGGTCTTGAGGACTGAGCGGACGTAGTTGTCGACCAGGGTGCTCTTGCGATAGCCGCCCTCCTTGCCGACCAGATCCGAGGCTCCGAACTCGTCGTTGCCGTGGATGAGCGTGACGGGGCGGCCAAGTTGTGCCGCGACGTGGAAGGCAAGGGTGGTCTTGCCGGTGCCGGCGGGGCCGGCGAGGTGAACGGCGTAGCCGCAGTCGAGATAGCCCAGGGCGCGCTGGGTGATGGCCTCGACGGCGGGGGTGACCACGAAGGAGGGGCTGGGCTGGGGCACGAGGGTGCCGAAGGTCTGCCGGGCGGGCAGGCCGGTGAGGGGCTCGATACGAAGGCTGTCCGCGAGGGGGGCGGCGGGGTGGGCGGCGCTGCCGGCGTCATCGGCGGATGAGCCATGGGCGACGGAGATCGACGCAGAGTTGGCGGTAGACATGTTCGGGCGTATCGGACGGCCCGGAGCGGGGGTTTACTCTCGGACGCCGGAGCGGGCGGACGAGCGGGATATCCGGTACAGGCCCCAACCAAACACCGTGGCATGGCGCGGGTTGGCGAGCCGATGCGCAAAGACAACGCCCCCGCTCGGATCACGAACGGGGGCGGATGACATTCAGCGGGTCGCCGGAGTCGGCTGCTGCGGTCAGGCGACTTTGCGTGATCTGGTGCGGCCTGTGTCAGGGGAGGCCTGTCGACCGGGTCCGATGATCGGATAGACGGGTCGGGATGCGGCCTTGCCTCCGCCGGAGGGCGCGGCGGTTCGGGTGGCTTTGCGTACGGGGGCGGGCCACTGGGTGACCGGTTGCGACTTGCCAAGAAGCTGGTAGCGCATGGCCAGTCGCTGCTGCTTGAGCTTGCGGACAAGGGCGGAGACGTCGCTCTTGAGCTCGGCGGAGAACTGCTCGCGGGCGGCGCGTTCGGCGGCGACGCGTTGCAGTCGCTGCTTCTTCAGGGAGGTCTCGAGCCTGTCGACGTCGCTGCGGAAGGCCTCGGCCCACTTGCCCAGAGAGGCGGTGAAGGCGGCGCGTTCCTGAGCGGTCTGGCGGGCCGCCTTGGTGCGGCTGCGTTCAAGCTGATTGTGGAACTGGGCGGCGCTTTCGTGGAGGGACTCGACCCAGCGGCGGATATTCTGAACCGAACGGCGACGCTGGCTGACGCCGTCGGTGGACTGCTGCTGGTGCTCGTCGGCGAGGTTCTGCAGCATGCGGCCGGTGTGCTGACGCATCCGGGTGACCCACTGGGAGAGGTTCTTGACGAAGGCGGCGCGGTCGGCGGCGTCCTGACGGCTGTCGTCCCGAGTGCGGGAGCGGAAGTCGGTCAGCATGGAAGCGACGTCAGACTTCAGAGCGTCGACCCAGGCGGTGAGCCGGCCGTCGGCGGGTTTGGCTGAAGTGGCCATGGGTGGTGATCCTGATGGGGTCGGGTGTGTGCTCGGCGGGACCGTTTGTCGGACAATGCCGCCGTGAGTGGCGACACGGGGGGTTGCATCGACCCGAGGGGTCGGGGGCTGTCGGCGTGGGGTGTGCATCGGGGTGATTTCCCTCTCAAGCCGCGGCACGTGCGAGGGGGCGTGGGTGGTGGG
>Ga0068877_10004773_pt1 | contig 10488 bp, 6 predicted proteins | sample NOAtaG_FD_66437 | JGI IMG/M metagenome (GOLD analysis project Ga0068877, IMG submission 66437) | Freshwater lake microbial communities from Lake Erie, under a cyanobacterial bloom - NOAA_Erie_Diel6S_1000h metaG | ecosystem: Environmental > Aquatic > Freshwater > Lake | place: USA: Ohio, Lake... | reverse complement strand
GCGACGACGAGCATCTGGAAATCGGATTCTACAATCGATGCAGATTTACCAAGGATAAAGTTCTCTAGCCCCGCAGCATTCCCTTCGGGCACTTGTTGAACTACTCCGAACAAAACCATGCCCAGTCCAAAGAAAACGCTTAGGATCGTGGCTAGAATCGCATCAGGCTTTAGACGAGTAAACTTTCCAAGGAGCAAAACACCGATCGCCCCGACGATCCCCGATAGAGCCGCCCCGAGAAGCAATGCACCAAGGTTTCGTCCGTTACCACCTAGGAGAACCTGCACCAAGAACGACAATCCCAATCCGGGTAATGACGCGTGGCATATCGTATCGCCAAGCAGCGATCTACGCCGCAGAAGTAGGTAAACGCCTACCGCGCCCGCCATGCAACCAAGCAGACCTGCGCTAAAAGTTACCAGTCGAGTATTGTAATCAAACATAGAACCACTATACGCCAAAGAAGACGCTCGTACCATTCCCCATACTCGCCCTACTTCGCCTACCATCGCTGTTATGCCGAATACGAAAAGTAAATACGACTACATCATTGTCGGTGCAGGAACGGCAGGCTGTGTATTGGCCGCCGAACTCGTTCGAAGACAGGCTGGCTCGGTACTTCTCGTTGAGGAAGGGGACAGAACATGCCATCGATTTACTAGGACGCCTGTCCTGTACCCACATTTGTTCTCGGACTCTCGGTTTTGCTATCCCTACGAGACGGTACCACAGCCAGGGCTTGCAGGTCGAAAAATTCGCTTGCCTGCGGGAAGAGGAATCGGTGGGTCGACTCTGATCAATGCCATGATCTATATGCCACCCCATCGAGGAGACTTCGATGATTGGCAGAAGATCGCTGGCGATGACTGGACTTGGGATCAATGCCAGAGTGCATTACGACACATTGAAACCACCTATCCCGACCGCGAATGGAAGGTTACCGATCTTCACGAAGCATCTCAGTCGTTGCTTCGACTGACTCAACGCGACAACGCGTCGTCCGCATTGTTTCCTTACCAACGGACAACTCGGAACGGACTGCGACTCGATGCAAAACATGCATGGTTAAAGAATGGTTCGTCGAACGAATTGTCGATCGTACGGGGAGTCCGAGTCACGAGAATTCGCATCAAACTGGATTCTGCCGAAGGAATCGAATGTTCGACAACAGACTCGGATCATGAGTTTATTCGATGTACTAAGGGTGTCATCGTTTGTTGCGGAGCGTTTGGTTCCCCCCAGTTGTTGGCCAACAGTGGCTTCGGAAGAACTGTTGCAAGAGGCTCTCACGAAACGATGATCCACGAGTCGATAATGCTCGGCGAGAATTTGCAGGATCATCTCGTTTTTCCAATCGTATTGGAGTCACCGTGCCCCCCACTGCAAAGTCGCTTTTCACGGAAGGAACGATATTACTATCTGACCAAACGCACCGGCCCGATGGCTTCGAATATCGCCGAACTCGGGGCATTCCTTTGTCCAAATACCAACGGTCGTTTGGATTTTTGCGAAGTCGAAAGATCGAATGGCCCCATGCCTACAGTTCAATGGCATGTTACTCCGACACACTATCTTGAATACCCAACGCGCAATGTCCCGTCGCCGTGCATGAGTATTGCCGTCACTCTGTTGCACCCAAAGAGTCGAGGGCGCATGCGTTTAATCACGCAAGCAAGAACTGATGGGCAATCGCTGATCGATCCAGGATACCATGCAACGGCTGAGGATTGCGAAGGATTGGTGACAGCCATTCAGTGGGCTCGCGAGTGGGTTGCGAATCATGCGGCGGAACAATGGACTGCTCGTGAAGTCATGCCCGGAGATCGACGAGGATCGGCCGAGCAGGTAATTCGCTTGGCCGAAAGACTCGCAACGACCATTTATCATTTCGCGGGAACATGCGCTATCGGAAAAGAGAAAGATGCTGTTTGCACTCCGCGTTTTCGAGTGCGCGGTTCAGACAATCTTTTCGTGTGTGACGCGGCTAGTATCCCGAGTCTTCCATCAGGCAACACGCAAGTGACTGTAATGATGATGGCAAATCGATTAGCCGAGTGGCTTGCTGATTCCTGAGAGAAATTGGATTCTTTTGCTAGTACTCGATGACATCATCGTCTTGTTCAGGTTCGTTCGATTCGCGATGTTGATTATCGCGAGCTTCCCGCATCATCTGCAGCATCACTTGAATATAGCATTTGATCGATTCAGAAAAATTACGCGCTGCGTCAGCTCGCTTCGCTTGTTCTCGGACACTCGAGAGCATCTTCGAATCGATCGGCCACTTGTTCTCGTGAAACCATGCTTCCAATTCCGTCACAACACTCGCAAGATCCTTTGCAAAGGCTGAGTTTGGTTTGCATTGCGCTTTACGATACGGCGCTCGACCGAATTGACTGCCACTAGAAGGCTGCTTCAGTATAGATGCCCGGTACTTGAACCAACCAGTTGCGAACGCAGCGATTGCCGTTCCAAATGCGATCAAAGCAAAAGGAAACTGACCTAACAGTAGCATAAATACACAAAGCAATAACCCTATGGCAGTTCCAACTCCGAACGCTATCGGAAAAACACCCTCGGCCATGGCAGCAACAGCGGCATTTGATTCTTCAGTACCGATCACTTCAGCCGAAACGACTTCGCACACTACGACCGTGATGTTATCCGGGCCACCTCGCAAGTTTGCCAAATCCACCATCGCTTGGACGGCCGTCTCGATATCAACCAACTGAAGGATGATGCCCAGCTCTTCATCCGAGAGTTGACCACTGAGGCCGTCGGAACACAACAAAAATTTGTCACCGATCCGCAAAGGAAACGGTCCCTCGAGATCGACAGCCACGGAGGCATTCGGACCGAGCGACCGCGTGATGACGTTCTTAGGAATCGAGCTATTTTTCAATGCTTCCTCGGACAGGTCGCCAGTCGCTCTCATCTCCCAAACCAGCGAATGGTCGAAAGTCAATTGTTCGAGTTGCGCGCCGCGCATACGGTAAACACGACTATCGCCAACATGCGCAATCAATGCTCCCTCAGGAACGATCGTCAACGCGCAGGTCGTCGTACCCATGCTCCGGAACTCGGGGTTTGCTTGGCCGCGACGATATATCTCCGCATTGGTTTCGACCAAAGACTGCTGCAAAGCCTCGGCATGGGCTCCTCGGAACAGTTTGTGATAATGGTGTGGTATGAGTTCCACAGAGAGCTGGCTAGCTAGCTCGCCTGCCGCATGGGCTCCCATTCCGTCTGCAACAATGATCAAATGTCCAAACTTTCGCCACGAAGCTTCATCCAACGCCAAGTGGATTGCATGATTGTCTTGATTATTGCGGCGACGCATCCCGACGTGAGTTGCAGAGGCAACCGCGAATGCGTGCTTCCAGGCTTCATTGGTGGGAGTACTGCTACTTTGAGACAAGGTGACCGACGGTTCGCTAATGCTTTGAATTAATATTCTCTTATCATAATCTCAACTCTGGGTTCGCCCACAGGCCAATAAGCGTCACCCAATCAACAGATCCGACAAAGATTGTGCAAAATTATAGCTGCGGCGACACTCACGTTGAGTGAGTCGGTAGCCAAGTCCATTCCGATCTCCAATCGTCGATTCGTTCGAATCTGGATTTCCTTGGGTAATCCTCGGGCTTCATTCCCTAAAAGCAGGATGGAATCCCCCCGTCTCTGAAAGGTGCTGAGCTCTTCGCAGTCGTCCGAAAGGCACGCGGAAATCGTCTCCACTCCGAGTTCTTCGAATCGACTCAAGACTTTCATGGGCTCAGAAACTTCAAAAAAACGAAGCTTAAAGGCATTTCCCATCGAAACACGGAGAACCCGCCGCGCGAACGGGTCCACACACTCGGGACCAAGAAAAATCTCGGCGATCCCCAATGCGGCGCATGTTCGCAGGATGGAGCCCATGTTCTCGGGATCCTGAACACCAACGAGCATCACTCCCGTCCATCGCTTGCGCGGTACGGAATCTGCATTAGAAACGGGAATCAAGAAATCATCCGGCGAACGATAGTCGGGGCGTAAGCCACAGGCCAAGTATCCGCGATGGAAATGGAACCCGATTAGTTCGCTGATCATCGACGAGGAGACAACGAAAGTCTCCACATCGGACGGTACATAGGCTGCTGATTCCTCTAAGTACTTCTCATCGATCAGTACAGACTCTACGGTCAACGGACTTGCTAACAGCCGCTCGACAAGCAGTCGACTTTCGGCAATGAAACGACCACTAAAACGTGTCAAATTGGATGTGCGCAAGTTGCGGTAGGGCTCGAGCCATTTCGAGCCGATATCTTCAATTCTCGTCACTGGCATTCTTACCGAAGATCCTTTACCCGACGCACCGTGATCCTCTTTGCACCGATTGCCCAATCGTTGGCCGACTGCATTCTAACCCGCAACACGTATTTGCCTCGCATCTCGCCAGTAATCGGCACTTCGAATGCACATTTCCCCTGGTTTACGTCAAGCTCCTGGGACCAGAGTTGCAATTGATTCGCATTCTCGTAGTTCGACTGCATTTGGGTATGTTGCTCGATGGTTCCTGTGTAGTTTCCGATGGACACCAAATCGGTCGGTAGTCGATCTCGGTTCAAGTAAAGTTCGATCCGTGCTTTACCCGACCAAGGCGCAACGAACGATGCGGAGATTGTCGACCCTGCGTCGACAGTCTCCGCACTCTTTAAGTCGATCGCGTGCGGATGGCGGATTTTGAGCAACGGGTCGCCGAGCAAATTCATCAGCCTAACATGCTCGCGTCGTTCACCGACCAAGCTATGGTCCGGAGGACTTAGTGATTTGGCCATTTGTTCAATCGCCGATTGATACTTTGACTTTAGTTTTGCCGTCGATGATTCAGAGTTAGATCGTACCTGCGAAGCATCGGTCGCATCTAACCAAGTCGCCTTTTTCGCATCACCAACAATCTTACCCAGAGTATCGGTTCGTTCTATAAAACACGATTCCAGCATTTCGCCTGCAAGCTGACTCAAACCATAGGGCATCGTGACTCGGGAGCCCGCGATAACAGCAATCGGTCCGTCCGGTTGTTGTAGCAATCGCTCTGCGAAGCAATCGACTTTTGCATCGAAAGCACCGGTATAGCAGGCCAATAGCACGGCAATCGGAGGTCCGTTCGGAGAACTGAACCGCTTGGCATCTTCCGCGCTGCAAATCAACTCTTCAGTTTTTCCGTAAGTAAAGCGATCTAGGCAATCGATCCAGCCATGACCGATATAGACCCAGAACATACCGCCTCGATTAACTCGACTTAGAAAAGCATCCTTCAACTTGGTCGGGTCGGGACAATACGGACTCGTCAAACTCGCGTAGGTCATCTGGAGTTGGAATCGATCCGGGATACCCTCGGTCAAATAGCGCCGCGCGACGCTTTCGATCGCCGCATCGGCTAGCATCCCGAATCCCCCCACCCCGGCCGTCACATGCACTTGATCACGCCACAACCCGACATCGGTTGAGCGTTCATACGCGATGCTTCGACCGAGCATTCGCCGAAGCTCTTCCGCGTTTTTTGCGGGCAATCGGCCGACTGGGATATCCGGACAGCCATCATCATCAATGTCCCCATACAACGCATCGGTGACCAGTGTCGGAGTTTGAAGTTGCCCTAGCTTTACGTTCGTATCGAGCGAAAACGTGGGGGTAATCGGTCGGGTTGGATTCGCACCCTTGAGGTTCGCTGGTGGTTCTGCGACATCGCCGCATAGAACGATGGCCTCCACCGGAGAACCTGCTTTATTCACCGCATCGAGTACCGCGTTTCGCAAAAGATAGGGATTCGCGGTCGAATCAATGAATTGAAGTTGATAGTCTACAGAACGATAGCTGTTCCACTCTTCCAATTTGCCATGCCAATCGCTCGGCCGAACCACGATGACTGTGGGTAACGCAGGCATGGACTGTGCAATGGACTGACCACTTGTGACTCGGCTCGTGAATGAGAGCGAGACAGAGTTTGCCAACGCAAGGACAACCGCTAATCGATTCATTGGGATCCTATGGCTCGTTGGTTTCACTCATCCTGCAAATGCTAAGTCATTACAAGCTCAGGAGCAGAGGTTCGCTCCAAGCACGAACCGATTTGACGTACCGCTTGTCTCAAACGAGCTTCGTTCTCGACGAGGGCCATTCGAAGATAGCCTTCACCCATAGGACCAAATCCGCCACCGGGGCTTACGGCAACATTTCCATGTTCCAATAGGTGCATTGCGAAGTCGATCGAATTCATGCGAGAAGCCCAAGGCTCAGGTATTTTAGCCCAAGCGAACATACCTGCCTTCGGCAAAGAAACTTGCCAACCGATGCGCCGAAGTCCTTCGACCAGGACATTGCGTCGTCCTTGATAAATCAACGATTGCTTCTCAACGGTAGCTTCTGTATCGCGCAATGCCACAATCGCAGCGATCTGTATCGCTTGAAACATTCCGTAATCGTAGTAACCCTTGATGGTCGCCAAGGCCTTCACCATCTCTGCATTTCCGGAGCAAAAACCAATACGCCAGCCAGCCATATTGTATCCTTTGCTCATGGTCGTAAACTCTACACCGACATCCTTTGCTCCAGGTGCAGACAAGAATGATGGAGGAACATAGCCATCGTAGGCTACGTCCGCGTAAGCAAAGTCGCTGATGACCATCAGACCATATTTCTTGGCCAATCGAACCACATCCACAAAGAACTCGGGCTCGACGGTGACCGTCGATGGATTGTGCGGATAATTGATAATCAACAACTTCGGTCGCGGATAAAAATGCTCGCACGTATAAGCGATATTCGATAGATAGCGATCCGTGTTCGACACATCCAAGGCAACCACATTGCCAGACGCTAGAACCACTCCGAACATATGCACAGGGAAGTAAGGTGCAGGGATGATGGCTGTGTCGCCAGCACCGATAAGCGCCAACAACATGTGGGAAAACCCTTCCTTCGATCCGAGGCAAACAATCGTCTCGGTCTCAGGATCCAATCGCACCCCATATTTTCGTAGATACTTGCTCGTCAACTCACGTCTCAGATTCAATATCCCGTTGCTTTTGGAATAGCCGTGATTGGTTGGATCCTTTGCCGCTTCGGCGAGTTTCATGATCACCGCTGGATCTGGCGGGTCTGACGGATTCCCCATCCCGAGATCGATCAAATCCTGGCCAGATCGCCGCTTCTGGTAGAGCAGATTGTTGATGCGTCCAAACAAATAGGGTGGCAAACGATGAACGCGTGGTGCTAGATCAATCTTGAAATTTGAGTTGGTCATGAATAGGACTTTGAGCACGCAAAGGCGGCTTGCAAATCAGTGGGACTTTCGGAGTATCCATAACGCGGCGTTACGAACCCCCCAGATAGCATACGGGTTCGCAAGGTTCGAAGAAAGACGGAATCGTCTTCCCGACGCGCAAACATCAACGTTCGGACAACGCCACGCTGGCTTAACTGCTCTAGTATCAGTCTAGATCATCGGACAAACATCGAACCAATTTCTTCCTTGTTCGTGCATCCAATCGCTGGACTGCGTCGGCCCCCAAAGGCCTGGCTCGTACGTATACAGGGTTGGCGCGGCCGGGCTTTTCCATGCCGCAATGATGGGATCGATGATCCGCCACGCTTGCTCGACCTCGTCGCTCCGTGCGAAAAGACCAGGATCTCCGAGCAAACCGTCCAGCAATAGCCTCTGGTAAGCATCTGGAAGCTCTTTTCCGTTGGAGTCGAATCGGAAATCCAATTCGCTCAGTCTGAGCTTCATATCGGAATCCGGGACTTTGGACTGGAAATGGAGCTGCATGCCTTCTGCCGGTTGGATTTGAATCACCAGCCTGTTGGCTTCTGGTCGATACGATTTTTGTTCACCGAAGAGCATGTGCGGTGGTTCGCGAAACTGAATGACGATTTGCGTGGTGCGGCAAGACATCGCCTTTCCGCTTCGGAGATAGAACGGTACGCCCCGCCATCTCCAATTGTCTATATAGAGTTTCAAGGCAGCGAAAGTCTCGGTTTGACTATCGTCCGGAATCCCCTCTTCCTCGCAATATCCTTCGTATTGACCACGAACGCCATTCTCCGCGAAGTCGCTACCTTTGTAAGGGCGAACAGCCTGAAGCACTTTGACCTTCTCATCGCGAACGAACTCACCCGTGTACCGAACGGGGGCCTCCATGGCAGTCACCATCATCAATTGGAAGATGTGGTTCTGAAACATGTCGCGTAGAATGCCCGCTTTATCGTAGTAATCGCCACGCCGTCCTACTTTTACCTCTTCAGCGCAAGTGATTTGCACGTGATCGATATAGTTTCGATTCCAAAGTGGTTCAAAAATCGTATTGCCGAAACGCAATACAAGCATATTTTGAACCGTCTCTTTGCCGAGGTAATGGTCGATTCGATAGATTTGATCTTCTCGAAAGGTCTGATGGATCGAATCATTCAACTGTCGTGCTGTTACCGAATCGGTTCCAAAGGGTTTCTCAATGATGACTCGACGATGGCCGTGATTATCTACGTTGAGTCCTGCTTTGCCCATTTGCGCAATCGCGGTAGCGTACAACTGCGGCATGGTTGAAAGATAGTAGACGCGATCGGTCTGTTGATCTCCTTCGATATCATTCAAAAATGCACCGAGCTTATGAAAGTCTTGCTCGTTGCTGATATCGCCAGGAAGGTAATAGATCGATTCAGAAAACGCTTTCCAATCGTCCGCGGCGAAGTCTGCTTTTGCGTACTTTTCCGTCGTCTCGGCGAGCTGAGTTCGCCATTGTTCCGATGTGAAAACACTCCTCGCTACACCTACAATACGTGTCGGCTTCGGAAGCTTCTTCCGATGAAACTGTCGGTACAGTGCAGGTATTAGCTTTCGACTCGTTAAATCACCCGAGGCACCAAAAATTACCATCGTGTGGGACATGTCGTCAACTTTCTAAGTAGGGGTTTGCTGCATGTACCTCGTTAGGTCCACCATCAATAGGCTCGATAGCCCAATCGCTTTCGAATCCCATCCATCATGGGTCCGATCACGCGATCGTTATCTCGTGAGACAAGAGCACTAACCCCTTCCGCGGGAGACGCTTGGAATTTTGTCAGTAGCTCCTTGGTTTCACCCATCTCAAGAACCTTGATTACATAAAAGACCGACTTGCGTCGATCAGGCGCAAACGTGGCTTCCCCAGGCTTCTTACTGAAGACAGCTTCCATGAAGTTCATGTCGACCGGTTGCAATGGCGCGACATTACCTACCTCATCCATTTGCGCTTGCATATTGAAACGCATGAACATGGGGTACATCGGATTCATCGCAGTGAAAGGCGCAGGTTCCAAGACTTTTTTCTTGTCTTCTTCCGACGAAAGAATCTCTTCGATTTGGCCGCTGCCGATCCTGCTCGCTAGATCGGCTGCCTTTGCTTCTACTAACTTCAACGCTTGTTGCGCAGTCCATACTTCCGTGACTTTGTCTTTGCAAACGTCGAAGGATGGAACTTCTGGTTCCTTTAGTTCTGTTTTCCACGACAGGTACTGTACAGCGGATTGACCCATTCGAGACGTTGAAATCAAGGGAGTCCATGTTGCACCTTTTTCCTGAGTCGCCTGAATGAATGCTCCAATAGGGACCGGTTGAGCTCGCGGATTGATGCTTACCGCAGATTGTCCAATAGGATGAAACATTACCGTTTCGGAATCTACCATCCCGGTTGTTCCATAATCAAAGCCGTAGTCTGCAGCGATCTTCTTGAGGTCGAGTTTTTCAGGTTCGACGGTATCAGGCACTTTTTCCTGGACCGCTCGAAGATACTGATAGCGTTCCGATTGGTAGATATTCATCATCCCGTAAACTTCGCGAACTTTGTCTTCGACAATGCTCGTCGCTGTGGCTGTCGCAAGCTCACGAGCGATTCGGTCCTTGACCTCATCAAAGGTCTGCGTTCTCATCGGGGTTGAGTCTGCGATGGGCTCCGACGGATTGGCAGGCTGGACCGAGTCACCCAATGTCATGCTTGGCAACGTAGGAACCCCGGGCTTCTCTGTCGTTGGAGGCTGATCCACAGGCTTTGTTGTCTCCGTGCTTCGCGGCGTGTCCGAAGCATTCGCAGGTGCATCTATTTGTTCGCGAAGCGGATTTTCAAGCGCTGGCGTCGCGACGTCTGGAGTTACTGCTGGAACGGAAGGGGTTGCCTGTACAGGCGTGGCGGGTGCCGGTGCAGGCGCAGTGGGTGCCGGTGAGTCCGCAAGCGGTTGTACGGTTGGCTTTTCTTCTTGATAAGAAACCAACCGGATTTGCCCTTCAGGCCTGTTCAAGCTCGAAGACTTGGGCGGTTCTTTCCCAGGGCCCTTTGGCGCATCGATAGAAGGCACGACAGGTGTTTCGCTTGGTGTCCCCTTCGGCGCATCGACCGCCGGTTCCGTTGCTGGAGCGGTTGAGGGTTCGACAGGCTTCACTGTCTCGGCCGGATCAACCGCACCGTCTGGAGAGGGGAG
>Ga0068877_10004769_pt1 | contig 10498 bp, 6 predicted proteins | sample NOAtaG_FD_66437 | JGI IMG/M metagenome (GOLD analysis project Ga0068877, IMG submission 66437) | Freshwater lake microbial communities from Lake Erie, under a cyanobacterial bloom - NOAA_Erie_Diel6S_1000h metaG | ecosystem: Environmental > Aquatic > Freshwater > Lake | place: USA: Ohio, Lake... | reverse complement strand
GCTCTTTCCATTTGTAGAGTAAACCAGGTGATAGGTTGTACTTTCTTGAGGTTGGGACTACTCCTTCGCGATCACTCTCTTGAATGATGCTCATACGCTCTTCTGGTGTGAATTTTCTCTTTTGCTTTGTCATTTTGCTCCTAATTTAATTATTACTTAACTTTATTGAAAATTAAGTCTAATCTTTTAGGGGGCTAAACCAAAAGTTTTGAAAAAAACTTAAAAATTTAAACCTAAATATAAACCAAAAAATTAAATTAAAATGAAAAAAAATATTATTTATAGCTTATTAGCAATGTCAATTATGTCTTGTAAAATGACTGAAAACGAGAAAAAGACTGAAATTGTAACAGAAACTACGAAGGATACAATTGCAGAAGAAAAAATGACAATTGCAGAAATATCAGATACTTTGAAAAAAAGTGATTACTCCAAAGAGTTCGCCAAGTATTCTGACGAAATAATAAATAAAATTTCTGAAAAAATGACTTATTATTCAGCTATGGACACTATAGGAGGAATAGAATATCTAAAAGAAATTACTAGTTTTGAAAATAATATTGTTTCATTGTATTGGGAAGAGTGCGGAACTGGTGCTTGTGTTAGACATCAAAAATTACAAATAAAAAATAATGACGTAATTGATTTAGGAAACGGTTACGAAAATTTAACAGAAAGTGAGTATGAAAAATTAAATGCAGAAATAAAATCTAAAATTAAAAATTACTCACATATTTCTCTTAGACATGAAAATGAAATTAGCATAACTAAAAATGGAAATTATCTAATTGGAATTAGAGGTTTAACAGATGAAGATCCAGAAGCTTCAGGCGGAACTATTGAAATTAGCTATGAAACTAAAGATTTGAAAACTTATATTCCATCAACATTAAAAGTAACAAAAAAGAATTAACCCTGCTGGTAACAGCCGTTTTGCTCTATTGCGAAATTTGTGCAAGCTGGACGTTTATCTTTCGCAAGAAATCTTATCTTAGCAGAAAATAAGCAGTTCCGAAGCTCGCAACAGACGCAAAGCGGCGACACGTCAGGCTGTGAAATAACTTACAATGCATCGCAACGGTATTTTTTCGTTGCTCATATATGCTTCTGTTGCCTCATAACATTCATTTAAGCGAAGTCGATTTTTAAGCAGCTATGCTCCACTCCATTTTTATCATAGTTCAATAGGGCGGCGTTTTCGCTGGCATTATAATACCGACTGTACGTGTTTACGAATGAGCTCTTGTAAATCAGTAAATGTGCCTTCAATAAGGTGTTGTTGTTCTACAAAATAGAATGTTTGCTTAGATACATAAATCAGAATAATATCGGTAGTAATCACCGCCCTGATTACAGCACTCCAGTCGTAATGTTGTTTTGAGTTCTGTACGTCGATATCAAAACCATCCTTACTGAATGATAACTGATATTCGATTTTGGCGCGCTCGTTCAACTGCTTGTACGCCTGCCTGCCTAAATTTTTTGTTGTTACGACATGAACTATAATAAATACAATACCCGCTATAATGTAAAATATATAGGTTGGTTTTACCTGCTGCGTATAATTTATCAGTAATAAAATCAATCCGGTCCAGATTAATAACAGCCCAAGGTAAAGTAATATGCGCCCTCTGATGGGAAACACCTTGCTAGTATGAATGGAAAAGGCCTTTTGCAAATTGGCAATCGAATAGGTGAGTTTTGCTTTGATCATTTGAATTAAGACTGTAAAAATAGAGTTTGTCTTTACAATACATTACTAAACGCATCTTTGCAAGATGAACGAAGAACAAAAACGAACCGATATAAATACCCTGGGCGAGTTCGGCCTTATCAAACAACTGATTGCGCCATTCACCATTAAAAATGCAAGTACGGTTGTGGGGAACGGCGACGATGGCGCAGTAATCTATTCCCGCGACAAACAGTTTGTTGTTTCAACCGATTTACTGATCGAGGGTATTCATTTTGACCTGATGTATGTGCCGCTCAGGCACCTGGGCTATAAAGCAGTTATAGTTAATCTTTCCGACATCTATGCCATGAATGCTCGTCCTACGCAGATTACCGTATCTATTGCTTTAAGCAATCGTTTCTCTCTGGAGGCGCTGGAGGAATTATACGCAGGCATACGGCTTGCATGTGAAAAGTATGAGGTTGACTTAATCGGTGGCGACACTACATCTTCACAAAAAGGGCTTGTGATATCCGTAACAGCCATTGGCGAGGTAAGTCCGGAAAAATATGTATTGCGTAGCACCGCAAGAGAAGGGGATCTGTTATGTGTGAGCGGCGATCTTGGTGCCGCCTATCTCGGCTTGCAGTTTCTGGAGCGCGAGAAAAAGATTTTCATGGAAAACCCCAACATCAAACCGGACCTCGAAAATCAAGCCTACCTGGTTGGACGTCAGCTTAAGCCTGAAGCCCGCCGCGACATCATAACCTATTTTGAAAAAAATGAAATCATTCCAACGTCAATGATCGATATCTCCGACGGGCTCTCCTCGGAGATTCTGCATTTGTGTGATCAGTCGGGGCTTGGCTGTAATCTTTATGAGGAGAAGATTCCTATCAGTGAGGAGGTTAGAACGGCCGCATATACATTCAACTTAGACCCAACAATGTGTGCGCTCAGCGGTGGCGAGGATTATGAATTATTGTTTACTATACCTCAGGAGGATTACGAAAAGGTTAAGGACGATATAAACATTACGGTTATCGGTTATATGACCGCTCTGCATGAGCCTGCCGTAATCATAACCAAAGGAGGCAACGTGCACGAACTGATTGCACAAGGATGGAACGCATTCCGTAAGCCATAGAAAAAAAAGGGCTCGGTTATTTGCCATGTCAACTGAACCATTATCTTGCATAGAAATATGCTTGTTAAAACATTCGGCAGTGCCGTTTATGGAATTAATGCTATTACGATAACCGTTGAAACCTATATCGGAAGCGGTGATTTAAAATATGCCATGGTTGGTTTGGCCGAAGGCGCCGTGCGCGAGAGTCTTTACCGTATCGAAGCGGCATTGAAATATATCGATAAAAAAATGCCTCGTCAGAAACTGGTTGTTAATCTGGCACCTGCCGATACAAAGAAAGAAGGATCGGCATATGATTTAACCATTGCCATTGGCATACTGGCCGCATCCGGGCAACTACTATGTGACCGGCTCGGCGACTACATGATTATGGGCGAATTATCGCTTGATGGCGGATTGCAACCCATTAAAGGGGTATTACCCATTGCCATTCAGGCACGAAAAGAGAATTTTAAAGGGTTTATACTACCAAAACAAAATGCGCGCGAAGCCGCTATTGTCAATAATCTTGACATCTATGGCGTTGAATCACTTGGCGAAGTAATTGACCTGCTCGAAGGCACAAAAATTCCTGAAAAGATTGTGGTCGATACCCGGGCCACCTTTGCACAATCGCAGTCCGATATTGAATTTGATTTTAGTGATGTAAAAGGGCAGGAGAATATTAAACGGGCATTAGAAATAGCGGCTGCCGGCGGACATAATGTCATTCTCATAGGCCCTCCCGGTGCAGGGAAAACGATGCTGGCAAAGCGGCTACCTACTATCCTGCCACCCCTGACCTTGCAGGAAGCTCTCGAAACCACCAAGATTCATTCCGTAGCAGGTAAGATGAAAGAATCGGGCACGCTTATTTCAACGCGCCCCTTTCGGGCTCCTCATCATACCGTGAGTGATGTTGCCCTCGTTGGCGGCGGATCAAATCCACAACCCGGCGAGATTTCTCTGGCTCATAACGGCGTTTTATTTTTAGATGAACTTCCGGAGTTTAAGCGCACGGTGCTGGAGGTATTGCGCCAACCCATGGAGGAGCGAAGAATCAATATTTCCCGTTCGAAATCAAGCGTAGAATATCCGGCTAACTTTATGCTGGTCGCATCTATGAATCCCTGCCCCTGCGGTTATTACAATCATCCCGAGAAAGAGTGCGTGTGCGCTCCCGGAGTCGTTCAGAAGTATATGAATAAAATATCGGGGCCACTGCTGGATCGCATCGATTTACATGTTGAGGTAACGCCTGTGCCCTTTAGTGAACTCACTCAGATGCAGCCATCCGAAAAAAGTTCGGCTATCAGAGAACGTGTGATTCGCTCACGGCAGATTCAGTCGGACCGTTTTAAAACACATAAAGAAATATATTGTAATGCTCAGATGAGTAATAAGCTGATGCGTGAGGTATGTACCATCACCTCAGCCGGTGAAAATCTTTTAAAGACTGCTATGGAAAAACTGGGTCTCTCGGCACGTGCCTACGACCGCATCCTAAAAGTATCACGAACCATTGCCGACCTCGAGGGCAGTGCGAATATTAAAACGGAGCATTTAGCCGAAGCGATACAATATCGTAGTTTAGATAAAGACAGCTGGTATGGTCTTTAGACTTCGTGTCGATTCCTTTTTATCGGTTGAATAGATTTTAACTCAAAATTTTTAAAAAAAACTATGTGGGCATTCATGATCAAAATACATATCCCTATAATTAGTTATATGTATGAATACTCTATAAAATATACTTTTGCCTCAAACACAAAATAAGATGATCAAAATACAATTACTTGCAGTCTTAGCTTTAATCTTTTTTGCTCACGGACTGTGGGCACAGTCAGACTGTGGCAATCGGCAATCCTTTACAGAATGGCGGACACAGAAACCCGACCTTGTAAATCAACTTTACTCGTTTTCTTCAAGAGATGACGACAATACGGTTTATACTATACCTATTGTTGTTCACATTGTTTGGAGTAATGGCTTTGAGAATATTCATGACAGTTTGATATACAGACAGATTGAGGAGTTAAATCGATTCTATTCGGGCAATACGAGCAGAAGCATTAATGTTGCATTTGCATTTAAGGATCTTAATGCAGGGGATACAAAAATCAGGTTTGAATTTGCAAAGACAGATCCTGAAGGATTTCCAACAAATGGCATCACCAGAACACAGACTGCACACGGAGTATTTAATGATAACGGTGGCCCTTGTTCAGTAAATGATGTTAAAAAGTCCGCACTCGGAGGAAGAGATGCTTGGGATACTGATAAATACTTAAACATTTGGGTTTGCGATTTTGACAATACCCTAAATGGTATTGCCGTTTTTCCGGGAAATTGTCCCGCAGCAGAGGGCCAAGATGGTGTTATAGTTGATTATACTCTTTTCGGAATAGTTCCTACTTCTTTAACTGGAAGTGGAATATCAACTCTTGCTCACGAAGCAGGTCATTATCTTGGGCTATTTCATACCTGGGGAGATGAACCTGATGCCGAGCAACCTTCTTGCAGTGGCGATGATAATCTTTCTGATACCCCATTACAAAGCGGTAAGGGTTTTACTATTTCACCTTCAGGGAATACGTTCTTCCCTTTATTTGATAATTGCTCAACACCACTTATAAGCAAGGGTATAATGTTTATGAATATCATGGACACCAATTATGACTTGTCGAGGTATATGTTTACAAACAATCAAAAAGCAGTAATTCGTAACACATTAAAACCCGGAGGTCCGAGAAACTCTTTAGTTGATGCGAGCAATAATGCATTAACACCTTCAGGATTTAATGTGGATGCTACTTTTAAGGTGTGGAATACTTTAAATACAACTGTTTTCCCATCTAACTCATTTCGCTCTGTTGTTCGGGGTAAAAATGGTGAAATGTGGGCAGGAACTACTAATAATGGTTTGTACAGATATAACGACAGCAATGGAACCTGGGAACAGGAGCCAACACTAACCAGTCATTTAGTTAGACATATGGTTTCAGATAAAAACGGGAATGTATTTGTAGCTTCATCGCAATTAACAAGCTCAAATGGTGGTGGTGTACGACGTTTTGGATCTGCGAATAGTTTTAGTTTTACCAAAATCGGGTCTATTGTAGATGGCTCAGGATTTAACCAACTTCCTTCACGTTTAGTAAATAGTGTATGCATTGACGATGAAGGAGATATATGGGCTGTTTGTGGACAACATATTAATGCCGATGCTTCAATCAATGAAGGTGGTTTTCTTTATGCTGATAATAATATATTATTATTTGCGGATGGGCATTATGCAGGGAATTCGGGACTTCCATCAGAAGATGTTAGATGCTTAGCCATCGGCAGCGTATTGGATGGCCCAACAGATAATGATGATGAAATTTGGGTATCTGTTGATCGTTCTTGTATAAGCGGTAACTGTTCTGCACCGTATGTAGCACGTTATAACACAACTCTAGGCATCATAGAATATTTAGGGAATGTTGGTCTACCGGGCTTAAACTTTGATAACACAACGGGGTCGCCAAGAGTACGTGCCATACATTGTGATAAAAGCGGGAGAGTCTGGCTAGGAATAGCAACATCACAACAAGGGATTTACGTAAAGTTTCCAAGCTCAATGGGTAATGCCAACTTATTTACTTTCGGTGATGCCTCATTGCCTTATCCCGCAGGAGCTAATGTTAATAATAATGCAATTGCGGAAGACTCTGATGGTAATATCTGGATAGGAACCACAGCCGGTCTTATTAAAATTGATGGCGGAAATATTCAAAATGCGGCAAGATGGACTATCTACACTACTGCACAAGGGTTGCCATCCAATAATATCCGAGGTATATGTTTTGATGCAAATAACACGATGTGGTGCACTACAGATGCAGGCATTTTCAGAGGATTACCTTGCCCAGTGGTTCGTATTAAAAATGTTACCAATGCTCCTTGTCTTGGAACAGGATTTATTGAAACAACTTCAAAAGGTGGGGATTTTAGCAATACAACTTACACATGGTTTAAGGTGAATAGTACCAACGTTTATGACCCTTATCCACTTGTTGACCCTTCAGTAACGGCTAATACGCCCGGTACTTACAAGCTCATTGTTAGCTCAGGTGGTCAACAATGTTTTAATCGTAAAATTCAGGTTGCTGCAAACAATCTTTTTGTACCTGAATTAAGTATCTCTAAGCTTACAGCTTGTGGATTTGATATTGATTTGCAAAATGAAACCAACAGTGTATTCTATAATATAGATGTTAAAGATGCTACTACTAATAATGTTGTTTACACGCAGTTTTTAACCGGAAATGGAAACACCTCTATATCGGATAATTCTTTATTCCCACTAACCAGCTATTATGTAGATGTTACCGGGACTTGCACAGAAGACCCAACCGGCACATTTCAAACTATTGCAAGACGATCCCGGATTTTTACTACACCACTTTGCTCTCCCGTTAAAAATATCATTGCATCAAACATCACCAAGACATCTGCACAACTTGACTGGGAGTTTAACTGTACTCCGGCATCAAAATATCGTATCCAATACAAACGCATTGCAGACACGTCATTCAACAATACGATACAAAGTCTAACTCCATCAAAAAACTTGACCAATCTGGAACCATCTACAACCTATGTGTATCAGATACGATCGGTATGCGACCCGAGCCTTTCAGCATGGTGTGGTGACACATTAACCACGCTACAAGGTTGTGCTCGGCCACAAAATATCAATATCTCTGCCACAACACCAACAACTGCTACCATTACATGGGAGGCGGTAACCGATGTGTCCAAATACCGACTTCGCTTCAGAAAATTAGGAACAACGGCTTGGACAAGTCTTGTTATCCCCTCAACGAGTACAAGCAGAACTATTACTGGACTTACACCAAACACAGCTTATGAATTTCAGATGAGAACGCAGTGTGTCACCAACAACGAATTTTCTTTATATACAACAACAAACGGTTTCTTAACCTCAGCTCGAATCGCAGAGGATGAGTTACTTCACGACATAACACTATTCCCTAATCCCAGCTCCGGTAGTTTCACGCTATCATTGTTCTCAGAATTAGAAACAGCTGTATCAATCAAAATAATAAACGCCCTGGGTCAGGAGTTAGTCGTTAAATCGATATTGCTTGAGGGAGGAAATAACACCTTAACTTTTAGTGAAATCTTGCCGAATGGATACTATAATGTTCAACTACAAAATGATCTAGTTCAGATCAATAAAGGGCTTATTATTCAAAAGTAAGTAAGGATTATACCTGACTAATAAATAAAGCGGTTGTCAGATAGATAGCCGCTTTTTTTTATCTCAATCTATCCATAGATCTGATTAATTCATCATCTTTATTAATGCCACGTATAGCAAGATAAATCAGTATGCTGTTTATGAGCGGAAAGATGCTGGCAATCTGAAACCCTTGAACACCCGATAAGCCCCCGGGTACTTGTTTATAAACCGTTACAAGCAAAACAATCAAAAAAAATAATTGCATCAGTATGGCCATATAGCAGATTCTCTTCTGAAGACCTCGGTTCTTAAAAAGAAAAATCGGCGCTACCGTTTCGGCGATCATCAGTGATCCGGCAATTAGCAGAGCAGTATGTGCAGAAGCCTTTATGATGAGTTCTTTTGTAGCAAAGAGATCCAAGGCCATCGAACATAAGGAAAGTACTGAAGCCACAATGAGATAAACCGATTGTATGCGTTGTAACATAGCAGTGAAGTATTGATGATCGGCTAAAGTAAGTGCTGATTAGTTCATCTCAAAATTGATTTGGTTTTGTTTTACAAAATTACACCAGCGGCAATCGTCTTCATTACATCCCTGGTTGAACTCAAGATTTTGAATCTTTGCATAAACCTCTTTGATTTTATGCCGCATCCAACTCAGATATTCAGGCATAATATCAATGCGTTTAACTTCATATCGCCCCTGTTTATTCTTTTCAACGAAATGAAATTCCCCGCGGGTCATATTCACCCTACGCCTGGCCGAATCGGCATCAAGAAGTAACTTATAGAAATACATCTGCCTCCAGTAACTACCCCCATTATCATCGGCCGTTGGTGGATTCAATTCTTTAGTCGATTTCTCAACCTGGCCTGATTTATAATCAATGACCACAGCCCCCTGATCGTGCCATTCAATTTTATCGGCAAATCCGATACATGGTACGCCCTCTATCTGCACACCGCTTATCCGGTATTCGAGATCAACCTGCTTATGCCACTGACTGATATGGGTGTTATAATATGCTGTCAATACCTCACGACCCAGATGCATTTTATTTTTAAATTGAATGTCGGTGAAGGATTCGCGCTCCTTGTGCATGAACCATTCAAATTTCTCCACCACATATTCAACTTCGGGAAATCGCCCACCCTGTTCCAGCATTTTTTTAAATAACAGCTCCATGGATTTATGTATCGCATTACCAAAAGTTAGCGTATCGTTTTTGGCCGAAGGCATCAGTAGAATCTTATTAAAATAAAACGAGAGTGGACATTTTAGATATTCATTCATAAGCGAATGACTGAAGACCAGATTTTCGATGCGCGACTTCAGATAATCACGATTTGGCAACTGTATTGTGGCCGATCCGGCAGAAGCCAGTGTCAATTGATATTGCAACAAGTTCTCATTAGATACCTGAATCAATTCAGCATTTAGTCCGGTTTCTTCGACAAAGAGTGAACGCTCCACCTCCTTTTGTTCATTGGTAAAACGATAGTAGGATATATATAGAAATTCTTCTGCACGCGTAAGAGCCACATAAAATAAACGTCGCGATGATTCGAGCTGATTCTCTGTAGTAGAGAATGTAAGCGTGTCGGGCAATGAATAATTTTTATTATTACCCGAAGACCCCTCCCATTTATCTTTAACACACCCTATAACAAATACGTGCCGGTACTCGCTTCCCTTAGCACTGTGGCAAGTGCTGAATACAACACCCTCCTCCCGATAAACTGTTTTATTGATGTCCAGTGTTATCTTATGCTGTTCCATTTGTTCCAGCATGCTCACCAGATCATCAATATTGAGTTTAGGTTTTTTATTGTTCTGTACTTTAATGAAATCATAAAAGGTATTCAATTCTTCCATAAGATGAAAGCGATCGGTATGAGCGGCGAGATAAGCGACAAGACCGCTTTCATAAATAATCTTCTCAAAAAGCATCTGCAGAGTAAGGTTTGCTGAATCGGTGATCCATCGATTAATACAAGCACCTAACTGCTCAATTGCATCCGAAGACCTCAGTTTTATTTGCTTAAGGTGTGCCCTATCTGAGATGGTTTCGCGCCAGCTCAAATCTTTTTTACTCTTTATATACAGCCCCAGACTGGCTACATCGTGATGATGGATATGAAAGAAGTAATAATGCAACATCCTGAATAATTGTTCCTCCCCGCTGTATGGCTTATTAAATTCTTTACTGATATACGTGAGTATATTCATGATCTGTTGCGTAAGCGGCTGATGTAGTATATTAATCTTCTTGCGCACCTGATATGGAATTGCCTTGCGGTTAAAGTAGGTGATCAGATTTTCAGCCTGAGCATGTTTATAGTAAAGCACCGCAATATCAGATGGCTTTACGCCCTGTTGTATCAGGTTTTCAATTCGGTTACATAAGTCAGCCTCCTCTTGCGCAGTATTCATATATTC
>Ga0068877_10004766_pt1 | contig 10501 bp, 12 predicted proteins | sample NOAtaG_FD_66437 | JGI IMG/M metagenome (GOLD analysis project Ga0068877, IMG submission 66437) | Freshwater lake microbial communities from Lake Erie, under a cyanobacterial bloom - NOAA_Erie_Diel6S_1000h metaG | ecosystem: Environmental > Aquatic > Freshwater > Lake | place: USA: Ohio, Lake... | reverse complement strand
ACCGAGACGCAGTGGATCTGGCGCGACGGCCATTTCATTCCGTGGGCCGACGCCACCGTCCATGTGCTCAGCCACTCCATGCAGTTCGGATCGTCCGCCTTCGAGGGGATTCGCTGCTACCACACCCCCAAGGGCCCGGCGATCTTCCGCCTGCGTGAGCATCTCGAGCGGCTCATGCACTCGTGCAAGATCTACCGCATGGAGGTGCCGTACTCCATCGACGAGCTGGTCGAGGCGTCGCGCGAGCTGATTGCCCGCAACGGCGTGGAGTCGTGCTACCTGCGCCCCATGGTCGTGCGCGGCTATGGTACCGCGGGCATGGTGCCCGTCGGCGCGCCCATCGAGGTGTATCTCCCCTGCTGGCCGTGGGGTGCCTACCTCGGCGACGAAGCGCTGGAGAAGGGGGTGGACGCCTGCATTGCGTCGTGGCACCGCGTGCAGCCCAACACCATTCCCGCCATGGCGAAGATCGCCGGCAATTACCTCAGCGGGCAGCTCATCAAGATGGAGGCGCTCGCCAACGGCTACGCCGAGGGGATCGCGCTCTCGCCGAGCGGCATGGTGAGCGAAGGGTCGGGGCAGAACGTGTTCATGGTGTCCAATGGCACCATCATCACCACGCCGCTCGACGGCAGCATTCTGGGTGGCATCACGCGTGCCACCATCATGCAGCTCGCTGCCGATGCCGGCATTCCGGTGCGCGAACTGCACATCCCGCGCGAGATGCTGTACATGGCCGACGAGGTGTTCTTCACGGGCACTGCTGCCGAACTCACGCCGGTGCGGAGCATCGACCGCATCACCATCGGTGCCGGGTCGGTGGGGCCGATCACCAGGCAGCTGCAGCAGCAGTACCTCGGCATCGCCAAGGGCGGGATCGAAGATCGCCACGGCTGGCTGACATACGTGACGTGAGCGGTGCCACACCGGAGGCGTGCCCATGGCGTTGACCTCCACGATGTACGCCCTGCAGGTCGAGCTGGCCCATGTCGACCGCGGGGTGTACGCGTCGCTCGACTTCCGCATGGCCATGCATCCGTCGGAGTCCCCGGAGTACTTCGTGGCCCGGATGCTGGCCTACTGCCTGGAGTACGCGGAAGGGATCGGGTTCTCCAAGGGGGTGTCCGACCCCGACGACCCCACGGTGAGCGTTCGCGACCTCACCGGCACCATCACCACGTGGATCGAGATCGGCGCCCCCGACGCGGCGCGCCTGCACAAGGCCAGCAAGGCGTCACCGCGGGTGGTGGTGTACACGCACCGGGATCCCACGGCGTGGCTGCGCCAGCTGGCCGGTGCGCGAATTCACAAGGTGGACCAGATCGAGTGTTTCGTGCTGGACCGAGTCCTCATTGCCGAGCTGGTGGAGCGGCTCGACCGCCGGCTGCGGCTCGACCTCTCGGTGACGGACGGGACGCTGTTCGTGAACGTGGACACCAGTACGCTCACCGGCACGGTCGAGCGGATTTCGCTCGCCGGCTGACGTGGCCGGGTTGGTGGGGCGCGGTTGACGCACCCGGGTCCGCGCTGAATCATCCAGTCATGCCGGTCAGCGAGAACTATCGGGCGTTCATCCTCGAGCAGCTCGGCCGCGTGCTGCACGACGTGCGCGGCCGCCGCATGTTCGGTGGGTTGGGCGTGTACAGCGGCACCACGTTCTTTGCGCTCGTGGACGACGACGTGCTGTACTTCAAGGTCGACGACCAGTCGCGTCCGCGTTTCGAGGAACGGGGGATGCGGCCATTCCGACCGTTTGGTGAGGAAGGCGAGGTGATGCAGTATTACGAGGTCCCCGCCGATGTCATCGAGGATATCGATGCGCTGAGGGGATGGGGCGCCGAGGCGGTGGCCGTGGGGCGCCGGGCGAAGGCGCGGCGGGTGAAACGGACCGCGTGAGTTGCACCGCGTGATGCGCCCTGGTTTCATCGCGCTCTGCCTGCTGGGCGCAGTGACCGCCTGTGCGGCGGTACACAGGCCTCCGGCGAGCGTCGCGTCGTTGCAGGCGGAAGCGGTCACGCTGGCGTCGCGTGACCGGCAGGTGCGTGACTCCGTGATCGTGCGCCTCGTGCGCCGCGTTCAGCGGCGCGGCGACCGTACACTCGATGTGCTGCTGCTCTCGGGAGGCGGGCAGAACGGCGCGTTCGGGGCGGGCTTCCTGCGCGGCTGGCGCTCGCGCAGCGACCAGCCCATGCCGCGCTTCGATCTGGTGACCGGCATCAGCACCGGCGCCCTGCAGGCCCCGTACGCCCTGCTCGGCACGGCGGCTGCGATCGACACGATCACGGCGCTGTACGCGCGGGCGGCCGCCAGCATCGCGCCGACCGTGGACTGGTGGTTCTGGTTGCGTCGTACCGGCGGGGTGGTCAACACGAAACGCTTCGACCGTACACTCGAGCAAAGCATCCACGGGCGCTTCCGCGATGAACTGCGCGCCGCCTTCGCCGAGGACCGGCAGATCCTCTTCGCGTCCACCGACTTCGACCTTGGCATTGGTCGGCTCTGGTCGTTGGGTGATGAACTCGACACCACCGCGGCTGGGCTGCAGCGTACGCGGCGCCTGCTCAAGGCGGCGACGGCGATTCCCGGGATCTTTCCGCCGGTGGTGATCGACGGGCATGTGCACGCCGACGGTGGCGTGGTGGAGAACATGCTGCCGGCACTGGATTTCGACGACTACGTGCGGCTGGGTGCGGCGCTGGCAGCGTACGGCGTGCGCGACGTGACGGTGCGCGTGTGGGTGGTCATGAACGTCTGGTCGCATGGCGAACCGCGCGTCATGACGCCCTCGAGTCGCAAGCAGATGAGCGCCCGATCGACCGGATTGCTGTTCTATCTGCATCAGCCAAGCACGCTCGATCGCTTGCACAATCTCGCCCGTGCCGTGAGCGCCGAGGTGCCCGGTGTGCGTGTGCAGCTGAGCGTGGCCTTACTGCCCAGCAGCGAATCCACCACGCCTGGCGCCGAGCAGCTGTTCGAGCGCCGGTTCATGCAGCGCCTCGACTCGATTGGCTATTCCAAGGCCCGCAGCAGCGCGCCATGGGATGTTGTGCCGAGCGCCTACCGTCGTCCGGAACGCTGAGTGTCCCTGTCTGCTGATCACCCCGACGCGCCCCTGGTGGTGGTGCGTCCACACCCTCTGTGCGCCGAGACCCCACCGGCGGCGCTTCGGCCCGCGATCACGCCGGCGGCCAGTGTGTATGTGCGCAGCAACTTTCCCACGCCGGTGCTCGATGACGCGCACCAGGTGGCGGTACGTGGCGCCGTGCGTGCGCCGTTTGCCATTGGTGTGAATGAGCTCGCGGCCATGCCGCAGCGCACGGTGGTGGCCACGGTGGAGTGTGCCGGCAACTGGCGTCTGGGCATGGACCCGGTGCCCATCGGGGAGCCGTGGCGGTACGGCGCCGTGAGTACGGCGGTGTGGACGGGGGTGCCGCTGCAGCGGCTGCTCGAGCGCGCTGGAGTCGCTGCCGATGCCGTGGAAGTGCTGGCCGTTGGCGCCGACACCGGCCCGCGGGACGATGCCGAGGGCGTCGTGACCTTTGCACGGGCGCTGCCGCTGCCGGTGGCGCTGCACCCCGACACGCTGGTGGTGACGCATATGGGTGGGGCGCCACTGACGCCCCATCACGGCGCGCCGGTCCGGTTGCTGGTGCCGGGCTGGTACGGCATGGCCAACGTGAAGTGGCTGGCAGCGCTCGAGCTGCGCACCGTACCGTTCACCGGCTACTTCCAGCGGCAGCGTTACGTGTACGACACGGCGGATGGGGTGACGCCGGTGGCCGAGGCGCGTGTGAAGTCGATGATCACGTCACTGGTGGACGGCGGGCGTTGTGAGGCTCGGGTGATCGTGCGCGGCTGGGCGTGGTCGGGCGCCGGCGCCATCACGCGCGTGGAGCTGTCGGTGAATGGCGAGGCGTGGCGCGAGGCGCAGCTCGGACCCGCCATGTCGGCCTATGCGTGGACGCCCTTCGAGCTGGCGCTGATGCTGCCGGCGGGTGTGGTGTCGCTGCGCAGCCGGGCGACGGATGCTGCGGGGGACACCCAGCCGGAGCGTATCGAGTGGAACCGGCTGGGGTACGGGAACAATGCGGTGCGGGCGATGACGGTGCGCGTCGGGTAGCGACATTCCGCAGCCCCACTGGGTCAGCCTCGTTGGCTCAGCCCCGCTTGCGCTGCGGGGGCGCGACCTCCGGCACGTCCATCGTGTTGGGCATGTGGGTCACCCCGCGATGGCACATCACGCAGGTCGTCTTGGGCCGCGGGTCGTCGAGCTCCTTGACCTTCGCGATGTACTTCGCGTCGATGTCACGCTGCATGCGCTCCATCTGCCTGGCGATGACCTTGTTCTTCCGCTCGTCGCTGGCGTAGTCCTTGTTGTCCAGGTGGCAGTTGGTGCACGTCATGCCGAGTCCGCGCCCGTATTGCTCGTCCATCATGGTGAGGAACTCGCGCGCCGGCATGCTCTTGTGGAGCTTCACGTTCTTGAACACCACCCCTGCCGGTTCATTCTCCCGCCCCTGCAGCGCAGCCATCAGTTCGGCGATGGCCTGCTTGCGCACCGTATCCTGCTTCATGGGGCTCACGGGCTGGCGGCGCTGCGCCGGTGCCGTGGCCGGCGCACCGGCCGCCGCCGCGATGGGGCGCGCCTCGGCCACGGGGGCTTCCTGCTGGGTGCGGGCGCAGGCCGCCATGGCGGCGGCAACGAGGACGATGGTGAACAACGAACGCATGCGTGTCTCCGGGACCGGTGAAGAGGTGTCCGCAAACTGCGTCGGTCAGCGCTTCTTCGCCAGAATGGTGCCGCGGCAGGTGATGGCCCCGCAGTGGCAGGGAAAGCGCTTCTTGGCCGCGGCGGTGTGGCGTTCCTCGAGCACGTAGGCGTAGTCGTACACCAGCTCCTCACCCACCTCGATGTCGTGGATGGCCTCGATCCAGATGCGGCCGTCTTCGATGACCGCATCGCAGTTGGGCGCGCACGAGTGGTTCAGGAACCGCGCCTCGTTGCCGTTCACCGCCGCGTCGACCACCACCGTGTCGTCGATGGCGAAGAGATACGTGTGGTGCCGTTCCCCGGTCACCTCGGGATAGCGCGAGTCCGCTTCGGAGGGGCTGAGGCGCTCGCCGGCGTACTCGACGATGCGGGTGCCGGCAGCGATCGGGCGGGTGGCGAAGCCGCCAACGCCCTGGATGCCGGACCGCCGGACCGCGAAGGGGAGGTCGGTCTGTGGGAAACTCATGCCCGGAATGTCGCCACGCCGGCCCTCGGGTGGGTAGATTGCAGGCTACAGGAGAAAACCCATGACCAAAACGGACGCGCGCTCGTCTGCCGCGCCGATCCGCGCGGGCACCGAGAGCGACACGGCCGAAGCCACCAACGGCTTCGCCACCCTCGGCGTCGACCCGCGCATTGCCGAGGCACTGTCGGCGCTCGGCTACGAAGAACCCACACCCGTGCAGCGGGCTGCCATTCCGCCCCTGCTCGCGGGTCGCGACGTGCTGGCCCAGGCGGCCACCGGTACCGGCAAGACGGCGGCGTTCTCGCTGCCGCTGCTCACGCGCATCGGCGCTGGGCACCGCAACACCAACGGGCCGTCGGTCCTCATGCTGACCCCCACCCGCGAGCTGGCCATGCAGGTGGCCGAGGCAGTGCACCGGTACGGCAAGCCGCTCGGCCTGCAGGCGCTGGCTGTGTATGGCGGCGCCAGCATGGAGATGCAGGTGCGGGCGCTCAAGCGTGGCGTGGACGTGGTGATCGCCACGCCGGGCCGTGCGCTCGACCACATCAAGCGCGCCACGCTCAAGTTGGGTGGACTGCAGGCCGTGGTGCTCGACGAAGCCGACGAAATGCTCGACATGGGCTTCGCCGACGAGCTCGAAGCCATTCTCGAGGCCACGCCGTCCACGCGGCAGACGGCGCTCTTCTCGGCGACGCTGCCGTCCCGCATTGCCAGCATTGCCCGTACGCACCTGCAGGACCCCGTGCACGTCACGGTGGAGCGCGAAGTGGTGGCGGAGGGCGAGGTGGCCCGGGTGCGCCAGGTGGCGTACATCGTGTCGCGCGCGCACAAGATGCAGGCGCTGGCGCGGGTGCTGGACATCGAGCAGCCCACCAGTGCCATCGTGTTCTGCCGTACGCGCACGGAGGTGGACGAGCTCAGCGAGACCATGACGGCGCGCGGGCTGCGTGCCGAGTCGCTGCATGGCGGCCTGTCGCAGGACCAGCGCGACCGCGTGATGCAGAAGTTCCGCGCCAAGAAGGTGGACCTGCTCATTGCCACCGACGTGGCTGCGCGCGGGCTGGATGTGAAGCACGTGTCGCACGTGGTGAACTTCGACGTGCCGGCCGACGCCGAAACGTACGTGCATCGTATTGGGCGCACGGGGCGGGCGGGGCGCGAGGGCGTGGCCATCACGCTGGCTGAGCCGCGCGAGAACCGGCTGCTGCGCAATATCGAGCGGCAGACCAGCCAGAAGATCGAGATCGCGCAGGTGCCCACCGTGGCCGACCTGCGGGCGCACCGGCAGGAGCTGGTGAAGGCCACGCTGCGTGAGGCGGTGGTGGAGGGTGGCCTCGAGAGCTATCACGGCATGGTGGAGTCGCTGGCCGCCGAGTTCGACATCATGGATGTGGCCGCCGCGGCCGTGAAGTTGGTGGCGGCGCGTGGTGACGGCGAGGAGCAGGAGATTCCGGCAGTGACCCCCCGCGCTGAGCGGCCGGGGAGTGAGCGGTTCGAGCGTCCGTCCCGCTTCGATCGTGGTGGTGCGCGCGAGGAGTCGCGTGGTAGCGAGTCACGTGGAGGCGAGTCACGTGGAGGCGAGTCACGTGGAGGCGACGCGCGTGGGCCGCGCGGTGAGGGCAAGCCCGAGAAGGGCGGCAAGCGGGCCAGGAAGGAGGCGGCGTGGACTGCAGCCAAGCTGTGGATCGGGGCCGGCCGCAAGCTCAAGATGCGGCCCGGCGACCTCGTGGGGGCGATTGCGAACGAGGCCGGACTGGACTCGTCGCACATCGGGGCCATTCAGATTGCCGACAACTTCAGCACGGTCGAAGTGCCCGAGGCGTTGGCGGAGGAAGTGATTGACGCGCTGAAGCGGACGAAGATCAAGGGACTCAAGGTGCAGGTACGGCGGGACCGGATGGGGCGGTAGCGGCGTTGGCTGGCCGGTTGGGTGCGTCGTCATGATGACGTGCGCGATGTGGTGATGACGGCGAGGCGTGGAGACGGGTGCAGTGTGCTGCATGACGTCATCACGCCTCTTGCTGTTGGTACGGGACCGGGCCGCCGTGCGGCGATACCGTCCGCGCACGACGCAGGTGTACGTGCAATGGATCGTGCGGTACATCCGTTGGCACGGGATGCGACACCCACGGCAGCTGGGGAGCGTACACGTGCGCGAGTACCTCACGCATCTCGCGCGGGAGCGGCACGTGGCCGCGTCCACGCAGCATCAGGCACTGGCAGCGTTGCGGTTCCTGTATCGGGACGTGCTGGAGGCACCGCTCGAGGCGTTGGCGGGGGTCGAGCCCGCCCGGAAGCCGACGCAGCTCCCCAATGTGCTGTCGCGCGAGGCCGTGCAGGCGGTGCTGGCGTGCCTGACGGGTGTTCCGCTGCTCATGGCGCAGCTGCTGTACGGCAGCGGACTACGGCTGCAGGAGTGCTGTCAGCTGCGGGTGAAGGACGTGGACTTCGAGCGAGGCGAATTGCGGGTGCGGCGCGGCAAGGGGCAGCGGGACCGGGTCACCGTGTTGCCCGGGGCCGTGGGCGCGCCATTGACGGCGCAGCTCAAGCAGGTGCGTCTGGGCATGGCGCGGCGCGCGGCGCGCGGCGGCGGCTACGTGGAAGTACCTGGCGCCCTCGACCGCAAGAGCCCTCGAGCGACCCGCCAATGGGCCTAGTGTTGGGTCTTTCCCGCTGCTCGTGAGTACTGGCATCGAGAAAGCGGTACGCGCCGCACGCACCATGTGCATCCGACCGTGGTGCAGCGGGCTGTGGCCGAGGCAGCCAGGCAGGCTGGAATCGCCCAGCGGGTCGGGTGTCACACGTTGCGGCACAGCTTTGCGACGCACCTGCTGGAGTCCGGCGCCGACATTCGGACCGTACAGGAGCTGCTCGGCCACCGGGACGTGAAGACCACGATGCTGTACACGCACGTGCTCAATCGCGGTGGCCTGGGTGTGCGCAGCCCGCTGGACGTGCGGCACTGAGGAACCCGTGGCATCCACGCCCCTCGGGCTGTGCATCCTTCCTGGCTGCCGTGTCTTCACGCGAAATCCCTTTCGGCTGCGGCGTTCGCAGCCTAACGGTGGTGCGACGCGCTGGGCGCCGATCGCGCAACTCATTGACCTGAAGGATCTTGCCGGTCTGCTTTTCACGGCGTACCGTCCGTTATGCTGCCGGGACCTGCCTGCCTAACGTCCGCCTTGCAGCGATTCCACACAGGCAAATGGGCGTTAAGCGGGCTGGAATGCGCCTTGGTAGATTTCCAGCATGCCCGTCATCTGCCGGTTCCTTGGGATCGCCATCGCGATTCTCTACCGCGATCACGATCCGCCGCATTTTCATGCCACGTATGGAGAGTATGAGGTGACGGTGGGTATTCGTGACGGGGTGGTGACGGGTCGATTTCCCCGGCGCGCCTTGGTGCTGGTCTTGGAGTGGCTGGACCTGCACCGTGACGAGCTGATGGTCAACTGGGAGCGGGCGCGGGCGCGCGAACCGCTCTTCCCAATCGCTCCGCTGGAGTAGGAAAGGGCCCATGCTCCACGTAACCGATGTGCGTCTGGTCAGCGGCTACCGCCTCTGGCTCCGATTCAATGACGGAACAGCTGGGGTGATTGATCTCGGCGCCGAGTTGGAAGGGCCCATGTTCACGCCCCTCCGCGACCCAGCGCTGTTCAGTCAGGTCGGCATTGATCCCGATGTGCACACCATCGCGTGGCCAAACGGTGCGGATTTTGCACCCGAGTTTCTTCGGGCGCTCGTAGAGCGGCATGTCGCCGCTTAACCCAACGCTGCTGCAGGCAGCGCCACAGTGAGGGCGCGCTGCGCGCGCTCTTGTTGCAGGCGCTGCTGCAGAGCTCTGCGTTAGGCCGCACAAACGACCCCACCTCCCTTACGCAGCGCCCCGTACATGCCAGTCCATCAAGAGTCCAACCCTGCAAGCCTTGCAGCGCCAGATGGTCATTTCTCTCAATGCACTGTGGTGCAGGCGGGCACCAAGCTCCTCTTTGTCTCGGGGCAGGTCCCCAGAGACTCAGACGGCCATACTGTTGGCGTAGGCGACATGACGGCACAAGCCGAGCAGGTGTTTGCAAATCTGCAAGCGGCCCTTGGCGCACACAGCGCAGGCTTCGAGCATGTCGTGAAGGTCACCGTGTATGTCACGAGAATGGATCTGGCACCCGAAGTAGTTGCTGTCCGCCGCCGCTTCTACGGAGAGAGTAGGCCCGCAAGCACATTCGTGGGGGTCACAGCGCTCAACGATCCGAATTGGTGGCTCGAGGTTGAGTTGGTCGCAGCACTGCCGGCGGGTGCGGCCTAACCCCAATACTGTCCAGTGAACGTGATGGCCGTCGTGACCATCGCTTCGGGGGACGGTGGCGCACGATGATATGCGGAGGCGTGTCACGGCGCGTGGTGCACTGCGAGCGGCGTGGGCGTAACGGGAAATTACTCATCTTGCGTTTCACGCCGCGGCCGCGGCTCGAGCTGACGACGACCTGCCGGATTTCCGCGACGACCCGCTGACGCGCGCGGTGCTGGCGCGGCAGGTCCTGAGGGGGGAAGGGCCGCCACATGCGGCAGTGTGCGGCGGACGACGCGGAGCGTATGCGTGAAGGACACCGTGTCGGGATCACGCGCCTTCGGGAGGGCGCCCAGCGCCGCCTCGTGCATGAGGGCACGGAGGGCGTAGTGGGTGAGGAGGAAGCCCCAGGCTTCCTGGTAGACCAAGTCGGGCGTCTTGCTGCGCAGGACGCGCTGGGCGCCACGCAGATGCGTCTTGAGTTCGTCGAAGGCGGTCTCGATCTCCCAGCGCTCGTGGTAGAGCGCGGCCAGTTCCGCAGCGGGAGCGCGCGCCGGCTCGAGGATCGAGGTGACCAGCCGATAGCGCGTTACCGGACGCGGGGCGCCCTCAAGGGTGTATTCGAGGACGCGCACCGCCTGCGGGCGTCGATCCGGGCTCGTGCAGCCCGCGTTCCAGCGGAGCTCGCTCCGATAGGAGCCGTCCGCGTAGCGCTCCAGCACGGGCAGCGTGACCGTGGCCGGGGCGCGCCACAGCAGCGCCGCGCCCGTCGCGGCCGCCGTGCGCCACAGATCGAAGCGGAGGAAGCCACGATCCGCGAGGCAGAGCATCTCGCCGGTCAGGCCGGCGACGACCTCGACGGCGAGCACGCGTTCGTGCGTCCCGTACGCGCCCAGCTGCGCCGCGGTGATCACATGGGTGCCGTTCTCCAACAGCCCCACGAGCCGGAGCTGGGGAAACGCCCCCGTCGCGTTCACGC
>Ga0068877_10004765_pt1 | contig 10504 bp, 6 predicted proteins | sample NOAtaG_FD_66437 | JGI IMG/M metagenome (GOLD analysis project Ga0068877, IMG submission 66437) | Freshwater lake microbial communities from Lake Erie, under a cyanobacterial bloom - NOAA_Erie_Diel6S_1000h metaG | ecosystem: Environmental > Aquatic > Freshwater > Lake | place: USA: Ohio, Lake... | reverse complement strand
CCTTTGATGGATTTCCTATCTACGGTCCCTACGAATCGGATGGTGTCATGGCGATGAAATCAGAGGGGGAGCAAGCGTTGGATGCATGCAATGGTCACACCGATGAGAAGCGAGGCTATCACTATCACGTGACACCAGGGCGATTCCCATACATCTTAGGGGGATATGCTGGAGTCGTGGAACCGTCCAACAATCCCGGAATGCGACGTGCAGGAGCAGGTGCTTTGGTAGACAATACACAACCAGGGGACAGTCCTATGGACAGAGTCCTCGTCGATGTTCGTCCAGGCACAGCATCTCCAGGTACAAAGATTGAAGTGCAACTCGAATTGGATCCACTGAAATCGAAAAGTCGGCCGTTACCGACGGGTGTTCCAACTTGGGCCCAAATCGGACCATTCGAAGCGACATCGATATCGCGAAACGGAAATCTTGTGAAGATCCAGATTGAAATTCCGGGCGATGCATCTGTTGGTGTCTTTTTGGATTGTCATATCGAATTTGAAGGTGACGGTAGACGTGGTCCCATCGTTTTCAAAAAGAACAATGCCTTTCGTATTTACAACTAGTTGCACTTGAGCCATCGAAGGTTCAAAGCTCTGACTCCATTCGAAGTCCTCGGGTGAACCATGGATAAATACAGGGGATAACGAGGGAAGTTAGCAACATGGATGTAATGATTCCGCCGATGACAACAGTTGCAAGCGGACGTTGCATTTCGGCACCGTCTCCGGACGAAAGTGCCATTGGGAGGAACCCAAGGCTTGCTACCAACGCGGTCATCAGGATGGGACGCAATCGAACAAGGGCAGTCTCTTGGCAAACCGCCTGAATCGTAATGCCCGTCTTTCGTAGATGCTCCGCAGCGCTTACCCAAACAAGTCCATTGAGTACAGCGACTCCGAACAATGCAATGAAGCCAACCCCCGCGGAAATACTGAATGGCATCTGCCGAAAATACAACGCAAGAATTCCCCCCGATGCCGCCATAGGAACCGCTAGAAAAATCAACATGGCCAGCCGCAGTGAACCGAGACTCATATGCAGCAATAACAAAATGATGCAAAGAACGATGGGTGCAATGATTACCAGTCGAAGGCTTGCCGACTGAAGGTTCTCAAAATCTCCACCCCATTGGATCTCATAGCCGGATGACAAAAGGACTTTTTCTCGAATCGTTTTCCGCGCCTCGGCGACAAATGAGGCAACGTCTCTCCCTCGAACATTGGCGGAAATAAAAGTTCGTCTTCGAGTTCCTTCGTGTTCGATCGTCGGAGGGGTCTCTTCCATTCGGATGGTTGCTAGTTCCTTGAGGGGTACACACTGCCCGTTTACGTCGGCGACGGGGATCTGCTCCATCAAGGAGATTTTTTCGCGCCATGGTTTTGGAACCCGAACCATGATGGGGTATCGAGCTCTACCCTCGAATATCTGACCAACGGGGTGGCCTCCCAACGACGAAACAACGTCTAGCACGGTTTGAGCATCGACCCCATAACGCGCGAGTGCTTCTTGGTTGGTTTCGATGGTCAACGTGGTGAGGTTCGACTGGATATCAGCCTTCACATCGACGGCTCCCGGGATTGTCCGTAGATGACCTTCGATTTCCTTTCCCTTAAGGCTAAGCATCTCTAAGTCGTCGCCGTACAGCAGGACTGCAACATCAGCCTTGACACCCGCGACCAGTTCATCCACTCTCATTTCAATCGGCTGAGTAAAACCGAATGCAACGCCAGGCACTGTGGATGACAAAACCGAAGACATTTCCTCAATCAATTGATCTCGAGATTTGGCGGTAGGCCATTGATGCACTGGATGAAGAAGAACCCAGACGTCGGTTTGATGTACACCCATGACATCGTTTGCTATCTCAGGTCTTCCCGTCTTGCAAAAAACTGTCTTGACCTCAGGAAACCCCTTGAGAAGCTTCTCGATCTGAGTCGACATCTCAATCGATCCTTCCAGTGTTGCACTTGGCAGCCGGACAGCTTCGACCAAGAGGTCTCCCTCTTCGAGACGCGGCATGAACTCAGCTCCTAGTTGACGAGCCATAGGTAGACTGATGAAGAAGACGCATAGTGCAATAAACACAGTAGTAATCGGGTGCTTCATGGCAGTGGTTACGACTGGAACATATATCCATTTGACCATGCGCATTAACAACACCTCTTTTTCGTCCATCTTCTTGGGTAGGAAAAGAGATGCCATCGCAGGCATGAATGTAAGGGACAAGACAAGTGATCCTGCCAGGGCGAATAGAACGGTGAATGCCATCGGACGAAAGAGCTTTCCTTCGGTACCTTCGAGCAATAGTATCGGCAAGAAGACGACGGCGATGATCAGTTCGCCAAACATGGTGGGTTTTCGAACTTCGACGGCCGCGTCCAAAATGATGCCTTCATGTGGAGTTTTATCATTTTCGTGCGAGAGTTTTCGAATACAGTTCTCCACCATGATGACAGAGCTATCTACGATCAAGCCGAAGTCGATCGCACCCAAGCTCATGAGGCTGGCGGTAACACCTGTAAACAACATCAAATTCGTCGCGAATAACATCGAAAGTGGAATAGCCATGGCGACGATGATTCCTGCCCTTATGTTCCCCAGCATGACCAATAGAATGACCATGACCAACATGCCACCCTCGGTCAGATTGGTCAAAACCGTCTTCAGCGTCCTGCCGATCAATGCTGCTCGATCGTAAGTGATCTCTAGCTTGACATCCCTAGGGAGTATGGTTTCAATCTCTTTCAGTCTGCTTTTCGCAGCGGCAACGACTTCTCGAGAATTCTCTCCAATCAACATCATCACGAGACCAGTGACGATTTCTCCACGACCATCGCGAGTCACAGCGCCCTGACGTGTCATCGGCTCAATAGATACGCTCGCAATGTCTCGAACAAGCAGAGGAGTGCCGTTCGACTCACGTCGAATCACAACGGATTCGATTTCTTTTTCATCCTTGAGGAGCGACACTCCTCGGATAAATCTTTGCTCACCATGATGAACCACGTAACCGCCACCCGAAGTGGAGTTGTTGTTCTGCAATCGCTGAAACAACAATTCCATGGAGACACCATAACTCGCCATTCGATCTGGATCGGGTTGGACTTCAAACGTCTTGTAGTATCCTCCGTGGGTGTTGATTTCTGTCACCCCGGATACTTGTCTCAGTCGAGGAGCGATCTCCCACTCCAACATCGTGCGCAGTTCCATCGGTGTATGACTTGGGCTGCGTACTTCGAACTGTAGGACCTCCCCAAGGGCTGTTGTTAACGGGCCAATACCGGGTGTGCCGTATCCTGGTGGAATCTTGCTCGCAGCGTCTGGCAATCGTTCTGCGACCAGTTGCCGTGCTCGATAGACATCGGTTCCTTCTCGAAACACAACGGTTACGACGGAAATTCCAAACTTTGACACACTCCTCAATTCTTCGATATTTGGTAAACCCGCCATCGTTCCTTCGACCGAGTACGTAATGTAGCGTTCCACTTCGATCGGTGACAAAGACCCAGAACTGGTGACAATCTGTACCTGCACATTGGTCATGTCAGGAACCGCATCGATGGGGAGTTTCCACGCGGAATAAAGCCCTGCGCTCGCCATGAAGAGGGTGAGGATGATTACGAGCCCGCGATTGGCGAGCGAAAATTCAATAGTCTTTGTTAACATCGTGCAGGAGTTTGGCGAACTACTCGGTTTCGCCTTTCAGTAGCAATTCCGACTTAAGAAGAAATGCCCCGCGTGTGACTACTAATTGCCCTTCTTTCAATCCATGGGTTACTTCGACCCAGTCGTCCGTAGAATTCCCCAATGTTATGTCAACCTTTTTGAAGCCATCCCGCTTCATGTCCAAAAATACAAACGGCTGATTGTCATGCTGTACGACGGCCTCTTGCTTTATGGACAATCCATATCGCAAGGGACCTTTCGGAATCGTGACTCGGACGAACATTCCAGGTCGAAGCAAACTGTCGCAATTCTCAAGCGTAGCGACCAATGGAATCGAGTTTGTCTCAGTCTGAACTTCACGTCCAACATAATGGACCTTTGCCGGAAACAATCGATGATTCAACGCTGGTATCGAGACCGACAAAACCGTACCTCGTTGCAACGATACCGCTTCCCATTCGCCCTCTCGAATACTAGCCGTTACAGAAAATGAGTCTGTATTGGCAAGCACGAAAAGTGATTCTCCTCGTGAAATTCGCTCGCTGTTTGAAAAAGCACGAGACTCCAGGTACCCTTTTATCGGGGCTCGAATTTCAAGTCGCGAAAGCTGCGCCTCGCTGTCGAGACGAACATTCCCTCGATCTTCTTTGTAGCCTAAAAGGTCCTCGACCGTTTTCCAGGCAAGATCACACTGGCGCTCCGCTTCGGCTAGATCCGCTGCTGCTTTCAGCTTTGCTTGCTCAGCTTGATACATGGCTTGGTCGCGAGCCGTTCGAAAAGCGGTCTCTGCAAGTTGACGCTCTGTCTCACGTTCTCGAAAGAGACGACCTGCAATCGAACCAGAGTTGGCCAGCGGTTTGATCTTTGCCAGTAGTTCAGAAGCTAGAAGCATCTTGGAATAGCTAGAGAGAATCTCTTGTCGATAGCTCCCCAGTTCCAGACTGTTCAACGAGTCTCCAATCGACTGAATAGACTTCCCTTCATCCAACATGGATGTCAACAGACTCAAGTTGTTCGCTGTCGTTGTTTCCCGTTGCAGGGTACGAGTCGCTATCTGGCGTTGCTGCTCCTGTTTCACGATTGCTGCTCGCGATTGGCCGATTTCGGCACTTCTGATCACGGCAATCAATTGCCCTAGTTCCACCGGCTGACCTGGTAATACAAGGACTTCAGCTAGGATTCCATCCATGGGAGCCTTTACCTCGATATGCTTTGCCTCGTCATATTGGATTCGACCCGGCACAACGAAAACTTCCTGTATCGGTTGCGATTGGGCAGGTTCGGACTCCAGATTGGCAGCATCCAGTTTTGCTCCCGAAAGCATCACTACGTCAGGCGAATGAATCTCCATTTCTTCCTGTGATATATGCTCCCCTTCCTTGAATCGATGGATCAAGAACCAGCAAGCTATCGTCGCTAAAGCGATCGTTGCCGTCGGGATGATGTTAACAAGGGGACGAAATTTTTGGGCAATCATAGAAGACACGACGGTCGGCTCTGGCGTAGAGAAAAAACAAGCGATGGATCATAAAGCCAAGGATTTAAACGGGAATCGTCTGTGCGAGCAAATCGCGAGCCAATTATGAACTCTAACGACGTCTCATCCGTAGAGGGAATTCCAAAACCATAGATGAGAGCTTTTCACAGGTGAGAATTTCCTTTCCGTCGTGTGGAAAGAACCTGTCCACTTCCTTCGTCTACGACTCTGCTTCCCTGGATCGAAAAAAGTTCCAGATCCAAAACGCGACGACGCCGCTCAACAACACATAAAAACAGGGGGCAATCAATCCGGACGTCGACCAAAGAAAAACCCATCCGATGAATGCAACGAACGACGGAATCGGATAAAGCCACATGCGAAACGGCAGTGACACTTCGGGGCGGCATTTTCGAAGTATATGAAGAGCGAACAACTGGCCGATGAACTGCACAAGGATTCTAACCGTTACGGCGGCATCAATAACAATCTGTAACGGCAGGAAACAGAACACTGCAGTCAACATCCCTAGTGCTAACAACGAGTTCACTGGATATTTGCCGTTCTTACTTACCCTGGCAAAGATGGAAAAGAAGTCTCCATTTCGGGCGGCAGCAAACGGAATGCGTGAATACCCAAGCATGATGGCAAACGTGCTCGCCAATGCTGTCCAAATGATAAGCCAAGTAAAGAAAACTGCGACCTGCCTACCATAGACCTGTTCCATAAACAATGCCGCAATGTTTTTAGATTGCATCGCTTCTTGCCATGGGACCACTGCTATGATACATACGTTCATCGTGAGATAGATTATCGCAATGAGGCCAACAGAAATTAGTATAGCTCTTGGAATGGTCTTTGCCGGATCTCGAACTTCTTCACCGAGATGACAAACGTTGTAGTAGCCTAAATAGTCATAAACAGCGATTCGCATGGCCGCACCGAGGGCTATAAACCATGCCAAATTGAGCTGAAAAGCGTTTTCGGGCATCGTGAGCAACGAAGCATCAAAGTGCATAACCCCAGTCACGATGATGACAAGAACCGTCAATAGCGTTCCAGCGCAAAGAACAATACTCAACCAGCCTACCACGCGGATATTGCGACACAAAACCAGCGTAATCGCAATACAAGCGATCGCGGCGATCATATTCATTCCGAACGGTAAACCCCAGCTCTGCAATGTTGGTTCCAGATTAGGAAGAGCATATCGAAGATAGTCGACCGCACCGATGTAACCCGATGCAATCTCCAGTGTTCCTCCAACCAAGAACTGCCAGACAAACAAGAATGGAACGACTCGGCCCCATCGAGTTTTCCCAAATGTCTCGCTTAGAAAATGATAAGAACCTCCGCTGCCGGGCAAGGCTGCCCCCAACTCTGCCCAGACCAATCCGTCGCACAAGACAAGGACCGCTGCAATCACCCAAGCAACCATTGCCTGCGGTCCATTCATCGTTCCAATAAACAATGGAATCGTGATGAAAGGCCCGATTCCAACCATGTTGGCTAGATTCAATGAGGTCGCAGATACTAACCCCAAGCCGCGATCTAACTTCTCTGCCTGTAATTCATCGCTCTTCATGCGTCAATCGAATCCTTCGATAGAGTGTTTACAAAAATAGAACTTAGCGGTGGTACTGATCTAAGTCTTTATTTCTAAATGGCTTGTTTGTTCGCTGCATTCCTCCTAGAAAGAGTCATTTCGTATCTCGGAATCGCGGCTAGCTGCTAGAACCAAAACCTCACTGGTCTTTCTTTCGAAGAACAATCTTTCGTATGTCCATGACTGCAATGGTTGCTTTCGTTTTGGGACGCACTTCGAGCCGATTCTTTCCTCGGTTCAGCGTTAGCTCGCCGATCGGTTCATAAATCATGCTTTGAAAGTGACCAGTGTCTCGGACTTTCCACTCTTTTGTCTGCTCACCCACGACCACGCTGGCAATAGAACCACCATGCCCCTTACCACATCCACATTGGACTTCAACTTCGTAGATACCATCGGATGGAACATCGAAATCCCAATGCGCCCAGTCTTCAACCTCGGTCCAAAATCCAAGAACGTTCTTTTGAGGTTCCGCTTCGTATCGCAATTTTTTGCCATGTACCTTTGCATCCGAAGCCCACAAAGTGACCTCGCCTGCAGGATCCTTCAGAATGGCCTTCGCGCCTTGCGATGCTTGATTCATGAGCTTACGCCACGGTTTCCATTGCTCAGCAATTGCGTCCGCCGTCTTGTCGGCTCGTAGTTGCGAAGGATCGAATGCTTTATAGATGGCGGCGTGTTTCGACAATTCAAAATTTGGATTCGGCTGACATCTTTGAGCACCTACCGATCCTAACCAGGAATCAAGCTTTTCACGCAGCCGCTTCGTTGTCTCTGGATTGCTAAATGCTAGATTCACTCGCTCCTCCTTGTCTCGGCTCAGGTCGAAGAGCTCCAGCTCATCATCCTCATACGAAACAACTAGCTTCCAATCTCCTTCGCGTATTGCGCCGGCTGGCCTGCTTCCCTGATTCGTATAGTGCGGCATATGCCAAAACAATGTTCGATCATCGCGAAGCGGCTTCCCCTCAAGCCAACTGCCTTGCAAATCTATACCGTCTAATGGTACTATTGTTTTTGAGGCCTCGACTCCAGCGAACCTAAGCAATGTCGGATAAAGATCGAGTAAACTGACTGGTTGTTGAACGACACGAGGCTCTCCTAATCGGTTGCGAGTCGAATGAACAATCAAAGGAATTCGAAGGCCACCTTCATAAAGGTATCCTTTGCCTGCTCGAAACGGAGTGCAATGGGTCATCGGCTGGTCATGTCCCTCGGGGACATGCAGACCTCCATTGTCACTAGTAAACAACAGGATCGTGTCCCGTTCTCCCTTTAGATTCTTTAACGCGTCCCGTATCATCCCAACAGAACGATCGAGGGAAGCGATGCTGGCGGCATAAAGTGGATTAAATGTCTCTCGAAACTGATTCATGGCTTCAGGAGTTGCATCCAATCGAATGTGTGGGGAATGGTGCGGAACATAACAGAAGAAAGGCTTGTCGCTGGCATCCTTAATAAAGTCACAAGCAGTTTTTGCAATCAAGAATTCGTTTTTCGCACCGATCGAATCGTTCAACTGCCCCGTGGCCCCAGGTTCGAAGACAACATCAAACCCTTGCTGTTGTGGGCTACTCGCTCCAGATCCCAAATGCCATTTTCCGAATATACCCGTGCGGTACCCGACTTTTTTTAGTTCCTCTGCGATCGTTCGTTCCTCTGGCGGCAAAGCACTGTGGATTCGCGCATTCAATAATTTTTGACTCGGGGCGTCTGGTCTGCCCGACAAAAATGTAGTGAGGTGCAATCTCGCTGGAGATTTTCCTGTCATCAACGCAACGCGCGATGCGGAACAAATCGATAGCCCGCAATAAGCATTGCTGTAGCGAATCCCTCCCTCGGCCAATGAGTCCAACACAGGAGTTTTATGCTCCTTTCTCCCAAAGCACCCTAAATCATTGATTCCGAGATCGTCAGCGAAAATCAGAACGATGTTTGGCGACTCTTGGGCTCCCGCGATCGGTCCCAATATCATCATGCAAATAAAAAGGCATAACCGAATAGAAAATGATTTGTTCATGATTCATCACGTACATGGAGGGAGGATTTGACAACCACATTGTACGACGATTCCTCGAGTTCGTGTTGCGAGGAACAAAATGAAATGTCATGACGCTCCTCGCAAAGCACGACCAGAAATTCGCCATCTGGATCGCCCGTCAATCACTTGATCGAGAAGCTCGGTCCAAAAAATAACTGCGTCTCCGTGAGACGCAGTTACGCATCATTCGATTTGTAGAAATCCAAAACAGAGCCTAGACTTTTTCAGCAACCTTCAACGGTGCCAACTGGTAAGCTCTCGATCGGAACAAAAAGTCGATGAGATTGCCTTCGTGTGGCTGCAACCAGTTGAGCCGACTTGTTGGAATGGGACCGATGTTCAATCTGTCGATGTGAGTTGCGTTGGTCAACTCGTCAATCCAAGCTTCGTCGCCTGTGAGGGCGGTTCCGACGAGGGTCGACCCAATCGACTTGATCATCTCTTTCTGTGGACATTTTACCACAGAAACAAATGGAAACATGTATTCCTTCATTGCAACTCCACGTGAAGGTGAATCGGCATGCAGCACCATTGGGCGAAGATAGGCACATCGCTCTCGCTCAATCAGGCGTTCTCCGTAACTCGCCGTCATGTCGGTCACGCCCGACTCCGCAAGATCCTGTTGGACCATGCCCCATGTTCCCTTTGCCATTTGAGGATTAGTAAAGGCGGCCAACGCCGATTTGGGATCCGTTGGTGAGGTGACGTCGATAGAACCCATCTTGGCAGCTAAAGCCTCGGCAATAGCTTCCGTGTGGCGCGACGCCCAAATTCCAGAACAATTGATGCAGCTTCTGCCCGAATTGCTTAGAACGCTTTCGACCATCATGTCCAGATAATCTTCCCAAGAATCAACGATATCATCACCGATGAGAATCTTAGAGAACCCAGGGCCGTGCGCTTGAACACGTGGATTGCCAGCATACTGAGCGACCGTTTGCGCACTACCGAAAATCATACTTCTCTGACATTTGGCCATCAACGTTGAGCCTACATCATGCCCACCTGGGTAGAGACAGAATGCCTCCGCCGGTATCCCAGCCTCAATGTACGCCGAAATCATCCGATAAGGGGTCCAAGGCTCCTGCGAACCAGGTTTCAAAACCAGACCGACCTGCAAGGGGACTGCTGGCAACCATAGCGTATGAACCCCAGGCGAGTTGTTCGGCAAGACGGCGCCCAACACAGGTGTCTGGCACTGAAAGCTTACCGTGACATTTCGTCCTTCTTCTCCATAACCCCTGGAAAAAATGTCAAGATCAAGACCACGAGTTAATGCATCCAAAATTTTATCGATGTTGCTCAATACGAAACAATTTTTTTGCATATTGTTTCGGCACATATGCTCAGGCAAACCCGTGCTCGCCGATTGCTGGTGGATAAAGTCATCCACTGTTTGTTGCCCGTCACCCACTGGCAATGTTTCATGCTCGAACAAGTAGGCTGCTTTCTTGCAGCGAGCCAATAGTTCGGTCGTAGGAATGGAACGCAGCGCTTTACGTGCGTTGTCAGCTTTGCGAATGTCCATTTGAACCATGGAACCGTTCACTTGGCCAATTTTTGCAATAGACTCGCCGTTTTCAAAATGGATCACATCTTGATACTCGAGTGACTTGTATTGCTTTCCCCATCGGATCGGATTAATCGTTATCATTTTTTATTCCTTTGGCCACTAGTAAACGCCAACCGTTGTTGAAGATGCAAAACC
>Ga0068877_10004764_pt1 | contig 10505 bp, 9 predicted proteins | sample NOAtaG_FD_66437 | JGI IMG/M metagenome (GOLD analysis project Ga0068877, IMG submission 66437) | Freshwater lake microbial communities from Lake Erie, under a cyanobacterial bloom - NOAA_Erie_Diel6S_1000h metaG | ecosystem: Environmental > Aquatic > Freshwater > Lake | place: USA: Ohio, Lake... | reverse complement strand
CGCGAGAAGGGCATCGCGCTGGGCGCGGACGACTACGTGACCAAGCCCTTCTCGACCCGCGCGCTCGTCGATCGGGTGCGCGAGATGCTCGCGCCCGGCCATGGCTGAGCGGGCCGGAGAAGGCGGTGCCTGGCTGCCGGAGCGCCGGCAGGGCTCTTGCCCCCTCTGGATCGCGCTCGGCGCTGCATCCGCCATCGGCGCCGCGGTCGGCGCCCTGCTCGTCGCTGCGGGCGCCGCCACGCCCGCGGAGCCGGGCCGCGGCCTCGAGGCGCTGACGCCGGTCGAGCTCGGCGTGGCGCTCGCGTTCGCGGGGCTGTCCTTCTTCGGCGTCGCGGCGCTCGTGCTGCGCCTGCGCGTCGCGCTGCCGCTGCGCCAGCTGGCGGCCGAGACGCGCTTCGCCGCGGAGGCCGGCGCGGAGCGCGCCGTCGAGCCGGGCCGCCACGCCTGGCTCGCGCCGCTGCCGGACGCGGTCGCCGAGCTCGCCGGGGCGCTGGCCTCCGGCCGCCGCGCGCACGCCGCCGCCATCGAGGCCGCGACGCGCGGCGCGGCGGAGCAGCGCAACCGCCTCGAGACGATCCTGCGCGACCTCGCGGAGGGCGTGCTGGTCTGCACCCTCGACCACCGCGTGCTGCTCTACAACCAGGCGGCGCTCGGCCTGCTGCAATCGGCGGGCGAGGTCGGGCTCGGCCGCTCGATCTTCAACGCGGTCGCGCGCGAGCCCGTGCTCCATGCCCTCGAGCGGATCCTGCATTCGGGCGATCCGCTCGCCGAGGCGGCCGAGGCCTGCGCCGTCGTCTGCGCCACCGCCGACGCCTCGCGCCTGCTGCACGGGCGCATCGCGCTGACGCGCGGCGAGGACGGCGCGGCGACCGGCTACGTCCTGACCCTCGCCGACGCCACGCGCGAGGTCGAGGCGCTCGCCGCGCGCGACCACGCGATGCGCGAGCTCGCCGACGGGATGCGCCGGCCGGTCGCCAACCTCGCCGCCGCCGCCGAGACGCTGGGCGCCTTCCCCGGCATGCCGGCGGAGCAGCGCGGCGCCTTCGACGCGGTGGTGCAGCGCGAGAGCGGCGCGCTGGTCGCCTGCCTCGAGCGCTTCGACCGGTCGGCGCGCGGGTTGCGCGGCGGGCAGTGGCCGCTCGCCGACGTCCTGTCGATCGACGTCTTCCGCCTGCTGGCGCGTCGCGTGTCGGAGGAGGGTGGGCCCGCGATCACGCCGGTCGGGCTGCCGCTGTGGCTGCACGCCGACAGCCAGTCGCTGGTCGTCGCGCTCGCGCGGCTCGCGGCGCGCGTGGCGCAGGCGGCGGGCGTCGATGCCGTCGACGTCGAGGCCTCGGCCGGGGACGCGAACGCCTATGTCGACATCGCCTGGCCCGGCGCGCCGGTCGCCTCGGCGACGCTCGACGCCTGGCTGGCCGAGCCGCTCTCCGGCGCGCTCGGCGCCTCGACGCTCGGCGACGTCCTGCAGCGCCATGGCAGCGCGGCCTGGAGCCAGGCGATCGGCGACGGCCGGTCGCGCCTGCGCGCGCCGCTGGCGAAGGCGGCGGGGCCCGCGCAGCGCGACGCGCGAAAGGCCGCCGCGCTGCCCGCGCGCCCGGAGTTCTACGACTTCGACCTGCCCGCCGCCGCCGCCTCGGGCGGCGACCGGCTGCTCAGGCGCATGGAGTTCGTGGTCTTCGACACGGAGACGACGGGCCTGAAGCCCTCGGCCGGCGACGAGATCGTGTCGATCGGCGCGGTGCGCGTGGTCAATGGCCGGATCCTGACCGGCGAGACGTTCTCGCGCCTCGTCAACCCGGGGCGGCCGATCCCGCCGGGCTCGATCCGCTTCCACGGGATCACCGACGCCATGGTGGCCGACGCGCCGCCTGCCGTGGTCGTGCTGCCGCAGCTGCGCGCCTTCTGCGAGGGCGCCGTGCTCGTCGCGCACAACGCCGCGTTCGACATGACCTTCCTGCGGATGAAGGAGGCGGAGAGCGGCGCCGTCTTCGACATGCCGGTGCTCGACACCCTCCTGGTCTCCGCCTTCCTGCACCCGGACATCGTCGACCACGACCTCGACGCCATCGCCGCGCGCCTCGGCGTGCGGATCGAGGGGCGGCACACCGCGCTCGGGGACGCCATGGCCACCGCCGCGGTCTTCGTCGCGCTCGTCGACCTGCTCGAGCGCCGCGGGACGACGACGCTCGACCAGCTGCTGCGGTCGTCGCGCATGGCGATGGAACTGCGCGCGCGGGCGCGGCAGTTCTGAGGGGGCGGGGATGCGTCGCGGAGAGAGACTGGCCGGCCTCCTCCTCCTCGCGGCGTTCCTGTTCAGCCCCGTCGCGATCGGCTTCTTCCAGAAGCCGGCGCTGGTGCTCGGCGCGCCGGCCCTGCTGCTCTACGTCTTCTGCGCCTGGGGCGTGGTCGTCGCGCTCCTGGCGCTGGCCGCGCGCGGCGGACGCGACGAGGATGGCCCGCCATGAGCCGCTGGGCCATCGCCGCCGTCGCGCTCGGCTACCTCTGCCTGCTCTTCGCCGTCGCGCGCTGGGGCGACCGGCGCGCGGACGCCGGGCGCAGCGTCATCTCCAGCCCCGCGATCTACGCGCTGTCGATGGCGGTCTACTGCACGGCCTGGACCTTCTACGGGTCGGTCGGCCGCGCCGCGGCGGGCGGCATCGACTTCGTCGCGATCTACCTCGGGCCGACGCTGGCGGGCGTGCTGTGGTGGCACGTCACGCGCAAGATGCTGCGCATCTCGAAGGCGAACCGCATCACCTCGATCGCGGACTTCGTCGCCGCGCGCTACGGCAAGAGCCCGCTGCTCGGCGGCCTCGTCGCCGTCGTCGCGCTGGTCGTCATCACGCCCTACATCGCGCTGCAGCTGAAGGCCGTGTCCGCGAGCGTCGACGCCCTCGCGCCCGCGGGCAGCGCGCGCGACGGCTGGATCCTCGGCGACACGGCCTTCTACGTCGCCGCGCTGATGGCCGCCTTCGCGATCCTCTACGGGACCCGCCACATCGACGCGACCGAGCGGCACGAGGGCATGGTCGCCGCCATCGCCTTCGAGTCGATCGTCAAGCTGGTCGCCTTCCTCGCCGTCGGCCTCTACGTCGCCTTCGCGATGTTCGACGGCCCGGGCGAGATCTTCGCCCGCGCGGCGGCGGACCCGGCGATCGCGCCGCTGCTGGGCAGCGCCGGCGCCGGCGGCCCCGCGGGCTGGGTCACGCTCGTGCTGCTGTCGATGGCGGCGATCCTCTTCCTGCCGCGGCAGTTCCAGGTCGCGATCGTCGAGAACGTCGACGAGCGCCACCTCGCGCACGCGTCGTGGATGTTCCCGCTCTACCTGCTGCTCATCAACCTCTTCGTCCTGCCGATCGCGCTGGCGGGCCTGCTGGTCCTTCCCGCCGGGAGCGTCGACGGCGACCTGTTCGTGCTCGCGCTGCCGCTCTCGGCGGGCGCCACGCATGTCGCGCTGGTCGCCTTCGTGGGCGGGCTCGCGGCGGCGACCGGCATGGTGATCGTCGAGACGATCGCGCTCGCGACCATGCTCTGCAACGACCTGGTCATGCCGATCCTCCTGCGCAGCCGGCGCCTTGGCCTCGCGGCGCGCGCGGACCTCACCGGGCTGCTCGCCGGCATACGCCGCGGGTCGATCGTGCTCGTGCTGACCCTCGGCTACCTGTACTTCGAGCTCATCGGAGGCTCCTACGCGCTGGTGAGCATCGGGCTGCTGTCCTTCGCCGCGGTCGCGCAGTTCGCGCCGACCATAATCGGCGGCATGTACTGGCGCGGCGCGACCCGCCTCGGCGCGCTCGGCGGCCTCGCCGGCGGCTTCGCGGTCTGGGCCTACACGCTGCTGCTGCCCGCCTTCGCGCGCTCCGGCTGGATCGACGCGGCGTTCATCTCCGAGGGACCGCTCGGCATCGCGGCGCTCAGGCCCTACGCGCTCTTCGGCGCGCCGCTCGGCGATCCCCTGACCCATGCGCTGTTCTGGACGATGGTCGCCAATGTCGGACTGTTCGTCGGGCTGTCCCTCGCCACGCGGCCGGGCGCGACGGAGCGGGTCCAGGCGACGCGCTTCGTCGAGGCCTTCAGCCACGAGGAGGCCGAGCGCGCGCATGGCTGGGGCGTCAAGGCGCGCGTCGCCGACCTCGTGGCACTGGCCGGCCGCTTCGTCGGCCCGGAGCGCGCGCGCCAGGCCTTCGACGGCCATGCCCGCGCGCGCGGCCTCGACCCGGCGCGGCTCGAGCGCGCCGACGCCGGCATCGTGCGCTTCGCGGAGCGCCTGCTGGCGGGCGCGATCGGCGCCGCGTCCGCGCGCGTCATGCTGGCGACCGCGGTGAAGGGCGAGGATGTCGGCCTCGACGAGGTGATGGCGGTCCTGGACGAGGCAACCGCGGTCATCGAGTACTCGCGCCAGCTCGAGCAGAAATCCTCGGCGCTGGAGGCGGCCTCGGCCGAGCTGCGCGCGGCGAACCTGCGCCTGCAGGAGCTCGACCGCCTCAAGGACGAGTTCCTCACCACGGTGACGCACGAGCTGCGCACGCCGCTGACCTCGATCCGCTCCTTCTCGGAGATCCTGCGCGACAACCCGGGCCTCCAGGCGGGCGAGCGCGGCGCCTTCCTCGACATCGTGATCGCGGAGAGCGAGCGCCTGACCCGCCTCATAAACCAGGTGCTCGACCTCGCGAAGATAGAGGCCGGCCGCTACGAGTGGCAGATCGCGCCGACCGACGCGGGCGAGGCCGTCTCCGCCGCCATCGCCGCCACCAGCGGGATCTTCGCCGAGCGCGGCGTGGCGCTGGAGGCGGGCATCGAGCCAGGGCTCCCGCCGGTGCTCGCGGACCGCGACCAGCTCGTGCAGGTGGCGGTGAACCTGCTCTCCAACGCGGTGAAGTTCTCGCCCGCCGGCACCGGGCGCGTCGCGGTCTCGCTGCGCGGAGGGGCGGGCGGCATCCGCCTCGTCGTCCAGGACAACGGGCCGGGCATCGCGGCCGAGCACCTGCCGCTGCTCTTCGACAAGTTCAGCCAGTTCGGCGACCAGCGCAGCGGGAAGCCCGCGGGCTCGGGCCTCGGCCTCGCCATCTGCCGGCGGATCGTCGAGCACCTTGGCGGCGACATCTTCGCCGAGTCCCCGCCGGGCGAGGGCGCGCGCTTCTCGGTCGTCCTGCCCTATGCCGGCGAGGTCACCAGAACGCCCCCGTGAAGTCGGCGCGCGCGCGCCTGCGCAGCCTGTCGATCGACTTCAGCGCCTCGACCAGCCTCTCGCGCTCGAGCCTGGTCAGCAGCCCGGGGTCCACGTGGTTGCCCGCCGGCCTTCCGGCGTGGACGTCCGCGAGCTGCTGGCGCAGCAGGACGAAGGTGACCGCCGCGAAGGCCTGCGAGAGCTCCTCGGCGTCGTCGCGCGCGAGCACGCCGGCGCCCGCGAGCGCGTCGAGCCGCGCCAGCGTGCCGGTCGTGGCGATGCCGGCGCGCAGCGCGTAGAGCCGCGTGGCGCCGACGAGCGGCAGGGTGCCGTGGAGCTTGAGGTCGATGCGGCCGGGATGCGCCGCGTCGTCCTCGACCTTCAGGCCGCCGAGGAGCCCGAGCGCCACGCCGCGGCGCGTCTCGTCCTCGGCCATCGCGCGCAGCAGGGCGGGGAAGCGCGCGAGCATGCGCCCGACCTCCGCGCGCAGCGCCTGCGCCGCTCCGGCGTCACCCCATGCCGGGGCGAAGTCCATGAAGATGTCGGCGAAGAGCACCGCGACCGGGCTCCTGCGCTCGCCCCAGAGCCAGACCTGCTCGCGCCATTGCGTCGCCGTCTTGCGCCAGAGCGGGTTGGTCGCCATCACGCCGCCCTTGCAGAGCGGGAACCCGACGCGGTCCAGCGCGCGCGTGAAGCGCTCGGCAAGGGCGATGAACCAGGGGTCGATGCGCCCATGCTCCTCGTCCGCGTAGTCGGCGAGGATGAAGCCGTTGTCCTGGTCGGGGAACAGGAAGTTCTCCCCGCGCCCGCCGGAGCCCATCACCAGGAGCGTCATGGGCACCGGCATGTCGCCCCAGCCCTCGGCCTGCATCTCCGCGATCGCGTTGCGCAGCACCGCGCGCTGGAGGTCGAGGTTGAGCTCGCTCACCAGCCCCTGGATCTCGGGCGCGGGTATGTTGTCGTCGAGCAGGTCCTGGGCGAGCTCGGCCTGGGCGCGCTTCGCCTGGCCCAGGCCCTCGGTGGTGTCGTCCTGGGACAGGCGGTCGACCTGGCCGACCATGCGCGCGGCCGCGGCGGCGAGCGCGTCGTCGAGGCCCAGCATGCCCGCCGGGCGGCCCTGCGCGTCGACGACCGGCATGTGGCGCAGCCGGGCGCGGCGCATCCTGCCGATCGCCCGGTAGAGGAGGTCGTCGGTGGCGATCGACAGGACCGGCGTGGTCATGGCGGCCTCCACGGGCGTCTCGCCGCCGAGGCGCAGCGCGACGCGCCGCGCGATGTCGCGCTCGGTCAGGATGCCTGCCAGCCTGCCATCCCGGCCGACGACCAGCGCGCTCGAGGCGCCGGCCGCCGCCATGCCGGGCAGGACCTCGGCGAGAGGGGTGGCGCGGTCGACGACGAGCGGCGCCGGCCCCTGGAAATCCGAGACCCGCCGCGAGAACACGGCGACCGGCGAACGCCCCGGGCCGCGCCCCGTCATCCGGCCTGGCGCAGCAGGTCCGCGGCGAGCGCCGGTGCGTCGAGGCGGGCCGCGAGCCGGTCGTTGAAGGCGATCGTCCCGAAGCCGAAGGCGTTGGCGAGGACCTCCCGGTCCTCCTTCCGGTTCGAGGACTGGACCGGCAGGGCCGGAATGATCCGGTCGGCGACCTCGGCGCCGAGCGCCACCGGGGCAGGGGGCGCGTCGGGCGACAGCAGCGCGAGCCGAGCCCGGAGCGAGGCGATCACGTCGTCCCAGCCCGCCCGGTGGCCGGGCGTCTCGTACTCGCCCAGCATCGAGGCCGCGGCGGCGACCATCGCGGCGTCGAGGTCCGCTCCCTCGGGGGCGCGACCGAGCCGGGCGCGGACGAGGACGCAGAAGACCTCCACCAGCCCCGCATAGCCCTCCCAGCGGCAGACGCGGAACCTGTCGTTGAATTCGCGGTCGGCGAAGGCGTGCTGGCCATACCAGGCAAGGGTATTGCGGGAGAATTCATAGGTCGCCCGCTGGGCGAGGTAGGAGGCCTCGCCCGAGACGAAGCGCCTGAGCGCCGTGGCGCTCCGCAGCCGCGAGGGGCGCAGGTATTCGACCAGGTTGGTGAGCATTCGGCCTTGCCTTCCAGCCTCGGAGCCGCCGGGCCGTCTCCGGCGGATGCCAGAAAATCGTTGTGCCGGTCTCGGACGCGATGCTAAGGGACATCAAACATTAAGAAAAGGTCACTTCGGGGGCAGCCACGCGCGACGCGCGGGCGCCGGAACCGGTGCCAGTCGACACCGGACCGACGCCGAACGGCGAAGCCCCGGAACAGTTCGAACGCGTAGCCTGGGTCAAGCAAGGAAATACAAGGAGGGACCGGAATGGCCACCAAGCTTACCAAAGACCAGATGCAAGCCTACTGGGGCAAGACATCGAGCCTCATGTGGACGATCCTGGCGCTCTGGTTCTTCTTCAGCTTCGTCATCCACTTCTTCGCGCCGACGCTGAACGGGATCCGCATCTTCGGCTTCCCGCTGGGCTTCTACATGGCCGCCCAGGGCTCGCTGATCGCCTTCCTGCTGATGTGCTTCTACAACGCGAAGGCGCAGAACGCGATCGACGAAGAATTCGGCGTCTCGGACGAGTAAGGGAGGACCGATCATGTCTTACGCTGTCGGAGGCTCCGGCTTCCTCAACAACCTCGGCCGGATCTACGCGATCTACACCGGCACCTTCGCCGCCTTCGTGGTGCTCATCGGCATCCTCGAGTGGATGGGCGTGCCGTCGAAGATCCTCGGCTACCTCTACATCTTCCTGACCATCGGCGTGTACGCGCTGATCGGCGTCCTCTCGAGGACCGCCGAGGTGTCGGAATACTACGTCGCGGGACGCGCCGTGCCCGCGTTCTACAACGGCATGGCCACGGGCGCCGACTGGATGAGCGCGGCCTCGTTCATCGGCATGGCCGGCTCGCTCTACTTCGGTGGCTATGGCGGCCTTGCCTTCGTGCTGGGCTGGACGGGCGGCTACGTGCTGGTCTCGATCCTGATGGCGCCGTACCTGCGCAAGTTCGGCCAGTTCACGGTCCCCGACTTCTTCGGCGCGCGCTACGGCGGCAACCTGGCGCGCTCGCTCGCCGTGATCGTGCTGATCATGGCGTCGTTCACCTACGTGGTGGCGCAGATCGTCGGCGTGGGCGTGATCACGGCCCGCTTCCTCGAGATGGACTACAAGCTCGCCTGCTTCGTCGGCCTGATCGGCATCCTGGTCTGCTCGCTGCTGGGCGGGATGAAGGCGGTCACGTGGACCCAGGTGGCGCAGTACATCATCCTGATCATCGCCTACCTGATCCCCGCGGTCGTGATGTCGTTCAAGCTGACCGGGGTCCCGATCCCGCAGCTGATGTACGGCTTCGCGCTCGAGAAGATCGAGGCGCTGGAGAAGACGCTGAACGTCGCGCAGGGCCATTCCTCGGCCTTCGTCGACGCCCGCGGCAACTACAGCGCCACGGCGATGTGGAACTACTTCGCGCTCATCCTCTGCCTGATGGTGGGCACGGCGTCGCTGCCGCACATCCTGATGCGCTACTTCACCACCCCGTCGGTGCGCCAGGCGCGTGACTCCGTGGCATGGAGCCTCTTCTTCATCTTCCTGCTCTACTTCACGGCTCCCGCCTACGCCGCCTTCGCGAAGCTCGAGGTCTACCAGAACCTGATCGGCACGCCGATCGACAAGCTGCCCGGCTGGGTGGCGACCTGGGGACGTCCGGGCCTCGCGCTCGTCGGCGCCTGCGATGCCGCCAACGCCGCCCAGATCTTCCCGATCTGCACCGGCGTGCGGGGCAACGGGGACGGCATCCTCCAGCTGAACGAGTTCCGCATCCACACCGATGCGATCGTGCTCGCGACGCCGGAGATCGCCGGCCTTCCCTACGTCATCACGGGCCTGGTGGCCGCGGGCGGCCTCGCCGCCGCGCTGTCCACCGCCGACGGCCTGCTGCTGGCGATCGCCAACGCGCTCAGCCACGACGTCTACTACAAGATGATCGACCCGACTGCCGACACGAAGCGTCGCCTGATCCTCAGCCGCGTCCTGCTGCTGGTGGTCGCGGTGATCGCGGCGTGGACGGCCGGCGTCCTCGGGGCGGACATCCTGTTCCTGGTGTCGTGGGCCTTCTCGATCGCCGCGTCCGGCCTGTTCGCCGGCCTGGTGCTCGGGATCTGGTGGAAGCGCTGCGGCAACGCCTCCGGCGTCGCCGGCGTCGCGGTGGGCTTCGCGGTCTGCATGTTCTTCCTTGTCGCGACCGAGTTCTACGGTCCGTGGGTGAAGAGCGCGATGAGCTGGATGGGCGACATCCAGATCGTCAAGATCCGCGGCCGCGACGTGGCCTACATCTGGGGCATCAACAACATCTCGGTGGGCATCTTCGGCATCCCCGCGGCCTTCCTGGCCCAGTGGATCGTCGGACGCTTCTCCGAGCCGGCCTCGCAGGACATGCAGGACTTCATCGACTCGATCCGCGTGCCTGCCGGCGAGGTGAAGAACATCGAGGGCGCGGCGGCGCATTGACGCCGCGTTCCTTCCGGTACTGACTGGGGCGGGGTCCGGCGACGGATCCCGCCCTCCTCTTTTCGGGCGGCCCGGCCAGGGCCTGATCCCGTGCAGCATGGGCCAGGGGACGATGGGGCAGGGCGCCGAATTCATCCGCGACCACGCGGTCTTCTGGATCGCGATCTACGCGCTGGGCATCGTGACCTGGAGCTGCATCGGCCGCTTCATGCTCGCCTGGTTCGTCCCCTCCATCCAGCCATCCAACTACATCTGGCGCGGCTTCGTGCTCGTCACCGAATGGGCGGTCCGGGCCTGCGCGCTGGTCACGCCGCGCTACGTGCGCCCGGTCTTCCTGCCGCTGGTCGCCTTCTTCTGGCTCTACTGGTTCGTGCGGCCGGCCTTCTACGTCGCGAGCCTCCTGCTCGGCATCGCGCCGCGCGGCATCTCCGGCTAGGACGCGTCGCCATGGAGCGCCACAACATCTTCTCCATCGCCGTGCTGGCTTCCGCCGTGAGCGGAATGGTCTCTCCGGCGATGACGATCGTCGCGATCTTCTCCTGGGTCTGGATGCCGCCGTTCCTCATGGGAAGCCCCGGCCTGGTCTTCTTCCTGTCGATGCTCGTTACCGCCACCGGGACGCTGCTCCTGTCCGGCGTGCCCGCGGCGCTCTACGAGCGGTTCGTGGGCGACCCGGGCGGGCGCGCCGCGCTCTGGATCTGGGCTGCGGGCGCGGTCGCGCTGATGCTGCTCGGCCTCGGCTGGCGCTTCGGCCACATGCCCCTGCCCGAGGCGGGTTGAGGGCCCTCGCGCGGTGGAGGACCCGCTCGCGCGGATCCG
>Ga0068877_10004761_pt1 | contig 10511 bp, 7 predicted proteins | sample NOAtaG_FD_66437 | JGI IMG/M metagenome (GOLD analysis project Ga0068877, IMG submission 66437) | Freshwater lake microbial communities from Lake Erie, under a cyanobacterial bloom - NOAA_Erie_Diel6S_1000h metaG | ecosystem: Environmental > Aquatic > Freshwater > Lake | place: USA: Ohio, Lake... | reverse complement strand
GATTGCAATGGTCTCGGCGTCACCAAAAGCTTCGATCGCAACTCGCTCGTCACCGACGATGCACTCTCCATCTCCGAGGGCGCACTGGCACCCCTGCGGAAGAGCTCGTTCTTGGCCCAGATGGTGGCCAGCGTGGCCGAGGCGGAGGGTATCGACATCGATAAACCGCTAAAGAAACTAGGCGAGAAACATAGAAAGATCATCTTCGAAGGCGGCGGTGAGCGGATCTATACGTACAAGTTCGAGTCCGAGAACTCCACGTTCAACTTCAAGAAGGAGTTTCCGGGGGTCGTCGCCTGGCTGGAGAAAAAATATAACGAGTCCGATTCCGAGCGAGTGAAGCTCGACCTTGAAGAGTTCATGATCATCCAGCGCTGCCCCGCTTGTGCCGGGCGCAAACTGAACCCCTTCGCCCTCGCCGCCACCGTTCAGGGCAAGTCCATCATGGACGTGGCTGACCTGCCCGTCGGTGAATCCGCGGATTTCTTCAAGGGCCTCATGTTCCACGGTAACGAAGCCGTCATTGCCCAGAAGCTCCTCAAGGAAATCCGCGACCGAGTGAAGTTCCTGCTCGATGTGGGCCTGGACTATCTGAGCCTCAACCGCGATGCCATGACCCTTTCCGGTGGCGAATCCCAACGTATTCGGCTGGCCACCCAGATCGGTTCGGCGCTCTCCGGCGTCCTCTATGTCTTGGATGAACCCAGCATTGGCCTCCACCAGCGCGACAACGAAAAGCTCATTCAAACCTTGATCCACCTTCGCGACATCGGCAATACCGTGATCGTGGTCGAGCACGACGAAGACACCATGCGTGCCGCCGACTGGCTCATCGACATGGGTCCCTCCGCGGGCCTTCATGGCGGAGAAGTGGTATCGGCCGGTACGCCCGCTCAGGTGGCTGCCGACAAACGGTCCATCACAGGCGGCTTCCTATCTGGCCGCGAGAAGATCGAGGTTCCCCTCAAGCGCCGAGCATGGAAAGACCGCCTAGTCTTACAGAACGCCAAAGAACACAACCTCAACGATGTCACCGTCGAAATCCCCGTAGGGATCATGACCTGTCTCACCGGCGTCTCCGGATCAGGGAAGTCCACGCTCGTTCACCGCATCTTGATTCCCGCCATGAAGAACTACCTCAATCGGGGTCGCACGCCCGCAGGCGCCAACTACCGCGCCATAACCGGCGTGGACAAATTCCAGGGAGTCATCGAGTTGGACCAGTCTCCCATTGGCCGCACGCCACACTCCAACCCCGCCACTTATACAGGCCTCTTCGACGACATCCGAAACATCTTCTCCAACACCAACGAATCAAAGGTTCGTGGGTACAAGCCCGGACGCTTCAGCTTCAACGTGAAAGGCGGCCGCTGCGAAACCTGCGAGGGAAGCGGCACGCTGAAGATTGAAATGCATTTCCTTCCCGACGTCTACGTAACATGCCAGGAATGCAACGGTCAGCGGTACAACCCCGAAACCCTCTCCATCCTCTACCGCGGCAAGAACATCGCCGATGTTCTGGCGATGCCCATCGAGGAGGCCGTAGGCTTCTTCGAGAATCACCCCAAGGTCGCCCGGGCACTGCGCGTACTCAACGAAGTGGGCCTGGGGTACATCAAGCTCGGTCAACCCGCGACTACGCTCTCCGGCGGCGAAGCCCAGCGCATGAAGCTCTCGCGTGAGCTGTCGAAGTCCACCAAGGGCGCCACCCTCTACGTGCTCGACGAGCCGACCACTGGCCTCCATTTCAACGACATCCGCATTTTGCTCAAGGCGCTCAATCGCCTGGTGGATCTCGGCCACACGCTCCTGGTGATAGAGCACAACCTCGACGTTATTAAAACCGCGGATTGGGTGATCGATCTCGGGCCCGAGGGAGGTAAAGGTGGCGGTGAAATCGTCGCTCAAGGAACGCCAGAACAGGTGGGACGCGTGAAGCGGTCCCACACCGGTCGCTTCCTCGGCAAAATGTTGAGTTAGTTTCCACATAACTCCTATGCATAAAGCCAAAAAAAAGGGGCTCCGCAAGGAGCCCCTTAAGTCTTTTTCGCCTGAAGCAAAAAATCAAACTAGAGCGTGGGCTTGATCAAGAAGGCGATAACGAAAGCGTAGATCACCAGTGATTCGATCAGAGCGAGGGCAATGATCATGGGGGTGAACAGCTTATCAGCTGCGGCAGGGTTACGGGCGATGCCTTCAAGGGCTGCAGAAGCGGCCCGTGATTGAGCGATTGCGCCGCCGACAGAGGCAGAGGCGATTGCGAAGCCAGAAGCGATTGCGAGCCATGCGTTCAGTTCCATTGTCAGATCCTTTTCTTGGGCCCGTAGGCCCGGGTTGATACTGGTGCCGGTGGGCTAGTCAGTGAGCGTGCTCTTCATGATCGTGATGAGCGGTCGCCAGACTGATGTAAACCATCGTCAGCAGAGTGAATACGAAAGCTTGCATGAAACAGACGAACAGGCCGATCACGTAGAAGGGGATCGGCACGATGTAGGGAACGAGGCCGGAGAAGATGGAGAGCACCAAGTGATCGCCTTCCATGTTGCCCTTGAGGCGCAGGCCCAGTGAGAGCGGGCGCACGGCGTGGGAGATGAGTTCGATGGGGAAGATCAGGATCGCGAGGTACCACACCGGCCCCATGAAGTGCTTGATGTGGCCGATGAGCCCTTGCTCTTTGATGCCCTGATAGTTGTAGTACAAGAACACGAAGACCCCGAGGGCGAGCGTGGTGTTGAAGTTGTCTGTCGGCGGCAGGAAACCGGGGAGCAGGCCGATGAGGTTGTTCACCAGGATGAATGAGAACAGCAGCACGATCACCGAGTAGTAATTCTTGGCCTGCTTCTCACCCATGATGTTGCGGGCAAGGTTGTAGACGAACTGGCCGAGGGCCTCAATGAGGTTGCGGATGGTAATGCCCCGATCGGGGATGGCGGTGTTTTTAATACCGGCGATCTTGCCCCGGTAAACCACCCCGATGAAAAGGAAGATCAGCGCGGTGATCGAGAAGGTCAAAACATGCTGAGGAATGTGTAGGCTGTCTCCAACCTGGCCCAGAAAGGTATAGCCACTGGCGAACGCCAGTGCCGGGCAGAAAGCAAGAACGAGAAGACCGAAAAGTCTCATGATTAAAACACCCTTTATTTGGGATAATCGCCTTTGTTTTTAATACTGAGAACGAGGATAATCAATTGAAATGTGAAGAGAACGAGGGCGTATAACACAATGTGCCTCGCGTGGCCGACCACGTAGTAAAACACCGCCGCCAGAAGTCCGAGCTTTAGAACGATCTGGCCAACCATGATCACCGGCTGGCGCCACTCCTTGGTAACCTGCTCCGACTGCATCATGCGCCGCATGGCGCCTGACAAGACCCTGAACAACAACCACTGGTTGACTGTGGAGACCAGGGTCACGGTCCAGAGGACTAAGACCTCTGACCACTTTCCCCACACCACTACCGCCGCGGCCACGAGTCCTATGAACGTACCAAGTAGGTACTTCTTACTGTCGATTTTTTCCGACCACTCCAAGTTTCACCATCCAGAACAAAGCATTAAAGATCAAAACGAGCAGGATCACCAGCGCCGCGGCCCATCCGATGATGTCCGCCTTAACCAGTGTGTAAACCCCAAAGAAGACGCCCAGGATCAGCGAAGGCAGCCCAACTGCGATGCCCATGACTTTCCACCACGAGTTCCTCACCGCTTTCTCGCCACCCGCCGGGCGTAGAGCGCCTTGAGCCGATCCTTGATGATCTGCGGGTTGGGGTAGTCGTCCAAAAGGGAGTAGTAGATGTTGTAGGCTTCCTTGAGCTTCTCGCCGGACTCATAGGCGTTTGCGATGAGGAACTTCGTCTTCACGATGAGGTCCTTGCGCTTCTCGCGTTTGATATATTCCAGCCATCGCTCGACCGCCGCCTCCCACTCCCCGCGATAAAAGCGTACCAGACCCTGATAATTGAAGGCCTCGACATGATGAAGGTGGTTGGTGTCTGCGGCGATGGCCGCGAAACGCGCGTCCGCCTTGGCGAGGTCCCCGGATTCAAACTGCGCTTCCGCCACGCGGAATGCGTAGTGATCGGAATTCTCCAGCTGAGGACGAAAGTCGAGCAGCGTCTGGTACGCGCGGATTGCCTCAGAGTAGCGCTTGGTGAAGCTGAAATTGATCTCTGCGACTTTTTCCAAAGCGCGCACCTGATTGCGGGGCTCGTCATCGTTCTCAACGATGTAGCGGTAGTGCTCGAGCGAGCGTGCCTGCTGGTTCAGGTAGAGCGAGTAAATCTCCGCCAACTGGTAATGGATCTTGGTTTGGATGCCTTTGGCCGGGCCCTTGCGCAACAGTCGCTCGTATGCGGCTGCAGCTTTCTCGTAATCCTGCTCTTCTACGTAGTCCTGCGCCGAGAGAATCTCTCGGTTCAGGCCCGAGGTGAAGTCACACCCGCCCAAAAGGAAAAGCGCCGCCAGAGGCGGCGCCATCCAGGGAATTCTATTGAGGCGTAGGCGTGTCACCGTCGTCGCCTCCGGCGGAAACCTCGTCGGGGTCCATGATCTTCTCGACCGCCACAACCTTTTCGTCGGGCTTCACGTTAATCAGACGCACACCCTGGGTGTTACGGCCCAGTAGCGAGATGCCAGAGATCTTAGTGCGGATGACCTGGCCCTTGTCGGTGATGATCATCAGGTCGTCGCGTTCGGTGACGGGCTTGATGGACACGATGTTACCGGTCTTATCCGTCAGCTTCATTGCCAGGATGCCCTTGCCGCCACGCGACTGCGTGCGGTATTCGGCTTCCTCGGAGCGCTTGCCGTAGCCGCGTTCGGTGACGGTCAAAATTTCGGTGCCGGGTTCGAGTATCTCCATACCGATGACCTTCTCGCCTTCCTCCAGCGCCATGCCCTTCACGCCCTGAGACACGCGGCCCATGGCACGAGCGTCGTCTTCAGTGAACCGGATGGTTTTGCCGCCGTCGGAGCAGAGGAGCACGTCTTTCTTGCCGTCGGTGATCCGGACCGCGTTCACCGCGTCGCCTTCGAGAACCTTGATGGCCTTGATCCCGCTAGATTTGACGTTGTTGTACTCGGTGAGCTCGGAGCGCTTGATCACGCCCTGCTCGGTGGAGATGATCAGGAACTTGCCTTCGCGCTCCTTGGGTACCGTGATGATCTGCTGCACCTTCTCGCCCTGCGGGATGTTCATCAGGTTCACCACGTTGCGGCCCTTACCCGTCCGCATCCCTTCGGGAATCTGGTAGACCTTCAGCGTGAATACGGTGCCCTTGTCGGTGAAGATCATGAGCGTGTCGTGAGTCTCAGCGGTAAAAATGGTGGTGTAGAAGTCGTCCTCGAGGTCGGCACCCTTCACGCCCTTTCCGCCGCGCTTTTGCGAGCGGAAGGTGTCGATGTCCATGCGCTTGAGGTAACCCTTGTGGGTGATCGTCACGATCACTTCCACGTTGGCAATGAGGTCCTCCATCTGGAGCTCGTCTGCCTGCGCGACGATCTCGGTGCGCCGCTCGTCGGTGTAGTCGGCGCGGATCTGAGCGAACTCGTCTTTTATGATGCCACGGATGAGCTCCTCGCTGGAGAGGATGCCCTCGAGGCGGCCAATCTCGGCCATGACCGCCTGGTAGTCGGCGATGATCTTGTCGCGCTCGAGACCAGTGAGGCGCTGGAGGCGCATGTCGAGGACGGCCTGCGCCTGAATTGCCGACAGGTGGAAGCCAGACATCAATTGGTCGCGTGCCTGCTGCGGGCCCTCGGACTTCTTGATCATCTCGACGATGGCGTCGATGTTCTCAACGGCGATCTTGAGGCCCTCTAAGATGTGCGCCCGCTCCTTGGCTTTCTTGAGCTCGTAGGTGGTGCGGCGGATGACGACTTCGCGGCGGTGCTCGATGAAACACTCGAGCATCTCCTTGAGGTTCATGACCTTCGGTTGACCGTTGTAGATCGATAAGAAGATGATCCCGAAGGAGACCTGCATTTGGGTTTGCTTGTAGAGGCGGTTCAGCAGGACGGAACCGTTTTCACCGCGCTTGACGTCGATGACAACGCGGATGCCTTCGCGCGAGGACTCGTCGCGGATGTCGGAGATGCCCTCGAGTTCCTTGTCGTGAACCAGCTCGGCGATGCGTTCGATGAGCTTCGCCTTGTTCACCTGGTAGGGGATTTCGGTGATGATGATGCGTTCGCGATCATTCTTCCCGACCTCGATCTCCGCCTTGGCGCGGATTTGAATGACGCCCTTGCCGGTGTGGTAGGCTTGCTGGATCCCGGCGGTGCCGTGAATCGAACCCGCAGTGGGGAAGTCTGGGCCCGGAATCATCTTCACAAGTTCATGAACAGTAAGTCCGGGGTTATCGAGCAGGCTCACGAGCCCCTCCATCACCTCGCCCAAATTGTGTGGCGGAATGTTTGTCGCCATTCCTACGGCGATGCCCGCAGAGCCGTTGATCAGTAGGTTGGGCACTTTCGTGGGGAAAACCGTGGGCTCCTGGAGAGAGCCGTCGTAGTTGTCCTGCCAGTCGACTGTTTCCTTGTCGATGTCCCCCAGGATGTCGTTTGCCATCTTGTGCATGCGTACTTCGGTGTATCGCATGGCCGCGGCGTTATCCCCGTCGATGGAACCGAAGTTCCCCTGCCCGTCGATGATGGGGTAGCGCATGGAGAAGTCCTGCGCCAGGCGCACCATCGCGCCGTAGACCGCGGAGTCGCCGTGGGGGTGGTATTTACCAATAACGTCCCCGACCACGCGGGCGGACTTGAGGTAGGGCCGGTTGTGGTAGTTGTTCAGCATGTGCATGGCGAACAGCACGCGCCGGTGCACCGGCTTGAAGCCGTCGCGCACGTCGGGCAGTGCCCGGCCAACGATCACCGACATGGCGTAGTCGAGGTAACAGTTCTTCATTTCCTCCTGAATCAACAGGGGGGCGATGTGGCCGTGGTTTGGCGTATTGTTTTCCATGGGGTGTTCCTCAGATGTCCAGGTTGCGCACGTTCAGGGCGTTCTGCTCGACGAACTCGCGGCGCGGATCAACCTGATCGCCCATGAGTACGGAAAACACCTGGTCGGCGTCGATGGTGTCTTCAATCTTCACCTGCAGAAGCGTCCTGTTAGACGGCGCCATAGTGGTTTCCCATAGCTGTTCCGGGTTCATCTCGCCGAGACCCTTATAACGCTGGATGTAGGCACCCTGGCGAGATTCTTGCGATGTGTAAGATGCAAACGCGCCGAGGCCCTCGAACTCGCTCTTCTCGCCTCCGGAGGTGAAGGTGATTTTGGCGGTCAGGTGGCGCTGCACGCCCTCTTGGTGATTCACCAGATCTTCGAACTCGCTCGAATCAACGAAGTTCATCCCGATGCGGAAGTTTTTGGTCTTCAGCGAAGAGACAACCTTGATGTGAATCGTCCACGCCAGGTTCTTTGCATCTTCCTCCACGCGTAAAGAATAGCGCTTGAGGTGAGTGGCATCGCGCAGGCTCAGCTTTTCTGTGAGTTTGGCAGCGTAGGCCTCCAGCTTGGTGCGGTCCCGCAGGGTATCTGAGGTCAGGCGCTCACCTGATAGTAGGGCGCGCAGGAACTCGGCGTCGTAGTGGCGGTCGTAGGAATCGAGCGTGTTGTTGAAGTTGCGGTACTTGTTAACCAGCGTCTTCACCTGCTCGAGGTCCATCGCCTGGCCATTGAACTCTACCTTGGCGTCGTTCATGGCGCTCGACACCAGGTAGGTTTCGAGCTCCTTCTCATCCTTCAGGTAGCGTTCGTTTTTGCCCTTCTTGTATTTGAAGAGAGGAGGTTGTGCGATGTAGAGGTGCCCGCGCTCCACGATCTCAGGGAACTGCCGGTAGAATAGCGTAAGCAGCAGGGTCCGGATGTGCGCACCATCCACGTCGGCGTCGGTCATGATGACGATCTTGTGGTAGCGAAGCTTAGAGACGTCGAAGCTATCCTTCCCAATGCCGGTGCCGATCGCCTGGACGAGCATCTTAATTTCGTCGTTACCGAGCATCTTGTCGTAGCGAGCCTTCTCCACGTTGAGGATCTTACCCTTCAACGGAAGCACGGCCTGAGTGCGACGGTCGCGACCCTGTTTAGCCGAGCCGCCAGCGGAGTCACCTTCCACGATGTAGATTTCGCAGATTTCGGGGTTCTTTTCTTGGCAGTCCGCCATCTTCCCAGGCAACCCGGAGAAGTCCAGCGCGGTTTTCCGACGGGTGAGCTCACGTGCCTTACGGGCAGCCTCGCGGGCGGCAGCAGCATCGATGGATTTCTTAAGGATGGTTTTCCCAACGTTGGGGTTTTCCTCGAGATAAACCTTGAGCCTTTCCCCCACCAGCGAGTTAACGATCCCCTCGACCTCAGAGTTGCCGAGCTTTGACTTGGTTTGGCCCTCGAACTGGGGAGACTTGAGCTTCACGGAGACGATGCCCGTGAGGCCTTCGCGCATGTCATCGCCGGTGAGGGCGATTTTGATGTTCTTGAGGATGTTGTTATCTTTGGCGTAGTTGTTCAGCACGCGGGTGAGCGCGGTCTTGAACCCGGAGACGTGGGTGCCCCCTTCGGGGGTATTGATGTTGTTGGCGTAGGACGTCAGGGTCTCTGAGTAGGACTCAGTCCACTGCATGGCCAGCTCGACCTCGTAGTCCTCGCGGGACTGCACCAGATAGATCGGCTCCTTGTGGATCGGAGTCTTCGCACGGTTGAGATAGGTCACGAACTCGGCGATGCCGCCGTCGAACTTGAAGTTCTCCTGCTTTTCCGTCCGTTCGTCGATCAGTTGGATGTTGAGGCCGCGGTTAAGGAAAGCCATCTCGCGGAAGCGGTTGGCGAGCGTGTCGAAGTTGTACTCGTGCACCTCGAAGATCTCGTTGTCCGCCTTGAAGGTAACGCTGGTGCCGGTGTCCTTGGGGTCGCAGTCGCCAATGACCTTAAGGGGCTCCTTGGCAACGCCTTTAGCGAACTCCACCTTGTGGAGCTTGCCATTTTTTTTAATCTCCAACTTGACGCTCTTAGAAAGCGCGTTCACTACCGAGGCACCCACACCGTGGAGGCCACCGGACACCTTGTAGGCGCCGCCGTCTTCGTTGAACTTTCCGCCCGCGTGGAGCTTCGTGTACACGAGCTCGGCGGCGGACATTTTTTCGGTGGGATGCATGTCGACGGGAATGCCACGGCCGTTATCCACGACGGTGATCGAGTTATCGACATGGATGAAAACCTTGATCAACGTACAATAACCGGCGAGGGCCTCGTCGACGGCGTTATCCACGATTTCGTAGACGCAGTGGTGGAAGCCGCGAAAGCCTGTGTCACCGATATACATGCCGGGGCGCTTACGCACGGCCTCGAGGCCCTCCAGCACCTTGATTTTGTCGGCGGTGTAATCCGTGTGCACCTTTGACATGCTTTCGGTGGGTGTGAGGTTGTCGCTCATTCAAGAACTCCTATCCGTGGGTCTGAGGCCTCCCCTGCACCATGAACACGCGGTGGGCATGGGGGATTTTTTCCAATTCCATCCTAAAATTTTCATTGGCGGTGGTGATGAGAACTTGGAACGTTTTCTCACGCAAATAGTGGATCAAATTTTTCCACCGCGTGCTGTCCAGTTCCCCCGAAACATCATCAATTAAAACAATGGGATAGAACGTAAATTTGTACCCAAAAAGCTCTATAAAAGCAAACATCAGCGAGAGAAAACTCGCCTTTTGTTGACCCAGCGAACAGAAGTCAAAAGAGTTCAATCCATCGAAGCTAAACAGCAGATCATCACGATGAATTCCACTCGTTGTGTGACCCGTAGCAAAGTCATTGTTTTCCGTTTGCCGATAGAAATCGTAGATTCGCTGTCGGTCCCAGTTACGGAATTTACCCTCTGTATCGAGCGATAAATCGTGGTTTTCTGCGAAGATCGCTTTGAACGTAGGCGTTATGAACCGATTGAGTTTCTCCAACCAATCCAGTCGTCGAGCCGTCAGAAAAGCACTCTGCTCTGCGAACTGCTCATCGAGGGCCATGAGCTGCATTTTGTTCTGCGAGGAAGATCCCATGCCCAAAAGCGAATTTCGGAATCGCAGTGTTTTAGTGAAGCGGTTGAAGGCGGTGCGGTATTCTTTATCTAGCTGACCGAGATGTGAGTCGAGCCATTGGCGCCTAAAGCTACCGCTGGTGTGGAAAAGGTAGGAGTCGAAGGGGTTCACAAAAACTGATTCAACGGCGATTTTGGGCTTTTCAGGGCGGTTTTCAAGCCACCACTCCTCCGACTCAAGCGAAATGCGGCCTGAGAGGGGGAGCGCATGTCCCGCCGAATCTTCGAACACCGCCGAGAGCGTGATCTCCTGGGACTCGCCCTCAATATTTAACAGCTGTGCAAATCCGGTGTTCTTGCGAAAAGATTTACGGTTTGTGAGGTAGTAGACCGCTTCGAGAAGGTTAGTCTTACCGTTACCGTTGGGCCCAAATACGCAGTTGATTCCGGGGGTGAAATCGACGACCTCGGGAAGCAGGTTGCGGAAGTT
>Ga0068877_10004758_pt1 | contig 10516 bp, 11 predicted proteins | sample NOAtaG_FD_66437 | JGI IMG/M metagenome (GOLD analysis project Ga0068877, IMG submission 66437) | Freshwater lake microbial communities from Lake Erie, under a cyanobacterial bloom - NOAA_Erie_Diel6S_1000h metaG | ecosystem: Environmental > Aquatic > Freshwater > Lake | place: USA: Ohio, Lake... | reverse complement strand
TGCCGGGGGCTGGGGAGGGGAGGGGGTTGCGGGCGGGGGGCAGTTGGGGGAGGCCGTGGCGGATGAGCCAGGCGAGCTCGAGGGCGAGGGCGAGGGTGGTGGCGAGGGCGAGGGGCCAGAGGCGGCTATAGGGGCGGAGGAGGGTGTGCACATCGAGGTGGATGAGCATGATGACGAAGAGGAAAAGGACCATGACGCCGCCGATGTAGAGGAGGATCTGGGCGGCGAAGAGGAATTCGGCGGCGGCGAGCAGGAAGAGGCCGGCGACGCCGAGCAGGGAGAAGATGAGGCCGAGGGCGCAATGGATGGGATTGCGGCGGAGAATGGTGACGAGGGCGCCGGAGAGCGTCATGAGGGCAAAGAGATAGAAGAAAACGGGGTCCATTAGCGGGTGTAGGGGGTAGGCCGTGGACCTTCCTCAAGCATTTGGCGGTCCCAGATGAGGCCGTCGCGGGTGTAGGAGGCCATTTCGAAATCCTGGGTGAGTTCGAGGGCGTCGACGGGGCAGGCATCTTCGCAGAGGCCGCAGAACATGCAGCGGGAGAGGTCGTAGGTGAAGTAGGTGAGATCGAGGCGGCGGGTTTCCTTATTGCGCTCGGTGCCGACGACGATCAGGTTTTCGGGGCAGGCTTTGGCGCAGAGGTCGCAGCCGATGCAGAGGGTTTCGCCGTTTTCGGGATTGTTGTTGAGCCGGGGTGCGCCGCGGAAGCGTTCGCCGACGCGGGGCCGCTCGAGGGGGTATTGCTCGGTGACGATATTGGAGGTCCGCTGGGTTTTGAAGGTGACCCAGAGGCCGGTGAGCAGATCGGCGAGAAAGATTTTCCGGAGCGTTTCTACCATGGGGACGGTGGTACTCCTATTATCTGTCGACTTCACCGAGGACGAAATCGAGGGTGCCGATGATGGCGACGACGTCGGCGACGAGGGCGCCAACGGCCATTTTTTCGAGGGCGGCGAGATTGAGAAAACTGGGGGGGCGGACGCGCAGGCGCCAGGGTTGAAGGGATCCGTCGGAGACGATGTAGTAGCCGAGTTCGCCCTTGGGGGCCTCGATGGAGGAATAGATTTCGCCGGGGGCGGGCTTGAGGACTTTTGGGACCTTGGCGAGGATGGGGCCGGAGGGGATACGATCGAGGGCCTGGCGGATGATGCGGAGGCTTTGGCGCATTTCTTCAATGCGGACGAGGTAGCGGTCGTAGCTGTCGGCGTTTTGGCCGGTAGGGATGTCGAAATCGAATTGGTCGTAGGAGGAGTAGGGTTGGGCCTTGCGGAGGTCCCAGGGGAGGCCGGCGGCGCGGAGGACGGGGCCGGAGACGGCGTAGGCCTTGCAGTCGGCGGCGGTGAGGATGCCGATGCCTTTGAGGCGGTCGACCCAGATGGGATTTTGGGTGAGGAGGCGTTCGTATTCGTCGAGGCGGGCGGGGAAGGAGGCGCAAAAGGCGAGGAGTTCGGCCTCGAAGGTGTCATGGAGTTCGTACTGGAGGCCGCCGATGCGGAAGGCGTGGGTGGTGAGGCGGGCGCCGCAGTAGTTCTCGAAGATCTTGAGGACATCTTCACGCTCGCGCATGGTGTAGAAGAGGGCGGTCATGGCGCCGAGGTCGAGGGCGGATGTGCCGAGCCAGAGCAGGTGGGAGGCGATGCGGTTGAGTTCGGCGAAGATGACGCGGACGAACTGGGCGCGGGGGGGCGCCTCGATGCCGATGAGTTTTTCGACAGCGAGGCAATAGCCGAGGCCATTGGAGACGGCGGCGACGTAATCCATGCGATCGACGTAGGGGGCGAATTGGGCGTAGGTGCGGTTTTCGCCGATTTTTTCGACGCCGCGGTGGAGGTAGCCGATGACGCATTCGATCGACTTGACGCGTTCGCCATCGAGCTTGAGGATGAGGCGGAGGACACCGTGGGTCGAGGGGTGCTGCGGCCCCATGTTGAGGACCATTTCCGAGGTTTCGAGATGGTTAGTCATTGTCCGCTCTTGATGCCGAGGTGGTTTTGCACCCAGGATTGGTCCATGGCGAGGATGCTTTTTTCTTTGCGGAGAGGAAAGCCCTGCCAGTCTTCGGGCAGGAGGATGCGTTTGAGGTTGGGGTGGCCGGCGAAAGAGATGCCGAACATGTCGTAGACTTCGCGCTCGAGCCAATTGGCGGCGGGAAACAGGGGGGTGAGCGAGGCGGGGGAGAAGGATTCGGGGAAGCGGGTTTTGAGGCGGAGGTAGCGGTTGGCGGAGAAGGAATAGAGAATAGCGATGAGTTCGAAGCGGTCGGGGGATTGGGGGAAGTCGACGGCGGTGAGGTCGGCGAGGTAGTCGAAAGCGTGGTTGAGGAGGAGCCAGGAGAGGACATCGCACCAGGCGGTGGGGGTGATGAGGGCGAAGGGTTGGCCGCGGAAGGATTCGCGCGTCAGGACCGAGGAAGGAAAAGTGGCTGCCAGTGCGGCCGAGAGAGGGTCTTGCCAAGCTTCCGTGGCCATAACCGGAGCCGGTTTGGCGTCTTGAGACATTGTGAAACTTTCAGGTTCGCACAGTTTTGTGCTGAAATTTTAGGTGTAGAGATATGGCTCAGAACGAATTGGAACAGATGCGCGCGGCCCACGGGGTGGTGCCGGTGTCGAAAGAGGACGAAGGAAACAGTTTTCGCAAGATTGCGAACGGTGTGTATGGGTTTACCTACGCGCCGGGTAGTGAGGATTTCGGACTGTTTTTGAAGCAGCCGCGACAAAGCTATGAGGTACACAAGCTGGCGGACGGGACGATGCTGGTCCTAGGCTATACGACGGCGGAGAATGCCGGGAAGCTGGGACTGGCGGGAGCGCAGGAAGTGCAACTGTACCCGGAGCCGCGCGGGGAGTTTGGAGTGCTGGTGGCGGTGCCGCATGCGCGGATGGTGAATGCGAAGGCGCTGGACCGGGACGACTACAACAAGCTGAAGACGGGGTTGAGGCCGATCGGGTAGGAGGGGAATAGCCCTTGAAAATGGGCTTGGGATACGCAGAAACGGGAAGGGAAGTCGATAGAGCATGATAGATGGGAAATCATGCCCCCCGAGTTGGCGATCTCACGGACCTGTTCGTACGAGAGTTGGTGTCGGCTGTTGCGCCGAGGCATCCCTATTTTGTAATACGAACGAAGCCACGAGCGGAGCGACAGGTGAGGGAGAGGCTGGAGGCGCAGGGGCTGACGCCGGTGGTGTTGAAATTCTTGCCGGGGTTTGTATTTGCGCGCTTTCATCCGGCGCAGAAGCTGCAAGTGGGGGCGATCGCGGGGGTACATTCGATTGTTGGGTTTTCGGCGCAACCATCGCCTGTGGATGAAGAGGAACTAGAGGCATTGCGGCGGGTAGACGAGGCGAGACTGGCGGTTGGTCCGGCGCCGTTTCCGGCCTATGGGCGGCCGTGCCGGCTGGTAAGGGGGCCGATTGAGGGGATGCGCGGGGTGTTGATGGGGAGCGAAGACAAGCCATTGGTGGTAATGAGCCTGACGCTTTTGCAGCGGAGCATTGCCGTTGAGGTAGAGCCGGATTGGGTAGGGCCCTACCGGCCCTGAATTACAGGAGAGAAGAAAATGAAGTTACTGAGATTGATGAGCGTGACGTGTGCCTTGTTTTCGCAAACAGTGATTCAGCAAATGCCCCCAAGTCTGCCTTTGCAGCGGGTTGGAGCGCATGATTTGCTGAGCATTCATGTGTATGGAGCGCCGGAGTTATCGAGACCGGTGCGGGTGAACGCGGAAGGGCGAATCCAGATTCCGATGGTGAAGGAGAATTTTTTGGTGGAAGGTAAGTTTGCCGGTGAGATCGAGGGGATGCTGGCGGGGGCGCTGGAGCGGGAGAAGATACTGATCGAACCGGTGGTGACGGTGAGTGTGGCGGAGTATGTGAGCCGGCCCATCAGCGTGATTGGCGCGGTGAGGACGCCGCTGACGTTTCAGGCGTTTGGCAAGGTGACCGTGCTGGATGCGCTGAGCCGGGCAGGGGGGCTGAGCGGCGAGGCGGGGGGGGAGATATTGTTGAGCCGTATGCAGGTTGGGCCCGAGGGCAAGCCGTCGAATTTGGTGCTGCGGATCCCGGTAAAGCAGTTAATCGATCAGGCGGACCTGGAGTTGAACTATCCGCTGAGGGGTGGGGAGGAAATCCGCGTGCCGGAGGCGAGCAAGATCTTTGTGGTGGGCAACGTAAAGAAACCCGGGGCCTTTGCGGTGCGGGACAACGAGGACACGACGGTGATGAAGATGCTGGCGCTGAGCGAGGGTTTATTGCCATTTGCCACGCAGGAGGCGTTTATATACCGCCGGGAGGGGGGAGAGGGTAACCGGAACGAGATCTCGATTCCACTGGCGAAGATCATGGCGCGCAAGGCACCGGACGTCAAGCTGCTGCCGAACGACGTGTTGTACGTGCCGGACAACAAGAACAAGCGGATGACGATGTCGATGGTGGACCGGATTGCGACTTTTGGGGCAGGGACGGTAAGCGGGATGCTGGTATGGCGGCGATGAAGCATTTCGGCATAATGAAGAAGCATGAGGATCATGATTTGTGGAGGGGCGGGCTATATTGGCAGCCACGTAGCCAAGTCGGTAGCCGAGGCCGGGCATGAGCCGGTTGTATTTGACAACCTGATAGCGGGGCACCGCTGGGCCGTGCGCTGGGGGCCGTTGGTAGAGGGGGACTTGATGGACCGGGGGCGAATCGAGGCGGCGATACGGGAGCACGGCATTGAGGCGGTGGTGCAACTGGCGGGATCCATCAACGTTGGGGAAAGTATGCAGGATCCGGGGAAGTATTTCCGGAACAACTTTTCGATTTCGCTGAATCTGCTGGAGGCGATGGATGCGACCGGGGTGAAGCGAATTGTATTCAGCTCGTCTGCGGCGGTGTACGGGATCCCGGAAGGGAATCCGATCACCGAGGAGGCGGCCAAGGCGCCGATCAATCCGTATGGGGAAGCGAAGTGGTTTGTTGAGCGGGCGCTCGACTGGTATACGCGGGCCCGGGGCTTTCAGTGTCTGACACTGCGGTACTTCAACGCGGCCGGGGCGGATCCGGATGGGGAGATTGGAGAGATGCACAGCCCGGAGACGCATCTGATTCCGCTGGTGATTTTGGGGGCGATGGGGGTGAGGCCGCCGGTGAAGGTATTTGGGATGGATTACCCGACGGCGGATGGCACGGCTGTGCGGGACTATATCCACGTGCGGGATCTGGCGCGAGCGCATTTATTGGGCGTGGAATATCTGGCGCGTGGGGGCGAGAGCACGGCAGCGAATCTGGGAACGGGTCAGGGGGTGAGTGTGCTCGAAGTGATCGGTGCGGTGGGGGAGGTAAGCGGCAAGCCCGTGCCGTATGAGCGATTTGCGCGGCGGGAGGGAGACCCGCCGGCGCTGGTGGCGGCGGCAGTGAAGGCGTCGCAATTGCTGGGATGGCGGGCGGAGCGCAGCGGGATCAGGCAGATCGTTGAGGACGCTTGGAGGTGGAGCGGAAAGGCGCGGCGGGAGGGGCTTTACAGCGAGTAGGGAGCTGTGATGGAGTCGAGGGGATGACCCGAAGAGAAGCCTTGAGCACTGCCATGGCGGCGAGCGCGCCGCTATTTGTACCGCAAAGCGCCTTTGGCGCCAATGACCGGATCACCTATGGAGTGATCGCCGTGGGCGGGCGGGGAAGGTATCTGAACCAGAAATTCGCCGCGCAGAGCAACCAGTGTGTTGCGGTTTGCGATGTCTATCAGCCGAACATTGAGCGGGCGCGGAAGGATACGCCGCAGGCCAAGGCGTTTGGCGACTACGAGGAATTGCTGGCGATGAAGGGGCTCGACGCGGTGGTGATCGCCTCGCCCGACCATCACCACTGTCCGATGCTGCTGGCGAGCCTGAAGGCGGGCAAGGACGTGTATCTCGAGAAGCCGCTGTCGAAGTCGCTCGAGGAGTCGCGCAAGATGATCGCGGCGGTGCGGGGCAGCGACCGGATTGTGCAGATCGGGATGCAGCGGCGCAGCGCACCGGCCATCATGAAGGCGAAGAAGCTGGTGGACGATGGGGCACTGGGGCGCGTTTCGCTGGTGCGGCCACAGTGGTTCTGGAACATCGCCAAGCCACTGAACAATGCTCCGCTCGAGGGGGATCTGGATTGGAGGCGGTTTGTAGGGCATGCCTACCAGCGGCCGCTCGAGCCGATGCGGTTTCGCTCGTGGCGCTACTTTCACGATTACGCGGGCGGGAACATGACCGATCAGGGGACGCATCTGATGGACGTAGTGCAGTGGTTCATGGGGGCCAGCGGGCCGAAGAGTGCGGTGAGCCAGGGTTTTGTGGCGAAGATGACAGGGGCGGAGCACCCGGACGTTTTTAGCGCGACGTTTGCCTTCGACGGCTTTCTCGTGAATTGGACGCTCGATTATGGCAATGCGTATCAGAACGGCTGGTCGATTGCGTTCCATGGTGACCGGGCGACGCTGATCCTCGATGACAATGGCTTCCGGCTGTATGCCGAGCCGTGGAGGAAGGGTGCCGCACCGGCGCTCGAGGAGGAATCCCCGGTGCCGGTGGAAGCGCATGTGTCGAACTTTACTGACTGTATGCGGAGCCGGAAGCAGCCGAACTGCCCAGTGGAAATCGCGGCGCAGGCAGTGAGCGGGCCGCACCTGGCGAACCTGGCGATGTTTCGGGAGCGGAAGGTCTACTTGAGCGAGGACGGGGTAACGGTGAGCTAAAGGATCTCGAAGACGGCTTCGACTTCGACGGCGGCGCCCGTGGGAAGGCTGACGAAGCCGAGGGCGGAGCGGGCGTGAAAGCCATCGCCCGTCTTGCCGAAGATCTGATGGAGCAGGTCGGAGGCGCCGTTAATGACGAGGTGTTGCTCGATGAAGTCGGGGTGGGAGTTGACGCAGCCGAGGACCTTGATGACGCGGAGGCCGTCGAGGGTGCCGTGGGTGTTCCAGACGGAATTGAGAATGCGGGCGGCGCACTCGCGGGCGGCTTCGTAGCCCTGTTCGGTGGTGAGGCCGGCGCCGAGCTTGCCCTTGAGGGTGGAGACGTGGCCGGAGGAGAGGAGCTGCTGGCCGGAGCGGATGCAGAGGTTGAGGTAACCGGGCGTTTGTTTTTCGAAGATGAGGCCGAGCGATTCGGCGGTGGTTTGTGCGGACATGGGATTCGATACCCAGGATAAAGCACTAGGGGGCGAAGACGAAGAGGCGGCTGGGAGCGTCTTCGGGGAGCAGGTAGAGGCGACCGCCGCGGTAGGTCATGCCCTCGTGGGAATAGGTGAGGCCGCGGCTGGTGAGGGGGGTGAGGATGCGGCGGGTGAGAGTAAAGCTGGCGAGGCTGAGCCATTCGATGGCGCCCTGTTGGCGGTTGAGCGGACCGGAGCCGATGAGGAGGCCCTTAACGACTTTGAGGTCCTGCCAGGCGGTGGGGTGCGGATTGGGGAGCTTGCGGAGTTCGATGCCGGCTGGGTTCCATTCGTAGAGGGTGCGGCTCGACCAGGATCCGCCAATGAGGGTTAGCCCGGTGGAGGCGATGCAACCGATGTGGTCGTTGACTTCGAAGCGGGAAAGGAGCCGGAGGGTGCGCTTGTCGCGGCGCTCGATGTTGGTGGGCCCATCGCGGTCGTATTCGGCGACAGGAACCCAGAGGGAATCGCCATCGAGGGCGATGCCGCCGGGATGGAGGCGGCGGCCCTGCTGGAGCTCGACTTGGGCAAGTAGGTGGCCGGTCTTGCCATCGATGCGGGAGAGGTATCCCTTTCCAGCATTGGCATCGACGGAGCTGACCCAGAGGATGTCTCCTTCGACATCGATGCCCTGGACGTGATGGAGGTCGGCGGCGATGGAAACGGTGGTCACATTGCGCCAAGCGGAGAGCGATTCGGGTTCGATCGAGAGCAGCAGTACCAAGGGCGTGAGCAGCATACAGAGATTAGGATTTCATGAATCTCTTGTTCGCGAGGGATGGCCCGATAAGGAACGAGGAAAGAAACATGCCGGTCAGAACAGAAGACGAGGAAGCGGTTGGTGACACAAGCTGGACTTCGAAGTTGAAAACGGGACATCATTTAGGTATGGGAACCACTGCAACGGCGCTATTGGCGGAAAGGCCGCGGCTGAGCACGCATCAGAAGGCATTGAGTATCAATCTGGATCCCATGCGGTATGGCACGTTCGCCGAGATCGGAGCCGGGCAGGAGGTGGCGCGCTGGTTCTTCAAGGTGGGTGCGGCGGCGGGGACGATTTCGAAATCGATCTCGGCCTATGACATGACGGTGAGTGATGCGATCTACGGCAAGTGCAAGCGTTATGTTTCGCGGGAGCGGCTGGAGCGCATGCTTGAATACGAGCACCGGCTGAACGTGGAGCGGCTGGGGGCCTCGCGCGGGGACAGCACCGCGTTTTTCACGTTCGCCAACACGGTGTCGGCGCTCAACTTCAAAGGTACGAACGAGTGTCATGGGTGGATGGGGGTGCGGTATCAGGCCTTTCCAGGCGATAGCGACAACCAGATCATCGCGCACGTGCGGATGCTAGACAAAGAGAATGCGCTGCAGCAGGAAGCGCTGGGCATTGTGGGGGTGAACCTGCTGTATGCGGCGTTCTTCTTGCACCATGCGCCGAACCAGATGCTGGAGAGTCTGCTCGACAATCTAAGCGTCGAGCGGCTCGAGATTGACATGATCGACTTTTCGGGCATCGAGTTCCGGCGGGTGGACAACCGGGTGATGAGCTTGAAGCTGGTGCAGTTGGGGCTGAGCGGGGCGGCGATGTTCGGGCCGAAGGGCGAGGTATTGCAGCCGTCCGAGATCCTGCGCAAGCGTCCAATTCTGGTAGAGCGCGGCAGCTTTCGGCCGGTGACGAAGGTGAACATCGACATGATCGAGAGTGCGCGGGAGCAATTCGCGCAGGAGCCGGAGGTGAAGGGCGAGCAGGTGGTCGAGCTGATGGAGATCACAATGCGGAACCTGCTGGCGGGCGGGGAAATCGACTTGCGCGATTTTCTGGCGCGGGCGGATTTGCTGTCGGCGGCGGGCAAGACGGTGTTGATCTCGGATTATTTCGAGTATTACCGGCTGGCGGCGTATCTGGGCCGGTACACGAATGAACCGATCGCGGTCACGATGGGCGCGGCGAGCCTGAAGGACCTCTTCAGCGAGGAATACTACACGGGGCTCGAGGGAGGGATCCTCGAGGCGTTTGGGCGGCTGTTTACGAGGAATTTGCGGATCTACGTGTATCCGCTGATGGAGCAGCCTTCGGGCAAGCTGATCACGGCGGACAATATCGAGATGCCGGAGGAGTTGCGCAACCTTTACCGGCATTTGATGGACCGGGGACGGATTCGGAGTCTGGAGAACTATGACCGGAGCGTGCTTCATATTTTCTCACGCGATGTGCTGCGGCGGATCAAAGAACAGGACCCGAGCTGGGAGGCGATGGTGCCGCCGGAGATTGCCGAGACGATCAAGAGCCGCCGCTTCTTTGGCTATCTTCCAGACTGAAGGAGAGGAGCCCGAGGCGGTTAGTGGCCAAGGGGATGTGCTGGCGCCGGAGGATTTGTGTTTGGAAGCGAGGCCGGTGGTGGATTCCAGAGTTGAATTAGCCCGCGATTATCCCTGAGAAGATCGAGCGGGACGCAGCGGAAAACAGGTTCGCGGGGCATCAGACAGGACCGGGTGTGTGTTTTTTGCTCATGCGGGTAGTGGGCAGCAGCGGGCTGGTGCTGGCGGTGGAGCCGCGTCCGGTGAGCGATCAGGCCCAGCGGAAGGGGTGCGAATGGAATTCGCTGAGCGATGTGCGGCGTCTGTATGTGGCGTGCATGCCGGAGGCGGGGTTCCGTTTGATGAGGTGGCGCGGCGGAGGCGAATTGACGGGCTTGCGTTGCTCAAGATGAAAATCGGGGGAGGGGAGTGGGAGGTGTAGCCGGGATGCCGGCAGAGGCCGGCCAGGACGAGGAATGTGTGTGTGGCGGCGCATCATATTCGCCTGGACCGTGGGGAGGGCGGGGATTGATTGAGCGGGCCTCGATGGGCTGGTTTTGGGGCACGGCGAGGCGGTAAAGGAGTGCGGAGGGAGTGCGGAGGACGAGTTCATAGCCGCGAAGGGAGCGGTAGGCCTCCAGCCGGAGACGGGGATTGAGGGGGCCGAGGCCATCGACGAGCCAGGTGGGTTCGGATTCGCGGAAACGGCGCAGGCGGGCAGGGCAGGCGGGGTCGGGCAGGGGTTGGGTAGAGCGGAGGTGGCGGTCGGCGAGAACACAATTGAGGGGCTGGCTTTCGAGAAAGGGCGTGCCGCCGGGCAGGCGGCTGAGGGAGTCGATATCGGGCCGGTAGCCCCAGACGAAGAGGGTGTCGGAGGGTTTGGATTGCTCGCGGAGATAGGCGGCGACGGTCTGGCTGTCGCGAAACAGGGCGAGGTCTTCCCAACTGAGATTGCCGCTGGCGACGGTGAGGTGGCGGGGGCCGAAGCGGAGGACGGGGATGAGAACGAGGGCAAGGAGGCTGTAGCGCCAAACGGGGCGCAGGGCCTCGAGGCAGGG
>Ga0068877_10004756_pt1 | contig 10517 bp, 7 predicted proteins | sample NOAtaG_FD_66437 | JGI IMG/M metagenome (GOLD analysis project Ga0068877, IMG submission 66437) | Freshwater lake microbial communities from Lake Erie, under a cyanobacterial bloom - NOAA_Erie_Diel6S_1000h metaG | ecosystem: Environmental > Aquatic > Freshwater > Lake | place: USA: Ohio, Lake... | reverse complement strand
GGTCGCGCTTGCCGAAGAGCGCGGCGCCTGCCCGGATGCGGCGGAGTTCGGCATTAACGAGCGCTTCTCGAACAAAATCGCGATTGCGCCGACCGCTTCCATCTCCATTATCTGCGGTAACGCAAGCCCCGGGATTGAGCCTTATGCGGCTAATGCTTTTACGCAGAAAACTCTCTCCGGCTCTTTTGTGGTACGCAATAAATATCTGAAGCAGCTGCTCGCCGAGAAGGGCCAGGATACGGATGCGGTCTGGTCTTCCATCACGACGAATGAAGGCTCGGTGCAGCATCTGGATTTCCTCGATGAAAACGAAAAGCTCGTTTTCAAAACCGCCTATGAGATGGACCAGCGCTGGGTCATTGAGCATGCAGGTGATCGTTCGCCGTTCATATGTCAGGCGCAGTCGGTCAATGTGTTCCTGCCTGCGAATATCCACAAGCGTGATTTACATGCCATTCACTATATGGCGTGGAAGAAGGGGGTGAAGTCGCTTTATTATTGCCGCTCCGCCTCGCTGCAGCGCTCCGACAAAGTCTCGAATAAAGTGCCTGAAATACAGCTTGAGATGAGTCTTAAAACCAAACCATCCACCACTTACGAAGAATGTCTGGCATGCCAGTAAAATCATGCTAATAAATCAGGGTTCTTTTAACCATCTTAAGGAGACGACCAATGACTAGCCCAACTAAATCCAACAAGACGATCTTCATTGTTGCAGGGATTATTATCCTCGCGATTGTTATTTTCTTCGGACTGGGTGACAAAAAATCTGTGACGGAAGATGCGGCCACGGCAGTAAGTGGCGCTGTGGATGCCGCGACCGATGCCGTAGAAGGCGCGGGCGAAGCTGCAACCGGTGCAGTGAATGACGCCGTGACTCCGGCAGCAGAAGCGCCAGCAGCAGAAGCGCCAGCAGCAGAAGCACCAGCAGCTGCTCCGGCTACCGAAGCACCGGCAGCAGAAGCACCGGCGCAAGGTCAATAACCATCTCGCCTTGGGGGTGGCGCGTGGTACGCGCGCCGCCCTCTTCTATCCTTAATAATCAGGAGCCGCGCCATGTCCCTTCTAGATGCAAAGCCGATTTACAAGCCCTTCGCTTACCCTTGGGCCTACGAGGCATGGCTGATGCAGCAGCGTATTCACTGGTTGCCGGAAGAAGTGCCTTTGGCCGATGACGTGCGCGACTGGAAAAAGAATCTCGCACCGTCTGAGAAAAACCTTCTGACACAGATTTTTCGGTTTTTCACCCAAGCGGATATTGAGGTGAATAACTGTTATATGAAGCATTATTCCCAGATTTTTAAACCGACCGAGGTGCAGATGATGCTCTCGGCCTTCTCCAATATGGAGACAATTCATATCGCCGCCTACAGCCACCTGCTTGATACCATCGGCATGCCGGAGACGGAATATCAGGCCTTCATGAAATACAAGGAAATGAAGGACAAATACGATTACATGCAGCAATTTGGTGTCAGCACCAAAGAAGACATCGCCACCACCATGGCGGTATTTGGCGCCTTTACGGAGGGGCTGCAGCTTTTTGCCTCTTTCGCGATTTTACTCAATTTCCCGCGCTTTGGTAAAATGAAGGGAATGGGTCAGATCGTGACCTGGAGTGCGCGTGACGAAACACTCCATACCAACTCCATCATCCGCCTGTTCAAGACTTTCTGCGACGAGAATCCTGAAGTCTGGACGGACGAATTGCGCTCGCGCCTCTATGTTGCCTGCAATACCATCGTGACGCATGAGGACGCCTTCATCGACCTCGCTTTTGGTTTGGGGGATATCCAAGGCCTCACCGCTAATGAAGTGAAAAGCTATATCCGCTTCATTGCCGATCGGCGCTTGAGTCAGGTTGGCCTCCAGCCCATGTATCAGATTGAGAAAAATCCCCTGCCCTGGCTCGACGATATGTTAAATGGCGTCGAACACGCGAATTTCTTTGAAAACCGCGTCACTGAATACGCCAAGGCTGCTACCCAAGGCACCTGGGATGACGCCTATGTGATCCATGAAACTCCCGAAGCGGCGTAACCCTTTCTTGTCTGGGTGATGTATGGATTCGGCAATCACCCTGGCCGCCGGGCCAGCTGCTTTTGGTGACGGCAAACACCCTACAACGGCCATGATTCTGCATGCGCTGGAATCTCTGGATGCAGCTCAGTTCCACCCGCGCAGCATCTGCGATATGGGCGCAGGCTCGGGCATTCTCGCCATCCGCGCCGCGCAGAAATTCCCTGATGCGACGATCCTCGCGGTCGATATTGAAGCCAGTGCCGTTGCGGCTATTCAAGAGAACGCTCGGGCGAATCATGTGCCCGGAATTCTTGCCGTCCATGCGGAGAGTTTTCGTCACCCCCAAATTACTGCCCACGCACCCTATGACCTCGTTTTGATGAATATCCTGGCCGAGCCATTGCTCGTCCTTGCCTATGATGCCGCGGCGATCCTGAATCATGAAGGAATTCTCATTCTGAGCGGGATTCTCGCCTGGCAGCAGGATCAGATTATTGATGCCTATCAGCGACTTGGGCTTTGTTTGACTCACCGGCTGCAACAGGGAGACTGGGTCGCGCTCTTGTGGGTCAAGCTCGGCCTCTAAGCCTTTAAGCTTCACAAAAGCTTCACACAACTCGCCCCTTTTCTGCCCTAAAGTCAGAATTGGAGAATTAGCTTATGCAAGCACAGGAAGTTACTTTACCCCCTGCCGCCGACTTCGCCACCGCAGCGCCAGTCGTAAATGACCCGATTTATGCGGGAACGCCCCCGCCCATTGCGCCGCTTCCGCCCGCACCGCCGGTCAGTCGATTCATAGAGCAGAACCGTATTCATGTGGAGCATGGCTCGGTGTTTGACAGTGCCTATCTGGTGGTACATCCGCGTGAGTTAGCACCCGAGCGTGAGACAAACTTACGAAAAAAACTGGATCTCACCTACAGCATTGATAACCCATCTTTTTTTGAAGACCATGTGCGGATGATGGTGGCGTTACAGATGGGGCAATATTTCCCCGTGCCGCTGGACGCCAAACGTTCGCAGTTGATGGACAGTATCAAAAAATTCAACGAAGAAGTCGCAAGCGGTCAGGATACGAGCCTCAAACAACAGGCCGAGGATCGCAACCATCCGATGGCGGCAATCCTGCGTGAAACCATCCAGAAGCCGGAGATCGATCCGGTCGGTCTTGCCATCCTTAAAAACAGCATGGCCATGTACTTGCTCTGCCGTGAGCGGTTGACTCAGCGAGGTTATCTCAAAAACCTCCCCAGCTACATCAAACGTGGTGGATCGCCTGAGCAGGTCTTTAACGATCTCAAAGAAGAACTCGGCGTCACTTCTGGTCAGATTCAGGATGCTGCACTTAAAGGCGGTATCGACGCGGTCGGAAACTTATTGCAACTCGACCCACGCTTTGTGGCGGATGTTAAAAAAATCACTGAACTCAGTAGCACCCATGATTTTTCGCATAACCTCGTGGAGCACTGGCATATCGGACGCCAAAAACTCGGGCTTGGGGCGGGCTTTGAGCAGAAAATTGCCGCTGGAAAAAACGTGCGTATTGACGAAAAAATCAAGGAACTGCGTAACAAGGTTCATCACCAGTATGACGTGCCCGAACCCATCCGCGCTGAGGAAGCGCGCATTGCCGAGGCCTTGAAACTCGTGCATCCGAGCCAGTTAGCGCTGCTTGATGATCTCGGCTATGAGCTTTGCTACAGCCCGGAAATGACCGCCGGTCATATTGCTTTTCACCCCCATGTTTATGGCCTGCACCGCAAAGCTGCCAATGACATGCGCGACCTTCACGGTACCTACCGTATTTATTTTTCCGGCCACGGGGATCTTAAGAACTCGATGCGAACACTGGTGCATGAAATCACCCATAATCTCTGGCCGGATTATTTTTCGCCCGAAGAAATTACCGCGATTGATAGGCTTGCTGCTTCCGACCGTGATCACATCCGCAGCCTTGCCACACTCATGAACACGCGTTTTGATGATTTTGCCGCCTGTGTCCGCGCTTACCATGCGGGTAATGATGTTGAGAAAGCGGCGGTGCTTGCGACCATGAACGAAGAATTTGGGATGAAGTTTGATGCACTCATCTCCACTCTTAAAGACCCGTATGAGCTGCTATTCATGGTCAAGCACGCCGATGATCGGCTGCATGTGGAGGGCGATCTTTATGCCAAATCGGGGTATGGTTCGCCGCAGGAACGTTTCCGCGAGGTTTTTTCGCGTTTTTCGGAATTAAAATTGGTCGAGTTGCGCGACAACCAGCCGTTGCTTGAATTTATCGCCCCCGGCCTGTGTCAGATCTTTAGTCAGTATTACATTCCCCATCTTGACCGCGTGCGTCAGGCACTTCATCAGCCACGGCCTGTGGGCGCTGAGGAATTTGCTCCCATGTCACTCCCTGTGGTCAATCGCCGCGAGGAAGTCCCACCGAAAGTCAAAGTGACTAATGCTGCGAATGATGAACCCCCCAACGTTGCTGCCGTTGACCGAGCGGTGCAAGGCGACGTGCCCGATACCCATGTATCCACCCGCTCAATTCGCCAACTTGCTCCGGCCATTCAGGTCTTGGATAATATGGGCGTGCACGCCAGAATCTGAGGTCGTGCGATTTTCTACTTGCTTCCTCTTTATACTCACGTGAGCAATGGATTGCATAAGTGAGCATCAAAAACCATCGTCGAAAGCGGCGGGTTTGCGCCGCGAAGCGAGCGCGGTTTCAAATAATCTGTAAGATTATTTACAAATATCGTTAGAGCGAAAAGCTCGTTGCTACTTGTGCGTCTCAATCCAGTTGGTGATGACGGGGCGAACAAGTTCGCGCCATTTGCGGCCGTTGAAAATCCCGTAATGGCCAACGCCCATCTGTAGATGGTATTTCTTTTTTTCGGCCTTGAGGCCGCTTGCGATTTTTAGCGCCGCTTTGGTCTGGCCGACGCCGGAGATATCATCCAGCTCACCTTCGATTGCCAGAATCGCTGTTTTGGTAATCGCATCCGGCCGCACACGGGTGTCGTGATGCATCAGCCTGCCCTCGGGCAGGGAATGTTCGTGGAACACTTCCTCAATCGTTTGCAGGTAGAATTCCGCCGGTAAATCGGCCACCGCCAGATATTCATTATAGAAGTCGCGGTGCGAATCGGCGCTTTCGCCATCGCCTACGACGAGGTGGTTAAAGAGTTTGAGATGCTCCCCCACATGGCGGTCAAAATTCATGCTCATGAAGCCAGCAAGCTGCAGAAATCCTGGATACACCCGACGCATGAAGCCGGGATAGTTCATCGGCACGCGGGTGATGACATGGCTTTCAAACCATTCGATTGAGTGATTTTTTGAGAATTGGTTCACTTTGGTAGGCGCTTCGCGCGTGTCAATGGGTCCACCCATCAGGGTCATAGTTTTGGGCGTGGCGGGGTCCTTTTCCTGGTTCATGATCGCAACTGCCGCCATGAGTGGTACGGAAGGCTGGCACACCGCCATCGTATGATGGTTGGGGCCAAGATGCCGCATGAATTCGATGAGATAATCAATATAGGTATGAAGGTTGAATTCGCCTTTATAAAGTGGCACTTCGCGGCCATCAATCCAGTCGGTGATATAGACGTCGTGATGGGGAATCAGCGCTTCGACCGTGCCGCGCAGCAGCGTGGCATGATGGCCGGACATGGGGGCCACAAGCAGTAATTTGCTGTCCTTATGTTTGGTGTCACGCGCGAAACGCGTCAGTTTACAGAAGGGCTTTTCAATCACTACCTCTTCCCAGACTTCAACATTCCTGCCCCTGACTTGTGTATTAGCAATGCCGAAGGTTGGTTTTGGATAAGATTGCGTAATGCGCTCGATCAGTTCGCCGGCGGCGGCCATATGGCGACCAAGTCCGGTATATGCGACCGGATGCATGGGGTTTGAGAACATATGTTTGGCGGCGTTGGCCATCAACCGCATCGGTGCAAGGGATGCGTGATGTATCTCTTTGATGTTATAGAGATGAGTATTCTCAAAATATGGTGTCATAATACTGTTACTAACCTTCTATTGATACAGGTTCAGCATAGCATGGATTACTGAAGAATCCGTTAAGCGACAAACGCTAGGAATAGTAGCGTACGGTCTTTTTACCACAATAAATGGGTTTTTTTCCACCATAAACCCTGAATTTCTGCGCTACAGCAAGATTATTTCGGATGATTTCTACCAGGAAGTGAAGTTGCTGCTTTGGTATGCGCGTGAGGCGTGTGGTTTTGCCTCTCCTCTTGGGGAGAGGTTTCATCCCCGCTTGTTTTTATCGCGCAGTTTACCCAGTTCCTCGCCCATACGTTTGAGGGCAGCCGAGGAATCGCTGCGGGGGACGACGACCTCAATGAGCGCCAGCGTATTCGCCCGAAGAGCTTCATTAATTGCGGCTTCGAGTTCGCCATTGGTGGTGACGCGGCGGGCGATGCCATAGCCCAGAAGCTCGGTGATTTTGGTGTAATGCCAGGGGTGGATTTCATTGAATGGCCCATCGAGTATATGGCGCTGGGTGCCGTAGCCATCGTTATTGAGAATAAAGACGATGGGACTCATGTTGTATTTCGCGGCCGTTGAAAGCTCGGTGCCGGTCATCTGAAAAGCTCCGTCGCCCACAATCACGAAGATTTTATTGTCGGGCTGTGCGGCCATTACGCCAATGGCTGCTGGCACGGCGAAGCCCATGCTGAGGTAATAGGCATCGGAGAGGAAATTGCTTGGCGCCCGGGTGCGAAGCTGCATTGCGCCCAGAAGAGCATCGCCCGTATCGCAGACAATCGTGTTCTGTTCACCCACATTGAGACCCAGCAGGCGGAAGAAATTAGCAATCGACAGGGGCGCGGTTTTCTCCGCCGCTGTCAAGGGCAGGGGAGGGGGTGCAGGCTGGGGTAAATTGCCTGGATGGCGCGGGGTAATCGCGGCGCGACCGAGATGCTCAAGAAACTCCCGGAAAATAATCTGCTCGTAAGTGCGGTGGGCGATGCGCGCTTTCTCCGTGGTCACTAAAATGGTGTTTTTACGCCGCAGATGTGCAGTGTTCATGCCCAGAAAAACATCCGTAATGAAAGCGCCAAGCATGAGGATGCAATCACTCTCCTCAACATATTTTTGTACGGCGGCCTCGGAGAGTGAGCCACTATAGACACCAATAAACAGGGGATGTGTTTCGCTGATGATGCTTTTACTGAGCAAGGTAGAGGCAATCGGGATCTGGAATTTTGCTGCGAGCGCCAGCGCCAGATCGGTAAGACCGTGGCGATGTAATTCAATATCGGCAATAATGACTGGCTGTTTGGCGCTATTGATGAGTGCTGTCGCGTCTTCCATCATCGCGGCGAGATTTTCCGGGTCGCTCGTGGGTATGGGGCGATTAGGAGTGCTCGGCGCTTTGATGGGCATATCAACCACGTCATACGGAATCTCGATATAGCCCGGGCGGCACTGGAGGATAACCTCATCCACCACACGCATGATCTCGCTGGCGGCGGTTTCTGCATCTGTCAGCACCGCGCTGGCGCAGGTGACTTCCTCATAAATACGGCGCTGGGTGTCAAAGGTGCGTACCTTGTGATGCAAGAGCGCATCCGCCCGCCGGTCGGAGGGCGAGGGACCACCGGAGAGTACCAGCATCGGGCTTTTCTCGGCATAGGCGCAGGCGACGGAATTGAGCATGTTAAGCCCACCCACACAGTAGGTGACCAGCGCCACGCCCAGGCCATGGACCCGCGCATAACCGTCGGCCGCGAAGCCGACCGAGGGTTCGTGGGTCATGGTAATGATCTTGAGTTTGGATTGCTCAAGCCAGCGAAATGTTGGGAGTGCGAAATCGCCCGGAATACCGAACACGTGGGTGACGCCCTTGCCGTGAAGGTAATCAAACAGGAAGGAACCGACGGAGGTGGGGGAATTGCTCATAGCGAATTTGATTTAGCATGATTTCTTTGAATGCTCCAGAATCATTGTCTAGCGCCTCGTAGCCTTATCGAGTGCATGGGATTCAACTACGATCTGATCGCTGTCCGTATCACCGTGCGGGTGGATTTTACCCGAAAGCACGGCTCGGGCATGGGACAGATTCACCGATTTTTCCCACCGGGCGATGATGAGTGTCCCCGCGCAGTTACCAATAAGGTTGGTGATGGCCCGGGCCTCTGCCATGAATCGGTCAATACCAAGAACAATCGTGACCGCGACCACGGGAATGATATCGAGCGTTGAGAGTGTTCCAGTAAGCACGATAAAGGCGGAACCAACTACAGCCGCTGCACCCTTGGAGGTGAAAAGCATGGTAAGTAAAATTGCCAGCTCCTGCTCCCAGGTCAAAGGAGTGTTGGTTGCCTGTGCCAGAAATACGACCGCCATGGTGAAATAAATGGAGGACCCGTCGAGGTTAAAGGAATAGCCGGTGGGGATGACCATACCTACCACCTGTTTCTCGACGCCGAGGCGTTCAAGTTTGTCGATGATGCGTGGCATCACCGTTTCCGAGGAGCAGGTGCCGAGCACGATAAAGATTTCCTCACGGATATATTTAATCATCTGCCAGATCGACAGACCGGTGATGATTTTGAGAAGCAGCCCCAGCCCGATGAATACGAAACCAAAGCAGGTGATATAAAAGAGGAGCATGAAATAGAACAGGTTCCCAAGCGTTTCAACGCCATACTGACCGATGGTGAACGCCATCGCCCCAAAGGCGCCTATCGGAGCCAGTTTCATGATGATGGCAATAACTTTGAAAAATACCTGCGACACCAGTTCAATACCCTGCAGCACAGGTTTTCCTGCCTGACCCAGACTCAGGAGTGCCCAGGCAAAAAGAATTGCGATGATGAGTACCTGAAGTAAATTCCCCTCCACAAACGCGCCGACAAACGTATTCGGAATCAGGTGGAGTAGAAATTCGACGAAGGTTTCCTGTTGTGAGTTGGCGGCGCTTAAATAGGCATCGGCCGCGTTCGGATCGATGGTGCTGACATCAATATTCATGCCATGGCCAGATCCTCCGACCGTGCCGACAATCAAGCCAATGACGAGCGCGATACTGGTAGCGCATAGAAAATAAAACAGGGATTTTAATCCCAGGCGGCCGGCCGCTTTCATATCCCCCATATGGGCAATGCCCGAAACTACAGTGCAGAAAATAATTGGCGCAATGACCATCTTGATGAGTTTGATGAAGCCGTCACCCAGCGGTTTCATTTTCTGCCCAGCATCTGGCATGAAATAACCCAGCGCCACGCCGATCACGATGGCGATTAGCACCTGAATATAAAGATGGTGGTACCAGCGTGTTCTGGTCATGGGGCTATGGCCTTCCTGCGGTGAACGCGCACCATAAAGATTTGTGGGTAAATTACTACCCACTCATGGCGCAGTGCAGCAATTCACACGAGGATGGTTTACTTGCGCTTACGGATTCTGGGTGGCTTGCCCGTAGCCTTGGCAATCGGGGTGGTGGGCAGTTCAAGAAGCATTGCTTCCAGTTTATGGAGTTGGTCGCGTAAGGTCGCTGCGCGCTCGAATTCCAGGTCTTCGGCAGCTTTAAGCATGGCTTTTTTTAGTTTCTCGATTTCACTTTCCATGGAAGTGCCGGTGAATTCTTCCAGGCCGCTTTGCTGTACTTCAACGGTCAGATAGTCCTGCTCCTCGACTGACCGGCGGATGTCAGAAAGTGCCGCCGTGACGGATTGCGGGGTGATATTATGTTTTTGATTATAGGCTTCTTGAATGCGGCGGCGGCGGGTCGTTTCATCCAGCGCACCACGTAGCGAATCCGTCATGGTATCGGCATAGAGAATGACCTTGCTGTTGACGTTGCGCGCGGCGCGGCCAATGGTCTGAATGAGGGCGGTTTTGCTACGCAGAAACCCCTCCTTGTCGGCATCCAGAATGGCCATGAGGCCACATTCGGGAATATCCAGACCCTCGCGCAGCAGGTTGACGCCAATTAGTACATCGAACTCGCCCACGCGCAGGCTGCGTATAATCTGGATGCGTTCGAGCGTTTCAATATCCGAGTGCAGATAGCGCACTTTCAATCCCATTTCGTCGAGGTATTCAGCCAACTGCTCGGCCATACGTTTGGTCAAGGTGGTGACCAGCACGCGCTGGCCGAGTGCTTTCTGCTGGCGGCATTCTTCGAGCAGATCGTCCACTTGTGATGCAACTGGTTTAATGATGCAGGGCGGGTCAATAAGCCCGGTCGGACGAATCACCTGCTCGGCATATCTGCCTCCTGTCCAGCTCAGCTCCAGCGATCCCGGGGTAGCCGAAACACAGATAGTTTGCGGGCGCATCGCATCCCACTCCTCGAATTTGAGCGGGCGGTTATCGAGGCACGAGGGCAGGCGGAAACCATAATCAGAAAGCACTTTCTTACGTGCCTGATCGCCGTTATACATGCCGCGTAATTGTGGCAGGGTCACATGCGATTCATCGACAAAACATATGGCATTTCTGGGTAGATACTGAAACAGGGTAGG
>Ga0068877_10004754_pt1 | contig 10519 bp, 8 predicted proteins | sample NOAtaG_FD_66437 | JGI IMG/M metagenome (GOLD analysis project Ga0068877, IMG submission 66437) | Freshwater lake microbial communities from Lake Erie, under a cyanobacterial bloom - NOAA_Erie_Diel6S_1000h metaG | ecosystem: Environmental > Aquatic > Freshwater > Lake | place: USA: Ohio, Lake... | reverse complement strand
CTCGGTCTCGGTCTCGGTCTCGGTCTCGGTCTCGGTCTCGGTCGCGGTCGCGGTCGCGGTCACGGTCGCGGTCGCGGTCACGGTCGCGGCCTCGGTCTCGGTCTCGGTCGCGGCCTCGGTCTCGGTCGCTGTCACGGTCACGGTCACGGTCTCGGTCTCGGTCTCGGTCGCTGTCACGGTCACGGTCACGGTCTCGGCCCCGGTCTCGGTCTCGGTCTCGGTCTCGGTCTCGGTCTCGGTCTCGGTCTCGGCCTCGGTCTCGGTCGCTGTCACGGTCACGGTCACGGTCTCGGTCTCGGTCGCTGTCACGGTCACGGTCTCGGTCTCGGTCGCTGTCACGGTCACGGCCCCGGTCTCGGCCCGGGTCTCGGCTCCAGTCTCGGCCTCGGCTCCGGCCTCGCCCCCAGCCCCGGCCCACGGACTCCGCCCCGCGCCCGCGCACGAACCTTCGTGCCAACGCCGGCCCGTGCTGATACCGTCGCCCGTCGTCGGAGGCTTTGCCCGTGCTTCGTTCTTTCGCGCTCCCCTCGCTCCTCGCGCTCACCCTCGCCGGCTGCCCCTATGGCGACGGTTCACCCTGCGAGCGTCCGAGCGACTGCGCCGCTGGCCTCGACTGCTGCGGCGAGACCGCCACGGTGCGCGGCGTGTGCCGCACCGCTGGGACGTGCTCGACCGAGTTCGACGCAGGCGGCGAGGACAGCCCGGTGCTCGACGCGCCGGCAGACCCCGACGCGCCGGCCGCCCCCGACGCGCCGGCCGCGCCCGATGCGCCGGCCGCGCTCGACGCGCCCGCTCCGCTCGACGCGCCCGTCGAGCCCGATGCTCCTGCGGAGGACGCGGGTGAGGTGGCGGACGCCTCCGAGCCCGACGTGCCGACCGGTGGGTGAGCGCCCGGGGCGGCCATGACCTCGCGCGGCGGTCGGGACCCCCTGGTGGGGCGCACGATCGGGGGGCGCTACCGCCTCTTGAGCCGCATCGGCACCGGCGGCATGTCGAGCGTGTACCTCGCCCGCCACGTCCTCATCGACCGCCTCATGGCGATCAAGACGCTGCGCCGCGACCTCGCCGAGGATCCGGTGCAGCGCGACCGCTTCGTCCGCGAAGCACGCGCGGTCAACCGCATCAACCACCCCAACATCGTCGAGATCACCGACTTCGGCGAGGCCGAGGACGGTCTCGTCTACCTCGTCATGGAGTACGTGCCGGGCGAGCCGCTCCTCACCGCGCTGCAGAGCGCGCCGCTCGACCCGATCCGCGCGCTCGACATCGTCGAGCAGTGCGGCAAGGCGCTGGCGCGCGCCCACCAGATGGGCGTCGTGCACCGGGATCTGAAGCCCGACAACATCCTGCTCCTGAGCCAGAACGGGCGCGCGGACTTCGTGAAGATCCTCGACTTCGGCATCGCGAAGATCCTCGATGCGCCCTCGCTCACCGGCAGCCAGCAGATCTTCGGCACGCCCGGCTACATCGCGCCCGAGTACATCCAGTCCACCCTCATCGACGGCCGCGCGGATCTCTACTCGCTCGGCGTGATCCTCTACGAGATGGTCACCGCCGCGCTGCCCTTCGACTACGAATACCCCGGCGATCTGCTCGTCAAGCACGTCACCGAGCCACCGGTGCGGCCGAGTGTCCGGCAGCCCGGCGTCCCTCTTCCGCTCGAGGCGCTCGTCCTGCGCTGCCTCGAGAAGGACCCCGAGAAGCGCTTTCGCGACGCCTTCCACTTCCTCGACGAGCTCGAGCGCACCCGCGCGCAACTCGCCGGACCGCTCGAGCCCGTCGCCGCCGCGGAGGACCTGGGCCGGACCAGCCAGGATCTCGTCGTCGAGCGTGACGTCTCGACCGAGCCGCCGCCGCCCGGCGAGGTGCCCTTCGGAGCGCGCGCAGGCTTGGAGCTCGCCGTGCCCGAAGACGATGGGCTGGCGATCCCGCTCGCGCCGCGCGACGGGCTGCTCGACCTCTCGCTCGATGCGCCGATCGCCGAGTCCCAGTTCGAGCCCCGCGAGACCCTCTCCGGCGAGCATGGCCTCGCGGGCGTTCGGAGGTGGCGCGCCCGCCATGACGCCCTGCGCGGCGCGCTCGCCGCCCTCGCCGACACCGTCGAGGTGCCGGCCAGCCTCGCGCGACGTCTCGCGGAGGCCTCGGGCCGGCTCGAACAGCTCGAGGCGCGGGTGCAGACCGCCCAGGATCACCAGCGCGCCGTCGAAGCGCTCGCCCTCCGCGCGCGAGAGACCCGGACGACGTTCGGCAGGAGCCTCGACGGCCTCGCCGGCGAGCGCAGCAAGCTACGCGGCGAGCTGCAGGCCCTCGTCGAGCAGCGCACCGAGCTCGGGGAGCGGCTCGCTTCGGCGCGGCAGAAGCCCGCCCGCGAGGGCGAGGCCGAGGCGCTCGTGTGGGAGCTCGCCGCGGTCGAGACCCAGGTCGCCGAGAAGGGCGAAGCCGGTTCGGCGCTCGAGGCCAAGATCGCCGATCTCCGGCAGCGGCTCGAGCGCGAGAACGAGGACCTCGAGATCGAGCTCTCGGTCCAGACCCACCTGCTCGACGGCGAGATGACGCAGGCGATCGACCTCGCGGGCTCGCTCCGCGAACCACTCGACGAGGCCGAGCGCTTCCTGCGTCAAGCGCGGGCCCTCCCGCCTTCCGGCTGAGCGGCGCCGTCCGCGCGCTGCGCGCTCAGGAGAAGCCGCACACCATCGCGTCGGTGCAGAAGCTCGCGCCCTCGCACTCCTGCGAGTCCTGGCAGGGCGCCCCGACCGGCTGGGCCCGGCAGAAGCCGTCCGCGCCGCAGGCCATGAAGCCGCAGCAGTCGTCGTCGCTCGTGCAGCGGTCGCCGGCGCGGGTGCAGCACTCGATGTTGCCGTCCGTGTCGGGGCTGCAGATCGCGAGGCCGCAGCAGCGCGCCATCGGGTCGCCGTCGACGCACGAGTCGCCGTTCATCGCGCACATCGAGGTGTCCTCGCAGAACCCGTCCATGCAGGCGATCGTGCCGCCCGGCCGGTAGCCGCAGCACTGCGCGTCGGCGGCGCACGCGAAGCCCACGTCGAAGCACGCGGCGCAGCTCGCCGGATCCTCGGTGATCCCGCTCGGGCACGCCGCCTCGCCGTCCGCCTCGGCGACGCAGGTGCCGCTCCCCTCGCACCACCCGCAGCCCTCGGTCGTGGTGCAGTCCCCGCAGGCCAGGCCCCCGCACTCCACCGGCGGCGCGCACGCCGCCTGCGGGAAGCGCTCGCCCGCGCCCTCGGTACCGCCGCACGCCGCATCGCAGGTCCACTCGCCATCGGCGCAGCGGAACCACGCGCAGGTCGAGGCGCCGCAGGCCGGGTAGGTGACCTGCACGCAGGCGCCCGAGGCGACGTTGCGGCCGAGCGTCATCGAGTGGCACGCGCGGGGCAGGGCCACGCGGATCGTGATCCGCACCGTCACGCCGAAGCCGGTCTCGGCGTGGGTCATGCGGTACTCGGAGGTGAAGGTGCCGCCCTCGGTGGGCGCGCGCACCGTCACCGAGAAGCTCGCCTCGCCCCGCGGCGCGACGTCCGCGCCATCGGGCAGCCCGACGTTGCGCAGGCCCTCGAGGCTCGGACCCGCGACGTGCTCGAGGCGGTAGTCCTCGCCGGTCGACCAGGTCGTCGTGCCGGTGTTGCGGAGCGTCCAGGTCTGGGTGAGCTCGCCGCCCGGCTCCACCGTCACCGCGCGCGGATGCCTCGCGCGCACCAGCGCCGCGTCGTCGCGCACGCTGCGGTCGAAGCACGCCGAGCCCCAGAGGTCTTCGGGCTGCGAGCTGCACGCGCCGCCGTAGGGATCGCTCGCCGGCCGCGAGTAGTAGCTCGCGACCGCGCCATCGCCGGTGCCGCGCACGCCGTCGCGCACCTCGAAGTGCAGGTGCGGACCGGTCGAGCGCCCGGTGTTGCCCGAGAGGCCGATCTCCTGGCCGCAGTTCACCGTGTCGCCCCGCCGCACCCGCACCGCGCCGCTGGTGAGGTGGGCGTAGAGCGTCGCCCGGCCGTCCGCGTGCAAGACGATGATGTGGTTGCCGAAGCCGCCACCGCAGCTGCCGTTGCCCTCGCCGCAGCCATCGACCGCGCGGACCACCGTGCCCGACGCCGCGGCCCGCACCGGAGTCCGCCTCGGCACACCGAGATCGGTGCCGCGGTGACCGCGCCGCGAGAAGGCCCCGCAGTCGTAGCGGACGTTGCGGCCGCCCGAGGTGTGGCTGACGTGCGAGGTGACGCGCAGCTCGTCGAGCGGCCACGCGAGCTCGCCCGTGCCGAGGGCCGGCGCGGGCGGAGGCATCACCGGCGAGCCGTCCGCGAAGGCGCGCAGGTCCTCGAGGCTGCCGTTGAAGTAGTTCGTGTCCACGCCGCCCGAGATCCCCGGCACGCGGCCGCGGTCGGTGAACTGCCAGAACGTCCAGCGCGGCCAGACCTCCTCGGGCGTGAGCGGGCAGCGCGGGCCGTAGTGCGCGATCCACAGCGGGTGGCCGCCGAGGTCCGCGTTGCCCACCTGATCGCGCCAGAAATACGGCCCGGTGTAGATGATCGGCGTGCGCCCCGTCGCCGCGCTCACGAGCTCCATCCACCGGCGCACGGCGCTGGCGATCTGGCTCGCCGAGCGGCCGTCGGCCGCCTCGACGTCGAGCACCGGCGGCAGCTCGCCTCCGTCCTCGCGGAGGGCCTCGATCATCAGGTTCGCCTGCGCCGCGACGTCCTGCGCCGGGCGGAAGAACTGGTAGGCGCCACGCAGCACGCCCACGCGCCGGGCCCCGCGCCAGTTGCGCTCGAAGAAGTCGTCCCGATAGCGCGCGCCGTCGCTCACCCGGATGAAGGCGAAGCGCACGCCCGAGCCGCCGACCGCGTCCCAGTTGATCGTGCCCTGCCACTTCGAGACGTCGATGCCGCGGGTCACATCTCCCGTGGCGCAGGTGGTCCGCAGGTACTCCGCGCTCGCCGCGACCGCCTCCACCGCAGGCTCCTGCTGGCAGGCGAGGAGGAGCGCGACGACGAGGGGCGAGAGACGGCGCATCGCGAATGGCTCCGTGCGGCTCATGGCGTCCGACCTTCGAGGTAGTGGGCGGCGCACTCCGCGCCGGTGGCGTTCGTCGCGAGCACCGAGCCGTCGTCGCCGAGCGCCGGCAGGCGGCCTGGTCCGAGCTCGCGCGCCTCACCCGTCGTCAGGTCGAGCGACCAGATCGTGTCGGACTCGTACTCGGCCGCGAAGATCAGGCGGTCGCCGCCGTCGACGAAGACCAGCTGCCGGCCGTACGCCGGCACGAACTCCTGCTCCACCGCGGTCGCGCCCTCGTTCGTCAGGGTGCGCAGCGCGCTTGCGCCGATCCGCACGATCGAGGCGACGCCCGTGGCGCTCGAGACGTAGAGGACGTCGGGGCTGCCGGGGATCGGCACCGGCGCGGCGGCGGTCGCGTCGAGGATGAGGCCGGTGCGCGCCCCGCTGACGAGGTCGTAGAGCACGACCTCGCGGTCGTCCCCCGGCTCGAGCGCGCTGCCCTCGCCGCTCGGCGCGACGTAGACGAGGCGCCCCGAGGCAGCGTCGAGCCACGGGTCGAGGGCGAGCGGCGCGACCTCGGTGCGCCCGCCGCGGCCATCGTCGATCGCCAGCCGTCCGTCCCAGCCCCACACCACGAAGCGGCCGTCGAGGGCCGCGTGGGCGGCACGGACCCCGGTGATGCCGGTCGGGCGCAGCCCGCCGCTGCCGTCGACGACGTGCACCGCGCAGCCCTCGCCGCCGAGGCCATCGTGCTCGGTCTCCGCCGCCACGAGGCCCGGGCAGAGCGTCGCGGTGGTGCCGTTCCAGTCCACGAGGCCCTCGGCTGCGGTGACCCGGCAGTAGGCGCTCGGCGCCAGCTCCAGCTCGGTGGGCCCGCGCCCTCTGCGCCCGCCCGAGGCGCAGGCGCCGAGGCCGAGGAGGAGCACGAGGGCGCTCGATCGTCGCAGGGTCATGCCTTGCCCCTTCGCAAGAGGCAGGCCGCTCCTCAGGGGCCTTCGGTCGTTCCGCCGCCGCGGCGAAACAGCGCGAATTCACGGTGGGGAACGAAGACCCCAGGACGCCGGACCCCACATGGCTCGGCTCCTCGGGCGGATCCCGGGGACCCGGGTCTCCGGCCGGCGCTCGGCGCCCGAGAACGGCCCCGTTCCGCGCGCTCCGCTCAGCGCGGCAGGCGCTGGATCAAGTGGAAGCCGAACTCGGTCTCCACCACGACCGAGAGCTCGTTCTCGGCGAGCGCGAAGGCGGCCAGCTCGTAGGCCTCGGCCATCCGGCCCCGGCCGAGCGTCCCGACGTCGCCGCCGCGCTCGGCCGAGCCGTCCTCGCTCCGCTCGCGGGCGAGGTCCGCAAAGTCCGCCCCGCCGAGCAGCTCGGCCCGCACCACGTCGATCGCCGCGCGCGCCTCGTCGCGGGTGCGGGTCAGCTCGGGCGGCGCGTTGCGGGCGCCGGCGAAGCGGATGAGCACGTGCCGGGTGTGCGCGAGCTCGATCGGGCAGCGCTCCGCGATCACCCAGCCGTAGGGCGCGTGCAGCGCCTCCGACAGCTCGCCGACGCGCAGCGCAGCGATCCGCGGCGCGATCGCCGCGTGCGCCTCGGGCCACTCGTCCCGGGCGTAGGTCCCGAGCAGGCCGCCGCGCGGTCCCGAGCTCGCCGCGTCGCTCGCCTCGCGGGCCACGTCGGCGAAGCGGGCGCCGCCCTCGATGCGGTCGATCAGCTCCTCGGCGCGCGCGCGCGCCTCGTCCTCGGTGCGGGTCACGGCCGCGGCGGCATGCGCGGCGCCCTGCCACGCCACGACGATCACCCGCGCGCACACGAACCCGTCGTCGGTCGCAGGCGTGGGCGCAGGCTCGGCGGGCCGCTCCGCTGCGGGCGGGGGAGCGGCCGCGGGTGGCGCGGGCTCACCGCAGCCGAGCGCGAGCAGCGCGAAGGCGAGGGCGCGCGTCATTCTTCCCCCGGAAGCGGAACGCTCTCGGCCACCGGGAAGGTCTCGAGCTCCTCGGCCGTCGCCGGGTGGCAGCTGCTCCGCCCGAGCGAGGCCGCGGTCCGCTCGTTCGTGGTCAGATAGAGCGTCACCGACACCTGCCCCGAGGGGCTGATCAGGAAGATGTCGCTGATCGCCGTCTCGGCGTAGCGCCAGGTGAAGCGGCGCGTCGGCACGCCGCCGGTGTCGGGGCAGTTCCAGATCCCGCTCGGGCGTCCGTAGCGCTCGTTCATCGCCGTCAGGTGCGGCGCGATCGCCTCGACGCTGGGCAGGAGCGACAGGATCTGCACCTGGAGCAGCAGCCCGACCCGCGGATCGAAGCCGTAGGCGACCTGCGCGCCGTTCGGCATCCGCTCGATCCACAGCTCGATCCCCGCCTCCCCGCCCCGCAGATCCCGCTCGAGCCGCGTGCCGCGGATCTCCTGCACCTCGTCGCGGCTGAGGCCGAGTGCGATGCCCGGGAGCATCTCGGGCATCAGCCCGGCCGACTCCTCCCGGAGCTCGGCGAGCTGCTCCATGCCCTCGGCACGCAGCGCCGCCCGGCGGCTCGCCCGCTCGCTGCGCCGGCTCTCTGCGTCGTGCTCCTGCCACGCCGAGACGCTCCACAGGCCGCCGAGCGCGACGACGAGCGCCACGCCGAGTGCCGCGATCGTCTCGCGGCTCATCGGCGCAACTCCGGTTCGGGGATCATCGAGGGGGTGAGTCTAGTACGACCGGGGCGCCGCTCGGCGCCCCGAGCGAGGCCTCTCCGCTCAGCGGCGCCGCCGCAGCAGCGAGAGACCCAGGACCAGGACCAGGCCGAGGAGCGAGCCGGGCGCGCTCCGCGGGCTCGCCACGCGGCACGAGCAACCGCGGCGGGTCGGCTCGGGCGTCCCGCCGTCCACGCGGATCGGCACGTCGGGCAGCGTCACGCCCGAGTCGCTCGAGGCGCCCGCATCCTCCGGGCCCGCGTCCATCGGCATCGGCGCATCGACGCCCGCGTCGAGGGGCTCGACCGGCGCGTCGGGCTCGACCGGCGCGTCGGTGCCGGCGTCGGCCATCGAGGCCGTCCGGCACATCCCGGCGCCGTCGCAGACGTCGTCGCCCGTGCACTCGCGGTCGGGATCGCCGCCGGTCGGAATGAGGGCGCATCGCCCCGTCGAGCCGCAGCGCGAGCAGAGTCCGTCGCAGGCTTCCTCGCAGCAGACGTTGTCGACGCAGAAGCCGGAGGCGCAGGTCGCCGAGAGGCTGCAGCCGCCGCCGTTCGCGATGAGCGGCTCGCAGACCAGCGTGCTCGCCGAGCAGAACTCCCCCTCGGGGCAGCTGCCCGCCGTGCACGCACCCTCGCAGATCGTGCCCGCGCAGAGGCCGGTCGGGCAGTCGCGGATCGCCGGGACCTCGCAGATCCCCGCGCTGCTGCACGCACCCGGGGGGAAGTAGCGGCCCGCCGAGCAGCGCTCGGTGCCGCAGCGGGTCCCGGTCGAGACCGGCGACCACGCCGTCGCGCTTCGGCTCGCATCGCAGGTCTGGCAGGCGTTCGTCGGGTTCGGCGTGCCGCCCGGGATGCACATTCCGCCGATCATGCAGACGCCCATCATCACGGTGTTCGCGCACCGACCGGCCAGCTCGTCGCACGTGTCGATCGTGCAGCTCTGCCCGTCGTCGCAGGGCGTTCCCGTACCGAGGCAGGAGCCCGCACCGTCGCACCGATCGGTCGCGGTGCAGAACGCGCCGTCGTCGCAGCTCGTCCCCGAGGGCGCGTTGGGGTTCGAGCAGACGCCCGCCGTGCACACGTCGGAGGTGCAGAGGTCGTCGTCCGAGCAGCTCGCGCAGAGGGCGCCGGCGACGCCGCACTCGGTCCCGGTGCGGCCGGTCCGGCAGCGCATCGCCGCCGCGTCCCAGCAGCCGGCGCAGCACACCCCGCCGTAGCAGCGGCCGGTGCCGGTGCCCGGCACGGTGCACGTCGAGCCGTCCGCGCCCATGCACGCCGTCGTCGGGGTGCCCCAGTTGATGATGGCGTCGCGCACCGCGTCGAGGCCGAAGTAGATCGCTTCGGGCTCGGCGACGATCGCCGCCGACTCCGTCCGCGAACGCGCCTCGGTGCTCTCCTGCAACCCGAAGTACATGATCGCCGCCCGTCCGCCCGCGGGAACGCTCGTGGTGAACGAGAACACGAGGTTCGGGATCGAGGTGCCGAGGGTGAGCGTGGAGGCGCGCACCGTGGGCTCGTTCGACTGCACGACGTGGCCGAGCGGCGGGTCGGCGAAGGAGCCGCCGGTGTCCCACGTCGAGATCCAGGCGTCCGCGGGCGTCGCGGTGGTGTCGCCGCTGGAGCTTCCCGTCACCCGGGTCGAGGAATCGCTGCCGAGATCGGATTCGCTTCGGAAGGTGACCGAGGCCGCCGTCGTGCCGGGGTTCTCGGCGACGTCCACGTAGCGGATCCAGTTCCCGCCCGAGGCCGGGACGTAGATGATCCGGTAGACGCGGAGGCCGCCCATCATCATCGGCGCCGTGGTGATGATCCGCCCCGAGACCGTCGCGTTCGTCGTCGGGAGGTACTGCGCGCCGTTCACGAACAGCTCGTACGCGCCATCGTAGGCGTCCTCGCCGCCGTCGCAGACCGAGCCGTCTCGACCGGTGCAGAACGAGCTCGTCGGCAGGCCGTCGAGGATGTCGAACAGGAAGCCGCCTTCGGTCATCAGGTCCGTCGCGCGCGCCGGCGCGGTGACGAGACAGGAACCGAGGACACCGAGAAGGATCAAGAGCTGCTTCATGACGACCTGCGTGGCGGGCGGAGGCCCGGGGAAGGGAGCCGCAGAGTCTTGCTGGAATCCCCCATCCGGCAAGGGGCCCGGCGGGGGACCCGGCTCAGGGCCGGCAGACGTAGACGTACGCGGGCGGGACGTTCAGCGGCACCGGCTGCCGCTCGACCCGGGAGAAATACCGCTTCAGCGTGCCGAAATAGTCGAAACGCTCGTAGCCGCGCGCGCGCGAGTAGACGAAGTACTTGGTGTGCACGTAGCCGAACTGGACGAAGACGCCGTGCGGGCCGAGCACGCGCGCCGAGCTCTCGAGGATGCGATGCCGGATCTCGGGCGGGATGAGCGAGAGGCCGAGCGAGCTGAGGACCGCGTCGGCCTTGCCGTCGAGCCCGTGCTCGGCGGCGAGCGTGTCGGTGTGCTCAGCCGAGCCGAGGATGGGCACGAGGCGCGGGTCGCTGACGTGCCGGAGCAGCTCCTCGTGGATCGGCGCGTCGATCTCGATCGTGTAGAGCTTCGCGTCTTGCCGCATCCGGCGGAGCAGCGCCGAGGTCATCACCCCGACGCCCGGGCCGAGCTCGACGATCGCCCCTGCGCTCTCCGGCCGCGTCCCGTTCACCATCGCGTTCACGAGGAAGCGCTGCGACGGGAACGGGGAGGCGGTCTGCTCCCACTCGAGGATGCCCTTCTTGAGGAACGTGTAGAAGGAGCGCGGATCGTAGGACGGCATGACGGGCCGCGACTCTACCCGATGGCCCCATGGAGCGGGGCGCCGATGCGCTCAGCCGGCGGCCGGGGCGGG
>Ga0068877_10004753_pt1 | contig 10520 bp, 9 predicted proteins | sample NOAtaG_FD_66437 | JGI IMG/M metagenome (GOLD analysis project Ga0068877, IMG submission 66437) | Freshwater lake microbial communities from Lake Erie, under a cyanobacterial bloom - NOAA_Erie_Diel6S_1000h metaG | ecosystem: Environmental > Aquatic > Freshwater > Lake | place: USA: Ohio, Lake... | reverse complement strand
AATCGGGAATCGGGAATCGGCAAGAGCAGAAGAGGTCCCCGTGCGCCGGTGATCCTTCTGCGATTGCCCATTGCCAAATCCCTATTGCCCATTCTTCCGAATCTTCACCACCGAGCCGCTCTTCGCCTCCACCGCCCCGCCGATCTCCACCGACTGCTCAAGCTCCATCGACTGCAACTGCCCCTTCTTCGTATCCCAGACGTATTTGCCCTTGTAGAGGCTGTTCTTGAGCTTGGTCCTATCCGGGCTCATGGCCGCGTCGCCCTCGCTCTTCGCTTCCGCCTTGCCGTCGATCTGCACCTCGGCCTTGCCGCCGCTGTGGCTGCGCAGCGTGTGCCGCGTCTTCATCACGAACTCGCCCAGCGGCCCGACGTTCAGCGCATCCGTGTTCGTCCACGTCTCCCCGACCTTGCGCTGGCCCATGCCGCCCTTCGAGCCGCCGATGGGCCCGAAGAGCGAGCCCATGCTCTTGGGATCAAACGCCCCCGGATTCGCCATGCCCGACATCGAGCCGAGCATGTTGAGCTGCTCCCCGCCGCGGACCTGGGTAATCTCGCCGTTCTCGTCGAAAACCAGCGTCATCGTCGTCCCGACAATCTTGTCGAAGATGGGTTTCAGGAGGTCCTGGTCGTCGAGGCCGTCGGACTTCTTCCCGGGCTTGCCCTTCGCTGCTCCTGCCGCCGAGTCGTACTCCATCTTCATGTCCCCGCTCTCCAGGGCGATCTTCACGCTCTCGTAGACCAACTCCACCGTCGCCCCCCCACCCCCGTCCCCGTCGCCGTTCTTCCCACCCTTGCCACCATTGCCGCCGACCTCCACCACGCGCATCTTCAGCCCGATGGTCTGCTTCATCGTGGATTCGATGGTCGCCTTAGCAGCCTTCTTGGTCTTGGGATCAGGCGGAGGTGTCGGCGCGTTCGGATCGACGATCGTGTTCGTGCTGGAAATCTCCAGCGTGTAGCGCGTGACGGCCCCCTTCTCCCACTTCGGCCGCAGATCAACGAGCCCCACCGTGGATGGGTTCGAGCTGGGAACGACTCCCCCACCCCCCCCACCGCCCGGCCTCTCCTTGGGCGTATCGCCCACCGCGCTCCCCACCCCCCCAGCCAACAACACCAACGCCGCGATCAGCGCCGTCGTGACGAAAACCCCGCCGCCACCACCGTTCGTACCCTTCACACCCTGCTTCATGCCAAGCTCCTGAGAAAAGCCGTCAACCCGCCCAACCCGCCGCCAACACCGAACGAACGCACAGCGTATCGACCAAATCCCTTCCGCAGGATGCGTTTGCGGGTTCCGGGAATCGGGGTGCTTCGGGTGGGATCGACGGAGGCATTTGGGAATCGGGAATCGGCAATGGCAGAAGGACCTTGGGGACAAACACCAGCCCTTCAAGCCGACTTTTCAGCCCGCCAACGCCCCGCGAAAGCCCACAAAACAGCCAAACACCCAAACAAACCAAACCCCAACGCCGATTTGCTTATCCGCCCTTTGCTGCTTTGCTGTTTTCTCTCCCCCCGCTCCGTGCCCTCCGTGACTCCGTGGTGAAATCGTCTTCACCCCGGGTCACGAAACCGACGGCAGACCAAAGAACCGCGCCGTGTTCTCGTTCACCGCCGCGTGCAACGCATTGACATCCTCGCCGCGCACCGCCGCAAGGCCCGCCAGCGTGTGCTTGACCATCCAAGGCTCGCACGGCCTCACGCCGCGCACCGGCTCGGGCGAGAGAAACGGCGCGTCCGTCTCCACCATGATCCGATCCCGCGGCGGGAGCTTCGCCGCCTCGTGCAACCCCTTCGCCCCCTTGTACGTCACCACGCCCGTGAAGCTCACCATCGCCCCAAAGTCCAGCAACGCCCGCATCTCGTCGGGCGTGCCGGTGAAGCAGTGGAAGACCATCCGCGCGGGGTCCAGCGCGCTGGCGCGCAAGATCGGGATCAACTCCGCAAACGCCTCCCGGCAGTGCAGCACGATGGGCTTCTTGCCGATCGCCGCATCATCCCAGCACGAGCGGATGAAGGCCAGCTGCTCTTCCAACACCGAGAGCTGCACGGCCTTGCTCGGCTCGGCGTAGTGGTTGTCCAGCCCCAACTCACCAAACGCCACGACTTTTTCCTGCTTTGCCAGCAGCCGCGCTTGGGGCCATTGGTGCGGACCCTGATCGCTGTACAGCGGATGCACCCCGACGGTCGACCACACCCGCGCGTGCGACTTGGCGATGGCGTGGGCCGCAAACGCGTCGGGGATCGTGGTGGAGATGGTGACGCAGCCGCTGACGCCGTGCGCGGCGGCCTCGGCCAGCACCGCGTCGCAGCGCCCGGCGAACTCGGGGAAGGTCAAATGACAGTGCGTGTCGATCACGCGGGGAGCGTAGGGGGAGGAGGAAGGGCCGAGGGATGAGGGCCGAGGGCCGAGGGAGAAGGCCCGAGGCAACGACGAGCAATCAACGGGCGGCGGTTGCTGTTCGCACACCCGCATCGAACGGTGCGTTCGGCCCTCCCACTCGGCCCTCGGCCCTGTTCCCTCGGCCCTTCACTGCCCGACATACACCACAAAGTCCGCCCGCGTCAGATCGTCCTTCGCCGCCGCCACGCTCGGGTCCTTCGGCCCTTCGCTGTCAACGAAGCTCACCGTGAGGATCTTCGCCTGCGGCGCGAGCCTCCGCAGCGCCTGCACGGTGCCGCCGGCGTCGTCGATGTGGAAGCGACCCACCACGAGCACCACGGGCTTTGAGATTCCCCGCGGCGTGTAGCGTGCGTCGGCCACCGACTGCGCCATCGTCCAGTCCCACATCACCTGGCTGCGGAAGGTGGCTTCGAGGTTCGCACGCTTCTTCTGCATCGCCTCACGCTCGGCGGGCGTGGCGGTGGGGCTGATCTCCGCCGAACCGCCCATCACCGCGACGAAGCGATCCCAGTACGCGTTCATCGGCATCACGTCGGGCAGGCGGAAAAGCCGCCGCTGCTCTTCGCTCAGCCCGCGCAGGCGTTCGTACCCGTCGGTGCGGGCCAGACGCACGTACCGCCGGGGTGCGTTGGCGGCGACGAGCCGTGCCCCCGCCTCCTTCGCGGCCCGCACCATCGCGCGGTGCCCGGGCGGGTAGTTCCCTTGCGAGCGTTGGCTCTCCTTCTCAAACGTCGCCTCGTCGATGAGACCTGCGAAGTAGTCGTCGATGGCCTTCTGCTCGTCGCGTTCGAAGAACTCCATCGCCAGTGTGGGCCGCGGCTCGCCATTCCCCGCGCCTGCCCCCGCCGTTCCCGCCGAGCGCTGGGCCCGCGCAACGAGGATGTCCTGCCACAACGCCGCGGCGCTCGCCAGGCCCAGCGTGTGCCCGTGGTTCTCGCCGATGAGGACGCAGTCGCTCTCCGCCGCGGCGGTGACCACATCCGCCCACGACGCGGCAGTCGCGCGCCCATCGATCAGCCGGGCGATGCGCACCGAGCGTGCCTCTGCGTCGCTGACAGTCCGGGCGCTCTCAGCCTTGAGGGGAGCTTGCTTGCCCGCGGCTTTCTCCGCCGAGGCGCAGGCGCCCAGCGTCAGGGTCACAATGGAAGCCGCCAAAACCGCACAGACCGTGCCGCAGCGAGCGTTGTTCACCATGGCCTCAGTCTACCGCGCTGCGCCGAGGTGTGGGAAGGCCCGGTGCCCGGCCGCTCACGCACGCCGCATGACCACCAGATCGTCGCGGTGAATGAGTTCCTCCCCCAGCGCATACCCCAGCGTCTGTTCGATCTCGGTCGAGCGTTTGCCCATGATCTTGCGGGTCTCCTCGTCGCTGTACGCCGCCAGCCCGCGGGCGATGAGCTCGCCGGCGGGGCTGAGGACATCGAGCGTGGCCCCGCGTGCGAAGCGTCCGTCGACTTTCGTCACCCCGCTGGGCAAAAGCGAAGCCCCGCGCCGCAGGATCGCCGCGCACGCCCCGTCGTCGACCGTCACGCGCCCCGCCACGCGAACGCCCGCAAGGATCCACGCGTCGCGGCGGCTGCCGATGGCCGCCCCCGGCGCATCGGGTGCGGGCGAGAAGTGCGTGCCGATCACTTCGCCCGCGAGCACCCGCGTGATCACGCTCGGCTCCGTCCCCCCCGCAATCACGCTGTGCACCCCGAGGGCCGAGGCCACGCCCATCGCGTGCAGCTTGCTGGCCATCCCGCCCACGCCGGTGACGGTCTTGTCCTTCGTGACATGCTGCGACAGGGCTGCGGCGTTGCTCCCGCCGTCCATCTGCACGTGCGCGATGACCTTCGAGGCGTCGCCGTGCGCGTACAGCCCCTTCGCCGTCGAAAGCACCAACAGCAGGTCCGCACCCACCAGCCCCGCGACGTGGGCCGCCAGGGCGTCGTTGTCGCCGAAGCGGATCTCGTCGTAGCTGACGGTGTCGTTCTCGTTGATCACCGCCAGGAGCCCGCGCTCGTGCAGCTCGCCCAGCACACGCCGGGCGTTCAGATACCGCGTGCGGTCGACGAAGTCGTCGCTGACCAGCAGCACCTGCGCCACCTTCACCCCGAACTGCCCGGCGGCCTTCTCCCACGCCAGCATGAGCTTCAGTTGCCCCGCCGCCGCCGCCGCCTGCTTCTGCACGATCGTCGTCGGCGGCTCACTCAACCCCAGCACCCGAAACCCGCAGGCAATCGCCCCGGAACTGACGACGGTGATCTCCACGCCGCGGGCTCGGGCGTCGTTGATCTGCTGAGCGAGCGCTTCCAGCCGGGGCATCGACAGCTCACCCCCGGGGGCAAGCACCGCCGAGCCGATCTTGATCACCACGCGCTTGGCGGCGCTGAAGGTCTTCCGCGATGCCGCGTGCGAAGCGCCGCCCTGCCCGTGCTGTGCTTCCTCTGCTCCCTGACCGCTCACAGACAACTCCTCGCCCGCCAACCCTCACCGCGCCGCCTTCGCCCCCGACCGCGGCAGACTCGCCGCCACCCCGCAGCCAATCCCCCCCGCCGCCAGAACACTCCCCACGATCAACATCACGTTCCGCGCCATCGTCGGATCAACCGTCGGCACGCCCATCGAAGCCAGGAACGACGCGTCGGGGTTCTTCTCGTCGCCGATGAAACGCCCCTCGCGCACGGCCCTTGTCCACTCGCGCTCGCCCCGCCGATACTCGTCGATCGCCGCCGACGCCCGCGCCGTCCGCACGCCCAGCATCACCGCCGCCGCGACCTGAATCACGCACGCGCACCACAAAGCCACCCGCAGCTTCGACCGCCGAGGCCTGGCGCCCGTGCTGTACACCGCCGCGCCGGTCACGGTCTACTCCTCCTCCCGAAAGAGCACCGCGCACGCCGTGTGCCCGTGCAGATGAACCCCCGACGACTCGCGGTCGCTGCTGTCGTTCACCGGGCCGATCTCCCCCGCCGCAAAGCACCCCGCCAGCGGGAACCCGCGCCGCAAGCCCCGCCCGCCCGTCGTCGCCGGGGCCTGCTCGGCCCCCTTGCCCGCGCTCACAACGCTTGAATAAACCGCCGCCGTCGAGCCGCCCAGGGCGCTGCCCGTCTTGGCCTTCTCCTCCCCCGGCACGCTCTCAAAGAACGCCCGCTGGATCATCACCGCGTCGTGGCTCGGTGCCTTGAACAAACGCGTGCCCCGTCCATTGCACGTAATCAAAAGCCCGCCCAGAGGCCGGCCGTGCAGCGCCTGCGCGTCCATCAGCATCGACAAATCCGCGTCGGCCGTCTCCGCATCACGCAGGTGCAGCCGCACCGTCTGCCCGACCTTAAAAAGCCCGTCGGTCATCACCGCCCCGCCCTCGGGGGCGACCTTCACCACCGCCCGCACCAGATAGTCCCCCGCGCCGAACCGCTCTTTGTACTCATTCACCACCCGCCCGATGAGCAGCCCGCGCGACAACAGCGCCCGCTTCTGCTCGGGCAAAGCCTCGATCACCTCGCGGATGACCTCCAGCGCGGGCCGCCCGCCCAGCCCCGTGATGATCGGGCTCCCCGCGTGCGGCACGTTCTTCGCTTCCTCATCACCCTCGCTTCGGTCCTCATCAGCTCCGCCCGCACCGCCCAGGCCCTCGCCGTGCCCAAGCCCCGGGCCAACACCCGTCACAATCAAATCACGCCCCACCGGCGCGCACCCCTGGCTCACCACGCACTCGACCTTCAGCCCCTTCATGTTCGCCCACGGCACCCCCGCCTTCCTTCGCAGCGTCAGCCCCACCAAACCCTGATGCCGAACCTTCGTCCCCTCCGCCAGAACGTTCCCACCCGCTCGCATCGAGCCGCTGACGATCCCCCCCACCACCACGCCCAGCCCCTTGCTCGCCCGCGTCACCGTCGGCAAGACCCCCGCGATCGGCACCGTGAACGGGTCCGCCAACAACACCGTGAACAAGTGCCCCTCCGCGAAGCCCATCGGCCCGGCGACGCGCGAAATGTCCTCCGCCGCGTCCGCCTCCTCATCCACCCCCAAAACCATCGGCAGATCTTCGCTGCTGAACGTTCGCGCTTCCACGCCGGGCAAGTGCATCGCCAGCACCGAGACCCCCGGCACGCTCTCGAGTTCCAAAAACCCGCCGATCACCGCCTCCACCCCAACCCCAATCATCGCCTTCGGCCCAAGCACCCGCTCCACCGCCTCCATCACCTCGCCCATCGAGTTCATGTGGTGCGGCGACACAAAGACCACCGCCGCCTCGATGCTCGGCTTCTCCCCTTCACTCCGCACCGACCGCTCACCGCTATCAGCACCCGTCAGCCCGCCCACCACACTCGCCGCCGTGGGCACGCCCCCGCCCTCGATGGTCAGTTCCGCCAGCGCACGCTCCGCCGCCTCCGTCGCCGCCGCCGCGCTGGGCCGCTCCCCGCTCAGCCCCGAGCCGAAGGCGAACCGCGCCTCGGCACTCCGCCGCGACTGCCCCGCCCCACCCGCGTTGTGCTCGTCATTGCCCATGAATCACCAGCGTATGCGCCGCGAGAGAACCCCCGCCAAACCCCCATCGCACTCGCCCACGCTTCGCCACTTCGCCACTCTGCCACTTCGCCACTTCGCCACTTCGCCACTTCGCCACTTCGCCACTCCGCCACTCCGCCACTTCGCCACTTCAACATCACTTCACCGCATGCAGCCCGCGCTCGCCACGCCGCAGGTTCAACTCCGCCAGCGCCGGCGGATGATCCTTCACCAGCTTGATCAACTGGCTCATCGTCACCCCAAGCCGCTCCGCCGCACCCTTGGGCTCCCACGCTTCACCCGCGATCATGTCCAACGCCTCCGCAAGCAACGCCGGGTAATCATGATGCTCCGGGTTGCACGCGATCTTCCCAGGCCCGCCCGCACGCTTCACCAGCCTCGATCTCCACAAGGTCGAGCACCCCGCCGCCGGCGCCCCCAGCCGCCCGCTCGTTCCGTCCAGCGCCATCAGAAACTCTTCCACCGTCTTCCCCCGCGGCTTCGCCGGTGCCGGTGCCTCGCACCGCACCTTCACCGCCAAGAGCAGCCGCAACCGCCGCAGCGCCACCCGCCGGTTCTCCTGCTGACTCCGCCGCTCGCTCGCCTGCGCGATCAGCCCCGTGGGCAAATCCCGCAGCCGCACGGCCGAGTCCACCTTGTTGCGATTCTGCCCCCCCGGGCCCCCCGTCCGCCCCGTCGTCGCCTCACACCGCGCCAGCAGCGCTTCATCATCCAGACACGCCGGGTGCTTGCACCGCACCTCCGCGCCGTTCCCATCGCCGAAGTCCCCGGCGTCGGATGATCCCCCGTTACGCACCACGCTCCTCCACCTGCTTCTTGCCCTTCGCACGCCGCTGGGCCCGCGCCGCGTGCAAAGCCTTGGGCGTGATGTGGAACGTCGCGTAGCTCTTGCCCACCCGCACCTCTCGCCCAAGCCCGCGCGTAGGAATCTGCTGCACGATGTCCAGCTCGATATCGAAGTTGAACTCCCCGCCCGTCGCCAGGCACGCCTGCAAATCCTGCACCGGCGTGATGCGGTAAATCGCCGGGCCGAAGCACGGCCGGAGGAACTTGTACTCCAGCCGCTTGCACACAACCGTGTAATCACCCCCGCACGCGCCGTAGATATACATCCCCCCGGCGATCTCGCTGTTGGCAAGCAAACTCGCGCCCGCCATCGCGTTGTACCAGTTGCGGTTGAACCGCCGGAAGGGCAAAACCGCCGAAAAAGTCTTGCCGTCGATCTGCTTGATCTTGATCCCGCTGCGGAACGCGTACGGCAGCCAGATCATCGAAGCCACGCGGTGCCAGAAGGTGCTGCGGCTGGTCAGCCGCGCCATGTAGTCCTCGAACTTGTCGAAGAGGCTCCGCTTGCGCTTCAGCGCCGCCGTACCCGGTGCGCTCACCACGCCCCCGCCCGCCTGCATATCCACCGCGCACGAACCATCGCCCGCCTCGATCCCGGCGCGCTCAACCGTTGCCGCCACGCCATCGCGGCTATCGAGCTTCCCGGTTTGTCCGCCCGCGTTGTTCGTCACGCCGCGATCCCTCGCAAGTACAGCCCAACCGCTCGCACGCAAACCTCAACCACGCCCGCTCACTCGCCGATGCGAACGCCCTTGACCTTCATCCGCTCGATGAGTTTCTCCTTGGTGAAGGGGTTCTCAGGCCCGCGCATCGCCTCCAGGCTCTGGTCGGCCTTCAGCGGGTCGTTCTTCCCCGACCGCATCACCTCCATCGCCCACTGCTGCGTCAAACGCCGACCACTCGCCGCCACCCGACCGTACTCACGCTGCAGCCGTTCCTTCGTCAGCGGCTCCCACCCGACAATCTGCACGATCGCCACGCCCCGCGCCCGCGGCACCTGCACCACAAAGTACCGTAGCGCCGGGTCCTGCTCGTCCAACGCCTTCGTCGCGTCCAGCTTCTCCGCCCGCGACATGATGTCGTCCACCAGCGTCTGACTCCTAAACATCCACGCCGCGTTCTTCTCCATCGGAGACACGCCCCCCGACCGCGTCATGTACACGTTCGTCACCACCTCCGCCGGCTTGCTCTCAACCGTCAGCTTCGACGCCACCGCGCTCAGCCCCTCCAGCGCCGCCGAGGCCGCCAGCGTCGGCGCCTGCTCCGCAAGCGTCTTGTACGCCTGCACCATCTTCCAGTCCTTGAGCACCACCTCGCGAACCTCGGTCATTGTTTCGGGTCCGCTGGGTCCACGCGTCGCCGTCACCAGCACGTAGTACGCCGAGCCCTCCGCATCGATCAGCGGCTCGCTCGCCGGCACATCCGCCTGCAAAGGCAGCGACGACATCACCGGGTTCGCACTGTCCATCAGCTCGCGCACATTCAGCACGACCTGGTCCATCGTCTGGGGCCGATCGACCCCCGTGGTCATCGAGCGCCCGATGCCGGGCAACCGCGTCAGCGCGGGCCCGTCCTTCCAGCCGTCCTCCGCCGAAGCCACTTCAAATGGCTTCAGGCTGATGCCGTACTTCGCGTTCACACGCTCAGCCGCCAACGCCCCGATCGCCGCCAGGTCAGGCCGAACCGCCGACCAATCCGCAGGCAGTTGCCTGAAGGTCATCCCGCCGATGCGTTCCTCACGCAGCGTCGCGGTGGTCCGAAGCACCTCGCCCTTGACCACCAGCTCCGCATCCGCCAGAATCTTCCCCGCCGCCTCATTCCGCAGCTTGTCCTCGATCTCCAGCCGCTTCTTCGCTTCATCGGGCGAGCCCATCGCCACGCCCGATTCACGCAGCCGCTTCTCAACGTCCACCGCGCGGACCCTCACCTGCTTGCGGATGGCCGCCATGTCCAGCTTCAGCCAGCGCAGCTTAACCCGCTGAGACAACTTGTACCCAACCCCCACATCGCTGTCCCCCGCGTCCATGTCGCGGTACTTGTTGAAGAACGCCAGCAGCTCATCATCGCTCGGCGCTGTGATCTTCTCCGCCACCAGCGGGTCCACCGGCAACCACACATACTGCCACACCGCGCGGTTGCTCAGCTTCGCCGTCAGCTCCGCCGCCTGTTGCGCACCCAGCCGCGACAGCGTCTCATACTCCTGCCGCATCCGCAGGATCCCCTTCAGTTCCGACGCCGCGTCGGCGATCTTCGCGCTCCGCATCTGCGCCGCGGTCATGTTCGCCAGGTTCGCCCCCTGCGAGCGGAAGACCTCCTGCGCCTGCTTCATGTTCTCTTCGGTCAGCTGCTGCCCCGCCTGCTGCGCTTGCTGCATGTAGAGCTGCAGCATGATCGTCGGGTACTCGTCAACAAAGAACGCCCGCCCGTCCCCCTCGGGCGCAACCATCCCCGCACGCCGGGCCGCCTCGGCCATCAGGAACCAGTGGTCGCTGGCGCCGCGCTCGTCGAGGGCGAAGATCTGCTTCACCTGCTTCACCGAGTCGGCGAGCATCTGAAACCGCGCCCCGCTGATGGCCATCGTCTCGCCGTCGATCTTCTTCCCATCGACCTCGATCCCCTCGCCCTGCGGGCCACCCATCCCGGGACGGATCGCGTCGCCGATCAGGAACGCCACCATGAGCATCACCCCCAGAACGATCAGGAGGATCTTGTTGTACTTCTTCATCGACTGCAAAACCATGGCCACAACTCCC